>Ga0080008_186713_pt1 | contig 14293 bp, 18 predicted proteins | sample ConCONMetagenome_FD_69211 | JGI IMG/M metagenome (GOLD analysis project Ga0080008, IMG submission 69211) | Hot spring microbial streamer communities from Conch Spring, Yellowstone National Park, USA - CON_C (SPADES assembly) (version 2) | ecosystem: Environmental > Aquatic > Thermal springs > Hot...
AGGTAGCATACGGTAAGGTTGACTGGGTTAAGTTTAACTCGAGACATTAGTTAAGACCAGTACTGTGGTTTCTCTGTAACCCTGACCTTGTCAACTGGATCGTCTATAAACCTCCACTTCCCCGAGCCAGCTGCCACTACTACTATGCCTAGCTCCTCCACTAGCTTATCGTTTATTAGAACCTCCTCCTCAACCCCGGATATCAGTGCGTCAGCCACCCTAGGGCCTACGCTTCTATCGCTCGCTACAACCCATACTTCAAGTGCATCCCTTACAATGAACATCCTCACAGGGCCGCCTGCGGTGCCGAGCTCAGCTATTGTAGCTGTAGGCGGTGGTGGGTGTAAGCCAAGCCTCCTAGCTAGAGCTAGTGGTATTAGGAGTTGTGGTGACTCCGTCTCAAACCCGGTGCTAACCAGAGCTACAGTCTCCACAACCTCGCCCGAGATCCTGGATCTAAGCTTTAACCTCACCCTCACCGCCATAACCGGCCCTCCTCAAGGAGTATATATGGCCTATCCTCCCACGTCTAAGCCTGTGACCCCCTCCCCGCATCCCAAGAGGCCTAGCCTTATGCTAGGCCTCCCCGAGCGGTTTGTCGGTTCTCCGCTCGGATGCGCACTCCTCATCCCTCCTATCGGATCCCCATGCTTGGGGCATCACTTTATCAGCTGGCGGGGGCCCGCCTGCCTAGGGGGCAACAACCCCCTAGGCACCGTGTATTTGTATTTTGACTGGGGTTTATATCTTTTTATGCTGTTAATTTTATAAGGTTTTCCTGTTAGTTTTTTATTGGGTGTGGGGGTGGTTTGGGTTTGAGTTGTATTGTTAGGGTTGAGGGTGCTATTGCCAAGACTTCGGCCTACGACTATGGTATATACGTTAGTAGGCGTTACCAGCCTAAGATAGCTAGGTTCCATGGTAAGAGGGTTACAGTACTGGTGATAATAGATGATTGCGAGGAGGTCTGTTGTAGTAAAACTACCTAACGTGGACTGCAATATCTTGAGATTACAGGCTCTAACGAACCTAGCATACAGGTACAGGGAGCTGGGGGTATGCCCAGATGATACGCCGAGGGCAGTGTGCACAATGCTTTACAAGAGGAATTTTGACTTGGAGTTCGGGACTAGGCCTAAAAAGTGGTTTGCTAGACAATGGCTACCAATGACTGTGCTGAGGATACAGAATGGAGCTAGGAGGGGTGATGGTGGAGCCCCCCTGGTGTTAGACCTAGATAGGGGTGTTATGAGGCTTAGGAGCATATGTCATGCTGAAGCCTCAATACCAAGGTGGGTTTACGATAGGATTGAGGAGGGTGGTGATATTGTTTTCGCAAGGCTAGGACTTAAGGGTGGTGTTCCGGCTGTAGCTCTTGTTGCTGAGAGGTATGTTGAGCCTTACAAGCCTGAGAGCCTCATTGTTATTGATGCTAATAGTTGGAGGCATGGTGTTGCAATAGCCTATGTAAACAGGAACCGTAGGATAGGTGAATTCTACAAGTCAAGACCAAACCTAAGGCTAGTAGACAGACTTTACAGGAAAGCTGTGAAGCTCTGGAGGCTCTATGGAAGGCTTAGGAGGCTGGGTCTTCATAAGACCTCCGAAGGTAGGAAGGTTTTCAGGGATCTAAGGAGGACTATGAGCAAGATCTATAGGGTATTGAGAGAGCATTCACAGAGATCTGCTGGTGACGTGGTTAGGAAAGCTGTAAGACTTAAAGCTAAGGTGGTCATAGATAACGCTTTAAGCGAGTCCTGGAGAGATTTGCTGGAAGAGGGGTTATCGAGGGGAAAGGCGAAAATATACATGGTGGGTGTAAGGAGGTTCATTAAAATACTTGAAACACAGCTTAGATGGTATGGTGTGCCATACGAGTTCAAAAGGCTACCAAGCAGAGTATGCCCGAACTGCGAGATTGAAATGGAGGAGCTCCCGGGAAGAATAATGAAATGCCCGAGGTGCGGGCTTGAAGAGGATAGAGACAAGATACCAGTACTATGGGCATTAAAACTAACCAGCTAGCCCACGCTTCAAGAAGGGAGAGGCCCAAACGCACCCCGTAAATTTGGGGGGATGGTGGTTGTGGATCTCACCCGCCTTTCTTATATAACCTCTCTAGAGGGTTACGAGGGAAAGAATGGATGGCTGATGGAGTAGCGTTAGGGGGTGTAGGTCCTGGTTGTCACGTTTCACTTGGGTTTATCACGTGGCCCATGAATAGTATTATTTTGCTCTCTCTATCTCTTATTATGAATGTGAATGGTTTGTCTATGATCACCTCCTCTTGGTATAAGGGTTGAGATACTACTTTTACTATTATTGCTGTGGCTGCTGCGGCCTCTGTCCCCTTCTCGTTGACCTTGATTACTGCTTGGTGGACTACCTTGTCGACGTAGAGGTCTCCTTTCTGTACGTGGGCCATCCTAGTTAGGTCTGCTACCCGTGGCTTGAACACCTCTCTTACTCCTAGCATCTCCAGGTATCCTTTGAGCTCGCTCTTGAACGTTATATTGAACCTGGGCATTACCAGGTGTGTGTATGCTCCCGGCCTTGCTTCATCCATCCTGCTTAGGGCTTCTTGTAGGAGCTCCCTGTACCTCGCCTTGATGTTCGTGAAATCCTCTGGCATCACAACCACCATTGATACGCTGGTGTCCCTGTACGGTATCTCCACGGCCACGTAGTCCTTCCCTCTAACCACCTTTAGATGCCTTCCCTCAACCTCCATCGCCTTAACCTTAACCCGGCCCCCGCCCGTCCAGAAGTCTATCTCACCGTAGGGCTCGAACTCCTTGAGCCACACGCTCTTGAAGTAAACTACTGAGATTAGAACAGCTACCACCCGGTCATCCACATCGCTCCTTGATAGAAGCTCTCTTATAAGCCCGTTGGTCCTCTCGCTAACCCAGCCGTTGACATCCCCTACCAGCGCATCCAACTCCCCAGGCTTAAAGTACCTCACCTCACCCCCGAAGCACCCCCTAACCCTGCTAACGTAATCCTCTTTGAATGGGAAGTCCTCTCTAAGCCAAGCACCGTTAGCAACGTACAGTGTAGTGTTACCACCGGAGCCTACAGGTAGCATTGATAGTAGCTGTTGGTACGCCCTACACGCATCACCACCATCGAGGCCCAAGGCCTTGCCGAGCTCCTCCCTAGTAGTAGAGCCGGAACCCTCATAGAGCATGGTTAGAGCCACGTAGACGTTGAAAGGTGATACAACAACATTACCCCCACTGTCTAGGAGGAGGCCGTAGAGGTTCAAAGTAAAACCATTAACCCTAGCAACGAGACCCTCCAAGCTAAGACTACCAGCTACAACCACCGGTGGAGCAACCTCCCCAGAACGAAACTGGGAAACAGCCAGTAAGGCTATCAACACAACCAAGGCCACCCCAAGCACGAGTACAGCAGCCCTCCCCCCAGCCATCAAACCTCACCTCAACCACCAAAACAGGATACCCCTACAACCTAAAGCTCAAACCCTTGAACTACATTGTTCAAACACTTGAACAACAAGCAGGTTAACAACAAGACTACCACATGGAAGTTGAACGTTGATCTTGTTAAGCACTTTAGCGCTACTTCTAACAATATGGAAGTCAAATATTTAAGAATCCTCTGGAGGAAACCTCTTAAGGGATAAACTGTACCGGAGGGTTGCTGTGATTTTATGCTGAGGTCTAAGTACTTAAATTGACTGGCGGTGCATCCTCATGAGCTTAGCTAAGTGGAGGCTTATCGAGGCAGGCGAGCTTGACATAACCACGATTGCTCTATCCAACCTAGCTACATCCAAGCACCGCTGGCTTGAGTTCAGGAAACTAGTAGGGGTTAACAACGTTGATGAACTTATAGATAGAATTCTCGCCAACCGCTCCCTGCTCGGTGAGATCAGGAAGGTAATATACGCCCGCTACAGAGGTGCTCTAGATGAGGCGGTTGTGCTAGCGGAGGAGTTGAAACGTGAAGGTGTAGCCTTCATCCCCTTCTACTCCCCAGACTACCCAGAGGCCCTCAGGAGGTACAGGCTTGAGGCCCCCGTCTACAGACCCCTAGGCCTCTACGTCAGGCCCCCCGTGAGCCTCCACGGTAGGTTTGTTGGAGTCGTCGGTACTAGGAGTTGCTCCGAGTGGGGCCGGAGGGTCGCATGGGAGACTGGGAGGCTAGTAGCACAAGCCGGCTTCACCCTCGTAACGGGGTTAGCTGAGTGTATCGACACCAGTGCGACCCTGGGGGCACTAGAGGCGGGGGGCCTGGCCGTCAGTATTAGACCTTGGCTGAAGCCCCTACAGCTACCAGAAGAGTCTAGGCAGTTGCTGAAAGCTCACGGAGATGGGATAGCTTTAGCCTCAGAGCACTACATTAAACCACCTGTAAGCCCTAAGATGCTATACTATATGAGGAATAGGATAATAGCCGGCATGTCGGACCTGGTGATCGTGGTCGAGGCGAGACCCGAAGGAGGCTCAATGCACCAGATAACATGGTCAATAAAGTATGGAAAACAACTAGCCATATACGAACACCCGGATCCTAAAAGCGAGTACTACAAAGCATACCAACGGTATAGAAGTTATAGTAGAACAGTCACACTTAAGACTACAGAGGATCTAGGAGAACTTCTAGAAACCCTACGAGCCCTAGCTAAACCATGAGGATGAAGCGAGTAGAGCATACAACTCAACCCCCACCCGTACCAGGAATCCAGATATCAATGGCCATTGGTAAACTCAAGAGCGTGAGGATGGTATTATCTACACATTGACGGACAATCGAACCAGGTGTTCTGATGCACAACCTTGAAGGAAGGGGACTAGGTGTAGGAGCTCTCCAGGGCACTCTAGGCTATAAGTTCTAACGAGGTTACTAAGACCAACGCGATCCGCTAGGCGACCGTAGGGGGGATCTAAGACATAGGCTGTCATCGAGGGGTTACCTGGAGCTCTGATAGACTCCAGGCCTTTAAATGTGGTTTGAGTCAGGGTGATGCTAGCTGATTCCACCGGTTACCCTCCTAGCTTCTAATACCATCCCCTCGATTTCTGACACGTACCTCCCGTCCACCTCCGAGTCGAATCTAGCCTCGTAGAAGCCCCAGAGGTATGGGGCCCATGCTGAGCTCCAGGAGTATCTAAACCACTCCCCCAGCTTATCGGAGATCCTTAGGACTGCTTTCGAGAGCTCCGTAACAGCCCACCTACCCCTCTCGGCAACCCTTCCGAGTACATCGTCTAGGTTGTAGCTTGCTAGAGCTCTGACAACCTCCTCCCCAGCCTTGTAGAGCTTCCCGCTAGCCTGAACGGGATCACTATCAGCAAGCCTCCTACCCTCCTCAAGGCACCCTAATGCTAGCTCCAGGTGAGCCTCAACACCAACCATGGGGTCTAAGCTTAGAGATCTAACCAGCAAGTCTACAATGTAAGACCCGGGATCCACACCCCTCCTCCCGAGCCCCTCCACAATCCTCCTAGGGAGGATAACAGCCACCATGAAAGGCCCACAATGAATAGTGCTATAATTGGGGGTTAAAGCTTGAAGCCCTAGCTAGAGTCCAGAGCTAGGATCACATTTAACAATATTAGTAGCCCTTTAACCAGATCCTCATCCCCGCTATACTCGTCCTTAGAGTGGCTTCTACCGTTAACTGAGGGTATGAATATCATCCCCGCTCTCGACACTCTAGCCATACTCTGTGCATCGTGCCCAGCCCGGTTCACACCTCAAGCATCAAAGCTCATGCCCTGTAAAAACCTTTAATAAAATCTCTCGTAGGACTTTGGCTCTGCACGAGAGCCGCCTGGTAGAACACACCCTGAGGATATGCTGTAATGTTGAACCCCCAGTTGGCATGTTGATGTTGAACTAGCGTTGGATGAAACCTTAGACCTACAGTATACCCACTTATAGCGGTTTCCCCGCATCCCCCTCATTAGCAAGCTCTTCTCACGATCTAATGAGGGGAAACTCCAAGCCTAACATCTAAGCAGCAAGCTTTAAAAGCTCTATAGGATACCCGAGAGGTGGGCGATAACGAGAGCGCTGAGGGCTAGAAGGACTGCACGCCGTACATGGCATGACTGAAGTCTCGTGAGGAAGGCCCTCATGCCCATAGAATCCAGGGCATGGAGTTGAAAATAGCTGGGACGTAGAGGAGGTAGCTAGGAGCCCTATAGTTAGACTGAACTTTGGGGTTCATGGATAGACCTATGGAGGGAGAGCTTCCCTCGGCACGTGTTGGTCTTCGTAGGCTTATAAAAAATGTAATACGCTTGGTTACGGTGTTTCGTGCATAAGCCTAGATTACTTCTGCGGATCCTCGGGTTTAATGGTTATGCTTATGAGGTCTCTGGGTTTGCTTTTGGAGGAGCATAGGGTTATGGAGAGGGCTTTAGGCTTGCTTGAGACTGCTTCCCTTAGGCTCCTCAGGGGCGAGCCTGTCGACATGAGGGTTTTCCCGCTACTCCTAAGATTCCTTAGGGAGTTTGATTTACAGCATGTGGAGAAGGAGGAGAGGGTTTGCTCGCACATCAGGCGGAGGGTCTCCTCGAGGATCCTGGAGGATCTAGCCTCAGAGCATAGACTCCTAGAAGAGTCTCTTAGAACACTACTTGGGATACTAGAGGAGGATCTTAAGAGCATGGATGGGGATCGTGTGAGAAGCGTCGTAGGAGATGTCCTAGGCTATGTGAGGCTTAGGAGAGTCCATATATCTAGGGTGGAGAGCCACATATTCAACCTGGCCTCGAGCGCTCTAAACGAGGACGATGATAGGAGGCTTTTGGAGGAGTTCAAGGAGGTAGAGGCTACAACCCTAAACCCCGGGAGTAAAGAGGAGCTCCTAAACATCCTAGAAGAGGTTGAAATAGTGCTTAGAAGCAGAAGATGAGATATAAACAATCTAAGTCCAACTAGGTTTCCTGTAAGCTAGGTTAACAATTTTGAGGAAGCGTATGAAGAGTTTAGTTAAGTTAACTTAGGGTTAGGTAGTTAGAAAAGTTATTAAGAGGGAGGTATGCGAAGGGGAGGTGGGAGAAGCTACGGCTGTTATATTAGCTAAAGCTAAGATAGAGAGGCTACTGAGTTGGCAGGAAAGTTTAAGGATAGAGGATGTGCTTCTACACGGTCTTCAATGCTAGGTGTCACAATAGGGTGGCTTATCTCAGTCTGGTAGCGTGCTATCCAGCCTGTAATAGTGGTTACCAGCCTCTCCACTTATGTTAATCCTCTTAAGGTGTACACGTGATCTAACGATGACTATGCTATGAAGGTGTTAGGCCCCCTTTTTAAAGGGGATTCGCTCTCCCCTCTCCTCTAGTTACCTGTGAAACACAGCTATATGAACTCTCAGTTGAACTCTAAGGGTGTAGTGTTGGGGGGTGGGTGTTTCAACGCCTTATAGGCGGGAGATCCTCATAGCTGTAGGGGTCTTGGTTATCCTAGCTTTGATAGCCGTATACTACACCACACTACCTAGAGTTCCTGAAGCTACACCAACACCGTCAACACCGACGCCCACTCCTGCCTACACTCCTACTCCTACTAGGGAAGAACTACTTAAACCAATAATTGAGGCTGCTAGGAGGGAGGGGAGGCTGGTCATTTATAGTACTCTTGATAGATCCTCGGCAGAACCTCTACTTAAAAGATTTAAAGATATATCCATTCATAGAAATAGAGTATTTGGAGATGGGGATGCTAGCAATCTTTAGCAGGTTTAGAAGCGAGGTTGCTACAGGCGATCCTACAGCTGATATACCGTGGTCTTCGGCTACGGACTTACAACTCATTTTAATTAACGAGGGTCACGCGCTACCTTACAAGCTTACGTTCTATGATAAAATACCGTTGGAGGCTAAGTTCAAGGATCTAGCTTATGTGACGAGCTACGCTCTATTCGCTCCTATATTTAATAAAGAGAAGATCCCTAGAGATCTCTGGCCTAGAAGCTATGGAGATATTTTAAACCTTCTAGCTACGAGGAGAGAGCTTTTCCCCAAGGGGAGTATATGTTCATTCGATCCTATTAGATCAGGGTTTGCTTTGGTAGCTCAATACTATCAATATAAGACTATGGAGCCGTACTTCACCATGATGTACTCGCGGGCTGGTGAGATAGGTGCTCAGCTACATGCCGCCTCAGGCCCACAAATTGAAAGGGTTAGAACAGGTGAGTGTGTCTATGTATTTATATGAAAAGATCTTTGATGTCATCGTTATCGGTGGCGGTAACGCTGGGCTTGTATCAGCTATATCAGCTATTGAGCATGGGGCTAAGAGTTTACTCTTGATTGAAAAAGCTCCTAAGGAGTTAAGGGGGGGTAATTCTATGTATGCAAGGGATATAAGGTATGCTCATGAGGATGTTGATGAGTTCACAACGGGGATTTACGGTAGGGATGAGATGTTAAATGATATTCTGAGGGTTACTGGTGGTAGGACTAACCTGGAGTTAGCTAGGATTGTTGTTGAGAGATCCCAGGAGCTTATACAGTGGATGTACAGGCATGGAGTCCCCCTAGTTAAAGCTTATAGAGGAGCACTACACCTATCTAGAACTAATGCCCTCTCTAGAACTAATGCATTAACTAATGCATCCTTCATAGGCGGTGGGAAGGCTCTTATCGACACCTATTATAGATATCTAAGTGCTAGAAAGGAGGTTAAAGTCTTATATAATACGGCGGTCACAGACATTATAGTTGATGATGAGAGGGTTGTAGGTGTTAAAGCTCTAATGGGTTCCAAGGAGGTGGTTTTTAAGGGTAATAGTGTTATTGTAGCTTCGGGTGGTTTTCAAGCTAATATAGGGTGGCTTAGGCAGATATGGGGTGGTAAAGCTGATAAGTTTATTGTTAGGGGTAGTAGGTTTGATGATGGTCTTCTCCTAATGAGGCTTATAGAGCTGGGTGCTATGCCTGTAGGTGATCCTAGAGAGGGTCATATGGTTGCTGTTGATGCTAGAGCCCCCAGGACTGATGGTGGGGTTATTAGTAAGGTTGATGCCATACCATTCGGTATAGTTATTAACAGGGATTGTAGAAGGTTTTATGATGAGGGTGAGGATGAGTGGCTTAAGAGGTATGCTATATGGGGTAAGCTTGTAGCGGAACAGCCTGAAGCTGAAGCATATGTAATCTTCGACTCTAAGGTGTGGGGGAGGTTTATACCACCAGCATGGCCTCCCTACACTGCAAGCTCGCTAGAGGAGCTGGCTGTGAAGCTTAACTTAGATCCAGGAAGGTTTATACGTGTTGTGAAGGAGTTCAATGATAGTGTTCAACCTTGTAGGGTGGACTATGAGAGGTTAGATGGATGTTCAACCAAAGGTCTTGATCCTCCTAAGAGTAACTGGGCTTCTAGGATAGACACCCCGCCGTTCTACGCGTATAAGGTTGTTCCCGGGATTACTTTTACGTATTACGGTGTTATGGTTGATAGGGATTCTAGAGTTCTTAGGGGGGATGGGAAGCCTTTCGAGAACCTTCTTGCCGCTGGTGAGATTATGATGGGTAATATTCTAGGTAGGGGTTATCTTGGTGGTCTGGGGTTAACTATTGGTGGTGTTTTCGGCCTGATAGCTGGGGAGAGGGCGGTGACGCTGTAGTGAGCTATAAGGGTATTTACGAGGAGGCTTCCAGTCTGTTAAGGATATGTAATGCTTGTAGATACTGTGAGGGTATATGTCCTGTATGGACTGTTATAGAGTTTAGAACTGATTTCGGGGAGGAGGATGTGGATTACATAGCGAATCTATGCCATCACTGTACAACATGCTACTACGTATGCCCGTATAGCCCTCCGCATGAGCTCAACCTAAACCCTCCTAGAACCTTTAGCATTATAAGACCCATTAGTTACCTTAAGTACTCACCCCAACCCTTTAAGAAAATCTATGAAAAACCCATCATCTCAGCTATAATATTGCAAGTAGTGGGTGTGATGTTAGCTCTCTTTGTAGCTCTCTACAATTTAGGATTTGATGTTAACAGCTTCTTCTTAGCGAGCAGGTATTATGATGTTTTTCCATACAATCAAATATACGTTGGAGGGTTTGTTTTAGCAGTCTACGTTATCATAGCATTTCTCTACCAGGGCACAAGGTTTGTGAAAGGAATTGGAGGGTTCTCAGGTTCTCTTACGAGATCTCTTCTACTAGCATTGAGGGATGCTCTATTCCATACATGGTTTAGGGATGGTATGTTGTCATGTGGTTATAGTGGTGAGAGCTATCGTATGCTTAAGAGGTTATTTTGGGCTCCTCACGCTATGATCATGTACGGGATGCTACTACTCGTAATTGCAACCACAGCGGCCGCGGTGTATAAGAATGTTCTCGGCATTCTCTCACCATATCCTTTCTACAGTATACCGGTACTTCTAGGTGTTACAGGTGGTGTACTAACATCCCTGGGGGTACTCGTGGTATTACAGGGTTATAGAGGTTCTGAAGTAGAACTTAGGATTAGAGAGGAGGAGCGTCTCAACCTGGCGCTCTTAATAACAATAATGCTCCCAGTTATCACAGGTCTTCTCACCTTAACGCTTAGAGCAACAAACCTCATGGGCGTGATTTACACTATCCATATGGGTACGGTTATAGGCTTCTTCCTATACATACCTTTTAGTAAACTTAACCATGCTATCTTCAGGTACATGGCATTAGCTAAGTATCATTCTGAGTTGCTCTCACACGAACTTAGGAGTAAAGCTCATTAAGATTAAGGTATAAAGTATATGAATTAAGGATGGAGGGTGGCCTGATTGAGTATCTCTGCTAGCTTCTAAGATAAGCTAGTTTTGCTAGTGAGCTTAGTTTAGCTAAGATACCATCTAACGTTGTTATGAAGGCTAAACCTCACATTCCCGATGCTATAGGTGTGGCTTTAGCAACTTTAGCTATGGAAGCTCCCGAGGTTGAGTACATAATTAGAGTTTTACCAGGGGTGAGTGGCGAGCACATGTCATCTGTGTGGGGGAGAGGGTTTAAATCGTATACTCCATTTGATGCTATGATTAACTCTGTTCAAGCTCACTTCCTAGACTACGATGATACCCATCTAGGAGCTATTACGCATGTAAGCTCTGTAGTGGTACCAACAGCTTTTGCTGTAGGTGAGGTTTTGGGGTCTAGTGGTTCACGTGTTCTTGAGGCTGTAATAGCTGGTTATGAGGTACTACGAGGCTTGGCCTACTAACACCTACTGCCTTCCACACGGGGGGTTTCCATCCAACATCTTTGGTTGGCGTGTTTGGAGCAACTGTTACTGCAGGCAAACTTCTAGGTTTAAGTGAGGATCAACTTATAAACGCTTTAGGGATTGCTGGTAGTATGTCTTCTGGTATACTACAAGCTATACCTAAGGGTGTAAGACTTAAACCATTACATCCTGGTATAGCATCCATGAATGGATTTCTAGTAGAGCTCCTAGCTAGAGAGGGTTTGAGGGGTCCTAGAAGAGTTTTCGAGGGGGAGCGAGGATAGACCTGGTATGGTATGATCCTGGGGGGTCTACAACTGGAAAACTACTACCTACAGGTAATGTTGTCGACGAGCTTGAAGTTGAGGGTGAATCATATGAGGTTACTATAGTTGATGCGGGGAACCCCCTTGTATTCGTTGAAGCCGGAAGTGTAGGCCTTCAGGGGGCGGAGCTTCCTCATGAGGTGACCTATGGGGAGGTAAACTTGCTTGGGAAAATCAGATCTAAGGCAGCTGAGGTACTAGGGTTTGTGAAGAGTGCTAGGGAGACCCCAGCCCTTAACCCTCCTCCCATCAGCTAGTAGGAGTTCAACCTCGGCTAAAGCCTCCAAACCGTACTCCCCGGCAAGCCCTAAAGGTATTATTGGGAAGAAGGACCCCGTATCAACTAGGAACAACACCTCGCCAGCCCTCCTCAAAGCATCACCAGACAACACCCTAACCCTAACAAAAACCCACCCTGACCCCCTCAGCATTGCTGCTAAGCACTAACGTTCATACGGATGGTTTAAGGTTAAGGTGGTTCAATAGCTTGAAGTACTGGAGTTGGAGCTGGTAGACTACGTTAGAAGCGTGTTAAGGTAACCCTCCATTAAGCCTGCTTCGAGGGAGCTCCAACTACGGAGACCTGGTCCCCCTTAGAGCTTCTCGAAAGGTTAGAGTTTTGAGGGAATAGGGGTCATGGGGGAACTTGAGTTCTAAACTAGGGCTCCCAGAGCTTCCCAGCCTTATAAAAGCTCCTGGAGGGCAACTAGCACATGGGCTTAGAAAGGCCATGACATTGATAAGGTTTCATGTTGAGAACTGGAGGTGTGTAGAGAAGCTAGACCTAGAGCTATCGCACATCAACATCCTCATAGGCCCTAACTCCTCTGGTAAGTCCAGTTTAGCTCATGCAGCCTACATTCTAGCAAAGGCCCCCATGGTTAAGGATGTTAGAGAACTCCTAAGGGGGCTCTACGGCCTGGATGTAGAGTTCATTGCTAGGCTTGGTTGTAGCGGGCCATGCTACCCTGTAGTACTGGAGGCTGAGGGGGATCCAGGTAGGGTCGAGCTTAGGGTTGAGTCGTCCACCGAGGTTTACGTCTCTGAGAAGCTGTGGAGCTCAGCGTACATAATGCCATCGCAACGCATCGACTACGTGAGGTTACTCCAGCTAATCCAGTCTGTGGTGAGGAGGGAAGAGCTTGAGACTGTGAGCGGGAGGACTGCCGTCTCCTTCGTCTACTCGCTAACCCAAATGCTCATAACCGGTCTCCCATCACTTCCATCAATATTCCTAGATGATCTAATGAAGATCATGGGCTCCCCACCTGCGGTCAGCGAGGTAGCCAGGTTCAAGGATGTCGGCTCACTGGTACTAGAGCTAATCCCACTACTCTCAATGGCATCATATAAGCACGCGGACCCCTACACCAGCGTAGAGCTCCCAGCTACAGCCGCTCCCGATGGCGTAATAGACCTAGGGTTGATAGAAAGCTTCCTATCAAAAGCAGAAACGGGATCCCTAATAGCGGTGGAGGAGCCTGAGAACCACAAACACCCCCTCAGGCTCATAGAGCTGGTAGAGTTCATGGCGAGGAAGGCTGTAGAGGGGAAGCTAACCCTAGTAGTGACAACCCACAGCGACCTAATACTACACTCACTAGCCAAGCTCGTAGAGGCGAAGACCATCAAACCAGAGGATGTAACAGTATACTACTTGGAGCGTAGTAGCGAGAAACCGTGGACAACGGCAAAGAGGATACACGTGTACGAGGATGGGACGTTCGAAGAGATACCGCATGTAGCAGAGGTTATAAGCCGTGTGTTCTAGCCTAGAGCTCGTGCTAGACCACTCAGCCCTAATACCCTGTGGTGATAAGCCTGAGGAGGAGAAGCAGGCCATACGCAAGCTAGGCAATATCCTACCATCAACTAACACCACATGGTATGTAACGGGAAAGTACCTAAAGCATACACAGAGCACGCTAGGGGAAGAGTTGAAGGAACACCACCCGCTACCAAAGCTACAGAGCTCCCTACAGAGAGCTTTACAGAAGCTCCTAGGGTTAACACGAAGTAGAAGCCATCACTGTAAGAGCCTACCCCTATCATCCAATGGTGAGGTGAGGTTGAAACTCCACGTACTCTCAAGAAACGCTTACAGCGATCTAGGGCAGAGGGGACCCAAGCTCTACGATACACTCGATGAGCTTAGAGACACATACGGGATAGGAGGGGAGGACGTGGAGGTGGTATCGATAGCACTCCTAGCCTCGATCAGAACCAGGTCAACTGTCACCCTCGTTACAGTAGATAGGGGTATCATTGAGGTGGTGGAGGAGCTCAAGAGGAGGCTGGGTAGCTTAAGCGAGGTGAACTATCTCAGGCTGGAGAGGCCAAGCGAGCTCCTAGCCAGGATCAACTGCACCAAGTAAATGCTCTTAGACGCTTAACCCCAGCCGGGCCGGGAACCCAGGGTAGTCGTGTAGAGTTACAGTGGGTGTCTCAAGGCTAGGTGTGGTTATGCTGCATGGAGATGTACTAGGATGAGATATGTTTCAGACCCGCTACGTTATTATTAGTTCTTCCAGCTCCTCTGGGTAGTTTGTTAGCTTTTCGTAGCCGTCCTCTGTCACCAATATCGTGTCTGAGTGTCTGAATCCTCCTAGGCCTTCTACGTATATTCCTGGTTCTACTGTGAGGGCCATGCCTGGTTTTAGCTCTGTGTTATCACCTATGTCTAGGAATGGTGCTTCGTGGTACTCCAATCCTATCCCGTGTCCTACGTGGTGTCTCCAGTGTTTCTCCAACCCCTTTTCCTTG
>Ga0080008_159404_pt1 | contig 14237 bp, 22 predicted proteins | sample ConCONMetagenome_FD_69211 | JGI IMG/M metagenome (GOLD analysis project Ga0080008, IMG submission 69211) | Hot spring microbial streamer communities from Conch Spring, Yellowstone National Park, USA - CON_C (SPADES assembly) (version 2) | ecosystem: Environmental > Aquatic > Thermal springs > Hot...
GCTCCGGGCGCCGTTTTGTGTTTTCTACGTTACCTAACGTAAGCAACTCACCCTTGGCCTCTACCAGACACACTACACAGAAATGGTTTAAAACACTCCATCATCTTCAATGCAGATGTTGCCTCTCCAACAACATTATGAAAAATAGGGGGGTTGGGAAAGATGGCAAGTTGAAGGGTCTGCACCGTTTAGCATTTGCTATGTGTGCCTCTGTTGCTTCTGCTTTTACTGTCTTCTGAGTAGCGACTTGAACATGACATGGCGTGTCCGAGTATCATCCCCACGAAGATGCCAACCATGAATGCCGCGGCTATAGAGAACGGGTCATGCATAATGACGGGGGCAATCATGGACAACCCCATTACAGCAAATAACACTGCAACAAGCACTACTACCCATTTCATAACCAATAAAACACATCTTGCTAAAATGTTTAACGCAAACCATCTCCGGCCTGACAGGAGGAAAAAATGGGAGTCATATCAAACAGATTGTGGTAAGAATAAGTAAAGCAAGCACAACCACGGCAAGGAGTACCAAATATCGTACTATTGGCCAGTCGTATATCTGGGGGGTGGAGTACCAGGACGATCGCCTCAGCAAGGCTGAAGCGGTAAAACCGCGGCGCCTATGCTAAAGCGTTGCGATTAATTCCTACCAGTTCGCAGTCGATTCAAAATATTTCCAGACATCTCTACTTCCATGGAACTACACTACGTGTATGTCCGAAACACGCAACCTCCTCTGCGGCACGTCCCATGTGAACGCGTCGCTGTTGCCGACGGCTTTTGGTTGTACAGATACATACCGAGGTATGGCAAGTTTATTGACGATGGATATGCGCCGGATTTGAACCAACTTAGGCTGATTCTTACGCAAAGACATGGCCAATTCAACGAAATGCTCCTACTTAAGGGCTTTGAGGAAGCCGCAAAGCTCTTCGCGCTTACCGTGTATTCAAGGATAATCCACCTGTCGCCAAAGGAAACGTTCTGTACGAGGATAGGCGGCGAGGTGTTCGACGGCGAGTTGCGCCGCAACGGCGAAGTGGGATTTGTGAAAAAATGGATAAACGGCATAGAGAAGCCAAAAACCATCCAAGAAGCTCTAGAGAGACTAGATGAGTATGCAAAAAACAACGACGCGTGGATAATCTTCAAACGCTACCCAAGCAACGCGTTTGCGTACCTGGTCTACCCCAGCCCCTAACCCACCCCATTTTTTAATCCCCCCACAACCACACATTTCAATATATGACGCAGTTGTGTTGTGGATACATAATCAGCAACATGCAAAACAAGGTGTTCAGCGTCAGCTGAGAAACACTGCATCGCTCCAACATAGATGATGCCACGTCTAATTACGGAGATGTTGTTTCTGCATATGAAGCATCTAACCATGTTTATAAATACGCTGTGTTCTGCGTCTGTGGACAAGGCCACTGTCGGTGGCAAAGACCAAGCCATCTTTAAGAGGTTTAGAATCTATCAAGATGCAACAGAGGGTAAATACCGCCGCTACTTCTGCGGCTTGCAGAACCTGATCTTTAAGCGGATCTGCCTAGTCCGCAACGGCGTCAAATACCTCTACGAGAGACGGCGCATATGATAGCGGTGAAGATGCTGGAGCCGCGGACGGGGCTGACGCCAGTGGGCCGGAGGCGGGCATCCATAGCCATGGGCCTGGCCTTGGCAATTGCGCTGAAGAGGGTTGGAAGGTTTGATGCCGAGGTCTGGGCATGGAGAGGCGTCCCAGACGTGGCGCATATAAGCGGCAGAAAGGTGGACGTGGAGCTCGGCCGCCGCGTCGATGTCGGCGTGATAGACAGCATCGCTGAAGAGTTTAGGCGCGGGAAATGGGACGGAGTAACTGTGGAGCTGAGCGGCGAGCTGGGCGAGGCCAGGCTGGGGGTCGATATAGACATATACGCCAGCGAATACGTGCCTCTGCGGGCAGGGATAACCAAAGAGGGCATCGACGTGCTGGCCGAGCCCAGAGGCCACGTCGGGGACGTGGTCATCGAAAGCTTCTACGAACTGTTCGACGTGGAACACAAAGAGATGCGAGCTGTTATCGAGGAGCTCTTCGCGGAAATGCGGCACGTGGCAGTGGGGACGCGCCTGCTTTGGAGACTTGCGGCAAGGATATATATGATGCGGGACTACAGCTTTACGCCAGAGGATGCGGCGCCGCTGTGGTACAGGCCATGGATTAAGCAAATGACAAGAGATTTATACAAGCTCGCACCGCCTGAACAAAGGGAGTTTGTGGGGCTCCGCGGCATGAGGAGAGTTGTCGGCAACACAGCGCCTGAGCTTCTGAAATATTTGGTGTGGTACTACGACGTGGAGCTGTACGAGGACGCCCTACAGCTGATTCCGCTGTCAGCCAGGGTTCACAGAGATGCGGTAACAGGCCTGAAGAACGTCTTGACGCAGGCAATGAAAACAGCGGCTGGCGCAAGGGTTCAGAAGATAATCGGCGAAAAGGGGCGCCTAGACTGGGAGGAGTACGTAAAGGCGCTGGAGGAAGAGCTGAGACAGAGATTTAGGGCGCCGCCCTGATTCCGGCGACACCGACAAGCTGGAATCCTTAGTTCAAAGAGTAAAGCGGAAAAAAGAAGGTAGTTAAGGACGTGAAGCTTACAGCAACTTGCGCACAAGCTCTATTACCTCATCTGGGGTGGGGTAGGGGCGACCGCGAACAGCTTGCCGTATTACGGCATGCCACTCCTCCTCGCCCTCGACCGCCCCCGGGATGACATACCACTCGACCCAGTGTATTATCTGCTCATCAGCTTTTGCCTTGATCCAATTTTCAAACTCCTCTTCGGTTTCGAGTACCTCAAGACCTGTGTTGCAATCCAGCACGCTGAAGTATATGTAGCGCCAAATATATACCGGCTCCCTGTGGGGGTTTCTGTTGCAGACCTGTGGCGCAGTGATAACAATGTCGGCATCGGACTCATTGGGGAGCGTGATGAAGATAAGGCCGCCCCTCGGCCAGATGACGTACGGCGTGTGGTGCAACTTGCCAGACTCTGCGTCTACATAGCCGTGCTGAACTTTCTTTATTGTAAGGCTGTATTTTATTGACGCATCTCCATAACCGTCTATGTGGTACCCAACTGTCCACCGATTTCTCCAATTATCCACATCCTCCAAATCTAGTTGCCACAGCTTCACCAGATTTGACGTCTTATATGTCAGTTCCGCCCACTTGGGGCCTGTTGCAATGAAGGCATTTAATTTGGCTACGCTACTGAATTGGTTCAGAAGGAATTCTTTTACAGGCTTGCGCTCCGTGGGGTTCTTCTCAATTTGATTTTGAGTCTTAGCCATGTATATAGAAGAACACTTGCTTATAAACCTGTTGCCCTATCTGATGAGGCAGAGAAAAGGGGATCGATTCGGATAAAGGAAAATGTGTTATCGGCTACATGGCAACCAACCCACTTTTGCACAAAGCCGTGCAGTGCGGCACACGTCTCTCCACAGCCGTAGAAGTACGGTAGCGTCACTACGAAGAGCTCTCTTCCGGTCTCGTTGTACCTGTCGTAAAAGTCGGCGCTGAGCAACGTTATCGCCTTTCAATATCTGTAACGGACCTGTCTTCGTTGTCGCCAGCGGACAACGTCTCTGTCCGATGGATTAGTAGCTCGTAACGAACTTCCGGACACCTCTACCTGTTTACCTGCTCTTTACCGAAAATCCGTATAGTCCCAATAAAGCTCAATATTTGTCCACTGCGCCGCGCCATATGTACTGGTTCCAAAAGAGAATCCCCACATCAGCCTAGGGTTGAGATGCAGAACAGAATGCTGAACCAAATCGTCACAGGGATTACCTTACAGGGATAATTATCCCTGTGAAGAAATCCCTGTAGGTGGATATATTAAGGGGATTTTGTCGGTTGGCTTGATGAAGGTTGTGTGTCCGAGGTGTGGGGCCGTCGGCTACCTGGCTAGGGTCAAAATCCGCAACCGCTACTACGCACAGACGGCGGCAGGAGGCGGACGTGCTACTTGGAGAGAGACATGAGCGAGCTCAGAGAAGCGCTGGAGCAGTTGCTTGGGCCTGGCTCCGCGAAAGTGAAGATACTGCAAATACCTGGCGGCGACTTCCACATCGCAGACCTGCTACACCCGCGGCTTGAGCGGCTGTGTGTGCGTCCAAGGTGCACCTTCGTCGAGGTCTTCGGCGGAAGCGGCTACATGACGCAGACCGTGAGCCGCGAGGCCTTCGGCAACATCATCTACAACGACATAAACGACATGCTTACTACACTGTACAGGCACGTCAAGGAGCATCCCGAACAACTTGCCGCAATTCTCGCCCTTCTGCCATACAGCCGCGCCTACTACCGCATAGTCACAGACCTGCTGAAGACGTGCCGAGACTTCGGCTCGCTTGCGGCGGCCGCCTTGATCTTCTACGCCTACAACGCGTCGTTCATGGGCAAGGTCGGGAAGGGCTTCGCCTACAACGTCGATCCGACCAAAAACGAGGCGAGGGAGTTCAAAACTAGAGTCTGGGCCATCTTGAAGTACGCCGACACGTGGAGAGACGTCGTGATCGAGAACCTGGACTTCAGAGACGTGATCAGAAGGTACGACTCTGAGCGGACGGTGTTCTACCTAGACCCGCCGTATGTGGACAGAGCAGAGGACTACTACAGCACTCCGTTTACTGCCAACGACCTGCGCGACCTGGCTGTCATGTTGACGCAGGTGCGCGGCAGGTTCCTGCTTAAGCTGGACTACAAGACTTACGAGCTGGTAAGCGGCATACTGACTAAAGACAAATACGTCGTAGAGGTTGTTGAACGCACGCGCCACATGAAGAAGGTGAAGGATGGACAGAGGGACAGGTGGTTCCTCACGCTGGTGAGCAACCCGCCGTGAAGATAAAGAGACCGCAAAGCCCACGTAGAGGTAGCCACACGCCAGAGATGTTTAAAAAAGACGCGTTTTGCATTATGCATGGATCAAAACAGACAGAAAGAGGTCGAAGTGGAATACCTCACGTTGTTTGCCCTGGCCGTTGGAATCGCTGGCTTGACTCTGATCTTCACGCATTCAGTCACAACTGCTCTACTCATCATCTTCCCCGGGTTTGCATATATCAGCTTCATCGTTACTGTGTTTTGGTATTTTGATATGCTCAAACAAAGAAAGGAAGACAGGCCTATGTACAACATGAAGATAGTGGTCAGCCTCGGGCAACGGTGCCCGGAGATGGCAACCGACGAGGTGGCTAGGTGCCTGTCTGAGCGGCTGGACGTCAAAAAGCTGGTCGTGCTTGCGGTTCTGCCGGCGGTGACGGCGGCTTCGATGGCGTTGATGCACAACGACATCTTCTTCTTCGCGCTGGCGGACGGACTCTACCTGCTGTCGCTTACCTACGCGGTGCGGGCCGCCGCCAGGGAGGACTCCATATGCAGAAGCGGCGTGTGGTGGGCTGTAGGCCTGGCGCTGTTGGCCAGCTTCTTGACCGCCGTAGCCGCACATGACCACATCCTCCGGACGCACCGCGGCGACCCGCAGTACTTCCTCTCAGTCTTCAACATACCGACGTTTATTGCGTATCTAATATTTTTCGCCAGATTGTTGCCGAAGGAGCCGCCGCTTTTCTTCGTCAAGACCCGCGTGCAGGACGTGCGCACCGCGTATAAGAGGTTTGTGGAAGATCTGGGCGACATGTGCCGATTCGGCGGACGCCTGCCAGAGCCTGGACGCTCATTGTGTTGCCAGTTTGAGGAGCCGCCGCCGCAACATCCGGAGTATTTGAAGCTTATGCGGATCGTCCGCGACAGGGACGTCAAGGTCGCGGAGGAGGTGCCAGTGGGCTACCCCCTCATCATCGCGGCGTATTATTCGATAGTCTGCCAGAGGGACTTGGAGCTTGCGCAGAAGCTGATGGAAGTTCTGCACAACAAAACTCTGGACGAGGAGGAGCACGCGGCGCTCCAAGTGCTGGAGGTCGCCTACGAGGCGGCCGCAAATCCTCCATGCAACGACTGGGATGCGCCTAGGCGCTACGCAGAGAGACTGGAAGGCATCCACACGCCCGGGTGGAGCCTCCTGCTGAAGGCTTTGACGCTGGCGCACCTCGGCCATGCCGAATATGCGGACATCAAGAGAGGCATACTGTGGACGATCTACAGGTGCAACGGCGGCAACCTGTCGATCTACTACTTCGCCCTCTCAGCCACAGACAAACAACTCTGCAGACAGCCAACAGACGCAGACAAGCCAACCTAAACTCCGCGAAGTTTTTTCCGCCTACAGGGATTTCTTCACAGGGATAGCTATCCCTGTAGGGTAATCCCTGTGACGATTTGGTTCAATATTCTGTTCTGCGGCGATGTGTATGTGGAAAAGACCGCTTGACGATGCGGCCAGACTCAATCTGACATCCTTACAAGTTTAAAAATACCCGTTTTTCTTGAAACGTGGAAAACAAATCCCTCCCAAACCAAACCGCAATGCCCAGGCTGGCAGAGTGCATAAGTTCTGTGCTGGAGGAGACCAGGAAGCGGAACCCCAGTCTCGCATGCCTGGACAGGTTGGCGGAGATCCTGCCACCCAAGCGGATGATCCACTGGCCGTACGTTGCTGGGATATGGAGTACGGAATGATCCACGACTTGGTTAAGAGATTTGACAGCGATTTGTCGCGTGGAGCCGTCGACGCAGATAAGTATTACAGCGATGCTAAAGACGTCGTCAGCAAGACGCCTCTGAAGCAGTTAGTCGGCGAGTTTAACGAAGTGTTGAAACAGTACCCCGAATTTAGGGAGCTTCCCAACGCGGAGCCTGACACTGCACGCCTCATCCTCTTTGCCGGTGCCCTGTTTACGGCTTCATGCATGTCCAAAGAGCCTGGCAGGGACGCCTTCGTGCTACTTGGGTATTCGTATTCGTCGCTCGCCACTGGCAGAACTCTGGACGCCGCCGTTTTTCTGTTGGCTTCCATTGCCCTGATCCGCGGTAGGAACGATGTTGCCGCAGGGCTCCTCAGGATTATCGGCCTCGATCTAGAAGGCATTATCAACTTCGCATGTAGCGCAGTGGGGCTGGCAAAGCTCCTCAAAAACCGCGGCATCAGCTCGATCCCCGACTGGTAGGTGCTACGCTGGACATTGGTGCCAACAGTGGCGAAAGGCTGTTGAATGTTGAGCGTAGCCGTAAAGATCAGGACTGGGCTGTCTCAATGTGATTACAAAGGCACAAAGCATAGATTCACATACAGGAACTACCTAAGAGGCTTCCCTATGCTGAGTAGCTACATGAACATTGTACACGATGTGCACCACATAACGAGGTTGTTCAAAGAATTCTTGGCTGACTACATTCTGCAACACAGGTTGTACTGCAACGTGATAATCAACAACATCTTTACTCTGCCGCCAGCACCGGACACCGCTGGCAACTGCCCAGCCTGCAAGTTGTGATAAACGAGTGCTCTCATAAACGCCATGTTTTTTGACTAGCCTGGTATTAAGTCCGCATACAGGTTGTGCATGGCCCACATAACAAGGAGTGCCACGCCCATACCGTCGAGTTGCTTGGAGAAGCGTTCATAAAAGACTAGTTTAAGTACTGGGAGAAGACCATGTCTAGGACGATTCTGCCAGTTGCCAGGCAACGGCTTGTCGCAACTTTTAACATGTTGCACTCGTAGACAGCAGACGCTTCAAACCTTATGTTAAAAGCATCTATCACAACAGATAAGAAAATTTGAAATTTATAAAGAAAGATGGAAAACCCCATTGACAGTTGTTCCAATCTGAACAACCGAGCAAAGATTGCTGATGTGCAGGAGAAAAAAGAGGGGTTTCAGGTGCGCGCCATGTACGCTACAAGGCGCAATTTCCTGATTTCTTCAACCAAAGCTATGGCAATCTCGATGGCCTCATCGAAGAGCGCATTCCGTGCGGCTAACGCCCAAACAGCAAACTCCGCGAGTTCCAGATCATTCTCAACGTTGTTTATGTAATACAGCATCTTTCTTCGAGTTATAGACAGCGGCAACCTATCCAGCCAGCTGTAGTACGCGAGAATTAGTGCCCCAATCCTCACCTTGATCCCGCTTGCGGACAAGCACTGACCGTTTCTTAGACACAACTCGGCTTCTTTGCCATTCAGCAGTATTCTGTCTTTCAATATAAGCTGGTTGCCAACTTTTACCGTGTTCACGATGCCGTCGGTATGCGCCACCCAGACCCCCGGGTTGCTGATGGTATATCTGAAGTCGCCGTCTTTGCGGACATCGATATATGGCAGAATTTTGTGGATGCGGGCAATATCCTTTAAGAATTTTTCAGGTACCATACTATCTGTCTGCTGAACCATCTTTTAAATGTTTCCCCCCTGCTTAAACGGAGCGACGACAAATGCCGCACTACAAAAACGCCAGCCCCATCTGACCAGCTACTGCTTATTGCCACAAAGAACACCGCGCTTCTGGTCTAAGCAGTTAATGCCCACAGAAGTAGCAGTCCATGCGCCACCAGCTCTCTGGCTTCAGCTTTTTAAGCCGTCTACATGCCGTCCGGATCTTATATCGGAAGTCGGCACCGCAACCCATGAATATGGTAATACCATCTACGCATTTCTCTTACATTAAGCACTGCAGAACAGCAGTCCACACAATTCCTTTTAAAAGGTTGTGTTTCTTGGTACGGTAGCCGCGGGCTGGCCAGAGGCGCAGAAACTAGAAGGCCAGCTCCCCGTCTCTACGCGGTGGATCGGTGCCGCAACACCGTCGGCCAGAAGCCCGCGGCTCTCACGGGGATGATTATCTTTGTATGTCCTATTCGTTAGTTTTTTAATCCCAAACGTCTTTATTGGCATGGATCTGAGAGGTTTCGTTTTAGCTACAATTAGGCTCGGGTCTAGGCGGGATATATTTTGTTGCAGGACTAAGATACATAAGGTGGTGTTTCTGGCGTCGCAGGAGTTTGGGCTGAAGTTTGCATCTTTCATCCCGTATCACTTCGGGCCATGGAGCCCGGAGGTGCACAACGAGTTGCGCAAGCTTGAAGATGAGAAACTGCTCATACAGAAAGCCTCGACCCGCACCGCGGCTGGCTACACCGCAAAGGCGTACCTCCTACGTCTCACCAAGAGGGGCAAAGCAGAGGCCCGCAGAGCCGCGGCGCGGCTACCGCCAGAGGTGTATAAGTACGTAGAAGAATGGGTGAAGTGGGACGTCTTCAGGCTGATAGGCTACGTCTACGCGCGCTACCCCTACTTCGCAAGCCACTCCGCCACAGCTGACGACGAGCTGAGACCAGCAACGGCGACTGCTCCTCCAGCACGTAGCTTCTGAGAACTGGTATTCATGCTTTTTCGTGAAGAAAAACTTAAATTTTCTGGAAAGCTGTAAGCGAGTTCCCGCGCCGGGGTCTGAGGAGTGATGCCCCCAGTCCCGACGGTGCAGACCGGTGAAGAGGGCTGTTGGGACGCAGAAGCGCAGGGGCAGAGGAGAGGAATATATAAAAACAGAGCTGTTCTATGAAGCCCATGGGAATCTTAACTCGCGACGAGCTGAAGAAGCTCATTTCGCTGGGCCAGCTCAAGGTTGACCCCCTGCATCCCGACACCGTGCGGGAGAACGGCCTCGACCTGCGCATCGGCGAAGAGTACGCCATATACGCCTACGAAGGGGCTGTGGTGCGGCCCTGCGAGCTTGAAGACGCGAGACATCTCTTCCGCGTCGTGAAGGCAGATGAGGTGGTCATCCCACCTAGAAACTTCGTCCTGCTGACCACGGAGGAGTACGTCAAGATGCCAGAGGACGTGGCGGGGCTGGCGAACCTCCGCTCAACCTTGGCTCGTTATGGGCTCGTAATTCCGCCAACTGTGGTTGATGCTGGCTTCGAGGGCAACATAACCATCGAGGTGGTTAACGAGTCGCCTAACACAATTGTGCTGAAGAGGGGGATGAGGTTCCTCCACTTGATACTCGTTAAGGCAGAGGGGAGGGCCGCGTACGCCGGCACGTATCAAGGCCAAAGAGGCGTCACGCCGCCGAAAGGGCTGAGGGGGGAGTGCTAAATACTCCTTTTTTCTCCCGAGAACCAGTTGAGAGACGGTAAGATAAGTGGTTGGTGTAGAAAAACAAGGTATTTGGAAAGTGAAGCTACTTATGTTGCCACCTCCTCAGAGCCATCGCCTCCTTAAGTACTTTAGCCACATCACTGCTCTTTGCCACGTCGATGGGGAGCTCGCCCTCATTGTTCCTTGCCCACGGGTCGGCGCCGCGTTCCAGTAACCCCATAGTTACGGCCACTTCGCCAGCCGCGGCCGCAAGGTGGAGGGGAGTGTTGCCCTCATAATCTTTTGCGTTGAGCCGCCGCGCCCTGCCAGCAGTTCTGCCACTCGCCACTTACCCGCCGCGGCGGCGTAGTGCAGAGGCGTCTGTCCCCGCGGATCCCTCGCCAGCGGGTCTGCATAGTGTTCAAGAAGCGTCCATGCTGTTGCATCGTCTGTTTTCGCGGCGGCCAGGTGTAGCGGCGTTGCTCCGGCTGGGTTGTAGGCATTCGGCCTAGCCCCGTGTTCAAGGAGGGCGTATACGATGTCTAACACAGCAAATTTGCGTCCGCACTTGCTTACTGCGAGGTGTAGCGGCGTGTCGCCGTTTTCATCGGGGGCGTTTGGGTCGGCGCCTTCCTTCAGCAACTTCTTGACTTCCTCTTCGTCGCACTTCTCAACCGCCTCATGAAGCGGCGACGGCGCGTTTTATGAACAATGCAAATTCTTCTTCAAACAATGACTTATGCCTTCCATATGCTCTTAAAACATCCTAATCCTCTTCTGCCGCCTTCGCCGAAACAAGACAACCTAAAGGCTAAAGCCAGAGCCCGCATTGAAGTCTCTACAGTCTTGTTGTCCAGGCGGCAGGGGGCATGCTCCCTCACAACAAGCGTTGCGGAGCCCCTGTCAATACCTGTTTCCCTGTTGCGGCGGCATGCTGTTCTGCCCACGCCGCCAAATTCCATATTCAGCTTCGAGCGTGACTTCTCTCGGCGGTTCGAATTCTATTTCTTCAAACCGCATTTGGAAGCAGGAGCTATGTGCATCAAGCCCCATTTCTTGTCCGACAATCTGCAGAATACAATCAGCTTCTTCTCATGTCAGCGCTTTCACCACATCCTGCTTTTCCGTGCCGCGTAAAAGACCGCGTTCAAACAATACTCCAGCAACCAACGCCTTAGCCCACCATTCCATATTTCATGTGGTCTCAATGGACAATCAGGATCCTTGTAGCCGAGGATAAGCGGGGTTTCTAGTTTTATGAAAAGGGTTGTTTCTATATCTATACATGCATGCAAATTTTTAAATATTATTACTCAAAGCTGTTGCTGAACCGAAATCCAGAACTCTGAACCATGTCGTCTACAGGGATAAATTCGCAGGGATAATTATCCCTGTGGGGTAATCCCTGTCGTCGTTAGACAAGTTTAAAAATAGGTGTTCAACCTATCTATATGGAAGTGCTGGAAAAAATAGAGAAAGCTTTAAACGTCAAGATTGAAAAAGTTGAAGAAGTAAGGGGGAGAAGCTTCCCCCTGTTTGATCTGTTAAACGTGCACGGGATAAAGCTGGCACTCATAAAAAACCCGTTGTTTCTAGTGCTTGAAGGCGACGACGTCTACGAAAAGAAGGTAGAGGGAAACTTCATCGTTATAGAGATGAACAAGGGGTATGTTTTGGCGAGGTACAGCGGCGAGCCTAATATCGATGCACTGCGCAGTGCGGATAGTCGTGATGCAGAAGAGCCAGAAGAAGTAGATGAAGAGATGGAACCAGAAGAGGAAGAAGCAGAAATGCGGGACGAGGAAGGTGAGGATGTCGGCAAAGAAGGTGGAGAAGACAGTCAAGACGTGAAGAAGTCTGGCGGTGGTGGGGATGAGGGCGACCCAATCAAGGAGATCTTGGAGAAGATGCCCAGGTGGGCTGACGGCGTGGCTGTCATCAAGAAAGACGGTAACACAGTCGTCTTGCCGATTAAGAGGTCAACCAAGAGGGAGAACGCCTACTACTCATCGCTGTCGTGGAAGCCGTTAGACATCAACAATACAGAGAAGCTTGTAAACCACGTCGTTATGAAAAGTGGGAAAGTTGAAAAGGCCAACGTGTACGCGGGCGACAAATACATCAACATCTTCATACGCGGCTCAGGCTCGCCGCCGAGCCGCCCCCGGAAGAAGGGCTACTACCCCAGGCGGCGGCGGTAAACCCCCTCTTTTTCCCCAAGAGCAGATAGACGTTTTTGCATTTAAAACAGAAACGGTTAACAGCCTAGTCCGCAAAGCTGAAATATCAGTCTCTGCAGAGTTGCATCTTGTTTCTTCTACACACCACAGCCCGACGCGGCACTGTCTACAGCCGCTGAGAAACAGATAAATATGCGTTACGTAAGATAGCTTATGCGGTGACTTCTGGTGCTTCTGGCGGCGGCGAACGCCGCCGCTGGGATGTTGACAGATCACTTCACCTCGCCGCCAGTGGAGGTCTTGGTCATAAGGACGGACCAGTGGCCCTTCTGCCAGGACTACGGCGTGACCATCCAAATCAAGGCCCTCGACCCGGTTACAATAAGAAAAGTCACGGCCAAGTACTTCCCCGAGGGCACGTGGAATCCACAAGTCCAGACCAGGTCTTTCGGCGGCTTCTCCCTACGGAAAGGCGAAGTTAAGCAACTGGTTGCATCTTTCAACTACTGCCCCCAGAGACGGCCTATCCTGAGATTCAGATATACCTCTCCAACTATACGATTTCGTACAACTACTTCATAGGCCGGGTGTTGCCCACTACCTACGAAGATTCGGCTCGCCGTCTCGCTGGAGCAGAGGGTCAAGGAGCTCACGGCGTTGGTGGACCGGTTGAACAGGCAGGTGGCCGACCTGCAGGCGCGGGTGGCCAACCTAACTGTAGCCGCGGCGAGGACGGACAACGAGAGGCTCTCCGCAGTCCTTGCGCAGGTGAGGGCCGAGCGAGACGACCTGAGGGCACAACTGGATCAGGTCCGGGCCCAGCTCTCGGCGGTGAGCCAGGCCAAGGCGGCGGCCCAGCTTGCCGACGCCAGGAGGTAGCTTGAGGAGCTGAAGGTCTCCTACGATAAGCTCTCCGGCCAGTACACAGATGCTCAGAGGACCATCGCCGACCTCCAGGCCAGGCTTTCCGAACTACAGAGACGCTACGGTCAAAAGTCAGAGCAACAGCTCAGAGAGAGCTACTTCAGTCTGTCTGTGAAATACGGCGAGCGCCGCTACGAGGAGCTGAGCAAGTCTTATCAACAGGTCCAGCAGGAGAAGGCGTTGCTCCAGAGCCGCTACTCCGAGCTCAACACCGGCTTCACCTGGGCCGTCAACATGGCCACGGCGCTCGGCGTGGCGCTCCTCTTCGTAATTGCGTTATTCCTCACCAGGAAGAGATACGCGGCGCCGCCGTCCCCCGCCCCCCAGACGGTGAAGACGGCAGTAGTACTTCAGCACAGGGAGACGTTGATTAAGCGGCCCGCTACAGCAGAGTAATCACATTTTTCCCAAAAAAATTTCTGTGTTCCTACAGGGACAATCTCGTGGGGATGGTTATTCATGCAGACAGTGTGAGCGGCGGCTGGCTGTCTGTCCATGGCATCTGCGGGCTCGGCGGCTATCGGTGGATAGGAGTTTGGTAACGTCATATTTAAGCTTGGCGGTGGAGAGCTGTGGCTATGAGCATCAGGGTCTCTGCCACGTTGGGGGCTTTGTGTTCCAGCGTCTTCAGAGCCTCGCGCAGGGGCGTCTCGGGCTTTATCTTCGCACGCCTCAGCGTGGCGTTGAGCTCCTCTACTACGTCCCCCACGGTGACTGCATTGAGCCAGTCTTGGCCGCTCAGTGCCACGTACCGCCTGGCGCCCACCTTGACAGTGTAGGCCTTTCCGCGCTTCATGAGGAGATTGACGTAGTACTGCGCGGCGCCGTAGGTGGTGCGCAACTCTTTGGCTATGCGGTACACTGGAAGAGGACCCTTCTCTTTTAGGAGCTGGACGACCTTGTCCTCCATGAGAATTAAATTTGGCATGTTTAAAAACTAATTCGACATATCTATGAAAGTGTTAGATATGTAATGAACGTTTACGAACAGCTGGCCAAAGCTGGCGCCAAGGTGACGTACTTCTGCGCGTACTGCGGCTATGAATTTGAAGACCCGCCCAAACTGCCTATTAAATGTCCGAATTGTGG
>Ga0080008_139929_pt1 | contig 14219 bp, 15 predicted proteins | sample ConCONMetagenome_FD_69211 | JGI IMG/M metagenome (GOLD analysis project Ga0080008, IMG submission 69211) | Hot spring microbial streamer communities from Conch Spring, Yellowstone National Park, USA - CON_C (SPADES assembly) (version 2) | ecosystem: Environmental > Aquatic > Thermal springs > Hot...
GTTCGCCGCCCTACCGCTACCAGACGACCTACTATACATACCCCTCGGGGTTCTAGGCTTCAACCCCGTGCTCTTCCTACTATCTGTTACCGCTGGGAAGACTGTGATGGCGGCCATAGTATTCCTCCTAGGTGCTCCCGCCAGGTGGCTTATAGACTTCACCGTCCCCAGAGTGGGGGAGGTGACGTTGGCTAAGGTGCTAGCCTTAACAGCTATAACGTTGGTACCAGCAATAGCCATAACCTACGTTGTTGTAAGCGTAGACTGGCTCAAAGTCTACAAAGCCTATGCTGAGAGCGGGGGGAGGGAGGCCGCTAGAACTCTGGCAAGAGAGATTGCAAACATCATGAGGCTTAGAACCCTGAGGGGCAGGTTTTAAGGTGTTCGAGAGGAGGCTTGAAAGCTGCACTCCACAAGCCAAGAGCCCCCCGGGGGTTGACGCCTAACCCCAAACCTTAACCGTACTAGGTTGGGCTTGAATGCTGGTAGCAGAGAGCCTTCCTCTCTGGAGCTCCTGCCGAGCCCCGTGGGGTTTACCTTATTAGGATTATCCTCTCAGAGTTGAAAGCCTTTATGGAGACGTAGGTTAGGAGTAGCTGGTATAATAGTAGTATGATCACATGTCTTAGAAGCCCGTTCATGTCACCTAGGGATGCCCAGTAGACTATGAGGGCTGAGTGTGTGAAGGGGATTAGGTGGAGGGCTAGCGATATCCAGGGGGGTAGCTTGGAGAGATCGACTACGAGGGCTGAGAAGTACACGGCCATGGCCACGACTACTACCACAGTTGAGGTTACCTGGGCTGCTCTCACAGTCTCACTCCTAGAGGCTATGATTGCGGCTATGGCCGTGGTTACCGCTATGGTCGTTATAGCCGATATAGCCCATGCTAGGGCTGTCGCCAGCGATACCCTTAGGGATCCTAGGGCTAGGTAGAAGAATGCTAGTAGTGCAATGCTATCCGCGACGGCTGCTAGAAGCCCTAGGGTTGCGGCCGCGGCCATCTTACCAGCTAGTATGCTAACCCTACTAATGGGGGTTGCGAGGAGCTTCTCTATAGTCCTCCTCTCCCTCTCCCCAACTATGGCGTCGGACATGAAGACTATGGCTGGGTATGCTACGAAGAAGAGGGAGAACTGTAGCACCCTAGCTGTGAAAGCCGCCTCCGCCTGAGCCTCCCCGGCAGGAGCCCCCCCGGCGAGGTGGTAGCCTGTAGCTACAAGTATGGGGTTCCTCAGAGCCCTCGAATCCACTGTTGCGTTAGCCATCCTGGCAAGGCTCCTAACCCTCTCGTCTACAATAGTTACACTCACATCGTATAAGGCTTCGAGGACAGCTCTGTAGGCTATATCGCTAGCTGGGGAGCCTACAAGCCTGCTTATAACGACTACAGCTTGGCCGTCCAGCCTTGTTAGGTTATCGTAGAAGCCGTGTGGTATCACGACTCTCACATCTGCTGGCGGACCGGCTGTACTGGATAGTGTTATGTTAGCCTTGACCCCCAATCTCCCCATCTTCTCCTCTACAAGTTTAGAGAGCTCAGCCGCAATACCGGCCGCCCTCTCATCCTCGACCAGGATTAGGACTGATACACTCTGGGATGCCGCTAGGAAGCCTACTAGTAGTGCTAGGCTTGGGAGAGATACTAGTGGTAGTGCTACGACGGCTACTATGATCCTGTAGTCTCTGGAGAGGTCTAGGAGCTCCTTCCATAGGATGACGTTAAACTCTCTCGCCAACAAGCTTAACATAGGCTTCCTCAAGGCTCTCAGACCCCGTGAGCTCCACCAACTCCCTGGGGCTCCCCTCAGCGACTATCCTCCCATTTACAATCAAGCCTACAACATCCGCTATCTCCTCAGCATCCCTCATATCATGCGTTGTTATGAGGAACGTGGCACCGCTACCCGCCATGGATTTTATGAGCCTCTTAACCCTATACGATGAGACAACATCTAGGCCTGATAGGGGCTCGTCGAGCACAGCGATCCTAGGATGGTGCATTAGGGTTAGTGCTAGTAGGAGCCTCCTCTTCATACCCCTACTGTAGGTTCCAGCCTTCAATCTAAGATCTTGGAGTGAGAGCCCTGATATCTCTATGGCTCTTGAAACCATGATATCAACATTTGAGCTTTTCGAGTAGAGTTTAGCGTAGAACATTATATGTTCTAGGCCTGTAAGCCTCTCATAGGGCTGAGCGTCCTCGGGGAGGTAGCCTATGTACTCTCTGACAACATCACCCTCCATCTCGGGATCACGGCCTAAGACCTCTACCCTACCAGAGTCCCTTCTAATCAAGCCTAGGAGTATCCTTATCGTTGTAGTCTTCCCGGACCCGTTAGGGCCTGCTAGCACGTAGACCCTGCCTTCGGGCACGTTGAGTGTAACATTCTCTAGTACAACTCTACCCCTAATCCTCTTACTCACCCCCTCAGCTATTATAGCTTGTTTCAACCCACTACACCCTACGGAAGCCGAGGCTACTAGGTTGAGCCCCCAGTTTAGCCTTAACCCCTAAGCCCTAAGTATACACCTGGTAGACTGTAGGTTGAGCTTAGATGGTAGGCTTAGAGAGTTTGTAGCTGAGCACGGCGAGAGGGCGTGCATAGTGCTTAAAGCTATACACGAGGAGTCCAGCTTAGGAGGCAGGCTTAAGCTAGGGGATTTCAGTATTAAAGGGCTTAAAGCGAGGCTTAAGAGCTGGGGGGTTGAGTATAACCCAACACCACTCCTCCTGAAGCTGGAGAAAGAGCTTAACCTGATAGAGACATCCTATAGGTCCACGACGCAGAGGTGGTGGCGTATCACAAACAGGGAGGCCCTTGAGAGAGCTCTAGCACTGTGCCGTGGAGCACCTCAGAGCGGGGACATAGAGGATCCGATGGTGAGACTTCTCAGAATACAATTCCATGCACTAAGGCCATGGGAGATAATCGAGACGCTTAGGAGGATTAAGGCTAAGGATGCTATGTCTAGGAGCGATTTAGAACTATTGAGGAGGATAGTTTTTAACGAGCTACCGTTGCTTATAGAGCTTAAGGGGAAGGTGGAGAGCTTAGGGTATGATAGTGAGCTTCGAGAGGAGGTGAGTGTAGTGGAGAGGATAGTTGAGATAGCTGAGGAGCTCGTCTTAAGAGGTAGTAGGAGGCCTGAAGCTCCTGAGATCGAGGTGATTGCATCTAAGGAGGAGCCCTCGTACTACTAGGGGGTTACTCTAGAGCGATTACCAGCAAGGATTTAAGGTCTCCATCCCCACTCCAAGCTCTAAAGGGCCCTCTACAATGGTGAGTAGGAATGTTGCTAGCCTAGCTTTATTCAACCTGTTCAGAGGTTTAGCTATAGGCGGCTACATGGCTCTCTTCGCAGCCTACATGGCTAGGCATGGTTACTCTATGAGCGATATAGGTTTAGTCGTGGCCCTCTCCAACGCTGTAGGCTTTATAACCTCACCTGCCATAGGCTACGTGCTCGAGGTTTACAGTGGTAGGCTTGTTTCAACGATTACAGGGCTTATGCTTGTGGGATCCCTTGTTCTAGCCGCTCTCTCAGACAACATTCTAATCCTATCCGCTAGCTACTCCCTCTTCATGCTATCCTTCTACTTCGGCCAACCTGCTAGGATGACTTTCCTAGCTAGGGTTACCGATGTAAGGGTTCTGGGTAGCGTTGTTGGGATTACAAGCTCGGCGTTCACAGCTTCTAGGTCGATTGGACCTCCTCTCGCCGGGTTCCTCGTAGTCCACCGGGGCTACCAGGAGGCTTTCATACTACTAGCCTTAATAGCCTTAGCAGGCTCCCTTCTGTTCTACATCATATCAGATGAGCCTAGGGTGGGCTCCAGGAGTGCTAGCTCTAGCTACGGTCTACTCGATCCGTACAGGAGGTTGTTGAAGCCCGATGGGGGTTTAGCCACCCTCTTCATCTTCGTTGGTTTTGATAGAGCTGCGTGGATGATGTGGTTCCCAATGCTCAGCGCTTTCCTCGTTAAAACCGGATATGACGAGGCTGTGGTAGGAGTACTAATAGGGTTATCCAACCTCCTCGAAGCCGCGCTCACCCCGATAATGGGTAGGCTAACGGATACTCTTGGAGCTAGCACTGTGCTAGCATTATCAGAGGTGAGCGCGGCACTCGCAGCCCTAACACTTGCTACCATCAACTACACGGGCATAGCTGGGGCTACCGCTTCCATGTGCTTTATAGGTGTTAGCATAGGATCCTGGATCCCGGCATACAACGTCTACATCGCTAAAGTTTACGAGAGGCTAGGGGAGGCGTACGCCACCACAAACGCTATTAGGAGTGTGGCTGGCATACCAGCACCCTACGTAGGTGGAGTTCTCCAGGAAACCCTAGCCCTCCAAGCACCACTTATAGTCTCGGCCTTCATCCTCATATACACTGCCTTCATGTCCCTAACAACGCTTAGAAAAACCGAGATGGCAAGGCTCCCTGACATGCCAGTTAGAGGGTAGAACCCAACCACTACCTTCACTATCCGGCTTAGAGGCCTTAACATTGTTAAAGTTTAATGAAACCCCTGTAAGGCTAATGTGGTTTAAACTTACCTACCCTGCCAGAGGAGATGTAGAGTGTAAGCTTTTAAACCCTAGAGTGTACCTAGTAATGTGATGACGTGATCTCAAGGCCGCCATGAGAGGAGTTTACACACTGGAGATGGGGAATCCACGGGTCTGAGGGTAGCCTGTGAAGACACCTGTCTCAACCGACCTCGCCTATATCGCTATAGTCGAACCGGTCCCGTGTAGGGATCTGGCAGACAGTCGGGGTGGTGTTAAGGTCTCCGAGGGGTGCGAGGGAGGGGTCATTTCAACCTCCTGACCATAACGTATGCGTCCTCTCCGTCTGAATAGTACCCTTTGATTATCCTAGCCTTCTTGAACCCGTACTTCTCGTAGAGTCTTATAGCTGGAATGTTAGATACCCTTACTTCAAGGTATATGGAGTCCGTCTTGTACACGTCCCTCATTACCCTTATGGTCTCCTCCAGTAGCTTCGACCCTATACCCCTCCTCCTGTACTGCTCTCTAACAGCTATTGATACGAGGTGCCCTACGGGTCTAGGTTCCGTTATGCTCTTAAGCATGGATACTATACGTTTTAGAACACCACCCTCCTCCTTAAGCTCTGTAGCTAACCCTAGGAGTACTGGGTCTGCCTGGTCTTCAACCCTACTCATAGCGTAGCCTACTAGCTTACCCTCAACCTCTGCTACTAGGAAAGCCTCACCCCAGTTGTCTAGTAGGTGTTTGTAGAAACCATACCAGTAGTTCTCAGGCAACGTCTCCACGTTAATCCTCATAACCTCTGATATGTCTGCTTCGGTAGCCTTCCTTATAATAGACCCCGTCATAGGCCCTAGACCTCCCTATCCTCTAGATGAGAGGGGATTTAAAAAACTCTATTAGACTGGAGGAGACTGGGGGTAACTCCCTTTGATTGAGCCTTCCGAGTACCACCCGGTGAGGGATATAGTCGGGGAGGTTAACAGGTACCTTGAGGGTAAGACGGTAGTCTTAGGTATTACTGGTAGTGTTGCGGCCTACAAGGCTGTTGATACAGCTAGGTGGCTTATAAGGAGGGGTGGTAGGGTCATACCTGTTATGACCTATGAGGCTAGGAGGTATTTGGGGGAGCTCCTACTCCACTGGGCTACGGGCTTAAAGCCTATAACCGATCTTACGGGGGAGACGGAGCACATCAGCCTTGTTAAGGGTTCCGACTCTGTACTTGTAGCTCCGGCCACGCTCTCAACCATAGCTAAGATGGCCTACGGTATTGTGGATAACCCTGTAGCCCTCATGGCGGTCTCAGCTATGGGCTATAATAAGGGTGTTATCGTTGCCCCCGCTATGCACTCAAGCCTCTACGATAGTGATCAGTATAGATCTGCTGTTAGGAGGCTGGAGGATCTAGGTGTAACCGTTATACCGCCTGTTGTGGAGAAGGGGGTTGCTAGGTATCCTCAGCCGGAGCTCGTAGCCAGGGTTGCTGCTAGCGTGACATCCAGAGGTAGGGATATGAAGGGGTTAAAGGTTCTAGTCACAGCCGGGCCTACGAGAGAGTGGTTGGATAAGGTCAGGTTTATCTCCAACCCCAGTAGTGGTAGGATGGGGGTTGAGATCGCCGTTGAGGCCTGGTCCCGGGGGGCTACTGTGGATCTCGTCCACGGCCCCCTGAGCGTAGACCCACCGCACATGGCTAGAAGGTTTAGTGTTGAAACAACAAGCGATATGAGGGAGGTGGTGTCTAAGCTTACTGAGGAGGTTGAATACGATGTAATCGTGGCGGCAGCCGCCCCCGTGGATTTCACCCCAGCTGAACGCTACGAGGGTAAGATTAGGAGTGGGGTTGAGCTAACATTAAGCCTTAAGCCGACCCCCAAGGTTCTCGAGGGTATCAGGAGGAGACCTAGGGTTCTCGTAGCTTTCGCTGCAGAACACACACTCGACCCCGATAAGCTTAGGGAGGCTACTCTAGAGAAGCTTAACAGGTATAATGCTGACATAGTGGTGGCAAACCCCGTAGGCTTCCCGGGGACGGGCTTCGCTAGCGAAACCAACATAGCCTTAATAGCCTATAGCGATGGTAGCCATAGGATGCTAGGCCCCGCGCACAAGGAGGTGCTAGCCAGGCTGATACTAGATGAGGCTTTAAAGATCCTGAGGAGGAAGGGGGCTTGAGGCATAGGATTTGTGCCACGTCACCCCACCATGTAACAGCGCTCTTCAAACCATCAACTGTAGGTGGTTTAAGCGAGATTGGATCCATTGGCGTCGGCCTGGTAGTGGAGCCTAGGGTTAAGGTGTGCATTCCAGGCGGTGTCAGGCTGGAGGATGTAGCTATAGGTACGGCTAGGAGGGTGGGGGAGCTCCTGGGGTTAAGGGATTTAAGGGTTGAGGTTGACACGAAGCTACCGCCAGGCTTTGGGTTCGCTGTTAGCGCTGCAACAGCTGTAGCATCAGCTCTAACAGCTGGGTTCCTAAGGGGTCTATCCTACATGAAATCCCTGAGGGTTGCTCACGAGGCTGAGGTACTTGAATCAACTGGTCTCGGGGATGTCCTAGCTATATCGTGTGGCGTCGGGCTAGCTGTTAGGTTTAAACCTGGAGCTCCAAGTGTAGGTGTTGTCGACTGTAGACAGCTACCACCGGGTGTCTCGATACTAGCTCTAGCTATTAGACAGGCTAGCACAAGCTCCCTTGTTAAAAGCTACGTGGAGAGGGGGTTGCATGAGAAGGCTTCACCCTTGATTGAGAGGATTAGCGAGTCAATGGACTTCAACGTGTTCTCAGAGCTTGTTATGAGGTTTAACGTGGATAACGGTATCCTTAGAGAGCTTGTCGGCGTTGATGGCGAGGGGCATCTTCTGAGGACACCCGGCCTTATAACCGTCTACGGTAAGAAGGGTGTTATCGTGGTTGTGGTTGAGAGCGATAGGCTAGGCGACTCCCTAAGCCACCTCCAGAGGCTAGGTTATAAGATCTACTACCTTGAACCTTCAAGGGTGGGGCCTGATATCTGGGTGGTCTAGGGTGCACTGGAGGATACCTAGGAGCCACCCTAGGTACGAGTCCCTCATCGTGAGGGAGATGCTAGTCGAGGCTTTCATGGAGGGTATAGTCGTGCCACAAGGCCTCATAGCTCACGGTCGTGGGGAGGCATTCGACTACATCCTGGGGGAGCGTAGCCACCCCTTCGCTCTACTAGCTGAGGAGGCTACGGTAGCGAGCATGCTCCTAGCTAGGAGGCCTGTTATATCGGTTAACGGTAACTACGCTGCACTAGCAGCTAGGGAGATAGCTGAGTTATCCAGGCTAACGGGGGCCCTGGTGGAGGTGAACCTATTCTATAGGACTGAGGAGAGGGTGGCTAAGATAGCTAGGCTCCTGGAGAGGGAGGGGGCGCGGAACGTCCTAGGGGTTGAGTGTGAGAAGGCACAGATAGAGGGTTTGGAGAGCCCGAGGGGGATCGTGTGCAAGGAGGGCATATACGCTGCTGACTTCGTGCTAGTAGCTATAGAGGATGGGGATAGAACGCAAGCGCTAAGAAGAGCTGGGAAGGTGGTAGCAGCAATAGACTTAAACCCCTTCAGTAGAACAGCGCAAACAGCACACATAACAATAGTGGATGAAGCTAGGAGAGCTACAAAGAACATGGTGGAGATAGCCTCAAAACTAAAGGAGGCCGATAGGGGTAGGCTAGAGGAGATAGTGAAGAACTATGACAACAGGAGGGTGCTAGCAGAAGCATTCAAAACAATGATGATGAGGCTCTCGGAGGCAGCAGAGAAGGGGATCATAATAGAGGTGCCCTAAACCGGGGAGGTCAAGCACAGCTAAAGGTTAAAAACCACCAGGAGGTAAAACCAACTAAAGGAAGGGCCGGTAGCTCAGCCTGGAAGAGCGCCGCCCTCGCACGGCGGAGGTCCCGGGTTCAAATCCCGGCCGGTCCACCACCCAATAAATCCCACCAATCACTCCAGAGCCACCTCTAGCAGACTCCCCTCCATGATTTCCCCTCCTCATATCGGCTTTCATATCAGCTTTTAAACCCCTCCCCATACCGGAGCTCGTGGTGCAGAGGGCTTTGGTAGACCCAAGCCTGGTGGATTTGAAAAGCCTAGGGGACGAGGTTAGGTTCAGGATATTCGACTACCTGTGGGGCAAGGGTGTTAGGAGCTCAGAGCTAGGCATTGACCCAACGTATGCTAATAAAATCAAGAACCGTAGGGCTAGGGTCTCGGATGCTCTGCTTGAGAAGATGCTCAGGATGCTTTCCGTAGATGAGTTTGCTATGCTCGTAGGCTCTAGCACTGCACAGCAAGTGTTGCAGCAACCTACCATAAGGGAGCCTCGGAGCCTCGGGGAAGCTGCTATAGCACTAGACCAGTACGTTAGAGGGTTGGAGCTTGTACTTGAAAAATACCCACAGCTATCAAACGTAGCCTACCAGAAGCTAGTGGAGCTCCTGAAATCAAGGGTTAAGGGCTATAGTGTAACTGTTACGAGAGAGCACCTTGAGGCTTTCGAGAAGCTGCTGAAGTCCAAAGCTCCAAAGACTAGGGTTGAGAGGTTACGCTACCTCAGGAGGGCCCTTGAGGATATGGGGTGGGAGCTCTCGGCCGAAAGGCTACAGGAGTATATCGCTGAGCTCCAGGAGGAGAGCCCCAACGTAGCACAGCATACAGCTAAGGCTTTGAAGCTATTCATAAAACATGTGCTTAGAGACCCAAACCTATACAACGCATTCAAAACACCCAGGGTTGAACTCAACCTAGTAGCAGAACCCCTAACACTAGAGGAGGTTAGAGCTGTAGCCAGAGCCATAGAGTGGCCTCCAGCTAAAGCCTACTTCGCTCTGCTAGCTGAGACTGGCTTAAGGCCCGGTGAGGTTCTAAACGCTAGGATACAGGATCTCGATCTGAACGAGAGGATGCTGAAGGTCATGAAGGCTAATAATACCACCAAGAGGTCATACATAGCATTCTTCTCGGTAAAGCTGAGGGACTACCTTAGGGACGAGTACCTGCCCTACAGGGATGATTTTGTTGAGAGTGTTGAGCCCTGGGTTAGGAACATTAGGAGGGATTATGTTAGCGAGTGGAGGAACCTACTATTCCCGTTCAAAGACTCAGCTCTAAGAGCTGCTATCTACGATGCTATGGATAGAGCTCTGGGTAGGAGGTTCAGGCTATACGACCTCAGGGCCTTCTACGCAAGCTACATGAGCCTGAAGGGAGTTCCGGGCCAGATAATAGACCTTTTGCAGGGCAGGGTGCCGCCTAGGGAGTTCCAGGTTCTAGCAAGACACTACCTAGCTGTGAACATTAGGGAGCTTAGGGATGTCTATGATAGGGCTGGGCTTATAGTAATTGATTAGTAGGAGCTAAGCCTCGGAATTACCTCTCTAACCTCTGCAACCTTAAATCTCCATGAGCTTTCTCCTCTTAATGAAATCCTCCACTACAAGCTCCAACTCTTCATCTCTAAACCCTTTTGCGCAAAGCCAACATATACCTTGAAGACCTCCGTACGTTCTTAGCTTTAATGCAAGCACCTTAATCCACTCCTCAAGATCTTTGTACCATCTCTCGATTTCTCCCTCCAGCCTGCTAGCCTCACCTTTTAGCTTTACCATCTCACGCTCCTTTCCAAGCCTGGCATGTAGTATGGGAGCCTCCCTCTCCAGCACATCCATTTCATCACAGAGGCGTTTGAAGACTCTAAACCAGAAGGGTCCCATATCGAGCGCAGATCTGTAGCAGGCACCTTTGACATCAGTGCTATTCGCAATAGATGGTAGCATTTTGTTTAGCACATCTTCGGCAATGTCAACGGGATTGTATGATGGTCCTATATCGAGGACTCTCTTAATCTCCTCTATGAACTCCTCCTTAAACACTCCTGTCCTCCCTCTCACGAGCTCTTCAGCCTCCCTCTTAATGAGGTCGAGCTTCTCTTCAACACTCCTAAGCTCTTTAATGATCTTAGCTACCTTCTCAACCCAATCCCTCCACCCGACCATAGACGTTATCGCGTGCATTAAAGCTAAACCCATTAGAGCGCGCAACATCACCTTTGAAAGCTTCACTCCGTAGTAGCTACTAGGAGGCTCATCTAGCACTCCATTCGATCTCACAGCATCTAGGATCAGCTCGTAGGTTGCCAGGATTAGATCGAGATGCCTCCTGTTTACAGCAACAAAACCATAGCCTGGGATGAAAGCTATACTCCCCTTATCCATGAGGGCTTTGATAAGCCTGTATGCGTGAGCCTCGCTTATTTCACACAGCTTCATCACTTCTCTAGCTAGCTCATCCGCAAATTTTACAGGATTGTCCCGCTCTACTCTCTCCACAATAAACCATATGATCCTATCCTCGGGACACCTAGGTTTAGTCATCTAAGCACTCCTATATCCACTCTCAAATCTAGAGGTTTAATTCCCCTAATATCAGCTTAAAGACCAGCCATCAGTTGCACTAGTGAGCTCCCGGAGGTTAATTCGGAGCATCGTTACCACACTAAGCTGGGGTGGGAGGAGTGCTCGGCGTTTTCGAGATTTACATAGGAGAGTACGAGGTTAGGACGAGTAGGGACCAAGTTTATGTGCACATACCGAGAAAGCTCGCAGATCAACTTGGGACGAGACGAGTTGTTATCGACGCCACCATTAACGCTGAATTGTGTGAAGACAAGAGCTTGCATGGCCGTAGGATGATCTTCCCGGCCACCCTAACCCCTGTCGGTCAAACATACCGTCTGAAGATCCCCAGCCGTTACAGGGAGCTCGCACGCTATAAGGATTGTGTTAAGTTGAGGATTTCGCTGGCTCCACGGCTGTCTTAGCATGAAGGTGATGTTGAGGATGGGAGGATGGAGGCTGGCGGGCTCACTAGTGGGAGGTCTAGATCTGAGCTTAAATGTTCTTGGGTTGGGAGGGTTGAGGCTAAAGTGCTAGAGGCCGTTAGAGCCCTAGCCCTCCGTCCCGGCTCTCCAGTACATTACCTAGACGTCGTGATATGGATCTGCGGTCACAGCCCTGACCCGAAGTGCAGAAGAAGCGTTTTAGAAGCGATTCGGAGGCTCGCTAAACGCGGTTGCATAGCCACCATAGGAAGGGGTCGCGGCCTCTACCTGAAGCTCCCTGACGATCTCGACCCTGCCTCATCGTTAACCTCATACTCAAAGCGATCGGCTTTCCGTTGCTCTATCTCCGTGAGGCGAACGGGTGCAAGGCCTAGGGACGGTTATTGGGGGCTTAAAACAAAGATCCTGAGGGTTGTTTATGAGAATAGGTGGGGGTGGGTTAGGGCTAGGTGGCTTGCTCAAATCTTCGGTACCAGTGACCGTGCGATAAGATATCATGTAAAGACGCTGTGCGAACTGAGGTTACTAGATAGACCCAAGAGAGGCATCGTTGCAACTAGGTGGTTGAGTAGGGAGGAGATCGATAGGATATTAAATGCAACAGGCGATTTAGCTCCAGTGTTAGAGTTGATTGGTTTACATTGCGATTATCAAAAGCTCAAAGAACTCTGCAAGCCCAAACCTTTTACATCAAAACACCTCCACTTCGCTGATAACCTCAATCTCTCACGAAGACAGATTCAGAGAAAAATTGTAAAGAATGTAAGTGAAGGTGTTCTCGTGGAGCTCGGTGGCCGTAGCTGTCCTCAAAAGGTCTACATCCTCAACCCTGCTTATCCACGAAGGATACCTAGGCATGTTCACGACGAGAAAGTGTATCATAACTATGGCGGTTCTAGGATTTGGAGGAGGAGTAGGAAAAGGAAACACGGTATTATCAAACGCGCTTCCCGCATGTCACCGGTGCGGGCAGGTCAAGTGGGGCGTGTTGGGTGATGGTGGTGGTTGCGGGGGGTCCTGCTGATTTTAGTGATGAGTATAGGGGTTGTCGGGTTAAAGTGGAGACTAGCATAGGCGTTGTTGTTGAGGGTGTTCTTGTCGAGGCTTCCCGCTACTGGTTTAAAGTGAAAGGTGATAAAGGTGTTGTCTACATTAACAAGGCTCATGTTGTTATGGTGACTCCTCTGGGTGGTTCTCGTGGTGGGGGTGGCTGTCGTGGCCTATCTATGGGCTCACAGCTGTGAGGTGCTCAGCTGAGCCTTGGGGGGGTGGTTGCGTTGTCTGAGGTTCTGTTTAGTGTTGAGGGTAACAGGGTTGTCCCCGTAGCCTTGCGGGAGGTTGACGGGTTCCCAGCTGTGAGCCCGGCTGTCAGGGAGTTCACCGTCTACACCGGGCTTAGGGTTGAGGGTGGGGTTGTGAGGGCTGTTAGGTGTCCTTCCGTGGATGCCGCCCCCGTCGGATCCCTAGCTCTCTTCAGCTACACTATCGGATCCGGCGGCCGGGTGCTGCACCGTTACCATAAGTGGTTTGTCGTAGTTGATGGCGTGGAGCGCACTGTAGTCTTGAGGGATAGGAGGGGTGCTGTCGATATTAGGGTTAGGGCTGTGAACCTGCTGCCCTTACCCGACATAGATGTCGGCATGGTCCCCGAGATAATCTCCGGGATCGCGGGGAGGGGTTTGAAGCCCTCCGAATCCGACCCCGTCCTAGCCCTCTACGCGTACTGGGTTGTATTGGGCGTCCACGAGAGGCCTTTTGCGGTTGCTGAGCCGGGCGAGAGTGGGGGGCTCACAGCTGTGAAGCGGTATGGTGAGAGGGGGCTCATTAAACTATACTTCCTGGGTATGAGGCTCCCATCACCGTACCTAGTGCAGGAGTACGAGAGCGAGGGCTACGTTGAGAAGAGGATTTGGGGCGACAGGGTTAGGAGGGAGCTTAAGAGGAGGCTTGAGGCCATACGGAGAGCCTGCTACGGTAGGATTAGCAGGGTGTTCGCCGCTGTGGAGGAGTTCGGTGTCTGGATCGCTGTGACGGATGAGGCTGTGAGGGAGGCTGAGAGGATTAGCAGGCGGGTTATAAGCAGGCTGTCGAGGCTGCCGCTCAAGGAGGTTAAGGACGTGGATCTGAGCAGGTACACTGTGAAGGCGATCCCAGTATACCTGGAGCCCGAGCACGCGAGGGAGATCCTGGAGCTGGCTGAGAGGCGCCTATCGGCCGACGTTGAGGAGTTGAGGAGGAGGATAGAGGAGGCTGAGAAGGAGCGGGAGGAGGAGAAGGCCTGGAAGCTGAAGAACAGCTTGAGGCAGAAACTCAAGTTGTTGGAGGAGGTTAAGGCAATCCTTAGATGGATAATAGCGGAGAGCTAGTACTTCACAGCTGTGAACCAAACGCTATGCTGAAAGCTCACGTGGGGAGCTCATATGAGCTACAGGGTTAGGTACGAGAGGGAGCACTACGTTAAGAGGAAGATTAGGAGGGACATCTACTCCAGGCTGGTGGAGCTCTCTAGGGGGGAGGGTTTGGGCTTGCAGGAGCTCCTGGAAAAGCTCATCGAGGTTTACGAGGGATGCGGGCAGCCTACATCAGCTCCATGTGGGGAGCCTACATCGGATTTGAGTGTGGAGCTCCACTGGGATCAGTTCTGGTTCCTGATCAGGGTTGGTAGGGGCTGGGATGCGGTCGAGATATCGCTGAACCTGATACAGGCTGAGAAGCTGTGTAGAGCAAAGCTCCTAGACAGGAGCCTGTGCCTTAAAATGGCAGAGCTAGCCCCGCAATGGAGCCCCCTCAAGAGCCTAAGGTGATGTAGGGAGCCCACATAGCCTG
>Ga0080008_140565_pt1 | contig 14219 bp, 16 predicted proteins | sample ConCONMetagenome_FD_69211 | JGI IMG/M metagenome (GOLD analysis project Ga0080008, IMG submission 69211) | Hot spring microbial streamer communities from Conch Spring, Yellowstone National Park, USA - CON_C (SPADES assembly) (version 2) | ecosystem: Environmental > Aquatic > Thermal springs > Hot...
TTTTTAAGCTGAACGGCTCGGTCGCTTTACCTCGACTACGCGGAGAGCAGCCTCTCGCAGAGCTGATCGCGACAACTAGATTTGAGCGTGCTTTTTAATAATAGGCTTAGTCCACCCACCTCTATGCGCCCACGGTATAATTGCTAAGCCGGAGAACACGTTGCTGAGAGCCATGGCAATCCATATGCCGAGAGTCCCCATGGCGAGCTCAAACGCTAAGTAGTAGCCTAGGCCTATTCTCAGACCCCACAGCCTAATTATCCCGATTACTGTGGGGTATGCTGTGTGCCCAGACCCTCTACCAATGGCCATTCCTATGAAGAAAATAGCGAAAAGCGCTAGTGTAGGCGCGAAAGTCAATACAAACAGCTCGGCTTCTCGAGCGATCTCCGGCACAGTAGTGAAAATACCTATGAACCAGCTCCTCAAGGCGATTACAACTAGTGAGCCGACTAACGTGCAGAGACCGATGTACAGCATAGACTTTGTAGCCACACTTCGAGCCCTCCTCTCGAGACCAGCTCCAATAGCCTGCCCCACCATAGTGGAGACGGCAAACATAAAGCCCCAGAGAGCGGCGTCTGCCAGTTCCATGATAATAAAGCCTATTGCAAAGGCGGCGGCTACGTAAGCTCCAAAAGCGTTTACGAGTCTGTGCTGAAACATGAATGCGAGGCTGTTACTCATCATCATGAGAGTAACGGGGACGCCGGCTTTTAACGTGGTTTTAATCCACTCGCCACTCACTCCCAGCGTTAACCTCGGTTTTAGAGACTTGTACTTCCTGTTCAGTACTCCGAGTAGGATAAGAAGGCCGGCGAACCTCGAGATCACAGTTGCGAGCGCGGCGCCCGCGACGCCCATTGCGGGTATAACTCTCCTACCGTTCGCCTCTAAGCCAAAGATGAAAAACGGGTCTAACACGACATTTAGAATAGTAGAGGCCACTCCTATTCTCGACGGTGTTCGCGTGTCTCCAATAGCTTGGAATATTGTGCCGTAACACATCGAAAAAGCGGCTACTAGTACATCTAGTGATATTATGCCGGAATAGATCATGACGTACTCGTATAGTTCTGGCGGCGTCGCGACTATGTACGTGAATATTAGCGGTCTAGCAATGAAGAAAACAGCAGTGGCCACGGTGTTGACTAGTAGCATTGCCGAGACAAAGTAGGAGATAGTTCTCTTCGCGCCCTCGTAGTCTTTTGCACCAATGTACTGACTAATAACAGCCATATTCGCGGCGGCAATACCACCCGCTATAGAGTTCACGAACATGAAGTACGGCCAGACTTGTCTAGGCGCGGCGTAAGCTACTTCACTATACCTGCTGAGCCAGTAGGTGTCGGCAATGTTGTATAGTATACTCACTAACTGGACGATCATTAGTGGAGTTCCGAGCCAGAGCAGAGTCCTGCCGACCTCACCGTGCAACACTCTCTCTCTAAAACCCCCCATTACCTCGGACTCTGTACTCACAAGTAAACACCAACAGCTAGAGACAGCTTTAGTCGCAACACGAATTAGTCAATTTCGAGTATAAAAAGAGTAACAGTAATTCAGCACTATAACAAGAAGACTCGTCGTAGGACTTCTAGGCCGAGGGCGACTACTAGTGTTACTATTGTAGCCGCTATTAAAACGCCGAGCTCAATTGCTATAGTAGACTTCCTCCTATCCAATCCGAGTACATATGCTACTAGTGTCCCCGTCCACGCGCCTGTGACCGGGAGTGGTACACTTACAAATAGTGCTAGTGCAAGGTAGCCCTTACCGCTCACGCTCCCCGCTCTGCGCCTACCGTAGTCTAGAGCTAAGAGATACGCCTTCTTGATGACTAGAGGTGTGTACTTAGACCTAAAAGCGTGATCCAGCAAGTCGAGTACTCCATACGCGAGAAAGGGCACTAGTAGATTCCCACTAAGACTCAGAAGTAACCCTACTAGTAGCTCAATTGGGCTCTTCGAGGAGGCGAACACGTAGAGAACACCACCTCTAATCTCGCTAATTGGCAGCAAGCCGAGTATAAAAGCTAGTAGCATATTACTCCACAATTCTCGCCACCAGTTCTCGTATAGCTACTCTAAGCTTGAGCTTTAAAGAGCTTAACGCATTCTTATCCTTATTTTAGTACTAGTACTACATGGGCTTGTATCGAGGTGCGCGGTGTGGTTATTGTTAATGCCAAATTACTAGATCAGCTTCTCTCCATTAACACGCTACTCGCGAGGGCATACAGACTCATAAGTGAGGATCCAGAGGTCCAGGCGCTGTGGTACATGTCTAACGTCATGGCGGTGAGTAGGCTTAAGTACAACGACCACGGCCCCGTACACGCGCACATTGTAGCGGGAGCGGCGCTCTATCTCTACCATCTACTGAGGAGTAGGAACATAGAGTCTACTCTAATCAGGGACGGCGTAGTAGAGAGTGAGGAGTACACGTGGCTTATTCCACTACTAGGTGGGCTACTACACGATATTGGTAATAGCGTGCACAGGCATATTCACGAGACTGTAGGCGCGTTGCTCGCAAAGCCTATTATCGAGAGAGTTCTCGAGAAGATCATCGGGGACCCCGTTACGCGAGTGAAGATTAGGCAGGAGGTTATGCACGCAATACACTGTACAAGTTATGATGTCGAGTGCCTCACACTAGAAGCGGGTTGCGTTAAAGTAGCTGATGGTCTAGACATGGCTGAGGGTAGAGCACGAGTACCTTATAAACTAGGAGGAGTGTCAATACACAGTGTCTCGGCACTGAGTATTAAGAAAGTTGAATTAGTGCCCTCTGATCACAGGCCGATACGTGTAAACGTCTACATGTCTGAGAAGGCGGGTATTTTCCAAGTCGACGAGGTGTTTATGCCTAAACTCAATACTACACCGCTCAGAGGCCTAGTAGAAGTCTACGTAGTAGTAGACAATAATGTTCTAAAACACTACCCGTAGTACTAGCTTAGAGTAGTGCTCGTCTCTGCAATAGTCTTAAAGAGCCTCTTTACCCTCAACTTAATAGTCACACCTCTCTCAGCGAGTAGTGGTGGGAGCTCTCCAATAACGCTCTCTAAGGCCTCCAGGAGGAGAGCTCCACTAGCGTGAGTAACGAGAACTCTTCTAGCAACAGGGTACCTGTATACTTGTTCGTGAACCCCGGGCTTACTAGCCTCGATTACTGGTATGCAGGATTTGAAGTGCGGTTTAAGCATTTTCTCGCTGCACACTTCTACTCTCACTTTTAGTTGGGGCTTTAAACTCTCTAGTGCGTGGTGAAGCCACTCCAGTTTAATGTTAACGCTTCCCTCTGCTATTTTCAAGTGGCACTTAGCAAAGCCCTCGCTGTAAGTGACACCTAGCCACGTTTCTGCGCGAATACTCTCAGTGTTGAAACACGAGATAACGACGTCCTTGTGCATTCCACTTGCAATTCTAATAGCGGGGACGACTATTACTGCGTGAGAGTACTTCTTTCCCACCTTAATGACGAGGGGAGGCTCTCTGCACAAGTCCTCTACCGGCACATCGGCGACTACCTCGGATCTCCCCGCGGTAAACCACTCAGTGTGAAGAGCACTATAAGGTCCTTCCAGTCTTGCGAGCGCGAGGTAGCCTCTAGTAACAGTAGCGACCTCGGGAAGTGCGACTCTCTCCTGGGTAATTCTCGCTTTAACTAGAAATTCCTGTAGAGTTTGAAGAGCCTTCTTACTAGTGTCGGGAAAACGCCTCTTTAAGAGAGCCCTCCTCTTTAAGAGAACGTAGCCGGCTACGAAGAGTACTATTAGAGCTAGCTGGAGTAGTGATCCTACTATTTCTGGCGGCACGTCTAAGTAGTGAGAGTGCGTAGGCATACCTGCCACTAAGAGTCAGTAGGCTAGCTAGTTTCTGGTGCTTCGCGCCTCTTAATCTTAATAGAGCTCTCAATAACGCTCTCTGAGATGTCAATTATCTTGTTTAAGCTCGACTCGTCTAGGTTCTTGTACTTCTCTCTGTTAATGTAAATAGATATTAGTGCTTCTGGTATTAGCCCGTATTCCTCCGCGTACTTGTCGAATGACAGAGACTTCGCGTGGACTATTCGCCCCTCTTTAACTTCAACTACCTCGATCGAGTTCACGACCTCACTCCCAGCGCTCGGATACACTTCGATCTTATCAATATAGACCTCCACGTCTTGCTCACTAATCCCCCTACTAGAGAGCGCGCTGGCTACTTCACTCTTAATCTTGGACTTCACGATCTCCTGTACGTGGGGCCCGATCCCACTAAACAGAGCTACTGCCTCGTTTAAGTTGTACGTAAATCTCTTAACTAGCTTCCACATAGGCTTGCGCTTGTAGAAGAGGCTCTCTAGAGCTGTCTTTGCGAGCGCTTTGTCCTCGCACTCGTAGCTCGAGGGGCCCTCTACTAGTAGTCCCTGCAGTTCACTGTAAATAGAGCTGTCAGTTAGAACTAGGTAGTTTACTAGCTTTTCACCTCCTTCAAGGATCTTCTCTAGTGTAGATGTGATCTTGGACTTTATACAGGGGAGGAGCTTCCCTATTGTCTCAATAAACGCGACGTTTACTGGGTGTAGGTACACGTATTTGTACATCATTTTCCTAGCGTCTAGTAGTCTAGCTATTTCGTCGAGAGTCTTGCTGGTAACAGCTATGAGGAGTTTTGAGCCCTTTTCAATTATATACGAGTTTCTCATAATCCACTCATCGTTTACTTGCCCGATGGGGACGCCTGTGAAGTAGCTATCTCTCTTTAAGTAATCCATGATGTCACTAGTGTAGATGTAGTCTCTGACTGCTAGCCTGACAACTAGTTCTAGGCCACTATACTTATCGGGGTCGTAGAACTCGTCGCTGCTTATTACTCTGCGCGAGGCGAGGTCTGTGTACTTGTACATGCCTTTTGGAGGCATCATGCCCCTGTCTAGTAGTTCTAACGTGAAGTCTGGGTCTAGTCTGAGAGACTCTCTGCTCTCTACTAGTTTACTCTCAATAAGGTCTCGGAGGTAGTCTCTGTAGAGGAGATAGCCTAGGACTTCGTGATTACCAACTACGTAGCCTAGAAAACCTCTCCCACTCAGCACGTATTTATCAAAAGCGTGGCTAAAAGGCCCGTGTCCTATGTCGTGGAGTAGTCCTAGTAGCCTAGTAGCGAATATGAGCTCTCTCTGCTTACTAATAGCCGTCCTCCTGATCTCCTCGCTGAGAGAGCCGGTGATAACGGCTGTTCTAATCACAAACGATATGTACCTGTACGAGGAGTGCATTACGCCAATAGAGTGAGAAAACCTAGTGTGCGTCGCACCCGGGTATACTAAGTGCGCGGCCTGTAGCTGGTAGATGTACCTCAGTCTCTGGAGGACCCACGAGTCCATAACTGATCCTTCTAGCTCCTTAACGTAGTCAACGTAGCCGTAAATGGGGTCTCTTACCTGCGCGTTAAAGGGCATAAAGACGAATGCGGGTGACTCTTCTCCCTCTATACTGGGCGTTGTAGTTGACACTGGCATGTACACCTCAGTCAATATAGCCCCCGACTACTCACTTATCGACTTGTGTGTTCATAATTTACTGTAAAAGCACTTATATGGATTATCCAGGAAAAAGCCCTCTCTGCACTTGGGGCAGATAACTAGTAGTGGCCTCTCCCGCTCTTCTCTCTCCACGCGGGAGTTAACAACGTAGAGTGTTACCTCGTACATGTACAGGAACTCAGACGCCTCTCCTTCAAAGCCGCAGTAAGGGCACTTAATTTTCACAAGTAACACCAAGTTGTAGTTGCCCTAGAAGTGTATTATACATTAGATTATACTATACTATTAATGTCCACTCGCGCTCAGCTAAGAGCGTTGAGTCGAGATCTCGGTTGCTTAGGCTGACTAGTATTTACTCCTTAACTAGGCGAGTAGTTTGCGAGTGTTCCGAGTTACTAATCTAGAAGAGGTCTTTATCCTGCTCATATTCCTTGCCGAGTTTCAGCGCTATGTAGGCTTTTGTGAGCTCTGATCCTAAGTAGAAGTAGTGTTGAGAGCGCGAGGCGAGCCCGCGGCTCTCGATCTCGGCGAGAATAGCGTAGGGGTCTCTGCCTCGAATTTCTAGTGTTGGTTCATCTTGGTCGTAAATGTAGTGTTGTAGGACTATTTCTCCGTGTTCGTGGTCAACGCTTACTCTGAAATACTCCTTGGGGTCTAGTTGAAGAGGAGCTCTCTCAGCGGCTCTGACAACTACTCCTGCTTGTGGAAGTGTCTGAGAGATTCTCCTCTTGCTCTTAGCTACTAGTAGGCTCCGAGTAATGTCTTTAGGTGGTTTTCTCAGCTCGCGGGCGATAATAGCCATTTCGAGAGCCCGCCTCAATTCCCGCGTAGCACCTCGAGTCTTAACACTAGCCTCGGTAACCAAGTAGAGCTCGACTCCGAGCTCTACACCTATAAACGCTAATAGAGCATTTAGTCCAATACTATCTACATCTGCGAGCTCGATCACATTTCCCACGCCCATTAATATCGGTGTTCTTGGCAGAGCTCTCCTTAGAGTAATATACGCCTCTAGGGACTCGGCGAGACCACTTAGTGGGGGGTTTAGAACGGGGTCTACTATAACTCTCTCGAACCCACTGCTCTCTAGCTTCTCGACTACTTTCTCGAGGAACTCGACACGCTCTACTGCTGAGCCTCTACTACAAGTAATCACTAGCGGCTTCTCCTTCAAATAATCCATTTCCAGTACTCTCTCAAAGTCCTCGCAGGGAATGCCGTTAACAATGTCTACTAGGTCGCGGGCCTCCCTGATCAGCTCGAAGTCCAGCGTGTCTACGCCCACCGGCTTGTCTACACTGTCTCGAATAGACCTAATGACGCGGAGAGAGCTACTCTTACTAAACTCGAGTGGGAACCCCACTAGCACCACGTCGCTGTGCTTCACGGGCTCTCCGAGCTCTACTCCACTCTCGCTCTCCGCGTAGAGTTCAAGTAGAATTAGCGGGTAGTGCCTACTAACAGGCGCGTCTCGGATCTTGAAGTAGAAGTCTTTCCTCGCTCTCTCCCACGCTTCTCTGAGAGCTCTCTCTTCAACGCGCGTTTTCTCGCTCTCTAAGACCTCGTCGGCTGGTTTGCTAGGCGATAAGTTGACTCCACTAGCCAGGAGCTCTACTAGTGGTGGTATGTCGTGAGCGTAGTAAGTGCCCTTGACAACTGGCACTCCGAGGAGCCTCTCCAGCTCAGTTAAGTCGCCACGCGTAAATCCAGGGACAACTACTATGTCCACGCCTCTCAGAGAGTCTTTGTACTCGGGTATGACTCTGGCTAGGTACTCGGAGTTCAACATGGCGGCTACTTTTACAGGCAGAGCTAGCACTCTGATCTCTACTCCGGAAACCCTCTCCTGAGCCTTCTTCGCGTACTCCTCAACTAGGTGTTTTGCTAGTTGTCCAGTTACGAGTAGTACTCTCACCGAGACCTCCCCGGATACGTGACTAGCTCTAAATACAGCACTCCTAGCTCAGTTCAGAGCACGCGTCTCGTAATTGAAGTGGAGCCGCGATCTCGGCTTAGCTTTGTTTACGTGGCTACTGCGCCCTCCGCCCCCCTGAGAGTTTTAATAATCCACGCGTTGAATAGCAGTAGCACTACCACTAGTACTACTGCGAGCGCGATTGCTAATACTAGTGCTACGTGGGCTTGCTCACCCACGCCGAAACACACCGGCACAAAGAATACTACTACGCAGCCACTGCCAGTAACGCTGACACCGCCAGTTTCCGGCGCAATTAGCAGTAGTGGCAGTAGAGCGGCGATAACTGCCAGTATAATCCCCGCGAACACGAGTACTAAGCCGAGTTTAAAGAGCCTCACTTCCTCACCACCTCAAATACCCCGTAAAAATCAAGAACACTACTAGCGAGAGCAGTAACAGCACTATTGCCAGTATAATCAGCGCCTTCGCGATTCTCTCACTAGTCCCAATGACAATGGGGAGGGGTCCAATAATAAAGACCCCGCCAGCTTCAACTCTCTTCTCGTCGTGCTTGCTTTCTCTGAGTGCTGAGAGAAATATTAATAGCACACCGATTACTACGACTATAAATGCCACTAGAAATAGCAGTAGAGTCAGCCAGAACACTCCTAGTGACACCTCTCACCTACATTAAGCAGGCTCAAGTCTAATAAATATTGAAGGAGTCGTGGAGAAGCGAGTAGTACTTGGAATTTTCCGGGATCTTCGTAGAGCACTTTTCCCTCTCCTCTCTGATCTGTGCATTAGAGTTCTCCAGTGCTTAGAGGAGGTGTAGCGTAGTACTGGATTTGTAGAGAACGCCGTTTCAGGAAATGACTTGTTCTTTATAAACCCGTAGAGGCGGAGATTTGAAATGGAGTCGAGTGTAGAGTGTTTATGAGTAGACTTGCGTATAAGCTGAGTTTTGTAGACTTCGGAGACGTATGTTCTAAGTGCACAGAGAACTGCTGTAAGAGGTTCTACGCAGTTCTACTCCCAGAGGAAGAAGAGGAGTTTAGAGGCGCCTCGTTTACTATTGTAACCGAGAAGGGGCCTGTTCAGTGTATTGGCTCCAGAGGCGGAAAACCCTGTCCATTTCTAAGTGAGAGCGGGATGTGCACGATTTACAGTAGGAGGCCACTTGACTGCAGGCTCTGGCCAGTACTAGTCTACATAGACTTTAAGACACGTGAAAAAATCGTGTACTTGGACTTAGACTGCCCGGCTGTTCGCGAGGGCAGAATACCAGCAGGGCTCGTTGAGAAAATAGTAGAGGTAGTGAAAAACCTCGAGCTCGACGAGAAATGGCTAGAAAAATACACTCTTGCACCGTGGCCTAATAACCTAGTAGAAATAGCGAGATTCAAGTGAACATATTTTTAACTACTCTTCATCCTAAAATTCCAGCTAGAATTTCCTCGAGCTTTTAGAGTTCCTATCCAGCCTATTCCACAGTTAATTATGATAACGCTTAGTAGCAATTTTAGGGGGAAGAGAACGAGGGGGTGCGCCGGGCTATCCCCTAGCTCATAAGTGCACAGACTACAGGTAGCCTAACACGTGCGTAGCTTGGTACCGTAATGGTTACCTAGCTCGGTTATCCCGAGCTAGGCACCACTACGGTATTCGGCTACACGCGTGCTAGGTTACCTGGTGCCTGTACACTTATGGGCCGGGTCTGGGCCCCGGCGCACCCACTTATACTTTCTAGGGAGAAGTAGTTAAAGGTGCTGTTTTGTATATAGGTTAGTTTTTCATTTGAAGTGGGTTATTTGTTTTTGTGCATTACCTGTTCGAGTAATACAGTTCATTTAGTGTAGAATGTACTACTTCGCACTGATCTCCTCGGCTCGTGGGCGGTGTAGTCGTGTAGGGTGTTACTATTAGTATTCTTCTACGTTTAGCTTCAGCTTCTGCGGAGGGGTGTGTGTAGAGTCCAAATATGACCAGTATAGGTGTTCTGGGGTCTTTAAGTTCTTCTAGTAGTTTAGTGGCCTTTTCGTGAAAGGCCTTTACGTCATTGCCGTGAACTCTGGATTTGACCTCGCCTATTACTAGTACCCTGTTACCGCTCTTCTCGTCAAAGCCTTCTCCGAAGAGATCTACTTCGATAATTCTGCCGTTGTGCTCAAAGAACACTCTGTTCAAGTTCCCTACTTTAACACTCATGTACCTGCTCAGCCAGAAGGGGAGTAGCGCTCTCGCGACGTCTTCCACGACAAAGCCGACAACGTCACCTAGTTTGCTGACTTCGTGAGAGAGCTCGCCTACAGACTTAGCCAACTTGTCTACTCTCTCACTCAGACTACTAGTGATCCCCTTGATCTCTCTCAGCTCTCTGCTCAACTCCTCTATCTGCTTCTTAAGCTCAGAGAGATCACTAGTAGGACTACTACGCGTAATTCTCAGAAGCGAAGACAAGACACAGCTCACTACAATCCCGCATAGAGAATCCACTGCTAACACTGATAAAAGAGCCTGCTTAGTAATACTCTAGTAGCTGTGATGAAGTTCCCGGGGAGCGCGAGTGAGCCGTGAAGACACGGTTACTCGCTGAGCTACGAGGTGTTTAGCTGTGCTCGGCGAGCTACTACCTCTACTACAAGTACTCTCCTCCACGTTGTTCCTACTAGTACTCGGCGCTGAGGACTTGAAGACGCGTGAACTGAGCAGTAGAGTAGTCTACGCCTACCTCTCCACGGGAGTAGTACTCTACGTCCTCACGCTACTCACTGCGAGGAGCCTACTAGAAGTACTAGTCTACACGGCATTTACACTAGCAGTAGCCCCAGGCTTCTTCTTCGTGCTGTACAAGCACAAGTTTACAGGAGATGGAGACGTCTACACGTCACTAGCACTCGGACTCGCCCTGTACCACCCACTAGCCTACAGGGCTACACTAGTTAAACAGGGAGTTCTCCCACCAGCACTCATGGTAGTTCTCTACGCGTCGATCACAGCCGCGCTCTACTCGCTACTACACGGAGTCCTCAATATTCTGCGCCACAGAGATCTCCTCGCACAGGTACCCGCGAAGTACAAGGCACTACTAGTGGTCACAGCCACACCTGTGAAGGCTAGTGAGTACGCTGAAAACCCCAAGTACAAGCACTACTACCCGGTTCAAGTCTTCGAAGTGACTAGTCAAGGCTTAGAAGTGAAGTTTAATCTAGCGGGTCTAAGCGACACTGCTCGAGAGAGAGTTCTAGAGCTCGTTGGGAGGAGCATTATACCCAGAGACTACGTCCTCTGGGTTACACCAGGACTGCCCTACGTCTTCTACATGTTATTAGGACTAGTAGTAGTCATGTTACTCGGCGACAAGCCCATTTACCACCTGCTCGCAAAGATCCTGGGAGTCTAGAGTTATTACGCTATTTTAAGTAAGAGTTCACTTTTGAGTACTCTCTCTGTGTGAGTTCGTTGAGCTGGCTTGTTGAGCCCTCAGAGTGGTGGAGAATATACCGTGAACTAATTACCAGCACTCTAAAGCTGAGTTTTCACAGAGATCAAGAGGCGGCAGACACGCTCAGCAGACTCCTCGCAAATAACCCACATGCTATAAGCGCCGAGGAGCTCTTCGAGATGATTAAAGGTAGGAGTGTAGCGCTCGTAGTGGGCTGTAGCGAGGACGCTACTCGCGAACTCGACTACGCGCTAGAGCTGACTAGCCTATCGAGAGCAACAGCGACTATTAGCGCCGCTAATGGAGCTCTCAGGCTACTCTTAGAGAGAGGAGTTAGACCGGACCTCGTCGTGACAGACCTAGACGGGAGTGTGGACGACTTACTCGAGGTCTCCGCTAGGGGTGTGCCGCTCGTTGTCCACGCTCACGGCGATAACATCGAGAATTTAGTAGAGGTCGTGCCCCGCCTACGCGGACCCGTAGTGGGCTCTACGCAGGTGGAGCCGAGACCTCTAGTTTACAATTTCGGCGGCTTTACAGACGGTGATAGAGCTACCTATATTCTCCACCACGCGGGGTACAGGCGAGTTCTCCTCGTGGGCTTCGACTTCGAGAAGCCCTCTAGTTGCCCGGGTAAAGACCTGAGAGACCCTGCAACTAAGCTCGCAAAGCTTAAAGCCGCGAGGACACTACTACTGCTACTCGCGGAGCGGGGAGTAGAGATCTCAGCGGTGAGGTGTAGTGGAGGATCCTGCGGCCAAGTACTTCTCGACCAAAGTCACTAGTAGAGACAGAGCCGTCTTCGAGGCCGGCATAGCCATAGGGACTGCTGTACACCAGTTCACGGGGACGCCCCTGAAGAGCCTCGAAGACGTGAGAGTACTAGAAGAGGCTATTAAGCGTGCGCTACTAGCGCAGCCTTTTAGAGAGCGCGTTGAGGTTAAAATCCACTTCGAGCGCTCGCCGAGCGGGGGTCCCTACGACTACACTACACTCAGAGCTAGAGACATGGATTTGCGAGTAGTAGTGAAGTACGGCTCTTGTAGAGTAGCAGCGAGACTAAAGTACATTAAAGAACTCGACTACGCTCTAGCTTACATTGAAGACATTGAGGAGGAGGTCAAGTAGAGTGCCTACTAGAGCGGTCGCGTGGGGTGTAGCTGGCGCCGGCGCCTTTCTCGGAGAGTCGGTCGAGGTGATCGATGAGCTCTCGCGGAGAGGAGTGCCGGTAACGGTCTACGTGTCTAGAGCTGGAGAGTACGTGTTGAGAGCTTACGGTCTACAAGAGAGGCTCGAGAGAGCTCTTCTCAGAGTCTACCCAGCGGAAGTCATCTACGAGAGCAGAGAGGTACCCGGCTTCTTTAAAGCATCTAGGCTGTATCACGGCGCGTACTCTCTAGTAGTAATCTCGCCGGCCACTTTGAACACTGTAAGTAAAATAGTACACGGACTAGCAGATACACTAGTCTCCACGCTCGCTATGCACGCAATTAAATCTAACACTCCCCTCTACATCCTCCCAGTTGACCTCTACGAGTCTAAGAGCACTATACCGCTACTCGTAGACAGGAGTAGGTGTGTGCTCTGCGGACACTGCTACGCGGCGAGAGCGTGTCCAACTGGCGCTCTCTCTCCTCACGAGTACTTCAAGGTCTCAGTGGCCCCACACCTCTGTACTAGGTGCTACGTGTGTCTCGCGGAGTGCCCCTACAGCGCTATTAAATTCGACGTAGAGATCACTGTTAAGCCCGCGCCCTACTACACTAGTATTATTGAGAGGCTGCGGGAAATGCCAGGAGTAACTATAATTGACACGCCACGGAGAGTACTAGAAATCATACACTAGGGCTACTCTTAAATCGCACTCACTCTTAATACCGAGAACGCTAGTCACCCCTCATCGAGGCGGATGTAGTGTTTTACGGGACTACACTACACGGGGGAGGATGTGCGAGGTACTAGACTCCCCGCCTCGTAATTATCTCAGCTATTCTCTCCGCGCCGACTGGTAGTTCTGGTGCTGGGAGTTTTCTACTCCTCTCTATTGCCTCTCTCAGCTTACTCGGTGTCGCCCTCTCGAGGAATACTGCGTTTATTTTTTCGGCGAGAGTCTTTGCGTCTAGTAAGCTGTGTATTCTACTGTGTCTAGCAGTGTAGACTAGTACTACTGGCTTTCTATACGCGAGTCTCGCGGTCATTGAGATGTTGCCCGTGTGTGTTATGACTACAGAGGCTCCCGCGAGCCACTTGTGAATATCACTCGTGTACTTGAAGAAGACCCACTGAGGCTTTCTCTTAGAGTAGTACTCTGGGTCCAAATCCCCGAGCTGAACTACTACTCTCTCGTAGTCCAGGCTTAACACGGCCTCAACTAGTTCTGGAGAGCCCAGCATACCCGTAGTTACTAGTATGTAGCCCTCGTCTCGCGGCTCGTAGATCTCCGGCTCGTAGACGGGCCCTACTACTAGACCGTCTGGGTATATCTTTAACTGCTCAGGCCACTGGAGAAAAACGCGGGCCCCCAGCCTGTGTAGCGTGTAAACGGCTTTAGAGGGTCTTGAGACCTTGAAGTCCTCTAGAGCGTAGACTACTACTCCGCGTAGTCTCTGTACTAGTGAGGGTGGAATTGAGAAATTAGAGCCTGTAGCGAGTACAAAGTCGTAGGCTCTCCGCGTGTAGCGCAGAGACTCGAGGAGACTTAAAATCCACTTAGGTAGAGTCTTGTAGAGTGGCTCAAGAGGCTTTCTCGGGAGAGTTATGGCGTCTACTACTCCGAACTCTCTAAACCTTGCGAGTAGGTGTGGATACTCTCGTGGTACTACTATTTCAAGCTCGACTCCCCGCTTAGAGAGCTCGCGGGCAACAGCGTAGGCGTAGCCAGCGTGCCCTCCATAGCCAGTGACTACGAGACCTCTCACGTTAAGCCCCACTCTAATACTCGGAGTTCTAGTTAGACCTGTGGAGCGTTATAGCTCTTGTAGCGCTTTTTACTCAGACTCCGACACTCTCACGGGTTTTAAGACGCCGTGGTCTGGTACTAGGTATAGGCCACTACTTCTCACCTCTAACCTCGCATTCTCCGCGTAGTACACTCCCGGTGTAAGCTCAGCGTAGAGCTCTCTAAGGGACTCAACTACTACTTCTCCTCCGCGCCACCTAGCACTATACCTAGCTGGCAGTGTGTGCGGGGTCTCGGGTCTAGAGACCTCTACTGGCCCGCTGTAGTAGCTGTACTCGTAGACCGGGTCTACACAGCCCTGGTAACCCTGCTCTAGTCTCACTAGCTTTAAATTCACGTGTACACCGTGCAATGCAAAGTGCAGT
>Ga0080008_147902_pt1 | contig 14127 bp, 12 predicted proteins | sample ConCONMetagenome_FD_69211 | JGI IMG/M metagenome (GOLD analysis project Ga0080008, IMG submission 69211) | Hot spring microbial streamer communities from Conch Spring, Yellowstone National Park, USA - CON_C (SPADES assembly) (version 2) | ecosystem: Environmental > Aquatic > Thermal springs > Hot...
AATGCTTGAGCTAAGGGCTCAGGATAAAATTCCCAACACCATAAGGTTTTTGCAGTTCAAGCCCGAATGCGTGCTCATAGGCTACCATCAATCGGTGGAACAGGAGGTCCGGCTTGAATACGTCCAAAGGGAAGGCATAGAAGTAGGAAGGCGGATCACTGGCGGTGGTGCCATATACTTTGACGAGACCCAAATAGGCTGGGAGATAATCGCAGACAAAAACAGTTTTGGAGAAAACATAGGCTTTGAAGAGCTAACCGCAAAAATATGCAACGCGGTAGCGAAGGGACTTCAAAAGCTGGGCATTCCTGCCCAGTTCAGACCAAGGAACGACATAGAGGTGGAAGGAAGGAAAATATCCGGCACAGGGGGCGTCTTTGAAGGGAAAGCCTTTCTCTATCAGGGAACTATTCTCATGGACTTTAACGTGGAACGCATGCTAAAGTCCTTGCAAATTCCTGTAGAAAAGCTAACCTCAAAGGGTATAAAGTCCGCAGAGGACCGGGTAGAATGGGTCAAAAGATACTTGGGAAGGATGCCAGAAAAGGAAGAGGTCTTTTCCGCCATACTGGAGGGGCTATCGGAAGAGCTTGGCATACAGTCCCAATGGGGAGAACTCACGGAAGAAGAAAAAAGACTTTTGGAGGAGAGGAAGGAATACTACAGGAGCCCAGAATGGGTCTATGAAGTAAAGAGGTCCTCCTCGGAGCCAGAGCTTTTGTTTGGAATATACCGCTGTTTGGGTGGCACCTTTAGGGTCTCCGCCAAGGTGGACCCAGACAGAAAACTCTTGGAACAGGTGATCATAAACGGCGACTTTTTTGTGGAGCCCAAAAGGCTCATATACGACCTTGAGGCATACCTAAAACACACACCCTTGCAGGATGTGGAAAGGAGAATAAGGGAGTTTTTCAAAGATAGACAATGGGAAGGCTTGAACCTGACGGTGGATGATATAGTCTCCGCGGTGATGTTCCCGCTCACAAAGACGGAGGGGCTTGACTTGGGTGTGGAAAAAAAAACTTGAATAACATAATCGGTAGCATAGGAGGAGGGTTGATTGAGAACCTAAAAAAAGCAAAGGTTATGCTTTTGCCTTACTGTGCCAAGCCCCGTTGGTGTGATTACAGACACTTGGACGATTGCGGGGAATGTGGAGGTTGCACGGTGGGAGATGCCTACAGGCTTGCCTACCAAAAGGGCATGATTCCCATAACCATCACCTCCTTTGAGCTTCTGAGGGACACCCTCAAGTGGTGTGCGGAAAACGGCTACACATACATAGGACACTGCTGTTATGAGTTCTACGAAAAGAGGTATGAAATTTTCCAAAAGGCGAGCAAAGAGGGGGCAAAGGGTGTGCTCTTTGATATTGTGGGAACCACCTGCTACAGCTTAGGAGTGGAAGAAGAAGAAAAGGCATACCACGGCGAGTTTACCGTAGAGCTGGACCTTATAAAGGATGCCTTAGTTAAATCCCTGAGCGTAAAGGAGGACGAAAAAATTTCAGAGAGGGTTCAAAGAAAACACTTTGATTTTTCTCCCTTCTTTAAGGACTTTGTGCCCTCTTATTACAAAAAGCCGAAGGCGGTGCCAACACCGGAAGAGGACAGGACACGAACAGCCCTCCAAAAGGAGGTATTTTTGGGGGATGCAACCATAGATGGCAAAACCGTTAGCTACGAAACCGCCTTTGAAAGGCTTGTGGAATGGCTAAGAAGTGCCAAAAAGCCTACAGTGGTGGTGGGTCCCCTATTGCTATGGGATTGGCAAGAGGAAGAGCTAAGCCAAAAGGCAAAAGTCTTGAGGGAATTGATAGACAGGGTGGGAAATATTCAGGTTAAGGTCCTTCCGGACTATCGCCCCAGGCTAAAGAAATACGACCCATCGGTAGAGATGGACCCTCCGAACCCCCATGAAAGCATACTTCATGATCAAAACGACCTAACCATCCTTGTGGGAGTTCATTGCTACAGGACGGATTTTATGATAAGGCTCCTTAGAAAGCACACCCCCACCAAAGTGGTTGCCCTCTGTGGTCTTTATGGGCATCCAGAAGCCCATCTATCCACAAGCTTTACAGACGCAGAAAAATTGCTTAAATTTTTAAGCCTATGGAAAGGTTAGCCCTTGAGATGCAGGCGTTGGACGTTATCCCTTTTCCTGCCCTTTTGATAGACAAAGATTACCAAGTGGTTTTTATGAACAAACACGCAAAGGAGCTCTATACTCAGAGTGGTCAGACTTGCTACCAGCTCACTCATTCCTTTTCTGAACCCTGCCACATTCACAAAGACCATCCCTGTCCCTTAAAGGAGATCATGGAAAGGGGTCTAAAAGAATATTCAGTCCTTCACAAACACGAAACCAAGAAAAGAGAGGAATACCATTTGGTAAAGACAGTCTATATGCCCGAATATGACCTCTTTTTGGAGCTACACATCCCCTTGGAGGAGTTGTTGTCCGCCTTTGATACTGCCCGGCTAAGACCGGAACTTTTGATAAATTCAGGTCCCCTTGCCTTCTTTCTGTGGGAAAGAAAAGAGGGCTGGCCCGTCAGGGATGCTTCTAAAAGTGTTTATGATCTCACCGGCTACACGGTGGAGGAATTTTTGAACGGTAAGATAGACTACGCGTCCCTTATTCATCCGGAGGATTTGGAAAGGGTCTCCCAAGAGGTGGCAACCTATACCAACACCAGCAAAGACTTTTGGACCCATCAGCCCTACCGGATCATTACAAAGGACGGAAAGGTTAAATGGGTGCTTGACCATACGGTAAGCGTCAAGGACAACCAGGGCAACATAGTTGGCTATTACGGCTATGTGATGGATATATCCGAGTTCTATGAGAAGGAAAGGCTCTTTAGGCTCCTTGCGGAGAACAATCCAAACGGTGTGATCCTGTATGACTTTCAGGAGGACAAGATCGTCTATGCCAACAGAGTTTTTCTTAGAATGCTCAAATACCAGGAGGAGGAGGTTATAGGAAAAAGTGTATTGGCTTTTGTGGACCCAAAAGATTTAGAAAGGGCAAAAAGGTTAATAGAAAGAGTAAAAGCAGGTTTCAAGAAGCACGCAGAAGCCATTTTGAGGCTCACGACAAAAACAGGAAAAGTTAAATGGTTCAAGCTCTTAGGGCATGTAGTTATATGCAAAAACAAAGAACATTCGCTTATCACCCTCATGGACATAACAAGGGAAAAGGAAAGGGAAAGGAGGCTCTTTTATTTGGCAACCACCGACAAGCTTACAAAACTTTTAAACAGACATGCGGGCATTAAAATGTTTGAAAATTTGCTCTATCAAGCCCAAAGGTATGGGGTGCCCTTCTCTCTTCTCATACTGGATATTGACGACTTCAAAAAGATCAACGATGAGCTTGGGCACTTGGCGGGGGACATTGCCCTGTGCAAAGTAGCAAGAGCCATAAAGAAAGGCACAAGAAAGAACGACATAGCCATAAGGTGGGGCGGTGAGGAATTTTTGCTCCTCTTGCCCCATACCGCAGACCCCCTTCCCATTGGTGAAAAGATAAGAAAGCTAATAAATGCCATAAGTATAGACGGATATGGTTTCTTGAGCGTTTCCATAGGTGCCACCACCTACCAGGAGGGTGATACCATAGACAGTATGGTCCAGAGGGCGGACAGTGCCCTCTATTCTGCAAAAAGGAAAGGTAAAAACCAGGTTGAAGTAGCTGAGGCTGTTCTAAAAGATCCCTAATCGGGACGTTCCCCCAGCCTCTAAGGGAACTAACCTACTCCTCACCCTATCCCACACCCCTTCCACCAACACAGGCTTCAGAGGAGAAAGGTCCCTTGGCAAGACCCTTCCAAGGATAGGGAAGAGGAAGGCTACCTTCAGAACTTGCCAAGCGGAAGAAGAGGCAAAGTTGCCTCTCACCTGCTCGGGATTCCTTCCGTTGGCTCCCTCACATCCGCTTGACTCACTCTGAAGGCTTTGTATGAGATTGACTAAAAGCTTCTTTGCATCCTCTACACTCCTTAGTTCGCTTTTCAGTGCGTTTCTCTTGTATTCATTGCTTTCCTTTTCTATAAGTTCTCTAAGTTCCTTTTCTCTTTCCTCATACCTCTTTAGGGCAAACTCTAAATATGCTTTGTCCTTCAAAAGTCTTTCGTAATTCTCAGGCGTGTCCTCTTTAAATCCCAATGCCCTTCTGCCTATCACATATGCTGATGCTACATCTTTGTCTATGCTTAACTGCGGTGCATACTTTAGCATGCCTATAACTGATGTGTAGGCAGGATTTACCTCTATCACTTCCACTCCCTTTAACATCGCAACCCTCTTTAGCTTTTGCAAAAATTTTTTGGCATTCCACTGATGAAGCCTTTTTCTTAGCTTAGCTTTCCCATCTCCACGATTTCCTTTTTTAAGTTTCTTTAGGTTCTCTATGGCTATGGCTTTACCTTTCTGAATGGCTAAATCTACTATCTTGTGGGTCAATATCCACTCCTGTTGGTCTTTGCTGTTTTGGGATAGCCCTAAAAGGTGGTGTAGGCTGATTGTTTGATAGCTTAACAGTTCTCCAGTTTTTGATACCTCTGCTACGGCTAAGTGTATGGGCGATGCGTTTGTGTCTATGGCTATTACTCCCTTCTCTTTGGTGTATTTCACTTCAGGCGTTGGAAGTTCAAAGGATACACTTCCATAAACTTCTCCATCTCTTAGTTTTAATTCTTTGCTATTGCTTGGTTCTCTTAACACTTTTGCGTAAATAAACTCCCTGTTTCCTGTGGTAATTCTTAGATGTAGTTTTCCATCCAGTTCCATAAACCTGAGGAGTAGATTACCCTGTGCAGTTTTATGTTTTGAACCTATGCCAATCAATGTTCCCTGTCTTAATTCCCTCCATTGCTTTTTAAGTCTTTCTCTTACTTCTCCTATGAGGTGATTTTTGCAAAGTTTCTCAAAAAGCCTTTTACCTCCAAACACCACTGGTCTATCTGTGGGATATTGCTTAGCTTTGTATATTGCTGAGTCAATGTATTTTGTTGGTAATTCAGGAAACAGCTGTCTTAGTCTGTGGTATATTTGGGCGTGTGGGTTTCTTGTTTTCTCTTTTTCCAACTCTTTTAGCATATTGTATGCGGTTCGGATGGCGGAAGATTGCTTACGCATTAGCTTTATGAGTTTTTCTTTGTCTTCCCTTTTCAGTTCAAGCTTGAATTGAAGGCTAACAAACATCAGGGCTAGATTTTAGAGGAAAAACCATTGTGTGTCAATGGGTTTATATTTTTAGAACAGCTTCGAAGTAGCTTGAAAAGTGTAAGGGTCGGGCTATTTTAATCTCTTATGCAGTGGATGAAAAACATTTTCATATGGCTCCTTATCATTGGCTTTATGATCCTTGCCTTTAATATGTTTAGCGGTTCAGAGAGGGACAAGGGCGTAAGGACGCCCATAAACACAGTCCTTGAACTGGCAAATGAAGGCAAGCTAAAGGAGGTCAAAATAAAGGATAACACCCTTGTGGGCATAACCACTGATGGACAAAAGATAGAAACGGGCTTGCCACCGGGGACAGACATAGTTAGCCAGCTCATAGAGAAGGGCGTTAGGGTGGAGGTGGCGGTTCAGGAACACAGCGGATGGTGGCTAACCTTTTTAATCTCTTGGCTACCCATCCTGCTGTTTATTGGCATATGGATCTACATGATGAGGCAGGTTAGCGGTGGGGGTGGAGGTGGTGCAAGGGGTGCCTTCAGCTTTGGCAAAAGCCGGGCAAAGGTCTATATTGACGAAAAGCCAAAGGTAACCCTTAACGATGTGGCGGGCATGGACGAGGTAAAGGAAGAGGTAAAGGAGATCATAGAGTATCTGAAGGACCCCATAAGGTTTCAAAAACTGGGCGGAAGACCTCCAAAGGGTGTTCTGCTCTATGGTGAGCCGGGAGTAGGGAAGACCCTTTTAGCCAAGGCAATAGCTGGAGAAGCCCACGTGCCCTTTATATCGGTCTCTGGCTCGGACTTTGTGGAAATGTTCGTGGGTGTGGGTGCGGCAAGGGTGCGGGACCTCTTTGAAACCGCCAAAAAACACGCCCCCTGCATCATCTTTATAGACGAAATAGACGCAGTTGGAAGGTCAAGGGGTGCCTTCAACTTGGGAGGAGGACACGACGAAAGAGAGCAAACCCTAAACCAGCTTTTGGTGGAAATGGACGGCTTTGACACCTCCGAGGGCATAATAGTAATCGCCGCCACCAACAGACCGGATATACTGGACCCAGCCCTACTTAGACCGGGAAGGTTCGACAGGCAGATCTTCATTCCAAAGCCCGATGTTAAGGGAAGGTATGAAATACTCAAGGTGCACGCCAAAAACAAAAAGCTTGCACCCAATGTGGATCTGGAGATCGTGGCAAGGGCAACGCCCGGTTTTAACGGTGCAGATCTGGAGAACATCCTCAACGAAGCAGCCCTTTTAGCCGCAAGGAAAGGGAAGGAATACATAGAGATGGAAGACATAGAAGAAGCCATAGACCGGGTTACCATGGGCTTAGAGCGTAAAGGTATGGTCATATCTCCCAAGGAGAAGGAGAAGATCGCCTACCACGAGGCAGGTCACGCCATAATGAGCCTTATGGTGCCAGGCTCTGACGCCCTCCATAAGGTTTCCATCATACCAAGGGGCATGGCTCTGGGCGTCACCCAACAACTACCCATTGATGACAAGCATATGTACGACAGGCAGGACCTCATAGGAAGGCTTATCGTCCTCTTTGGCGGAAGGGCAGCGGAAGAAGTTTTTTATGGCAAAGAGGGCATAACCACCGGTGCGGAGAACGACCTGCAAAGGGCAACGGAGCTTGCCTACAGGATGGTCTCTATGTGGGGTATGAGCGAGAAGGTGGGTCCCTTGGCGGTAAGGCGTGTGGCAAATCCCTTTTTGGGTGGCATGACCACCTCCATAGACATAAGCGAGGAGATGAGAAGGGGCATAGACGAAGAGGTCAAAAAGATCTTAACAGAAGCCTACGAGACCGCCAAGGCAATCGTAGAAACCTATAAAGAGCCCTTGAGGGCTGTGGTTAAAAGGCTCCTTGAGAAGGAGACCATCTCCTGCGAGGAGTTTGTGGAAGTGATGAAGCTCTACGGCGTTGAAGTAAAGAACGAATGCAAGAAGGAAGAGTTTAAGAAGGAGCCCGCCAAGGAAGAGGTCAAAGTTTAAAATTAAAAAGGAGGTAGAAAGATGGGAATGACGATAACCGAGAAGATCATCGCAGACCATGCCAGCAAGAAGGAGGTAAAGCCGGGGGATTTAGTAACCGTAAAGATAGACCTGGCAATGGCAAACGATGTAACAGCACCGTTGGCTATAAAGATCCTTGAAAAATACCACATAGACAAGGTCTTTGACCCAGAAAAGATCGCCTTGGTCCTTTCCCACTTTGTACCCGCCAAGGATATAAAGTCTGCCGAGCAGGCAAAGATGGTCAGAGACTTTGCCAAAAAGCACAACGTAAAGTGGTTCTTCCAGGAGGGAGAGGGTATAGAGCATACGATCCTGCCAGAGGAAGGTCTTGTGGTTCCCGGGGATCTGGTAGTGGGTGCGGACTCTCATACATGCACCTACGGTGCCCTTGGAGCCTTCTCCACCGGTATGGGTTCCACCGACATAGCCTACGCCATGGCGACGGGAGAAACCTGGCTGAGGGTTCCCCACTCCATGAAGTTCATCTTCTACGGAAAACCTTCCTCGTGGGTAATGGGCAAAGACCTGATCCTGCATACCATAGGGCAGATTGGCGTGGATGGAGCCCTCTACAAAGCTATGGAGTTTGAAGGGGAAGCTATAAAACACCTTTCCATGGACCAGCGCTTTACCATCACCAACATGGCGGTGGAGGCGGGGGCAAAGAACGGCATAATCGCACCCGATGAAAAGACCATAGAGTATGTATCCCAGAGGGCAAAAAAACCTTGGAAGGTCTATTATAGCGACCCGGATGCAGAATATTCCGAAATTTACGAGTGGGATGCGGGTAAGTTGGAGCCTTTGGTAGCATGGCCCTATCTACCTTCCAACGTTCATCCAGTAAGCGCATCCACCCACATAAGCATAGACCAAGCCTTCATAGGCTCCTGCACCAACGGAAGGATAGAGGACCTTCGGGTTGCCGCAAAAATATTAAAGGGAAGAAAGGTGCATCCCTATGTGAGATGTATAGTGATCCCAGCTTCTAAGAAGGTTTATACGCAAGCACTGAAAGAAGGTCTCATTGACATATTCTTGGAGGCTGGATGTGTGGTTTCTGTCTCCACCTGCGGTCCATGCCTTGGTGGTCATATGGGCATTCTGGCGGAAGGGGAAAGGTGCATATCCACCTCCAACAGAAACTTTCCCGGGAGGATGGGACATCCAAAGAGCGAAGCCTACTTGGCAAACCCTGCGGTGGTTGCAGCGAGCGCAGTATTGGGTAGGATCGCCCATCCCGAGGAGGTTGTAAGCCTAAAGGAGGTAGAGGAAGCCTTAGTATGATGCCCTATGAAGAAGCACTAAGTATAGTCCTCTCCCATTGTCCCACCCTTTCCACCGAAAGGGTCTATCTTTTGGACGCCTTGGGTAGAGTTTTGGCGGAGGATGTGCTATCAGAGGAAGACAGACCCTCCTTTGACAACTCCGCCATGGATGGATACGCAGTCCATTGGGAGGACATCAAGGATGCACCGGTGGAGCTTTTGGTGGTGGGAGAACTACCCGCAGGCGCAGGGGAAACCTTTGAACTTCCAAAAGGCTGTGCGGTTAAGATCTTTACAGGAGCACCAATTCCGAAGGGTGCCACCGCAGTGGTGCCAGTAGAATACACCGAGGCAAAAGACGGAAAGGTTTTAATAAAGGGGACCTTTAAAGAGGGGGCAAACATAAGAAGAAAGGGCGAAGAGCTAAAGGCTGGAGAGATAGTCTTACAGAAGGGAACTATCTTACGGCATTACGAGGTGGGTCTTTTGGCTTCTTTAAACAAGGTTCAGGTGGAGGTATCAAGAAAGCCAAGGGTTGCAGTGCTGTCCACGGGAGATGAGATAAAGGACTTGGGAGAACCCTTCACAAAGCCTTCCCAGATAAGAACGTCCAACGGTTACACCCTTATGGCAGGCATTTCCCTTGCAGGGGGAGAACCCCATTATCTTGGCATAGTTCCCGATGAGCCAGATAAACTGAAAAAAGCCCTTTCTCAGCTTGAAGACTACGATGTTTTTATAACCACCGGTGGCGTGTCTGCGGGAGATCGGGACTACATAAAAACCCTCGTGGAAGAGGTGGGTGTAAAGGTGCATTTTCATAAAGTCCGAATAAAGCCCGCCAAGCCCATACTTTTTGGCACTTACAAAGAAGGAAAAGGACTATTCTTTGGCATCCCGGGAAATCCTGTCTCCTGCGCTATGGCTTTTGACCTCATAGTGAAACCCGCCCTCTTGAAGATGCAGTCTGCCAAGGATCATATGCCAAAAACTCTTTGGGCAAAGCTAAAAAGGGACTTTTCCCGAAGGGATGCAGAAAGAAGAGAGTTTGTTAGGGCGGTCCTGAGCCTTGAGGGACAGAGCTTGTTTGTGATTATTCTCCAAAGCTCCAGTCCCATATGCTCACATCCTACGTAGGTGCCAACTGCTACATGGTAGTTAGGGAGGGTGTTAAAGAGCTCAAAGGGGGAGAATTGGTAGAAGTAGTCCTCTTCTGATAAAATTTTTACCGATGGGTTTGAAGATATACAACACCCTTAGCGGAAAGCTTGAAGAATTTGTGCCCCTAAATCCTCCAGAGGTGAAGATGTATGTCTGCGGTGTAACGGTCTACGATGACTCCCATGTGGGACATGGCAGGAGCCTTATCGTCTTCGATGTCTTTAGGAGATACATTGAACACTTGGGATATAAGGTAAAGTTTGTTAGAAATTTCACCGATGTAGATGACAAAATCATAAACAGGGCAAAGAGTGAATGCGTGCCCTTTATGACCATAGCCAACAGATACATAGCCAGCTACTATGAGGATATGGAGGTTATAGGTGTAAAGCCGGCGGATGTGGAGCCCCGCGTCAGCGAACATATCCCAGAGATCATAGAGGTTATATCCAAGCTTATTGAGAAGGGTTATGCCTACGAATCGGGGGGAGATGTGTATTTTTCTGTGTCTGCCTTTTTGGAGTATGGAAAACTTTCCAAAAGGAACCCGGAGGAGTTGGAAGCGGGTGCAAGAATAGAGCCCTCCGAGAAGAAGAAAAACCCCTTGGATTTTGCCCTGTGGAAGTCCGCCAAGGCGGGAGAACCTGCGTGGGATTCCCCCTGGGGTCCCGGAAGACCAGGGTGGCACACCGAATGCGTGGCAATGATCTTCAAGCACTTAGGGGAGACCATTGACATCCACGCAGGAGGGCTTGACTTAGTATTCCCCCACCATGAGAACGAAATAGCCCAGGCGGAAGCCTGCACTGGAAAGCCCTTTGCCCGCTATTGGATGCACAACGGACTGGTCACAGTGGGTGGGCAAAAAATGTCCAAATCTTTAGGCAACTACATTACCCTAAAGGAGGTCTATTCCAAATACCATCCGGATGTGCTAAGGCTCTTGGTTTTATTTACCCACTATAGAAGTCCCTTAGACTTCTCTTGGGAAAAGATGGAAGAGACAAAGAAGGCTTACGAGAGGCTAAAAAGTGCTATCACAGACCTTGAGCTTTTGAAAAACTTACCCATAGAGGAGAGTTCTGGAACCCATCCCCTCTTTGAAAAGGTAAAGGAAGTGGAAGAAAAGTTCTTTGAGGAGCTGAGCCAAGACTTTAACACTCCCGCCAGCCTTTCCCATCTCTTTGGTCTGGTCTCCGAGCTAAACAGAATAAAGAAAACCGCCTTTGAGAGAAAAAGTATAAAGTCTAATGAACTCTCTGCCTATGAATATGCGGTGAATTCCCTTTTAAAGCACACAACCGGTATCTTTGGCATATTGGAGGATCTAAAGCAAGATGAGTGCGTTAGAGAAAGGAGGGAAGAGAAAGGCTTTGAAGGGCAAAAGGTGGATGAAAGGTTGTTGGAGCTTTTGGTGAATGTTAGGGAGAAGGCAAGAAAAGCAAAGCATTATGATATATCCGATTACATAAGGGAGGAGTTGGGCAAGCTTGGAGTTATTTTGGAGGATACACCAGCGGGCACAAAATGGAAACTTCAACGATAATATTGGACGGCAGAGAACTCTCCGAGAAGATCAGGGAGAACATAAAAAAGGAAGTAGAGTATTACCTTCAAAGGGGCCACAGGGAACCCTCCTTGGCGGTTGTATTGGTGGGGGAGGACCCACCCAGTTTGGTCTATGTGGGGAACAAAAGGAAAGCCTGCGAGAAGGTGGGTATAAGGTCTCTTTTTTATCATCTTCCTTACAACACCAAGCTGGGGGAACTTTTGGAGCTTATCGCAGAACTGAACGCAAGGGAGGATGTGGATGGAATACTGGTCCAGCTACCCCTTCCGCCCCACATACCCATGCAGGAGGTGGTATTAGCCATATCTCCAAGGAAGGATGTGGATGGTTTTCATCCGGAGAATATGGGAAGGCTCTTGGGTAGGTTAGAGGGCGGTTTTATTCCATGCACACCCTTGGGCATAGACCTTTTGCTCAGACACTATCAAATAGACCTAAAGGGCAAGGATGTGGTTATAGTGGGTGCCGGCTTTATTGTGGGAAGACCCCTTAGTGCCCTCATGCTTTGGAGGGATGCTACTGTCAGCGTATGCCACATTCACACCAAGGACATAAAAAAATACACCATCCAAGCGGACATATTAATCTCTGCTACTGGTGTGCCCCATCTGATAAGGGAGGATATGGTAAAAGAGGGTGCGGTAGTTATAGATGTGGGAATAACTAAAGTAGGAGACAAAATTTTGGGAGATGTATGCTTTGAGGAGGTGAAGGAAAAGGCTTACGCCATAACGCCCGTGCCGGGTGGTGTGGGACCTATGACTGTAACTGCCCTCCTTTTGAACACACTCCAAGCTTACAAAAAGAATGTTAATAAAGGTTAAAGCTAAGCCCAAGGCAAAGGAAGAGTATGTAAAAAGGCTCGGAGAGGATTTTTATGAAGTGGCTGTAAAAGAGGCACCAGAAAAGGGTAGGGCAAACGCAAGGATAGTAGAGCTACTTTCAGTGTATTTTGGAGTTGAGAAGGACAGAAAAATCAAAGCTATTCCAAGTGTTAGGAGAAGAAAACCAATCTTAACATCCAACCTGTTATAAACTGAAAGAGAACAATCAGCAGTCCAAAGAGGGCTAAGAGTATGCCTAACTTTCTGGAGCCTTGAGCCTTGAGCCAGAAGTATATAAAGCTCAGGAAGGAAAACACAGTCAAAAATATACCGTTCCATTTGTGAGGGAAACCCCACAGAAAGGGTGTTTTTGAAACCACTAACGGAACGCTTGCTACTTTAAAACCAAAGATGACCGCAAAAACCAAAAGAACAGAAAGAAGGGCGTGTCCATACAAGGCATACCTACGAAGGTCATCTCTTCCGAAGAGAAAGCCCAAAATATACATAGAAAACACCGCAATAGCTAACAGGATGGTAGGATAGGAAAAGAGCGGATGTAGGACCATGATAACACCTCCAAATTTATTTTAAGTTATTTCTTCCTCCCAGTAAGAAACTACCACCCTCGCAGGTCTCAGGACCCTATCGTGAAGGTAATAACCCTTCCTTAATGTCCTCAGAACGGTGTTGGGAGGATAGTCAAGGGAGGGCTCTCTATCCACAGCCTCCGCCAAGTTTGGGTCAAATTCCTTACCCTCAAGCTCTATAGCCCTTATCCCGTGCTTTTCTAACATGCTTAAAAATTGTCTGTATATCAGCTCAATGCCACTTCTTAACGCCTGGGCGCTTTCTGCTTTGCTCTCAAGAGCCCTCTCTAAGTTGTCCAAAACCTCCAAAACATCCAAAGCAAATCGGTCGTGCCCGTATCTCCTGAACTCCTCTATATCCCTTCTGTATCTCTCTTTTAGGAGCTCATACTCCCTCTGAAGCTCTACAATCCTTTGGTTGGCAACCCGGGCTATGTTTTCAAGCTTGGTTAGCTTTTCCTCTAACTCCTTGAGCTTCTTTTCTTCTTCCTCCAACTGTCCTAAAACCTTCTCTTCAGTAGGCTTATCCCCCGATGTTTCCTCGGGACGCTTTTCTTCCTCCTGCATCACTCAAGCTCCTCAGCACCCTTGTCTATGTATTCATACTTCTCGGACATTTCCATAGCCTTTTCAAAGAGGGCTTTTTCTTCCTCCGCTATGGTGATCACCCTCTTCTTGGCAACCTCCACTGCCTCTTCACCCAAGGATTCCCTTCTTGTCTTTCCTTCAAGGACTGCGTCCGCTATCTTTGATGTTAGAAGCTTTATAGACTTTATGGCGTCGTCGTTGCCGGGAATTGGGTAATCTATAACATCAGGGTCGCAGTTAGAATCCGCTATGGCAACCACGGTTATACCCAACCTCTTCGCCTCTTGGACTGCTATGTTCTCCCTTACCGTATCTACCACCCAAAGGATATCTGGGAGCCTTTGCATGTTAATTATTCCACCGTATAGCTTGCGTAGCCTTTCCATCTTCCTCCGCAGGGCTCTAACTTCCTTCTTAGGCAAAACATCGAAAACACCTTCAGCTTCCATTCTCTCAAGGGTTTGCAACTTAAGGATGCTTTTGCGAACAGTTGCAAAGTTGGTCAGCAGACCACCCACCCACCTTTCGTTGATATAGTGGGCTCCACATCTTTCTGCTTCTTCCTTTATTATGTCCTTTGCCTGCTTTTTTGTGCCCACAAAGAGCACCTCCGCCCCCTGGGCTACGCTGTCTGCCACAAAGTGATAGGCTTGTCTAAGATAGACAAGTGTCTTGTTTAGGTCTATTATGTGGATCCCTTGCCTTACTCCATACAAAAAGGGAGCCATCTTGGGGTTCCATCTACCCCTGCTGTGTCCAAAATGGACGCCCGATTCCAAAAGCTCGTTCATGGTTGCTACGCTCATACCATACCTCCTTGGGTTTTGCCACCCTTTTCCATCACCCTTACGGGCAACCCAATCGGAAAAGGTGCGGTTTATTCTTTATTATTATACCAAAAACGCCTCC
>Ga0080008_136922_pt2 | contig 14116 bp, 15 predicted proteins | sample ConCONMetagenome_FD_69211 | JGI IMG/M metagenome (GOLD analysis project Ga0080008, IMG submission 69211) | Hot spring microbial streamer communities from Conch Spring, Yellowstone National Park, USA - CON_C (SPADES assembly) (version 2) | ecosystem: Environmental > Aquatic > Thermal springs > Hot...
TCGTCCTGCTGGCCGCCGGAGCGGCCGCACTAGCCCTCAAGCCATACCGGACATGGGCCGCCGCCCAGCTCTACCTAATAGCCGCCGCAGTCAAAAACCTACGGGACAAAGAACTGGTGTGGGAGAAGCTGGATAAATGAAAATACTCCTAGCCACGCCAAGCTACCACCCCAACATAGGCGGGGTGGAGTATGTAGTCAAATCGATAGCGGAAAGACTCGCTGCACTAGGACACGAAACAACTGTGGTGACAGGACCCGAGGGCCAACAAACCCCGCGAAGAGGAGATAAACGGCGTACACGTAATCCGGTGGCCCACATGGGCGCCCAGCGGCGCCTACCACATACCCAAGAAGAGAGACCAGCTGAGAAACCTCCTCCAGAGGCTCCTCAACGACGTAGACGCGGTGCACGTCCACAGCGCACACGCGGTCCTCACGGTGTGGGCCGCCGCGACCGCGCGGAGGATAGACCCAGACGTGCGGATCGTCTTCACGCCGCATTACCACGGCACGGGGCACAGCGCCGTGAGGAGGCTCCTCTGGATCACCTGGAGGAGATACGTGGCGCATGCCATTGAGGTGGCCAACGTAATACACGCCGTAAGCCCTCGGGAGGCGGGCTCTTTGAGAGCCACCGTCCATCTACAGGGCTGTAGGTTTCAAATCTTGTTGCATCGTGTTACCGTTCGGTTGCGTCTAATATCAATAATATATGAAGATTTTCATAGCTATACCAACATATAACCGTGCACAAGTCTTTAGGTTATCTATTAAATCTTTCATTAACAGCAAACTTATAAGTGGTTTCATAGTGGTCGCACAAGCAACAACGTCTAAGGAGACCGAAAAATATGCCAACACGTTAAAAGAGCTAAAGGAATCAGGCTTTGAAGTTCTCTACCAAATTACAAACACCCGATTAGGGTCCGCTGGCGCTCGCAATAGACTAATAGAAATTGCGATAGATACACTTACGAAGAGCGATATTTTCGTCATGTATGATGATGACTTTGTGTGCCCCGGTGACTACACGATTAAACCAGTTTTAGGCTGGTTGAATTTTAACTCTGTCGGCATGGTTGGTGGTAGGGTAATAAACCTACGGAGGAGAAGAATAGACCCCGACTTCGCTCTCAACATAGACAACCTCGCCGACAAGCTAACAGATATAACAGGTTTCATACTGCTTGACACAATACATGGTCCACGTGAGGCAAATTACACATCACACCCATTCGCATTTAGAGTAGAAACGTTGCAGAAGGGTGTACGATACGACGAAAACTACCAAGGCACCGGCTACAGAGAAGAAAGCGATTTACAGAGACAAATCAAGGCCCTAGGCCTCAAGATAATCTTTGAGCCACGCTTCTTCGCCTACCACCTAGCTGTCGAGACAGGAGGAAACCGGTACTCAGACCTCCAAGACAGAATGTACTGGAAGTGGAAAAACCACACATACTTCATGAACAAATGGCACTACCCAACTTCTAAGAAGATACTAAGTTACGTCATACTTACGACATATGCCCTACTAAACGGGCCGCCCGCAATAAGAGGGATAATGAAGGCTGTAAAAAACAGATGAAAATCGTACATATACATCCCCACTACTGGCCCGTGGTAGGTGGACTGGAGAACGTGGTGAAGGCGCTAGCCGAAGGCATGGCCAAGCTCGGGTATGAAGTCCACGTAATAACGAGCCCATACGGCGCCGAGGGCAGGCCCCGGGAGGAGACGGTGAACGGGGTCCACGTGCATAGGGTTCGGAGCGTTAGGCTCGGTTATCCTGACTTGACGTACCCACTGGAGTACCCTACCGACCTGCTTAAGAGCGCCGACGTAGTACACGGACACAGCCAAAACAGCCTATTCACGGTTAAGATGATCGAAAGGGCCAAGAAGCTTGGGGCAAAGACTGCGATACACTTCATGGCGGTGGACGCGCTCTACGACCACCCAAACCCGCTGGTCAGGTTGCTGGGCCCGCTCTACGGCAGGCAGGCCGTGCTCAGGTCCATTAAGAGTAGCGACGTCAAGCTCGTTAAAAGTCTCAGAGACAAGGAAATGCTGAAGAGCAGATACGGCATCGACGCCGCCTACGTCCCTGACGGAGTTGACAAGAAATTGCTCACCGCACCCAGCAAAGCCGAGGAGTTCAAGGCCAAGTACAACATAGACGGCCCGTTCGTGGTCTACGTGGGCAGGCTACACAAGTTGAAAGGCGTAGACGTGCTGATCAAGGCAATCAGCATAGCCGCCAGGGAGGAGCCAGCATTAACCGCCGTGGTAATAGGCCCAGGTGATCAAAAGCCATACAGGGAGCTGGCCGACAGGCTGGGGGTGGGGAGGAACGTGGTGTTCACAGGCTTCGTCAGCGAGGAAGTGAAGATAGGCGCGCTAGACGCATCCACTGCACTGGTCCTGCCAAGCATTAGTAATTACGTTGAGGCATTTTCCTTAGCCATAACTGAGGCTTGGGCCCGGGGCAGGCCTGTGGTGGCGTCAGCAGTGGGCGAAATACCATACAGAGTAAGACACATGGTTAATGGGCTACTAGTACCACCAAGAAACCCCAAAGCGCTGGCCGACGCAATACTCCAGTTGATAAGGGATAGGAAGCTTGGTGAGAAGCTTGGCGCCGAGGGTAGAAAAAGAGTAACTACTTGGGGTAAGGTAATTGAAGAATTGCTAAAGCTTTATGCATCCATCTAGGGTTCGGGCAACAGTTAAGCTATTAAGAGGACATGAGGATTGTTCGCAATGTTGTTAAACTGGATAAATGAACCATTAGGCACATACACATACACTCAGAAGTCTCAGGGATTCGCTTAAGTTGCATGGATTCGTGGTAATTAAGGCACTAAGCACAGCGCACAAAGCAGATAAGCCCTTTATGGTGTACACTATTAATGGGCTACTAGTACCACCAAGAGTTCTAGCTTGTTCAGAGCATTGCAAGCAAAGCTACTCTACTCACATAACCCTTCATTAGCGTCATCATTGCTTAACTTTAGAGAGCCGGAGAAGCGCTATTGCAGAGCTGAAAGGGCCTCCTTGTCCGTCTTGCGCTATCGGTCATACCGATCGACAAGCCCTACCTGACATGGCTCGGCGCCTTCGAGAACTTCCGACAATAAGAAGTTTGTGTGGGAAAAACAGGAAAAGCGTTGTCGAGATTACTCTGCTGATACTCTGCACTATCTTGCTAGGCGCAGAAACAGCGCCAACTGCTGAGCTCTTGAGACACGCCGAGCGGAATAAGGTACTCCTGGAATTTGCAGAAAGGATCTACGCCGCAGAAATCATAAATGCCGAGAAAAGAAAACTACAAAAAGTTGCAGAAGTAGCGGCTGAGCTCCCGAGGCGCTCAAAGACGTGGATCACATCTTTATCAAGCTGGTAAAGCCCGTCAGATACGTCCCAGCCGACGTTGACGTGTTGACGAGCCGCCCCCAAAAAGGCCGCCGCAAACCTCGTTATGCGAGGTTATAAGCTCGTCGTAAAGGAGCCCTACACCATCGCCCTCAGGAAAAACGGCGTAAACGTCGACCTCTACCTACACCCCTCCGTGGGCAACATAGTCTTCCTACGCGCCGAGCAACTACACGACGAAGTCCGCCAGGCCGACTTCCACGGCGTGAAGCTCCCGGCGCTGAAGCCGCCCGCCGAGGCGGCTCTCGCGATAGCCCACGCCGTGTATAAAGACGGAGAGGTAACCATAAACGACGTAGTCACGTACCTAAGGTGGCGGGAGGGGACGCTGGAGAAGTGCAGAGAATGGAAATGTCTAGACGCCGCAGGGCACTTCCTCGCCGCCCTACACGACGTGCTGACAGGCAGAGCTCCAGCCCCGCGTCTCATACCCACGTGAGGGAATACACAATGCCAGAAGTTCTGACAATGCTGGAGGAGGCACGCTTCAAGCCTGGTGAGTGCTACTACTCCGCAGTAAACGACTTGACGTACGTCAACGCGTAGCCGGAAGACTACAAGCGCCTCAGAGGCTACGCCAAACTCCTTAAACTCGCAATCAAAACCGACAAAGCTTAACCTGCTCCGCGCCGCGGCGTACCCACTAGTGAAACTCATACCTTCGCCAAGAATGCTCATCGTTGTGATATCGCAGAAGTACAGAGAGCCACCCCCTACCGCCACCGAAAGATGGGGGTGAGATCTCAATTTACCAGCCAATGAAAGCTTCGGTAATTATCCCCAGCAAGGGTTGTAGCTACATCAAGCACCCCCTCCTCGCCCTAAGAGGCCAGACACTCAGACCTCATGAAACAGTCCTCGTAGTTAAGGGATGCGACATAAAAGAGGTCGAAGACCTCTGCCATAAAGCAAACCTCCGTTGTGTCGTGATAGGTCAACGGAGCGGATTCTTCACCCACGCGTTAAACCTAGGCAAGAAAAACGCGACAGGTGACCTCCTGCTCTACACAGACGACGACGCCATACCGCCCCCTAAATGGATAGAAAAATACGCAAAGCTCCATCTCGCCTACCCCCGGGCGGCGGGCATAGCCAGCAGAGACATATACCTCGACCTGCGGGAAATGAGGCTCCGCCCCACCCCGGACGACAAGCCGCTAACGAAGCTCTACAGATGGGCAGTCAGGCCGTGGCTCGAGAGGCCGCACCCCCTGCTGAAAAAATACAGACTTGGCGTATACCTCACAAAAAACCTAGACATCGCCCACGGCCCCTACATCCCAGACAGGGAGTGCTTCTCCCTTTTATTTAGAGGCGTCAACATGAACTTTAAGGCGAGCGACGTCTACGACGTGTGGTTCCCTGAACACCCCCTCCTCAAGAGGGCACCCGGCAACGAGCAGCACTTCGCCCTCCAGCTACTCCTCAAAGGCCTAGAGACTATATACGTCCCAAGCAACCCGGTGCTCCACATAGCCAGAGAAGAAAGCCTATCAAGAACGAGAAACAACAAAGAACTTAGGCTAGAGGTGGAAGTCATGAAATCGCTGTATAAACAACTGCTGGCAAAGTCCGCATGAGAGTTGCGTTGGTGTCCTCAGGCCTGGTGTCAATACCACCCATCAAGGGAGGCGCCGTGGAGGAGTATGTGTACCAGCTCTCAAGACACTTGAGAAGACTCGGGGTAGACGCCGTAGCCATAGACGCCAAGTGGAACGGCATCGACGTCGAAACAGTCAACATAAACGGCGTCAAGATACTAAGAATTCCGGTAAGGTCTCCCACCTCAAACATTAAGAGGAACATCGCTATGGAGTTCCAATTCGGCAAAACGGCAAGCAAGTACTTAAACAAGGAAGACTTCGACGTAATACACGCCAACACAGCTTGGGCCGGATTCGCCCTAGCAATCAACCGCAAACGTTCTCACAGCTTCGTGTACACATGCCACAACCCGCTGTGGCCCGAGGATAAGGTGCACCTGGGCGAGAGGGTTGTTAGATTAGTGGAGGGCTTCACGATGAGAGCTTCAAATGCAGTTGTAGCGCTCAATAAGACCATGTATAGGGCAATAGTAGAAAAGGCAGGTGTCAATGGCGATAAGGCAGTGATCATTCCAAATGGCGTAGATGTTGATTACTTCAAACCTGGGTTAAGAAATGATGAATTCCTAAGCAAGTTTAACCTGGAAGAGGGAAACTACATATTGTTCGTAGGTAGAGTCTCCCCTGAGAAGGGAGTACATCTATTGCTAAAGGCCTTTAGCTATATTGCCCAGGAGTCGGTTCACGTGAAGCTGGTCGTTGCAGGACCACTTACAAGCTCCTTCTCAGCATCCGGAATGTCACCATACGCCAGGGCAATTGTTGAGTACGCTAAAAGGAGACTACCCGGTAGAATAATTTTCACGGGTGCCGTAAATAGAGACGAATTAAGAGTACTATACTCCAACGCGCACCTCTTCGTACTTCCGTCACTAGCTGAGGCATTTGGGTTAGTGCTTATCGAAGCCATGGCGTCTGGAGTACCCCCAATAGGCTCCACGGCAGGTGGAATACCCGATGTAATAACTGATGGCGTAAATGGCCTATTGTTCAAGAAGGGGGACTGGAAAGACTTAGCGACGAAGATGCTTATGCTGATTAATGACGAAACCCTCAGAAATAAACTAGCCGCGAAAGCCAGGGAAACTGCAGTAGAGAAATATAGTTGGCAGGTTGTTGCGTCAAAGTTGAAAGAAATCTATGTTGCGGTCTTAAGATGAATATAATAATTCTTGGACCGCGGGAACCGATCCCACCAACTAAGGGTGGTGCAATCGAAAAACTTACGTGGGGTCTTGCAAAAGGTTTAGCCAAGTATGAACATGAAGTAACTATTATCTCCACTTGTGAAAATCCAATTAGCAAGTACACAACCGAAAATGTTAATATAATTTGTATATCACCTCCTATTCCGGGTTCACGATTTTATTTCAAGGAAATGCCTTTTATGGTATCCCACTCAGAAAGTAGATGCTTAAGACTCTCTTGACTCTGAATAAGAGCCAAAGAGTATGAGGACAATTACAGTAATCAATTTATTTAATGGTACAGGGGGTGGTGTTAGAGTAACTTTGCATATGGTTAATATTTTATTGAAAAGGGGTTATAGAGTAAGGTTGTTTGCGTTAGATGGACTTCCTGTTGAAGAACTAGATAGAATACATGGGACATCTCTTTCTACTTACCGAGGGAAATCACTGATTATGAAGTATTATAATACCAGTAAAGGAAAATATTCATTTTTTTCAAAGCTTCGATTTTTTTCTCTTTCACGTTATATTAACATGATAAGAAACGTAGTATCTAGATATGAGTCGGATTTAATAATATTGTTTGATGATATACCACCGCTTGAATGGGATAAGGTAAATAGCGATGTGATAGTATATTCCCATTTCCCTTATGCGGCTCGTTTATTATTCAATATTTATGATATGATTGATACAGAGAATGTAAATTATTTCGAAATAATTAAGGAAAGATTTTTTAGGAAGACACTTCTCTGGAGATATTTCTATGCAGACAGTATTAAGAACTGGAACATAAAAGTGCTTGCAAATTCGACAATTACATCAATTTACGCCAAGAAGACTTGGGGTATTAATGCCCCTATTCTGTATCCTCCAGTGTTTGCGCCGCGGTCCATTAAAGTAGGGACCGATGCCAAAAAGAAAAATTTAATTGTTTCATTAGGTGTAATATACCCAGGTAAATATCATGGAACAGTGATCGACGCTTTCGCTATGGTTAAAAGAAGAATCAACAATGTAAAGCTGACCATAATAGGCTCTTTGGTCGATAAAAAATACTATAACTATTTGCTTAGAAAAATAAAGATATACAATCTAAAAAATGATGTATTTATTCTTACTAATGTAAGTGAGGAAAAGAAATGGAACATGTTATCACAAGCAAAAATTGTAGTCCATGCTAAGAGGTTTGAACCCTTTGGAATAGCCGTTGCCGAGGGCATGGTTGCCGGTGTAATACCTGCCGTCTACAAAGGCCCTTCAAGCGGTCCCTGGATCGATATTATCGATAAAGGCAAATACGGCATAGGCTTTAGAACAACAGAAGAACTCACAGAGACCATAGAACATGTGATAAACACCGAGAGAGAGCTATCCGAGCTACAGGATAAGGCTCTTGAGCGCTCGCGTACGTTTCTGTTGAATGTTTTTGAGAAAAGATTCATGGAACTAATAGAAGGTATAATGTAGTATGCATAGAAATGTTGACTTAAAAATAAGAGCACTGTTACTAATTATTTTAGAAGTTTTACTGCTTTCTATTCTAGGCTTTAATATTATGTATGATTTCTCAAAGTTACATAGCACTGTATACTATGATATTTTATCCTATGTATCAGTTCAATTCATCCCCATATTGTTACTCGTCGTTTTCTTCAATATCATAATCGCAGTGTTCAATATTGATGGAGGGAGGCTGAGGCTTACCTGTGTTTTACTTACACCATTCATATACGTCATGGAAGTGTTGGTTAATTATCCCAATATATGGGCCCGTGATGTCTATTTGCATGGGCAAATATGGGAGCTGGACACCTATGGTGAGCTCTATTCCATTCATTACTTATATCCAAAAGAGTACCCAAGTTTCTTCTTGATGCTATATGGGATATATAAAATCTTAGGTGCCCATGGTGGGGTGCGCTATATGGCTTTAGAGAGCCTTGTCTTGAGAAGTGTTCTGCTTGGAGGATTACCAGGTGTAAGCAGGGGATAAACCTTGGGCTTGCGAAGATAGGTCTGCTAGGAGATACTAGGGCGAGGCTCTACTGGTTGCTAGATTTCGTTAAGGGTCCTCTTGATTTCTTTAGGTGGTCTGAGCTGATGAATGGTGTTGTAGAGTCTATTGATGGGTTTATAGCTGTTTCCAAGGCTCTGTGGGATATTCACGTGCATCATCTATCCGGCCTCGGTAGCAAGCAGTTTAGTATCGTAGTTATGGGCCTCCTGTATCTGCTACAGCTACCGCTGGTAGTCTTTCTGCTCTCCCGGAGGTTCGGCGGGTTCGATGAGTCCAGGTGAGCGTTCGTTCTCCTCATGGCGCCGCTTGCAGTGATATGGTCCGCCCAGTACATACCGCAGGTCTATTCGCTTACGGTATTCCTCACGGCGTTTCCGGCGGGCTCAGCACTGTTACGGATACCGCTACTTGCGGCCGGCGTGTTTGGTCATGGGGGCGCCACCTGGATGGTACCGACTACTACGGCTCTCTGGATCTCTAAAAGAGGAGGAAAGACCGCCGCCGTAAGTTCAGATCTTTGCCTATCTTTCATACGCCGATCTTCCGGGTCTGAAGTTGTGGTCGCTTCTAAGGATCTTTAATAGGGTTAGGAGGCGCGTGAAGAGAAGGGTGACGTTTGTGGTTGAGGATCCGAGGATTAAGAGGACTACTAAGCTGGGAGATGCCGTACAGATAACCGGGCGGATGCCTCTGCTGGACTTTCTACGTATCCTGGGGACCTCGGACCTCTATATTGAGACGTCTATAGATGAGGAACTTCGGCTAACGGCTCTCGACGCTATGCTTTTACGCGTACTTGTCGCTAAGATTTTACATCCTAGGTTCTATGGGAGGCATGACTATACGGAAGATGAAATTCTTATAGGAACATCTGTAGACAAACTGGTTGGACTTATTGCAGAATATATAAATAATTTTGATCATTACAATGAGCATTTTTCACAGGCTGTTTATGAGTTTGTGAAAAGAAAACGGCTATGGGATGTGGTTAAGGTAGACTTTGTGCAAACACTAGACGAGATGATGTTTTAAATGAAGTTCAAGGGATAGGGAAATATGGAAATCTCGAAAAATGCTAGTCGTTTGATTATATTTTTATTTTTGGCTTTCAATATTGTTATATTTGTAATAGGTTTATACATGTATGCCGTTTACGGGTTGTATAGGCTGTTAATCGTTTTTTCTCTTCTTAACATCCTTATGTTCCGTCTGTTTACATATAAAGAAGCTACTAAGATGATGAATATGGTTCCTACTAATCTTTACAGGGCCATCTCGTTATTTATCTTTTCCTTTCTGGTTTTGGTGTATGTCATTACGCTCTCGGGCGTCTACTACCGACCCTGGACTGTTGTCCCTCTCTTAACCCTCTTATTGATCTTGTTTGTAACTTCTCTCATCTTTAATGTGATAAATACAAAATTCTTGTTATTTTCATCGACATTTTTAGTTCTTTTATACATCAATATCTCAATATATTTTGTACAGCCTAGTCTTTTTTATGAACCTCTTTATGCTACTGTGGATGCCTACAGAGATTACATTAACGCTGTAAGGTTGCAACTCCTTGGACGTATCGAGGGTCAATATATGGTGCTAGAGAGGTATTACCGTGCCTTACCTGTCGTGCCTCTTTGGCTGTCGATATTGAACCTCGTAAACAATGTTCCTATTCAGCTCGTTCACATGGTTCTTGCAACTTTAAACGTAATCCTCACAACGGCAGTCCTTGTTTTACTCCTCCGTACCGTTAACAGGAGCATTGATAAGGAGATACCGGATGGGCACATTGTCTTATTCGTTCTTTTCCTTTTGCTTTTCCCCACGATGGTAGATCCAATGTTTCTTATGCAACCAATCAGGTTTGTTATGTTCATAGAGTTATTAGCTATATTGCTGGTGACCAAGGCAGTCATGAATTCATCGACTTCGACTAATGTCGTGGTAGCCACGCTTTTCCTGCTTCTAGTAGTTGTGCCTCTTCACATCACATCTACAGTTGGCCTGTTTCTATTCTTTCTCCTCATTGGCGTGGTATTTGGATCTCTGGCGCGGAAGCTTGCGATAGTTTGTGTAGCAGTGCTTGCCGTGGTGACAGGCATTTATCTCGTTTACGCCGCGGAGCCGCTTTTTGCCTTTCATTTTGCAATTAAGGCTGTGCTCTCCACGATTTCAGAGTTGTTACAGTACGGAAGCTTTGCTATTACATATCGGGCTTTAGTTGAGATAGAACGGTTAAACGAATTAGAGAGCTTCTTATATGCACTTTCAAATTCGTATCTGCCTTCATTTCTTGTGGTATCCGGTTTGTTGACACTGCTACACTCTTTACAGCAGAGAGATTCCGTAACTAAGTTTTACAAGTTTGTCACTATTTCTGCTATATTTTCTCTGGTTGTGATTGGGTTTAGTTACGTAGCGCCATTGTGGAGAATCGATTCACGGTATTTTCTATTTCCTGCAATACCTTTAGTTAACATAGTCCTTTCAACTTTGGTACTACAGGTACGTAACCTCGATTTTCGCAGAAAAGTTGCACTATCCCTCGTAGGAATTGGAATAGTCATAAGCGTATTATTTTCTCCGGCGTTTTTCCATGAGCATAGTACATATTGTAGGATGATTCCTACTGATGGTGAGACCCATGCCGGAGGTTTCGTAGCTACATTTCTTGATTACGGTGGAAGTATTCGACAGATCGTTGCAGACTGGCCTTATTACTCTTATGTCAGGGCTAAAGTGTGGACAAAGGACATAGGTGTTGAACATCGAATAAAGATACCAACACTTATGTACGAAAAACCTGGCAATGTCACATATTCATTATATATAGTTCGTGAATATTTTAATGAATGTAAGACGCTTAAGTTAGCAGTTCCGTACGCATATGTTCTAGCCGAGGTCGAGCTAAAGAGTACATCAATAAATAGAATATTTGACGACGATAATGCCTATATTCTATTAGATTGAGACCTAAGTAAGGTATGAATCTCTTGGCCGTTGCGTCCTCGTTACGGTTCGGCGGGGCGCAGGTGTCAACTCTTGAGTTTTTTGAGTTAATGAGGTCTAGGGTTAGACTCAAAGTATTGACGTGCGATGGTGCGGACCCTAAGTTTCTTAATGCTCTTGGCGCCATGGGCGTAGAGACGTACCGTGTGCCGTGCCGTAGATCCTCTGGCTATCCAATATTGGTATTTGAACAGGCACAGAAGCTTGTAGAGTGGGCGGACGTTGTGTGGATTACCGACGTGGAGTATAGCATCGCGCCGGAGATCAAAAAGATTAGGAAGGTGCCTATAGTTGCCCATATTCGTTCCTACGTATTAATCTGCCCATGGTGGGGTGCGCTATATGGCTTTAGAGAGCCTTGTCTTGAGAAGTGTTCTGCTTGGAGGATTACCAGGTGTAAGCAGGGGATAAACCTTGGGCTTGCGAAGATAGGTCTGCTAGGAGATACTAGGGCGAGGCTCTACTGGTTGCTAGATTTCGTTAAGGGTCCTCTTGATTTCTTTAGGTGGTCTGAGCTGATGAATGGTGTTGTAGAGTCTATTGATGGGTTTATAGCTGTTTCCAAGGCTCTGTGGGATATTCACGTGCATCATCTATCCGGCCTCGGTAGCAAGCAGTTTAGTATCGTCTATAATCCTGTTACCGCACCCTTGAGGTATGTTAAGCCGAATCCTCACGGACCTTACGATGATTATATTCTCTATGCTTCTGGGTCTAATCCCGATAAGGGACCTCATCTGTTGTTAAAGTCTTGGGCTACCGTCTCCAAGGAGTTTAGGGATCTGAAGCTGTATATGATTGGGTGTAAGGGTTCCTGGGTTGAGAGTCTAGCTAAAAAGATGAGCTTAAGTAATGTTGTTCTCTTGGGTAAGCTTTCTTCGGATGAGCTCTACAGGCTCATGTATAAGGCTAGGGCTGTTGTTATGCCTTCTATCTGGCCTGAGCCATTTGGTAGGATACCTGTTGAGGCTAACAGGCTTGGGGTTCCAGCTGTTGTTAGTTCTGCTGGTGGTCTGCCAGAGACTATTGTTAATGGTGTTACAGGCTACATCTTCAAGGCTGGTGATGCTAACGATCTTGCTGAGAAAGTTATGAAAGTCTTAGAGAGGGATTTCAATAGAGAGGAGGTTATTAGGCATAGCTACGAGAAAATTAATCCGCATCGAGAGGTGGAGAGACTAGTCGAGTTCTTCGAGAATGTGGTTAATTATGGAGGGCGAGTATAGGGAACGCCTTTTCGAAGGCTTAACGTACTACGTGAAATCTATCCTATTTATAAGGCCTATGAGGAGAATAATTATTCGTTTCATAAGAAAGGTTTTAATGCGTAGATATCACGAGTTTGGCCCATGGAGTGTATTTATTGTTCTTAACCGTGATGTGGGGGCGATACTGATAGATGGTTCAAGGTATTATATATATATGCTTGGAAATATGAAGAAAAACTTTCACGTCTATTTAGGTGTTTGTTGAGGACGTTGAGGCATGGTGTTTTTGTTGATGTTGGGGCTTATGTTGGTTCTACACCGTTTTAGCTACTAGGCGTGGTTGGATGGTTGTTGCTTTTGAGCCTAACCCTATAAACGTGATCCTTTTGAAGTATAACATCTCTCTTCATGGTGTTGGAGATAGGGCTGTAATTGTCAATAAGGCTGCTGGTGATGCTCATGGCTGGGCAAGATTCTCAATATCCTCTAACCCTTCTGAAAGCTCCTTTACAAAGTATTTGAGGAACGAGCTAAAGTTACTTGATGTCGTTGTTGAGGTTGTAACTATAGACTCCGTCTTAGAGTCTTTAAGTGTTAAAGATATTGATAACCTTGTTATGAAGGTTGATGTTGAGGGTTTTGGGTTGAGGGTCTTGAGGGGTGCTATGAAGACCATTGAGAGGTTCAGACCATTTATCTTGTTTGAGGTTCACAGATCTTTTGATGATGAGGATGAGATCCGTGACCTCGAAATGCTTAAAAGTTTGGGCTATAGTTTTGTGGTTGTGGAGCCGAGGTCCAGAAGAAACTTCATTGTGTATGCCTACCCAATGGATAAGGGGCGCTTATGCTATGAATAAGCACGATCCTGTCGTAGGTGTTGTGGGGCTTGGCTATGTAGGCCTGGCATATGCTCTTGGCTTCTCTCTTCATGGTTTTAGGGTTGTTGGTGTTGATATAGATAGTGAAAGGGTTGAGGCTATAAGGAGCGGCGATGTGGAGGGCTTTCCAAGAGAAGCGATAGAGAAGGTTATCGACCGCTACTTATATGTATCTACAAGCTATGACGATCTTAGGGATGTTGATGTTGCGTTTATAGCTGTTAACAGTTCTACAAAGCCCGACGGTTCTCAAGACTTATCACAAGTCATATCAGCACTAAATAGTTTGGCTAATGCTTGGAGGAATACCAATTATGATTACAGGATAGTAGCGTTGAAGGTGACAGTTCTGCCCGGGACAACGAGGAGTCTGGCTAGGTACGCTAAGGAAACACTAGGTTTACCGGTACCTGACCGTGTAGGTTTTGTTCACAGCCCGGAATTTCTCAGAGCAACTAGGGCTTTAGACGACGTTCTCAAACCATTTAGGGTTGTTATCGGTGGAATAGATGAGAGGTCTTCCAGCTATGTCGCAAATCTGTTTAGAGAGTTTTACCGTAGGGTTGGCTACGAGCCGCCAATATACGTTGTGTCCCCGGAGGAGGCGGAGCTGATTAAGTACGCATCAAATGTCTTCCTAGCACTTAAGGTCGTGTACGCTAATCTCATAGGGCTTCTCTGTAGAGAGATTGAGAACTGTGATGCGTGGAAGGTTATGGAGGTGGTGGGTCTAGACCCGAGAATAGGGAGAAGTCATATACTTCCAG
>Ga0080008_138398_pt1 | contig 14088 bp, 24 predicted proteins | sample ConCONMetagenome_FD_69211 | JGI IMG/M metagenome (GOLD analysis project Ga0080008, IMG submission 69211) | Hot spring microbial streamer communities from Conch Spring, Yellowstone National Park, USA - CON_C (SPADES assembly) (version 2) | ecosystem: Environmental > Aquatic > Thermal springs > Hot...
CAGGAAGCCCTCCCAGAGACTCCTTAACCCAGCACTAGCCCAGCCTATGAAACTGCTGAGGGCTGTTTGGATGTTGTCTATGAACCCAGCCACTCCCTCCCTTACCCAGCCAGCAAACCCCTCTATCCTTGACACTCCCTCACCAAGTATGTCTGCGAGGGCACCGACACCTGTTATTATGACTGAGACCCCGTGGATCAAGCCTTGGGCTATCTCCCCTAGGGCACCCCCTATCACCGGGACATTAGTTGAGAGCCACTCCTTGGCTTGGTCTCCAGCTATCCAGACCTCACGGGCGAAGCTGACAATACTCGAGGATGCCCTGAAAAACGCCGCTGAAATGTTCCTCCCATGCTTCTCTGCCTCCTCTGCCTTATTTGCCAATGCCCTGACCGCAACCCCTAGCTTCTCACTATTCACTCCCAATGCCTCAGCCACTTTGCCGGCGGCAGTAAGACCCACCACCACGGTGGACGCAACCCCCATGGCGGTGCTCGAGAGGACTGCACCAATCTTGGAAGCGATGCCTCCTACCGCAGAGCCTATGGATGAGGCTATACCCCCAATGGTTGTTGCCAACAACATCAGCTTCCCCTTCAGGAAGCCAATCACTGCTGTGAGACCTATGGCGCTCAATATCTTCTCTGCCCCACCCCTCAGGAACCCGAAGAAAGCCCCTAGCTTCTGAACCACGAGGATCTCCCAGACATACCTGAGCAGACGGACGAACATGTCGTTTATTGCTAGGACTCCAGCAGTCATTATAGTGATGAACCTGCTGATCCTCCTCTGCTCATTTAAAGTCTCTCCCGTCCCCAGAGCCCTGGAGAGAGAGGATGGGTCAATCTCCATTAGCCGCCTCCTGAATGCCCTCCTGAACTCTCTTGGGATGTGCCTGGTTATCTTTGCATATGCCATTGGAAATATCCTCGCCACTCTGGCAAGCCTGCCCCTCACCCCTCCTCTCTCCGCTATAACTGAGAGTCTGTCTATGGATCTTATCACAGCCTGGTCGAAGGCAATGACACTGTTCTTAAGCCTGACTATGGTCGCAATGGTCTGCTGGACAGACTCTGTGAACCCCTTGACCACAGCAACCGGGAGCAGGAGCATTGAGATTGCTTCCCCAACATACCTTTTTGCCTCCTCCTCGAACCCTCTGAAAACAACCGATATCTGCTCAAATCTCTGTGCCAGCTCATCCAGTTGTCTGTTTATGGCAGATACTACATTAGCGTGCTGTCTCATGTTTTTCTGGACATTCTCCGTATATGCCCCAAGGCTCGCAGAAAGCCTTAACAAATCAACATGGAGCTTAGCCAAGAGAACGTTCATTTTGTTGATGCTTTCGGTGAACTTTACAGATGCAACCTCAATCTTTTTTACAGCATCCAGGGATGCCAGGTCTTCCGCCTTGATAGGGCTGATCTCAACCTCAATCTTTTTTGGTCCGGCTCTCTGCCCTACATCAATCTCCTTCCTCCCGCCAGCACCAGCCCCAGGCTCATCTCTTCTCCCAGGCCTCTCAGCCAAAAAGCCCACCCTTGAGCTCTGAGATCTTCTTCTCGAATTCCCGCATTAATTGTAGGATCTTTGCGATTGGGATCTCCTCTACCGCTGAGGGAAGGATGCCGTAGAGGGTTGCCAGAGAGAAGATCAAGGCATCGGGGTCTGGAACCCCTGACTTAAGGAAGGGTTTACTTTTAAGCAGGCGTCCACCAGCTTCAGGGCTATGGATATTGGGAGCTCATCAGCCTCTTTTTCCGCTAGAGGTCTCCTGCTGTTGCCCTCGTCAACGTAAACACAAATAGTGAGGATTGCCCCCAGGGACTCTGCCGTGTCAAAATACTCTCTGACACTGCCGTCCACGGCAAGCTCCTTCTTCATGACCCGGGCAAGGTATTTCCTCACATCCCCAAGGGTCAGCTCTTTAATGTGGTATGCCCTGCCATCTACCTCGTATTTGACAAACCCCATGCGTGGCACCAGGATTTAATTCTAAAGTCAGGGATAAAAAGACTACATTATCAGCTGGATGTCCCTAAACCTGATGCTTATTTCCGACTGGTTCAGCCCTATTTCGCTCAAGGGAGCCTTATACCCCGTTATCTTGTATGGTGAGGTCAAAACCATCGTGATCCTCTGGACGGGGGCGTTGCCGAAAAGCCCATATCCAGAGAAGACTGCCACAATACTGGAGATGTCCTGGTTGTTGAGCAGAGTGCTCAGCATGCTCATGACTGGTGTGGACAACGGCATCCTCACGGTTGCCTCGAGCTCCAACTGCCCGAGATAGACGCCGTATGGCTTATCGCTCCCGAGCCCGTAAACCCTGTCAGCCCTCTGGTTTATTGACAAATCCATGCCCGTGACAACTGCACTAGTGTTCCCGATCATGAGGGTTGCCCCTGTGAAGGTGTAGATGACCGTGCCCACGGTGACCGAGTAGCTACTTAGAGGAGTGGCATCCCTGACCAAGTCCAAGGCATACCCATCCATGCTCAGCTCGACTAATCCTCCCCTCCCAGTCCCAACCGACAGCCTCATAGTATTCACGAAAGCATTGGGGAGGGTTATATGGGAGGTTGACTCTGCATTAGGGGAATACCAGACATGTATTGTCGTATAGATTGGAGTCGAGGAGATAGTCCAGGTGGTTGGGGTTGCGGTGCCCTGGGGGATGAACATAAGCCTGAACACATTAGGGTCTGAGAGGGATGTGCCAACGCCCCATGCTACCTCGAACTGCCCAAAAGGCATGTGGCTGAGCCTTCTATCCCCGATGGTGTAGACTGGCTCGTAATTCCTGTCCACGCTCAAGTTGTTGAGCCTCTGCCCATGGCCAAATATGGATAGTGCTGTGGAACCTGGTACCTGGTAAGCAACCTGTGCCCTGGCGCCAGTCCAAAAAGCCATACTCACACGCATTCACCTAGGAGATAATTGAGGGAAGGAAAAATTATATGTTCTGCTTGGGGTTGGAGAGCTGTGGTGTCAGCTTAATACACTCCTCCAGAAGGGCGAAGGCAATCCTAGAGGGCAGTCTCTCCCCGCTCTTCCTGTCGAACCTGGGATCCTCGAGGCAATACTCCAGGATCGAGAGCCTATACTCAAGGTAGTTGAAAGTGGGCAGTATCCTCCCCGACTCATCAACAGCCATGCTCATGGATCTGTTGAGTATTGTCGAGACCTCACCAATGGTTAGCTCCCTTATCTTGAACTTCTTACCCTCCACCTCCACCTCCACTCTCTTGAGCTCGTAGTCCAGGACCATCTGGCTCACCAACCTATCTTAAAATTCGCAATTTTCTTTATAAGTGATATCAACAATAAAGCATAGCAGGTGTGATTTGTGTCATGGCAGGAAAAATCTCCTGAAAAACTGATTGAAATGGACATCACCAACCGCTTCTGGAGAGCAGTCATAAAGAAGATGAATGAGAGTAGCGGAAACAGGAGTGGCATCCATATTACAGACCTGGTCTATTCCTGCCTGAGGAGGGCTTATTATGACAAGACTCTTGGCGAGGCAGTCAGTGCGATAAGCGATAACGAGGGAATGATGGTTGTCTGGATAGGGCAGATGCTACATGAAATGCCGATAGACCCTGATAGGTGTGAGCATGAGAAGGCAATAGGGGTTGAGTTTGATGGGGTGAAAGTGGAGGGCAGGGTTGACGAGCTCTGCAGGCTCGGGGACAGCTATGTAATTGTGGACAAGAAGAGCACCAGGAACATCCCTAACAGCCCCCACGACCACCACATAAAGCAGGTATTATTCTACTCAGCCATCCTCACGAAAAAATACGGGTACCGGGTCAGCCATGCTGGGATCCTCTACCTGGATGTCGCCAACCTCAAGGTCAAGCTTTTCGTGATCCCAGTCACGAGCCAGATGGTTGAGACCGCATTAAGAGAGATCGAGTCTAAAGCCAGAGTCCTCCACCAGGCAATAACCCGTAAGACTGCTCCCGCCCCAGACCCTGGATGGCTCTGCTCCTACTGCCCATACTTCAGGAGGTGCGTGCTGGATGGGTGGGGTCAAGACCAGGAGCAGAATAAAAGAGACTTGGCTCAAATAAGGAGGACAGGTGGTAGCGATGGATGATGAGAAAGCCCTTGAGTATATCGTGGCAATAGTTGCCATAGTGACCCTCGGCATAATGGCTAGCTATGGAGCCCTGGATCCTGGAGATGCGATAAAATACATCCTCGCCATAGTCGGGTATCTCATAGGCAAGGACATACTGGTCCAAACATACAGGGCGTACAAGGCAAGGGCTAAGTAATCACTCCTCATTTATTTTTTCCTTCAGCCACTCACCTAATGTCTTGCCCTTCTCGCCCAGCCTGCCCACCAGGAGGGATATCTGGGCATATGTCTCTTTGTCCAGCGGGATTATGAGGTTGAGCCTGCCCTTGTATGTGAAGACTATTACCCCGGCACCCAGCTCCTCGTGGATACGGGCTATCTCGCTACAAATCTTCTTTATCATCTTCTCCTTCTCATCCTCTAGCCTCTGGGCTCTCTTGCCTTTAGGCAATAATCCAAGCCTCTCCCTGAGCATCCTCTCGCTCATCCCTTTTCTCTTAGCTTCTTTGACCAAGTAGTCCAAGACCTGGGACAGGGCTCCCTTGACCCATTTCCCGTGTATTGAGTTGAGTCGGATGGCATTGATCCAGTAGCCGAACTCATCCATACACCCTGACTCCCTGCCCTCCCCTTCCCCGCAGAGCCTGCCTATCACCACGACATCCACCTCCTCAGCCTTGAAGACATCCCGGAGAACCATGAACCTGTGCCAGCCGTTGACAATCCTGTATTTGCCCCCAGGGGTCTCGACAACCTGGATTGGCTCAACATAGAAGTCCGACAGGCTCATGACAAGGGAGCGAACCATGTCCTCATCCATCTCCCTGAGCCTGACCGGGGGCTCCTCAATATCCCCCACCCTGACCCTCTTAACTGGCTTCAGGGACACTCTAAGCCACCGTGGTCTTAATTCTGGAATGCCAGGATTAGTATTGAGGCTGAAAAACTTCAATTGGAGATGATTGAGGTGTCAATTGAAAATCCTGGTTTTTGAATTGAAAATTGAATTGAAAAATTTTTTGGAAAAACCTAGGAGTTTTTCTGGTAAAATACCTAGCTATTTTTCCACCAAAACCCCTGGGATTCAAGCAGAAAAAATATCGATAAGGCAATATTACCGTCCAAAATAGGTATTGCTACTGAAGGATTAGAGGATGGGATGAGGCAGGGGCAGAAAAAACTGTTCCTCATTACAAATACTCGGACAAGTATATGTCCTGACCTGCCAGCCTGACCTCGCTGATCTTTGCTTCTGCCCTCATCAAGTAAAGTTTGTCGCCTTTGGTACAGTAGATTTCAATATATGCTGTTGAGTCAGCGGGATCAATCTCCACCTCCCCTAGCTCTGATTCATCGCACATAAGGACCTCATCTGCCACTCTCATACCATAGTCCTCGAGAGCACTATCAATGGTTGCTCCATTTGCTGTAATGGTCTTAATTTTATCCTTCACATCATCTCCAAACACATCCTCTATGCCATCTTGTTTTATGAACCTACGCATGGGCTCACCTACCAAAATTTTAATTTTTGGATGGGGATCTAAAAACTAATAGATTTTGCCATGCCACTCCTCTATCTTCCTCCTCTTCTCTTCAAACAATTCCCATGCCCTAGCCGTGTACTTTTTCTCCGGGGCGTTTATTGAGGAAGCTATCTCCAGAGCCTTGTCGTAAGCATCTTTTATTGAGCCATCGCTCAGGCCTATCCCGGAGCCATAGCTGGTGCCACCTGGGACGTAGAGTAGCTTGTGCTCCTCCCCTTCTATCCCAGCGTAAACGCTCCATCTCTTCCCGAAGAAATCCCAATGCTTAGAGGGCACTGTGAAGGGTTGCCACCTGCCCGTGGACTCGGGGTAAGTGTCCGACTCAACAGCATAGGTCATTGAGTATTTGGGCTTGACCGGATGCCCGTCCAGGGAGGACATTATCAGCTCATCGACATTCTCGTAGAGCCTGGCTAGCAACCCCGCACCAGGGTATGGGAGCCTGACAGTATAATCCGTGACCTGCACCTTGTCCCTTGTCACGAAGAACTCTATGGACAGGAAGCCCTTGAACCCAGCATCCCTGAGCCAGGGCTCTATCTTGCTGAGGATAAAGTCATCCACGAAGCTCTTCTCAACCAGCCTCACGAAGCAAGTCCTCTCCCCACCAGCCTCAGGGGATATGGCGTAAGGTCTCACGAAGCCCTCTCCATCAAAATAAGTGTCAACGCCCCACTCCACCCCTTCTGCCTCGCCCTCTATGATGAACGACAGCCTGTCCTGGATGGGCTCCAGGTTGGTCTGGCTGAACACGACATCTAAGTCCTTGACATCCTTGACCAGCTGTGTCTCCATGTTGCCCCGAAAAACATTCATCTTGACTGCGACAGCAGAGTATTTGGACAACATCTCAGAGGCAACAGCCTTGAGCTCATTAAACCCCTTGGCGTATCTGGTCTCAGGTCTCCCCACTCCCTTCCTCCTCATGAGGAGATCCATGAGGAACCTATCTGTCTCTAGGAGCTGAGAGGGGATTGAGGCACCCCAGACCCTGACCCCCCTGCCCTTGAGGAATGAGGCAAGATATCCCAGGCCGACATCAGTGAAGACCACATACTCAGCATTGCTCAACGCCACACCCGGGTCAATCACTTTATGGAAAGACGGGTATGCTTTCTCGTACCCCATCCCGGTGGCATAGTCCTCCAGCCTGGGGAATGCCCTGAACCAGTCAACCGAGTAATAGACATCATGGCCTTTGCCCGCCAGGACTAAGGCAAAGTCCAAGTAGTGACCGCTGTCAATCACAGCAATCTTAGCCACATTAGCCTCCCTCATCACTCTTTAATTCCTCACTAATGCTTATCAGTTCCCTCCTGAACCCTTCCTCGCAAATATCGTATATGTTCTTGGGAAGGCTCTCGAGGAATCTGATGCTGTCTCTAAGGATGTTTACTGTTCCGGCAAATCTTTTCGCCGTATAAAGGAGACCAACTGAAGAGAACCTCTCAACACACTTGGCAACATCCTCAGCATCCTCGCACCAGTCGATAATTGCCTGGATAAGGGTCATTGCGAGAGAGTTACAGACATCCAACTGGCTAAATCTTGATTTCCAGCTCAAAATCAACTCACCTCAAAGCTTAATTGGATGAGATAAGAAAAAATTCGTGTAAAAAAGGCATGTCAAAAAGTTGCGATGCTACCACAGTCTCCTCTTTACACAATTCCTCATACAATCATCCATACATGTAAAGTAGAAAGATCCTCTTACATCCAGACACTCTCTCTCCTCACAGTACTCTTCACATTCATCGAGAATTGATTCGAGAAGGCCTAGGGCATTGTCAATACGGGCCACAAACTGTTCGTTCAACTCTCTGATTTCCCTATCGGATAGTTCTTTCAAACCATGTGCCGGTATGTTGAGATCCTCGACAGCCCTTATCAACCCCATATCACGAGCTTCTAGCACACATTCCAGATACTCATCAATACCCTTCGTCTCATCTAGACATCTCTCTAAGATCGCATGATAGATCCTACTTATCAATCGATCTGAACTCACACTCAACCAGATCACCCATGATTTAGTATTTCAGAAAGATGTTATATTTCAACTCGCTCACTCTCTGCAATGGAGTATAGGATGTCAGGGATCAGGTCTCTGAGATACTCCTCAGCTATTTCAGCAAACCAATCTGAGGCAATCCTCCTGAAATCCTCAACAGCCTTCCTCCTCTCAAACCTACACATCATGCCCTCTGTCGATGACCAGCAGAAGAGGTATCTGTCCGCCATGCCCTCTAAACCATACCTCCTCTCAACGTATTCAGCGAACATATTGAGGATTTGGGAAATCAAGTCATGCCTCAAGCTATCCCATGTCTCCTCAAGCAACAGTATCACCTCTCTATTCTTGAATGCCTCATCCAGATCGACTCCTTCACTCTCCAACATGTCGCTGATGTAATAGTAGAATGAGTCCTTGAGTATCTCCTCAACATCCTCCCTTATCATTTCTGCCAGATCCCTGGAGTCCCCTACAAACCTCTTGAAATGTCTGATTTTCACATCCAACAATACTCCAGTGGCTGGCTCGTCCGCACGACGCCTTCCAGTTTCAGGCATACTAACACCCCAGCCTCCCGTTTGAGTCTGGCTCTGGCCTCAAACTAAGCTTTTCCCTGAGCTCTTTTTCAATGAATCCGCCATCGACAACGAGTCTGACCACACAGACCAAGTCCTCGCCCTCGGCTCTACAGAAGTAATCCAAGATTTTAACGTGAGGCATACCCATACCTCCTGTTTATTGATTTTCCTGAGCGAGGATTATTATTGACACTCCTTCCTCGCCGCCACAACCATGTTGGTCCCTTCGTTCCTGACCTCCAAGACCCTGAAGCCAATATCCTCCAGGAGCCTCCTGGCAGAGGGCTTGGTGAACCCTGCCTTGTGAGTGTTCTCAGGATAGTCCTGCCCTCCGAAAATCCAGTAGCTGATCTGAATGAAGTCGTCATAGCCTGGGTTCAGGAATGTGAATCTGGCTATCTCCTCCAGGTCTGGGACACGTATGACGAATATGCCCCCGCACCTCAAGACCCTATAGACATCTCTCAGCAGGTCTGGAACTCTTCTCCAGGAGACATGCTCCACGCAATCCTGAGCTACTATCTCCTCGGCGGACTCGGGAGGGAAAGGAGTCAGCAAATCCCTCTCCAAGTCCAGCTGGAGTATCCTGGGATCGAGCCTCCTGACATCTATGTTGAGAAAGCCATTCCTGATATCCTGGCCACAACACAAGTTGAGCCTCATAGACCCCACCCTCATCTAAGCCACTCGATAAGTGATTTTGTTTTAGCATCGCCAATGATCTTTGCTTTCAGCTCACTCATATCGACAGTTTTTTTACATGAATCGGGCTTCATGACCCTGTAGAGCTCATCCCTCGCACCTAAGAACGCATTGAGGTCATCGTACTCATCAAAACCAACGCCCCAGGGAGGGTTGGCGATAACATGGTCTATGCTGTTGCTCGGAACCTTCCCCAACATATCCCTGGTGTCGCCCAAGACCAGAGTTCCTTTCTCAGTCCTGAAATGCTCAAATCCTGAACTCTCCCTCATCACACCTCACCATCTATATCCTCAATCAACAACATCAATCCCTCTCGATCTAAGAGAGTCGGCAAGTGCTTGAGCCCTATTCATTGACATAACCACCGTAGCCACGACTACACGCAACCAATACTCCAAACCTCTAGAGCCTCTTGCCCTATACGATGTTGCTATGTCAACCGTTTCCTTGAGGGCAGAGGAGAGCACAACTAGGAGGAGATATACCGCAGGAATTCTCCTCAGAGCTAATGGTCTCGTGGTAGCGAAAGTGAAGACAAATACTGGAGCAGTAGTCATAGCGAAGGCTGTGAACCTCATGACTGAGGTGATGTCTCCCCCGAGAACTAAGGTGGATGCGAGCAATACGAGGTAAACAATTAACAGCGACACAGCAATGTATGCGGAGGCTTTCCTAAGCCCAATCACTACCATCAAAACAATTACTGCAACTCCATACACCACAGCAACAAGAGTTGAAACAAATGGGATGATGAAAGAAGCTACAGCCATTACAGCCTTTAACATGAGTCCAGGTTTTGTATTCAAGTATTTCGATGCCCTTCCCCTGTAATCAAGCACTTCAATGACAATGGAGGGAAGCACATATCTCACCTTTCGTGACTAGACCAGCTCCCTTCAAGATCTCATCTGTTATGTCTCTCCATAGACCAAGGGATGCAACTGAACCATTATTGATGACAAGGTAGGTGTCTGGTTGAAACATAGAAGCATAGTGGAGTTCGTGGAGTGAGATGATGATTGTTTTTCCCCTCTGCCTACCATATTCAATAAGCTTGATAACAGCTTCCACACCCTCCCTGTCCAGGTAAGTGAACGGCTCATCAAGAAGCCATATAGGTTGGTCTGCAACCAACATTGATGCCATAGACACTCTCTTAGCCTCACCTCCACTAAGACTGGTGGGATCTCTTTCCACAAACTCCCTTGGTACGAGGAGCTCAACAATCTTCCAATCTCCCTTAACACCTAATGTCTTGAGGATTGCTCTGATCTCGTCCTCCACGGTGGCTTCCATGAAACCATAGTAAGGGTTCTGCCAACAATAAGCAACGAACCTCGACAATTCTTTTCTGTTAAACTCCCTTATGCTTCTCCCGAAAACCCTTACCTCACCATTAAACTTCACAAGACCTGCGATGACCCTAAGCATGGTAGTTTTACCGACCCCATTCCTCCCTAAAATAACATGGACACCTGGTGTGAAGGATGCTGTTATGCTTTTGAGGATCTCCTTATCTCCTAAACGTACATAAAGGTTGAGGAGTTGAACAGAGGGATTGGGATTAAAAAAAGATCTTGCTTTGATTTCATCATTCAACATTCCTCACCTAACATATCTCTTAACTATGGGCACAAGCACAACTGCACCTATTATAGCAGGTATAAAGTTCTGTGCCGTCAATAACCAGAATAATGTCACCGGATCACCGACACGGGCTATGACACCTAGCAGTAGGTAGCCAATGTAGGCACCTATGATCAATGCGTTGATTATGGCTACTATCGGTAGCATCCATTTCCTGTAGCCGAACATCTTTCCTAATGCGTAGTCAATGGTAGTGTAGGTGAGGGCAACAAGAAAGCCTATGATCACATCCCAGATACCGTATGGTGATAGGGCATTAGCTAGGGTGTTGCCTAGGGTTATCCCTATGACCCCTTCAATTCCCATTACATAGGCTAGCGGTGTCAGAGCTATTGATACCCTTATCTGTATTGGTCCGTAGCTGATACCGGGTAGTAGCCATACTAAGGATGCGTATATTGCCGCTAACACTAGGGCTCTTATGATCTTTACACTAACCTTCACATGGGACATTGGGTCTCACCGCTATTCACATATGGATTCAAAGACTTATAAAGCAACAATATTTCCAGGCTCCTTAAAACTTTTAGAGAGACTAAGTAGCTCAAGACATCTATTACATCCTCACCTATCACGCTTCACTTCCACAATCCACAATCATCCAGACATGGAAAGCCCCATATACATCAGCCACAGTAAAACAGGTGTTTCCATCGCACAAACCAACTTATCCCACTTAAAGGCGCCACGAGATGCATCAGCATGTTTGACTGCTGTCAAAACCTTTTCTCATTAGAAAAAAGCGTGAGCCCAGCAAAGCACAGAAATCAGGCTATCACTTCTCCTGCCACGATAGATGCCCCAGATATCTGCCTGAGGATCTGCTCCAGCTCCCTGCTTATTGACTCTACCATGCCCCCGAAGTCCAGGGACTGGTCTGTGTCCACCAAGCTTATCCTATGTCTCTCGAACTGGAGGAAGTATTTGGCGGAGAGGAGGATGGCCGCCTGCTTGACTATCGGGGGGACATGGTCGTATCCGAACTCATACTGGACCCTGACCTCCCTCCCGCCCATCGGGAACAGCAGGGTCTGGATGAAACATATTCCATCCGTGTAGTCGCACCACCAGTATCCCGAGACCCTTCCCTCAGGTTTCTTGAGCAAGTCCTCCCACGTGGCGCCATTGAACAGCTCGAACCTGATCAGCCTCCTGACAGGCCTCTTGGACAAGTGTATTGGTATGCCCACCCCTAGCCAGTAGCCCCCAAGCCACTTGGTGAGAGTATGGTATTCCAGCTCACTAATACAAGCTTTTCCCCCGAAGCATGTCCTGGCTGTAGCGTCAATAAAGGACTCAGCCCGGTCAATATGAGGGGAGACAGCAGAGATGAGGTCGGGATCCAGGGGGAGGCGGAGAAAAGACAATACCTCCTCGGGACTACAATACCTGGCGTAGGGCTTACTCGTGTCAACGTGGAAAAAACTCATCTCAAATACCCTTGGTCAGAGGAACTCAATAAGGCTCCATTACGTAAGACCTGAAATAATTGTTCAGCGTGTCCCTCAGCTCCTCGAGCACCAACAGAATATCCCTCTCGATCCGGGAAAGCCTGAACACAGCACTATAGACGTCCCTCATATCCCACGGCATATCTAGGTCTGCCTCCCTCATGATGTAGTTGATCTCTTCTATGAGGCTGACCACCCTGTCTAGGGTGTCCGAGTTAGCATAGAGGCCTTTAATCGCCTGCTCAACAGCGTTGTAGAAATTGCTGATATGCTGTGACTTGTCGATTCTCTTAGTCGCTATCTCTCTTAGCTTCGAGACATTTATGCCACAGATCATGCTCATGAAATTGAGGCCCATGCTGAAGTGCCCGAGGAACACTGTCCTCATGAACTCATGGGAGGCTACGCTATAGTCACTCCTCAGCGAGATGAAAGTGTTAAGAAGTATCTCCAGGAACTCCCCAGACATCTCCCTGAGGCGGAACGTGTCCGGCTTATCTAGGAAGTATTTGGACATCCCCTCTAGCTTCCCAAGGGGCTTGGCGACGCTCTCCCAGTAGCCCTCCAGCTCTCCGACCAGATCCCGTGTCAGTCTTTCAACCTGATCGTAGATCCCTAGGCTCTTGAGTGCCTCCCTGGTTTTCTTCGCCCTTTCATAGAGCTCGAAAACCATGACCCACCAGACCTCCAGGCATCAAGAATTTATTTTGAGGAAGCAAGGATATTAAGGACTGCTTAAAAAACAGACCCCATCAAGAGGATCCTGAACATGGCATAAGAGAGGACGAACGAGGCTAAGAATTTTACCGGTATCCAAGTCTCATATTGGATTTTGTTCAGTAACAAGACAAAGACTATTATCCCAGTCAGCATGGTGAGGACCTTACATATGAGAGAGATAATGGGTATGTTGTAGTCAAAGCCAATCGTCCTGAAGGCGAAGAAGAACATGCCAGCCAGGAATCCCTCAACACCACTTAATACTTCCTCTCCCTCCCTTATTACCTCCCTCTGCCTTAACTCTTTTCTCTCTCTCTTATGCATTCTCTTTTTCACCCCTGTTTCTGCTATATGGAGATTTGCTTTTATAAAGGACTGATCTGGCTAACTCGTACAGCTCTCTTGGAGCATCATTGCTATTCACTATTGCCTCAAGCTCCTCTTTTGTAAGGATACCTCTCTCGATTATGTCGCATGCCAACCTGACAGCAGAATAACTAAACCTCAATCCCAAGCACCTTTCTGAGAGGCGCTCCCCTGCTCCTGGAGGCCTCGAGATACATCTGCTTTATCCTCAACATCTCATCATACTTCTTTTTGAGTGCCTCAAGATTTATTGACAGAAACCCACCAGGGTAAGGTCTCGACATAACTCTCCTGAATGTGCCTCCATATATGCATTTGTATCTGAGCTCAATTCCTACTACTCCAGCAGAACTAGTCACACAACTTACTTCAAGCCCATCCCTTATCCCTATGCTCCTGACAGCATCTAAAATCTCTACACATCTTGATCCAGGAGAATAGATCAGTAGACTCCCGCTAACCTCTACCTTACCCATATGCCCCACCAGAAATGGGGATAAGGGATGAAAAATAAAAATGGGAAAATCAGTCCTTCATTAGGCTAAAGGTCTTGCTCCCGAGAGCATAATTCTTGAACCTTCCCTTTATGGCGAAGGTCACAACCTTACTCTTCTGTTGCTTGACATCTCTCATCCTCATGTGATAGTGAACCCTCTCAACCACAATCATATCCCATATACAATAACATAGCCCGTATTAGGAGAGGTTTTAAAAAGGTTGAGAAAAGAAGAGGGCTAGACCCCGTAGTGTTTTCTCTGCCAGAACTCCCTCCTCCTGTAGGGGTTCCAGTTCCTGAGGGGCCTGTAGTAGCCGATTATCCTGCTCCAGACGTCCACGCTGGGGCTTCCGCACCTGGGGCATGCCCTGTGGAGCCCCGTGGTTGTTGATCCGCAATTACCGCAGTGGGTTATGGCCGGCGTGAAGCTCCAGTAGACGATGTCGGTCTCCAGTATCCTCTTGGCCAGCT
>Ga0080008_137350_pt1 | contig 13953 bp, 16 predicted proteins | sample ConCONMetagenome_FD_69211 | JGI IMG/M metagenome (GOLD analysis project Ga0080008, IMG submission 69211) | Hot spring microbial streamer communities from Conch Spring, Yellowstone National Park, USA - CON_C (SPADES assembly) (version 2) | ecosystem: Environmental > Aquatic > Thermal springs > Hot...
ATGAGTTCCTGAGGTATAACAATTTGGAAGAAAAGATAAGGAAGATTTTGGAGGGTTTGAACCCTAATGATTTGGAGGACTTGGCAAAGAGAGCATACGAGGTTAGAGAACTTATAAAAGGTGGAGAATTTCCTCCAGAACTGGAGGAGTTGATAAAAAAGTATTACTCTGAGCTCTCTCGGAGGTATAACTCCTTTGCGGTGGATGTGGCGGTTAGGTCCTCCGCTACCGCAGAGGATTTGCCTAATGCTTCCTTTGCAGGACAGCAGGAGACATACCTAAACGTAGTGGGTGCGGAGAATGTGCTAACCGCTATAAAGAACGGTTTTGCGTCCCTCTTCACAGACAGGGCTATCTCTTACAGGGAGAGCTTTGGTTTTGACCACTTTAAGGTTGGTATAGCTATGGGTGTTCAAAAGATGGTAAGGTCCGACTTGGGTGCTTCCGGCGTGATGTTCACATTAGACACAGAGTCGGGCTTTAAGGATGTGATAGTTATAAATGCAACTTACGGTTTGGGTGAGCTTTTAGTTCAGGGTATGATAACTCCAGATGAGTATATGGTCTTTAAGCCTACCCTTCAGGCGGGATACTCCGCCATAATAGAGAAAAAGCTCGGTAGAAAGGATAGAAAGATGGTGTATGGGGTGGGGCAAGAAAGAACCAAAATCGTCAACGTTCCACTCTCAGAGCAAAAGCAGTTTGCCCTTACCGATGAGGAGATTTTAAAACTGGCAAGATGGGGAGTTCTGATAGAGGAGTACTATTCCAAAAAAAACGGCAGATGGATGCCCATGGACATAGAGTGGGCGAAGGATGGGGTTTTAAACGAGCTCTTTGTGGTTCAAGCAAGACCAGAAACGGTGCATTCAAGGAAGGAGGAGAACGTGCTAAAGGTCTACAAGATCAGCATGCCAGTAGAGGAGAGGGCTAAGAAAAGGATCCTATACGGCATTGCAGTAGGCGATAAGGTGGTTCATGGTAGAGTTAGAGTTATCCACGACCTAAAGGACGCAGGACAGTTTCAAGAGGGAGAGATCCTGGTAACAGACATAACAGACCCGGACTGGGAACCTATAATGAAGAAGGCGAGCGGTATAATCACCAACAGAGGAGGAAGAACTGCCCACGCAGCAATAGTGGCAAGGGAGCTGGGCATACCTGCGGTGGTGGGCACCCACAAGGCAACGGAAGTGCTAAAAACTGGTGATGAGATCACCCTCTCCTGCGCAGAGGGAGAGATAGGATACATATACGAAGGCTACATACCTTACGAGGTAGAGGAGATCAACCTAAAGGAACTTCCCAGGACCAGAACCAAGGTTATGATGAACGTGGGCAACCCTGAATCCGCCTTCAAGTATTCCTTTATTCCCAACGATGGAGTAGGACTGGCACGTGAGGAGTTCATCATAGCAAACTACATAAAGATCCATCCCTTAGCCCTTCTCTATTATGAGGAGCTTAAAGCTTTGTTGGAAAAGCTTGAAGAGTGCGGAGCCATCGATGAAAGGGGAATTTGTTCTATGGCTTCCATATACAAGCATGCGGAGGAACCACTCAAAAGCAGACTGGCAAAGGGTAAAGACAAGAAATTGATCAACCTCAAAAAAACCATAGAGGATATAGAAAACCTGACCTTTGGATATGAAGATAAGGCGCAATACTTTGTTAAAAAGCTATCCTATGGCATAGCCAAAATAGCTGCTGCCTTCTATCCAAATCCTGTAATAGTGCGCTTCTCGGACTTTAAGTCTAACGAATACAAAGGACTTATAGGTGGTGAGCTCTTTGAACCAGAGGAGGAAAACCCCATGCTCGGATGGAGGGGTGCGTCAAGATACTATTCGGAAGTTTATAAACCAGCCTTTGGGCTTGAATGTCAGGCAATACTGCGGGTGAGAAACAAGATGGGTCTTACCAACACCAAGGTAATGATACCCTTCTGTAGAACACCGGAGGAGGGCGAAAAGGTTCTCAAGGTGATGGAGGAGTATGGACTAAGAAGGGGAGAAAACGGTCTGGAAGTTTATGTGATGGCAGAACTTCCATCCAACATTATCCTCGCGGACAAGTTTGCAGAGATCTTTGATGGCTTCTCCATAGGCTCCAACGACCTAACTCAGCTAACCCTTGGTTTGGACAGGGACTCAGGGCTCGTGGCACATCTTTACGACGAAAGGAACGAGGCGGTCAAAAGGCTAATATCCCAGCTCATAAGCATCGCCAAAGAAAAGGGTAAAAAAGTAGGCATATGCGGTCAGGGACCCTCCGACTTCCCTGACTTTGCCCAGTTTCTGGTAGAGGAAGGTATAGACAGTATTTCGCTAAACCCCGATTCTGTGTTAAAAACTTTATTAGTTATAGCAGAAGCAGAATCTAAAAGTAGGAAGGTAGGAGTATGAAACTTTTGGACCTTATAAGGACTTTAAGCTTTCCCTCCTTTAAGGTTAAAGGGACTAAAAACTACTTGGCACTGCAGGTTGGTAAAAGCTTCATAAGGCTTTTGGAGTTAGGAGAAGATGGAAAGCCTATTTTCCAACCACGGGAGATTGTTTTTGAGGGTGGAGACGAAAATAAAAAACTTTCAACCCTAAAAAAGATAGTGGCTGAATATGGATTACAGGGACATAAAGTTATTGCAGCGCTACCAGCTACTGATGGAATACTAAAGCTCTACAAATACCCTTCCAAAATAAGCCAAAAAGATTTGAACAGCGCCATAGAATGGATAATAAAAAGAGAATTAACTCAGATAAAAGAGGAAGCCATTTACGATTACTTTATCTTGCACGGAGAAGATGCCTTAAATGTAGCTTTGGTGCTTGCCCGTGCCGAATCTGTCAATAGACTAACTAATTTAATCAGTTCTGCAGGGCTAAAGCCTGGGATCATAGACTATGAAGTGCTGGCTATAGTAAATTACGGCATATATCATAAGCTTGCCTTGCCCTTTTCCATCTTATACACAGACTATGATTATTCTATACTTTTAACTTACAGCCCTTCCAATATATCCTATTCTGTAATAAACTGGGATTATCTGGGATGCATTAAAAAGGCAGAATCACACTTCACCTCTGAGGAACTTTTAGAGAACTTTATTGCAGAAGTGAGGAATCTAATTGTGATAAACGATATAGCTAACGTTTATATTGCAGGTGTTATCCTAAGCAATCAAAGTTTCTTGGATTATATACTTGAAAACCTGCCCATATTGGGGCTTTTGGACGCTGGCGAACTACCACTCAACTTTTTTGTCCCCTATATACTTAGTTTGAGGGAGAGGACAAAATGATAAAAATCAATCTGCTTAAGGAGAAGAAAACCAAAAAAACTTTACCGCAACCCACATTGGTATCTTCGAAGGAGGTAAAGGTTGGTGATCTTTTAAAACCAGATAAAGCACAGTATTATCTATCTGCTCTCCTTTGGATTTGCGTTTTAGGTATGGGTGTATGGTATTGGAAAATCTCAAAGGAAATAACACAAATAAAGTTAGATATAGATCAATTGCAGTTGGAAAAGAACAGGTTAGAGGGAATGGCAAAACGCATATTAGAAGAAAAGAAAGAAATAGAGTCTGAGATATCCGCTTTAAAAACAGAAATGGATGCGATAGAACGCAGTAAGGATGTACTTATAGGTTTGAAATCACTGTATGAGCCTTTCAACAATAGCTTTATTAGTTTTTCCAGTTCCGTTCCTTCTGTTAGTTGGATGTTTACTTACAGTCAAATCCTAGATATGGAAAACGGAAAACTTAAGACAGAATTTGACCTCTCTTCTTTTGACTATGCAAGCATAAGCTTTTATGCCAATAGCCTTAGAAAGAAAAATGCGGATGTTTTTATAAGTGGTATAGAAAGGAAGACAACCCCAAACGGTTATGAATACTATTCCACAAAACTTGTTGCGGAAAAAAGCATAGGAGGGCAGTGATGGAAAAGCTAAAAGCCCAGTGGTCCGCCCTTCCTCAGTGGCAGAAATTGTTTATACTTCTAATATTACCAATAGTCATCATGGGATATATCTATGCAATGCTGATTACTCCTTTAAGAGAAGATTTAGAAAAAAATAGAAAGGCCAAGGAAGAGCTTGACAGACAAATAGCAGAGTTGAAGAGCTTGACAGACCCAAAGGCCTTGGAACCTCTTAGAAAGCAAAGAGATGATTTAAAGGCTCAACTGGAAGTAAAAAAACAAGAGCTTGAGTTAGTAATTGGAGAGATACCTTCCACTAAGGATGCGGGCACTATATACAAAAAGTTGGGTACCATAGCAAGCAAGAGTGGAGTAAAAATACTTTCCATAAACCTTGCAGAGCCCAATGAGGTGGGCTACACCTTGGAAAAAACTCCAGAAGGTAAGGCGGTAGTTAAGATAGTGAAGGATCAACCACAACAGCAAGGACAACAGGAACAAAAACCACAGCAACCCTCTGATGTGGTAAAACATCCCACTGCAGAGCTTAAAATATCCTTTGTGGGTAGTTATGCAAGCGTAGTAAATTTCTTAAAATCTCTGGAAAGGGGAGGTTTGGTATCCTACCCTTCTGCCTTTAGGGTAGAGAGGGCTGAAAGGGACATGCTGAAGGGAGAGTTGACTATATTAGTTATTATGAAGGAGGAGAAAATATGAGGTTCCTTTTTCTTATTTTAATGGCGGTATTTTTGTATTCCTACGCAAAAGGGCCCTTTACCGATTTGGAGGGTGTGGTAGGATATATGGTGGTTGAAAAAAAGGGAAAGGTAGAGAACTATATAGTGGTTGAGGAAAAGGGAGGTGGTGTTAAGACTATAAAGGTTAATAGAAACCCTAGAGAGTTTTTAAAGAAGACTGAAGATGGCACGCAAAGGAGATGAGCTAAAGATAGGAGTTATCAGCTTAGGCTGTTCCAAAAACCTGGTAGATACAGAAATTCTTCTTGGAAAGCTAAAGTCAGCGGGTGCAAAACTGGTGGATGATCCCAAAAAGGCAAACACCATAATCATAAACACCTGTGGTTTTATAAACCCAGCCAAGGAGGAGGCAATAGACTACATACTTGAATACGCAGGAAACAAGAAGGTCATCGTTATGGGATGTTTGGTAGAAAGATACAAAGAAGAACTACAAAAGGAGATACCGGAAGTTCAAGCATACTTTGGAACTGAGAGCTGGGACCAAATTCTTGAGTTTTTGGGCCTAAAGAAAGTGGAAAAAGTTCAAAGGATATTAACCACTCCTAAATCCTACGCCTACCTTAAGATATCTGAGGGATGCAACCGCCTTTGTTCCTTTTGTGCCATACCTTTCATAAGGGGCAAATACAGGTCAAAGGACATACAGGAACTTGTAGAGGAAGCCCAATGGATAGCAGAAAAGGGAGTAAAGGAACTATGCTTGATTTCGCAGGATACCACCTATTACGGCAGGGATCTATACGGAAAGAATGCCCTGCTTAAACTCTTAGAAAAGCTGGAGGATATAGAAGGCATAGAGTGGGTCCGACTTTTATATCTTTATCCTACGGACGTGAGCGATGAGCTTATTGATTACATTAAAAACTCTTCAAAGGTCCTGCCATACTTTGATATACCACTACAACACGTTTCTAACAAGGTTCTAAAGAGCATGAGAAGAGGCTATGGTAAAGATTTTGTGGAAGGTCTCGTGGAAAGGATCTTTTCCAAAATACCCAACGCAGTCTTAAGAACAAGCTTCATAGTGGGCTATCCGGAGGAAGACACAAAGGACTTTGAGGAATTGATTGAGTTTGTTCAAAAGGGTTACTTTCATTGGGTGGGTGTGTTTAGCTATTCCCACGAGGATGGCACTTTTGCAGAGTCCTTAGGAGACCCTATACCCGAGGAGGAAAAGGAGAGAAGGAAGGCACTTATCTACGAAGTTCAGAGTGAGGTTATAAAGGAAAAGTACAGAGGGCTTTTGGGTAAAAGCTTTAGGATGCTAGTAGATGGCTACGACGAGGAGATGAATATTGTGCCCGTGGGCAGGCTTTGGTTTCAAGCGCCAGAGGTGGATGGGCTGTGCTATTTAGAGGCAGAGAGGGTGGTTAAAGAGGGAGAGATGGTGGATGTGGTGGTAAAGGACTTTAAAGAGTTAGACCTATTGGTTGAAGAAAAAAGTGTGTGAAAAAAAGAGGATAGAGCTTGAACTTTCTTCTCTGCCAGTTCCTAAAAGCAACAGGTATATAAGAAAGAGAGGTGGTGTAGTCTTTAAACCCCCAAGGGTTAAAAACTGGGAGATGAGGGCGGTGTGGGAGATAAAACAGCAGTATCAAGGAGAACCTTTGGAAGGCAAACTTTCAATGGAGGTAATCTTAGTTTTACCCAACCACAGAAAGAGGGATATTGACAACATGCTAAAGAGCCTGTGGGATGTCTTAGAAAAGGCTAAGGTTATAAAAAACGACAATCAAATTTACGAAATAAAAACGTTAAAGCGCATAGAAAAGGGTGTACAAAAAACCATAATTTGCATAAGCCCTATGGAGTAATTCACTGGGTGTTTCTTATGTACTCAGTTGGGTCTAATGGCACACCCTCTTTATTTCTAAGTTCAAAGTAAAGCATGCATTCCTCTCCTTCGTTCTTTCTTCCAACTAAAGCGATCTGTTGTCCACTTGACACTCTATCGCCTCTCTTTACTAAATTTTTCTCGTTGTATGCATATATGGAGATAAAATCTCCATGATCCACTATGACCATGTTTCCGTAGGCTTTGAGGTCTCCTCCACTGTATATGACCTTTCCACTATCAACTGCCCTTACCGGCTTTCCACAATCTGTGGCTATGGTGATCCCTCTACCGTTTCTGGAAACTCTACCATCCACAGGCATAGGCAAGCTATTTTTTGACATTCTTAATTCAAAATCCTCCTGTCTTCTCTCCCGTCTTATTTCAGCTTCTGCCTTAGATGTGCTCTCTTGCTTCCTTTCTTCTAAAGGTCTCTCTACCGGACGGACCGCGTGTCTTTTTTCTTCCACCTTTAAGGGCACTTTGACCACCGTTCCCTTCGTTAGCCATTTACCTTTTAGCTCTGGGTTAAGTTCTTCCAACTCCCTTTGAGAAACACCAAGCTTCTTTGCCACATGCTCAAGCTTTGCACCCTTTTGAACTACGTAAGTTTTGTAGGGAACCTTTGGCTTTTCCTCCTTTTTGGCTTTTATGGGCACCTTTACCTCCGTTCCCGCAGAAAGCCACTTACCCTTCAGCTCTGGATTGAGTCTTTCCAATTCCTCTTTGGGAACCCCTAAGTTCCTTGCCACATGCTCAAGGCGACCTCCCTTTTTGACTTTGTATACTGTGTAGCTTTCTTCCCTTTTTTCCTTTTTCTGCTTCCGCTTTGGTACTTTGACAACCGTTCCCTTTGTTAGCCATTTACCTTTTAACTCTGGGTTAAGTTCTTCTAATTCTCTTTGGGAAACACCCAGCTTCTTTGCTATATGCTCAAGCCTTGCACCCTTTTGAACTACATAGGTTCCATACTCTTGGGTTCCCTTTCTTTGTTTTTTGGCGGTACCCTTGGCAGGTATTTTTAGTTCCTGCCCTTCTATTATTTTTTCAGACTTTAGGTTGTTAAAGCTTTTTAGCTCCTGCACATCAACCCCAAATTTTTCAGCTATGCTTTGTAGTGTATCTCCCTTTTTGACTTTATATATGGCGTATTCCTGTGTTTTGGCGTATGTCTTTTGAGGTATGCACAAGCTTTCACCCACTTTCAGTCTGTTTGGGTTTATGTTTTTGTTAGCTTTTATGAGTTCTTGCACACTAACTCCATAGTTCCTTGCGATCTTCTCTAAGCTTTCTCCGCTTTTTACCTTGTGGTATCTGCACTCTTGAGAAAAAGCCGTTCCAAAAAGTAGGCTAATACTTAATATAAAAACCTTTTTCTTCATGGGTTGGCACCTCCTTTAAAATTTCCATCCGGTCCACCCTTGCGGACCTTGGACCTTCCCACAGTTTCCATACGAACTGGGCTACAACCTCCTCATCGCCCTCCACAAAAACCTCAACCCTTCCGTCCGGTAGGTTGCGCACCCAACCGCTTAGTCCGTAGCTCTCTCCCAGGTTCTTCGTCCAACTTCTAAAGCCCACTCCCTGCACCACGCCGGACAGAAAAATCCTGTACGCAGACCTCATAGGTTTATTTTATACCACTATTTTATACCACTCCTTCCAAAAAATTCCAAACTTTCAAAAAACTCAAGAAAGGTCTTATTTACATAAACGGAGCCGTCGGAAAATAGCAGAAGATAGCCGAACTGTGGGTGTTTTTCAATAAAATCCCATCTTTTTTTATCATCCATAGCAAAAAGGGCTGTAGATAGCCCATCCGCCAAAGTGCAATCCTCATAAGCTACTGTTACTTGCAACAGCTTGCCACTTTTACCTATTATGTGCTCCCTTCTGTAATTTCCTGATGTAGAAAGGCAAAGGTCCTTTTTATTGTAGCCTTGGGCTAAGATTTTGCCATTAATAGGGTTATACACCGCCAAAAGTCTTTTGTGCCCCCATACCCGTAGGTCTCCCGCTATTGCGATAAAACCCTTGTCTGTTTTTATAAACTCATAGGCCTTCTGAATGGCAAAGCCCTTTCCTATACCTCCCAAGTCTATAGCCATGCCTTTCTCTTCAAGGAATACGCTACTGCCTTCCACCCTGACCTTTTTGTAATCCACCAGATTCCTTGCCTCGTCCTCGGAAATTTCCCTGAGCCTTCTTGCCCTTATGGTTATAGCACCTACCGTTATGTCAAAGGCTCCCTCTGTGAGTTCCGAAAGCCAAAGGGATTTTTTTATAACCTCCAAGGTTTCCGAGGATACTTCCACCGGTTCCACACCCGCCTTCTTGTTGATCTTTGAAACCTCAGAATCTTCCATGTAATCGGAGAGTTTCTCCTCGAGCTCCTTCATAAACCTGTAGGCTTGATATGCCTTTTCGGAGGGTAGGTCTATTATGGCATAAGTGCCCATAAGGTGAAAGACCTTTTCCTGAGAGAAGGCAAACAAGAAAAGAAAAAGAAACAACATTAAGCCCATGGCTTACTTCTTATTAGCATAAGCAAGGCGGAGTATAGGATAATACCCTGCAAAACTACAAAAGATAAAAGCTTTAGAAGGGCAAAGTCTGGATGTAAAAATCTAATCAAAAAACCAGAAAGGTTATCAAGGAATGAAAATAAAGATAGCCCGATTCCCAAAGGAACGCTAAGGCTTGAACCTGCAAAAATCAAAAAATGCCCAACTACCACAGAAAAAACCGCCATTGAAATAAGATGAGGATAAAAGACCTTAAACATACCCTCAAAGGTTTTAGCCTTTACGAACTTCTCCGAGTTTCCAAGATAATACTCCTTTATAGAACCTAAGGAAAAGCCCATCTTTGAATAGAAAGCCAGGAGGTTTGTAAAAAAGAAGCCCATTAAAAGCAAAGAAAAAAAGAGAATTACCAGTTTAAGCAGGTTTATGTCTGTGTATTTGTCTTCCCTTGAAGTTAATAGGACTAAGAGGGTGTAAAGAAGGACAAACAGGTTTATAAGCTGAAAGCCCATAAAGGAAAAAAGCTTTAAATAAATAAAGGTAGGTGAAAGATAGAGGATCAAGAGGTCTGAGTATAAATAAGATGCACAGGAAAGAAAACCCAGGAGTAGGACAAAAGCCTTTACGGAGGAGGGAAGGGATGTCAAGATAAAAAGGGCAAAGATCGTAAGTAAATAGAAGGCGTTTAAGAAGGTTTGAGTGTGAAGGTCCTCTGAGAGCTGGGCTAAAGATATTCTTTCTGGAAATTCTGAGTCTTGGAAAAAGTATTTGTAGAGTGTTTCATAAGAAAAACCATATTTGCTGTAAAAGTATAACCAGGAGCTAAGCCAAAAGACCAGGCTGAGAAAGAGAAAGAAGATAACCATGTAATAAAGAGGCTTGTTGTGCCTCAGTTTGGCGGATATAAAAAATCTCATCTCTTACCCCCAAAGAGGACCTGCCAGATGGCTAAAACCTTGCGGGCGTTGTCGGTTATAGCCCTTGCGGTTAAGGTGGCACCGGTTATGTTCGGAATGTCCCTTCTGTGCCTTAGTGTGCCCGGAGCCAACTCTTTGCCTTTGAAAACCTTAAGCCACTCCTCGTCGGGCATGTATTCCAATGGTTCCTGAAAGGCAAGAACCTCCACCACATCTAACCTTCCCTCTGGAGTTATGGTGTATAGAACCACCTCGGGCTTTGTCCTTACCACATGGGTATCCGCATAAGCGTAGGCTATGACCTCTCTCCCTCTATTTACCAAATACCAAGATACAAGCCTCGTGTCAAGCTTCATGCCCGATAGCTTCTGAACTTCCTCCTGCTGCTCTTTTGAGAGGATAATATTTTTGACCTCTATTTGCGCGTTTGGGTATATTTCCGCCAAGGCTTTTTCTGGAGTTTTGAACTGCTTTGCCTGTGTAAAAAGGGGGAGGAGGAGAAGCATGAGCAAGAGCCTGCCTAAGTTTTTAGCCATTTTCTCCATCCTCCTTAGGATTTAAAACATAAAGCCAAGGGTTAGCCTGTATTCGTTTTCATCCATCCTATTTGGGCTGTAGTTTAGCCTTGCGTAATCGGTTTTTATAGCCACCAAGGGGTGGGGCTTGTAGGATAGACCCACATTATACACCTTTAGCTTATGTCCATCTGGCTTAATGGAACCTTGGGGAACCTTTGCGTGGGTGTCAATGTCCTCATAAATGCCAAAAACATGAAGCTCTTGCCTATCTATCTTGAATAGCCTGAATATGTCGTATGCTACTTGCAAATAATAGCCTCTTTGCTCGGAGGGGATGGGTTTATTGATTCTATCTGCACCCGATTGAAGGTCATCGGTTATTCTCCTTGCGTTATTTACATTCACAAGGGCACCCACAAACCTAACATCCCAACCCCCATACTGCCACCAAAGGTGAGGAGAGATCATGGTCATGCTTCCAAGCTTTGTGCCCCTTCTCAGTCTAAGCTGGCTATCGTTACCACCCTTAGACATCACATCTCCCGCCCAGAAAGAAAAGCCAACCTTTAGGTTGTAGGGAAGTGTGTAATCAACCCTTCCAGTAAAGCCTATCCTATCCGCCACAGCCCTGGCACCCCTCTGTCTGAGTGTTTTTAGTGGCTCTAATGCGTTATAATCACCGCCACCCTTTAACATCAAACCGTTGGTAATGTAAAACCTGTAGTCAAGGTTTTTGATGGTGCCATAAACACCAACTCCCATCTCTTCCCAAGTGGAGAGCATTATGCGACGCTCAAAAAAGGGTCTTTCTGCACTTGGGAAGGTGGGTGGCTCATGCACCTCGTTTATGATGCCCACGGGCATGAGCAAAAGACCACCTCTTACCCCAAACTCTGGTCTGAAGTTGTAGTCCAAAAAGGCAAGCTCTGCCTTAAAGTAGCCTCCCTCGGTGCCATGATCTTTAGAGGTAGAAGCATGCTCAAGCTCAAGTTCCGAGTTGAACTTTAACTTTTCATCAAAGGCATAGCCAAGGTAGAGAATAATCCTTTCGACGTTTGCTATGCTCTTTGCACCCCCTCTTGCATCTACGCTGTTATACCTAAAAGTTAGCTCTCCGTATCCACCTATGGAAACACCCCGAGGGTTAAACATAGCCTTTGAGGCGGCAGGTCCCAAGCCGGAGTAAGTCTTCAGTTCAAGCTGTGGTATGGCAATCTCAAGCCTGAGTTTTCTTAGCTCCTCCTTCAGCACCTCCGTTTCCTGCTTTGTCTCCTCCACCTTCCTTTGCTCCTCCTTTAGTCTTCTGAATTTCCTGCTGGAGCGTTCTTATCTGTTCCTCCAGTTGTCTGATGCGCTCCTCGGTGCTCTGGGCAAAGGCTAACGAGGAAAACACTGCAGAAAGAAGCAAAACCTTTCTCATACTAGACCTCGTATTGAGATTTAGTTTCATTATCTATTCAGCAAAATTGAAATGCAGTGTCAATATGATTAATGTCATTAGATTTAACAGTGGCTTTTCAGTGCTTAGCTTACTCCCAAGCTAAAAATTTAGATGGGTCTATGGGTTTGTTGTCTTTTATCACCTCATAGTGTAGGTGCGGTCCCGTGCTTCTTCCAGTGGAACCCACCCTTCCCACCACATCACCAGCTTTTACCTTTTGTCCTTCCTTTACATCAATCTGGGAAAGGTGCGCGTAAAGCGTAAGATATCCAGAGGGATGTCTTATGATTACCGTTTTTCCATAGTCCCCGTACCAACCAGCGAGTACTACCACTCCATCTGCTGTAGCACGAACTTTACTACCTTGTGGTGCATATATATCTATGCCCGAGTGAAACTCATAGCCCCCTCCAAAGGGATTTTTCCGCCAGCCAAGGTGAGAAGTGATCTTGCCATATACCGGATAGCCTAAGGGTATGCCTCTGATGGAATTGTAAAGGTAGTCTGCCCTCTTTTCCAAAAACTGAAGATAAGAAAGGTCGTGGGACACATTATTGGTGCTTCCACCACCCATTGGCAAGGAGCCCTTTATAACACCCCTCTTTGAAAGATAATCCTCCACCGAAAGGAGCTTACTCTCCAAACTTTTCAGCTTTGAGTTAAGCAAATGCTTTTCTTTCTCAATCTCTCGTTTTTCTGAAGTGCCAGTTTTTATTTCTTGGGCAAGTTTGTGCTTTTCCGCTTTGATTTTTTGTATTTCAGAAAGGAGTTTAAGGTTTGCAATGTAGGAAAATATGGAGGATACTACAAGAACTAAAGTAAGTATACCCAAGATCTTTAGATAGATCTTGCGGATTTTTATAGTTTTTGGTGGTTTCCCTTCGTGATGGGCTATTATGATGGTTATATACTTCTTCATTCTAGTATAAATATAATCCACAAACGCAGAGGACGAGAAGTCAGACCTATACCCGAGACCCCTGGTGTGTTATAATTAATAGCACTATGTTCGGAAAGAAAAAAGAAGGGGGTTTAGATTCTAAAGAATTGCACACTATTGTGAGTACTGGCTTCATTCTTGAGGGAAACATAACCATACCTGGGGGACTTACCAGAATAGATGGGGAGGTTATTGGGAACATAAAGGGTAATGGTGATTTAATAATTGGGGAGAAGGGGTATGTGAAGGGAGACTTGAACGTTGAAAATCTGGTGGTTTATGGAAAGATCCATGGAAATATAAAGGCAAGGAGTCTTGAGATCAAGGCTTCTGGTAGGGTGGATGGAGACATTCAGGTGCAAGAGCTTATTGTGGAGAGGGGTGCAATATTTAACGGAAAGTGTAGCATGGGGGTGGAAGGATCTGAAGTGGGTTGAAATTCTGGGTTTTTCATATTAGAATATCCTTATGTTTCAAGTGCCAGAATTAACACCAGAAGAGGCAAAAAGGCTTTTGGAGGAAGAAAAGGACAACGTGCTTTTGCTTGATGTTAGAACTCCGCCCGAGCATGTGCAGGTGAGGATACCCAACTCTCTGCTCATACCCCTCGATGAGCTCAGATATGCCTACGCCAATCTACCAAAGGATAAAAAGATCATAGTCTACTGTAGAAGTGGAGAGAGGAGTGCCTTTGCCACATACCTGCTTAGACACTTTGGCTACGAAGCCTACAATCTGGCGGGTGGTATTCTAACTTGGCCTTACGAAAAGGAATCGGGTATGCCCGGATAGGTCTTACACACTGTTCCCTCGCAGACAACCACTCCATCTACGTCCCTCCGGAGGACAAACTTAAAGGGTCTGAAGGCTTTTAACAGAGGTTCAAAGAAGTCTCTGGTCTCCACCTTGTATATGCCCTTAAGGTAGGCGTAAAGGCTTATGAGGTAAGAGGCGGAGGCTGTGGGCACCTCTTGAACAAAGCGGGCAAAGGCTTGTAGGTTCTTTTCCGCATAGTCAATGAGCTCTGTCTCTTGGGTTATACTTCCGAGCAGTAGCAAGAGATAGGGTGCGGAGCCGTTGGCAGATTGGGTGGG
>Ga0080008_142496_pt1 | contig 13922 bp, 10 predicted proteins | sample ConCONMetagenome_FD_69211 | JGI IMG/M metagenome (GOLD analysis project Ga0080008, IMG submission 69211) | Hot spring microbial streamer communities from Conch Spring, Yellowstone National Park, USA - CON_C (SPADES assembly) (version 2) | ecosystem: Environmental > Aquatic > Thermal springs > Hot...
CTCCGACATATGAGAACAACTTTATACATATTTTCGGAAGCTCCAATGGAAAGGGTGCTGGGTGATGGACTCTCTTAGGATTTTCGCCTGGAAATGTCCATAAACCTAGAGTCCACTGTTTAAATTCTTCGGGTGTTATATCCGATATACCGCTTCTTAATTTCTTCCATGTATGTTTATACAGTAAAACGATGACTTCAACGGGTGCTATAACATATGGTGCAGATGCTGACGCAAATGAACCCCAAGCAGTTCTCCTAGATATGTTGCCCTCATTCCAAATTATTGTACTAAAGTACTTAAAGCCTATCTTTTTAGCTATGGAGACTACATCAACATATACGCTTTGGAAACCTTCACCTGTTCTGCCTTTACTTTTGTCCAGTGGTATGTTAAGGCACATTCTTCCATCTGGCTTTAGAAGATCATATGCTTTTTTCAGCCATTTTTCTGTAAACTCTAAATACTTCTCATAAGGTATATTGTCTCTATAACCTTCATACTCTATATCCACATTATATGGTGGAGAGGTTACTATAAGATCTATGCTATTAGGTTTTATATAGTCGACTTTAAGAAAATCGTCATTAATGATAATGATGCTCCCATCAGGTACTTTATAGAAGATTTTATCAGCTGGAATACCAAGCTCTCGGTCAACGCTCTCGTTAAATTTAACCTTGACGATCTCCCTATAAGCTTCTTTCATTCTTACCTACCTTTTCTTACTTTTATAATGTAACTCTTTTTCTTACCTTCAGGATCTATTTGCCACCTGAATTTTCCTAGACAATGAGGACACTCGTAGAAATACACATCCCACCATTTATACTTCCAAGTTTTTAATAATTTAAAATCTCCTTTGTATCCACAGTACGGGCATTCAACCACTTTTCTCACCCTTCTTTAAATATTCAATGAACTCTAGTAAAGGCCTAGCCCTTTCTTCTCTTAGTTCTCTTGGGATGGTTAATGATGGGTCTATTTGTAGTAGATCTATGATTGTGCTAATTTCCTCGGGCTTTACGCCGTAGGATTCAATAGCTCTCCTAATTCTGCCTTTAACAATGTTTATTGGGGTTTTACCTCTCAAGTAGCTCTCAATAGAACCTCTAACCCAGTTTAAAGCCCAGTCTCTCAAAGACAAAAATGCTTCATTATTACTCATATTACTCATCCATGGTTTAACATTTATCCTATGAGGTATATAGGTTAAGGGGTTAATAAATCGAGTAACAGTTAGGTATGCGGTTTCTCGTGCGATCTAAGGTTATTAACTAAGTAACCTCACAACCATGGACTATATACTAATAGTAGTACACGGCTGATTAGTCTCACCTTATGCTTTATACCTCGTGAGTATAGCCTATACTAGGAGTTGTGAGGGTTATTGTTAGTCTCTACAATATCTCAGACTAGCTCAAATCACTCCTAGACTAAGCTATACATAGTATGCCTGGTGAGCTAAAAATTATAGCGACTTATTTATTAAACATTAGGATGGTTTTCCGTTGGCCTCGCTGAGCAGGTCTTCATACCTCGCTTCAGATATTTTGAGCTCTCCAAGCCTGCCCTCTATGAACCTTACTATCTCCCCTAGCAATGCCCTTATCATTAGTCTTCAAGTTGCTTTCCTCATGTATTTAGATGGTAGTAGTTCATTCCTCTTGGCATACTTCCTCGACTATTCCTATCCACAGACTCGCCAGCATATTCTTCAAGTTGTTTTAGTGTAGTAGTTGAGAGGTGTATTTATTCTTGTGGTTTATGAAAGCCCCTTACTCTAACCTTATGTGGAAGTATAGAGGCCCACCGATCTTCAAGCACGCACATGGCGTTTACGCTAACTCCTGTATTAAAGAGATTCTTCATGTGGTGACAAATTGCTTTCACAGCGACACTATTAGTGCTGAAATGCTTTACTTGCTCAAAATAATCATACAGTCATATTCTTAAGCCTCTGTTGCACTATACACGTTAATCTCCTTGACTGTAAACCAACTCTCCTCGAAGGGGTAATTCTAATGGTTCAAGAAGATTAAAGTATTCAACATAGTCTTTAAAAACGTGAAAATGCTCTGCCTACTGGTATATCGTGTGAATTAGGTCTCTCGAAGACGACTCGTATAGGCATATATGCCTTCTAGTAGCGTGAAGGAAGACGCGCCTTGCGTGAGGTGTGAGCGGTTAAGCCTCGTAAGCAACTTAGAGAAAAGTGACATAATCTGCTAGGTGATCTCTACTAGTTCAACCACGATTTTCCAGTCTTTTTCAAGTCTAACAATAGGTACTAGTACTCTAAAGCCTTGTTCTAATGCTAACTGGATAAGATGACCACTTCTCCCCAACTCCTTGTTAATTTTACTCGAGGTGCTTTGTGTCTGGCTAGTAGTCGCCTTAACGTCTATAACGTATTTCCCTCCCTTATCATCAATACATATAAAGTCAAACACGCTCGAGTACCCGCCAGCCCCGATCCTCATGAGAAAGTCTACATTACCGATTTTAATAATGAAGTCTACGTATTCAAGATGGTGTAGATTACAGTAGAACCATAGTAGTGCAAAGTTCCTTAAGTACTCCTCTCGCGGAACGAGACGCCCATCTCTACATATTTTTACAATGCCTCCGTCGAGGAGTCTCCCATAACATTCAGTACAAACAGAAATTACTGGGCAAAATACGCGCCCTGATCTACTCTCTGCATAGCCCTCGAGATATACTACTCCGAAATTTGGTGGTTCATAGGGGTTACCGCATAGTTTACATTTACGTGTAGCTTCATATCTCACATGTACGAGGTTTAAGCATAACTTATCTAAGTCTTCGATACCCATTTCTCTCACAAAAACACTTAGCCTCTCTCGGATCTCGCTGACTACTTCGTACGCGCTTCCTCTACGCCACAACTCCTCGAAAACAGGCTCTAACCCCCACCGACACGCGGTGTTATACTCCTTTAATTCATAGAGAGCAGAAACCGCGGAGCGGAGATCTATATTGAGGCTTAAGTTAACGCATTTAACGTTATCTAGCTTTAATAGCTTCTTTTTCCTCAGTAATCCAGCAACAAACGCCTCTCCAAAGATGCCCTTTAACTCCGTGTCTCGGCTAATATCGTAAACAGCTCTCCCCACAGTACGCCACGAGAAAGATCTAGACAATTAAAACCACGCTCCATTTGCAGTGAAGTGAGAATTCGCTACTTTATTTTTTACTATGGAAGCACACTATTATCTTCTCGATTAACGATGGCGGGCACTTCATTGATATTAACCTCTTCTCTATTAGGTTAAAAGTCCACCCTCTCCTGTAGTATCCATATGCGTGAGCAAAACAGCGCCACGCGTGTCTTCTTTCATTGCTTGTTAGGTCTGGGTACACTTTCTTGAAGACGTGGTATTCGTTCTTTTAACTTATCGGTCTCCTTCCTCCACTCAGAAGCCATCGCTAAGCACACTTCTTGACCTAGACTTCTTCCAAAGATTGGCATTATCGACTTCAAGTAGTTCTCGACTTTACCTTTCTGGCGCCTTTTTGGCAGTACTTCCCCCTTTCCTCTAGTGGTTCTTTCTCTCGTCCATGTAGTTCAACCTAGTGATTTACTTGTAGTTTCCCTCTAATAGTCTTATTGAAAACGCGTTCTGCTAGAGTGAGCAGGAATAAAGTATCTAATCCAGATATGGCGGGAAATGCTTCTGCTTTAGGGTAGTACTTTGACGCCTAGTTTTAGTGCAGTGTCTCTTTGCTTCTCGTCGAGGGTTAGTAGTGGGGTTTTCTTGTCTAGTGCGAGTACTATGTATAGTGAGTCGTAGACTGTTATGCCTGCTTCTAGTGCTATATTGAGTGCTTTATCGATATACTTCTCCTCGGGTTCTAGTATGAGGTTGTTCTTGATGTACGAATTGAACAGCTCAAGAACCCTCCGCGCGCTCTCGTAGTCTAGTTTCCTGAGTAAATACGTGGCTCTCCAGACGGCGTTGTAGAACTCTTTAACAACGTGGTCTACCGAGAACCCAGTCTTCATGTAGTGTTTTAAGTTCTCCCAGCCCTCCTCTCTCAGGAAGAACGCCACGAGGGCAGATGCATCAATTACTATTACGATCCTCCCTCACTAACCTGGCTGAAAAACCCCTGGGAACGCTCCAGTGAGCCCTCTCCAACTCACTGAGAATCCTCTCATAATTCTCCTCAGCCTCTAACTCCCTTATCCTCCACTCAATAAACCTCCGGACCTCTTCAGCCCAGTTAACTCTATCCCTATACTTCTCCATCTTCTCCTTCAACTCCCTCTTAATCTTCACACTAAAAACACTCACAAACACCATCCCTCTAGATAAACAGAGTCTATCATCTAGTAAACCTATACATCTGCCAACAGCTAGGCGACAAGTAAACTCAATAACAGTACAAAACACCTCGAAGACCTCTCTCAGTATACAGAGGCAAAACAAACCTTTCACGGAGGGAAATAACATAGTACTACGGCTTCTAGAATTCTAGATCTCCTTTATTTAAAGTAGAGGTATTTTTATCGCCATAACATTAACTAAGAGAATTCTTCGAGATCTTGGGGGGTTTAAGAATAGAGTCCAGGAGGTTATCCAGCAAGTGCAGATAGCGGAGAGTCGCGAATATAGAGAGGGCTATCTGAAGGAGTTCTCTTGACTAGGAGTGTTGAGGGGCTTCGAGGAGGAGGCTTGTGAAGGAGCTTAATGATATCAGATAGCAACTCAGTGCGGGCAACAAAAAGAGCGCTGGAATACCTTGTCTACACTCGGGTGAAATTGAGTACGCTGAGAGAATTTTTGATGTGACTTCGAGACACCCATTACTCAAACAGAAGAGGGGGTTTAACTCCTACGCGATATGCCTAGACCGCCTATACCAGTTTGAAGTGGGCTTCGGAGATGAGGAGGCAAATGAGTGGGGGTTGTGGTATGGCTACCCATCATTTAAAGAAGCATTCAGGAGAGAACCACAAATGAAGGATGAGAGAAAGTGCCCGAGATGTAAAGTCGGTGTGATCGAGGGGCCGAGACAGGATAATAGTTCCTCGGTATGAACTATTTGAGGATCTCTTATTGCTAAAGGCCGTTAAGCTTAAATGGAGTAGTCGCTCTAAACTGGTCGCCAGTAGTTATCGACTGGGAGGAAACACTATTCTCGCTCTCTTCTCCTCTCTAGTCGTGGTAATTATTGTCTTCGGTAGCTCAGCGTATAATCCACAAATAACCGTCCAGGAAGCGGGGTCTCTGTCTTCTAAGCCCATGACGTTGCATACTACGTAGTTGTGTGGATTAGACTCAGCGAACCTCGTCTCGGAGTCCGTTAACTCAGCTACGAGCACTCTCTTCAAGTGGCTCTTCACCTCCACGTAGAGCCTCTCATACCCCTCTCTACTAGGGCACTCTACGAGTAGGTCGTATGGCTTAGTGATGCCTATATTTCTCTCGAGTACTCGGCAACCCCTCTCCTCGTATAGTTTAGCCACGTAGTTTACGCTGGCCTCTTCCATCCACTCTCTGAGCTCCTCTGGCAAAGTCTCTCTAAACGCCTCGTAGCCAAGTAAATCCTGAGACCCCGCGAGCTCTATAACTGGTTCTCGTAGCCTATACTCTAGTGGCCCCGTAAACCCCGCGAAGCCTTGTAGTAGCTTCACGAGTTCCCGCTCTCTAGTCTTAACCCAGCTGTCAATGTCCTGTTCAAGCCTCTTAGCGAGCCCGGCTACTAGGTCTCTAAGTAGTGTAGCTTCTCTCCGCCCTCCTCGTAGAGAACTAGTAGTCAATACTCCGAGAGGCCTGTGCTCTACTAGCCACTCTAAGACCCCTATTCCCCAGTATAACTCGGTCTCACCGCGCTCTCTAATAGCGAGTACTGGTAGAGAGTACCTGGTTTTACCATCTAGTAGGAAGTCCACTACGCCCAAATACCCCTCTTCTAGGTCCGGGTCGTCGACTACTAGTAGCGCATTAGTCGGGGGATTACCAGCACTCGATACCTTCTCGTAGAGTTCTCTAATAGCTCTCGCTACATCACCCACTCTCTCGTTAAAGAATACATCTAAGACTCTACTTACTACCTCCTCGAACTCGACGTGACTAGAACACCCAGTGAAGTCTTCAACTATACTCCTCAACGAGTCCACGTTGACTCTAGACGTGAGCTCCTCTACTAAGTCTCTATACTCTTTAAGCTTCTCGAGTAGCTCTCTATAAGCCCTATCCAAGACCACCTCGACTGATTCTCTATCCACATAGTGTTTCTCGTATAGCTCGGCGAGCGCTAAGCCAACGCTCTTCTCGGAGATAGCGAGGTACTCGCCTCCACCAGGTCCCCTGCGCGCGACGCGGAGTTCTAGAACGCCCTCTATAGGCCTAGAGGCGATCCTCTGCTCCACTATATTCATTAGCTTGTACACTAGCCTAGTGTAGAAGGAGTACTCGACGCTAGTATCTCGTACAACGTCTACTACGGCGCAGTTCCTCATCTGGCGCAACCTATACACGCGGCCAATACGCTGATCCCTCCTAATAGGGCTCCACGAGACATCGTAGTTTACTACTACATTGAACTCCTGCAGATTAAGACCCTCAGAAGCAACGTCCGTGGAGACTAGTATTCTCAAAACTCTTCCACTAGTAGACTCCCGGAGCGAGTCAATGAGGTCTGGTATTAAGTAGGCTACTTCCTGGTTTTCCGAGGAAATCCTCGCTATAAAGACTACCACGTGATCTCCGCGTAGAATAGTAGTAGACGAGTCGAGGAGACCTATGCCTCTACGTAGAGTCCTAGATGGAGACTCTTCTTTAAGCCTCTTCGCGACGACGCTCATTACTCTGCGCTTTAACTCGTCGTCTACTCTAAAGCCTCTACTAGTAAAGAACTCTACGAGCTTCATATACAAGTACTCTACTGTGTCTCTATACTCGCTGAACACAATGTAGTCTCCACGTAGCTCTGGCGGTAGTTCATCTGGTTTAACAGCTACGTAGTACAGCATATACGCGAGTGCCTTAAACGCTGGGTCGCCCGCTTCGTACACCTCCTTGAAGGTACTTAGCAGTTCCACTGCTCTATCTCGTAGCTCTCGTGGAGTAAACTTTAGAGTCGCAGTGAGCGCCGCCTCAACTACTCTATCCGGGTCTCGCTCGAGCGCGTAGTCACTATGTAATATCTTCGCCTCTCCCTGCACCCTACTCTCAACTACTCTAGTAAACGTCTTTAGAAATGCGTAGGGGCTTGACAAGGCCCTTTTTAACACAATTACTCTGAGGAGAGGTGGCGCGCTGGGATCCATGTATTTGAGTAGTAGTCCGAGGAACTCGCCGAGCTCTTCATACAGCCCCCTGTACTCATCGAGTTTTACTAGTGCTAGAAACGTGTGCAACTTTTTGAATACCTCTTTATTCTCGAGTTGATTGACTTGCTCTTTTAGCCTTCTATAGACAACGTAGTCTGAGAGGGCCTCGTAGAGTAGTTTACGCCTATGCGGATTCATCTCTAGTTCATTCGCGTATTTAGCTACTTCGGGAATTAAAAGCCCAATTCTATTAATCATGTCTCTGTGTGTTCCACGAGAAGGCGTGGCGGATAGCAGAATCAAGTGCTTGGTTTTAGCGCAGAGCGGAGCTAGTCTCTCTGTTCTAAGCGAGGGCCTACTCCTAGTAAAGCCTATGTGGTGCGCTTCGTCTACTACTACTAGATCCCAGTCTACGCTGGATATGAAGTCGTAGTACGGCTTAAACCACCCGCGTGCGTGTCTATCCATACTACCCCGCTTCACTAAGTCTATGGGGGCTAGTAGAATGACTGGTTTATCCCCCGTGGACTGCTCCATTTCGCGGACTAAGTACTCAATGTTCTTCCTCGAGATCCTCTTGACTACTTGAGGCGCGTGTAGTAAGTCTCTTATCTCGTAGTGAAGCCACTGCTTTATTAGGCTCTTTGGGGCAATAATCAAGATCTTCTTGGCTTCGCCCGTTAAAACCAGGTATTTTATTAGCCTAATCGCCTCTATAGTCTTGCCCAAGCCTACTTCGTCGCCTATTAAAACCCTAATACTCCTCCTGGGAACAGCACTAATTACTAGTGCTACTTGGTGCAGGTAATTGAAGTACTGTTTACGGGGTATTTCAGGGGCGGGCGGCGTCAAGAGAGGATTGTAGTATAGCGTAAAAAACGGGTTGTACTTAAAGAGCGGGTCGAGCAACAGCTTTAGGATACTCTCGAGGTCCCCACGGCCTACTTGCATAGACAGTATCCTCTTAGTAGAGAAGAAAACCTCTTAAGCTCAGTGATCTTCATGAGGTCCCAGAGCAGGTCTATAATTGGGCTTATAGCGTCTATTCTACTCCAACACCTAGCTAGGCAGTCCGCTCTCCTCGCTGATCTTATATTAAGCACGCTGTAGACGTGGAACAGGAATAGCTTAAAGTGGCGCTCAGCCAGCTCGCTGAATACTACTCGCGTCACGTCGCTTTTACTCTTGACTCTAACTAGCCCCTGCTCTACTAGTGCCTGATTGTAGAGCAGCCACTTTAGAGCGTAATCAGGCTTCACTAGCCTCTTACCCTGAAATACTAATCTGCCAGCGTCGTAGCACCTCACGAGGTAGTAGGGCTTTTTCGCCTGCACTAGCTGTATGACTACTTTGAGCCTCCTAGTGCCCGCTACTCCGCTCAAGTAGCCCCCCGACACTAGACCTTTTTACACTCGGTTATAACTCCTGTAACTAGTGGTGCGAGTGGGTATCCGAGCAACTTTTCCCTAGCTGAGCGCGCTGAGCTCAGTGTACTCGGCGCTATGTTGGCGAATTCCATGTCTACCTCTAGATCCTCCTCTACACCCAGAGACGCGATAACCTTGGCGATCTTCGAGGTATTGGCGTTTTTGAATTCCGCCTTCACGTATTCGCCACTACTAGTCCTCTGTACAATACTACCCGAAGCCGTAACTCTGAGCTTCGCTAGGTCTTCTAAGACCTCTCTGAGGTGTGATATAGCGTATCTCGCTACTCTGCCCTTGACGGCTATAGATTTGACTTCTATCCGCAGGGCCTCCTGTGCCCTCTCAAGCCATTTAGCTAGTTCAACGCCGCTGACTTGTATATCTCTACAGAGCTCGCCTCTCACTCTCACGTAAGCTACGTGTAGCTCGGGTGATCTATAGCCCTTCGGCTCGTATCCAGACACGAAGACGTTGAATTCCCCTGCTCTATCGAGTACTAGCTGTAGTTTATAGTTACCGGGCGTCCTCACTTTACTGTCTACTCTCGCCACGACTACGCCGTCTTCGCTCCGCGCCTTGGCCTCGACGATCACCTCGAACTCCTCGCTTGACTCAACTACTCCCTCAATGAGTAGTGTAGCCGATTTGTCCCCCTCTACACTTATGGGTTTTCCAGTGAATGGCGCGCCGTTGACACCTACTACTCTAACGTCAAATACTCTTGGTGGAGTCTCCTCGACGAGTACGACTGGGTATTTCGACAGTGCCTCTACAAGTTCTCTCTTACTCTTGTAGCTAGCAATGAATACTTCGAAGTCCTGAGATCCCTCGGGGAGGTGCACTAGTAGCCTTCTAACTACCTTCTCGCCAGGCTTAATTGAGGTCTTGCCCTTTAGCCTCTCAATGTACTTGTCTATAATGTAGCTCGGCGAGACTACCTCTACATCAACGAGTTTAACTCCGAGAGCGCTGAGTTTCCTCTCGACGTCGTTTTCCCAGTTATTCAGTCTACCCTCTTTACTAAACCTAGTTCTATAGTACTGAGCGGCGGCCTCAACAGTATAGGGATGGTCTAGCCAGAGTAAGTGGTCTCCGTACTTAAATGCCACGTCGTTGTTCAAGTAAGCTGCTTTCAGCATTTCCCTGAACTCGTTAAAGCCCGTTAAGTGTGGTTTAACCGCGTTTGATATGAGTATCTGCTCCCACAACTCGCCGACTCTAATGGGCTTCTTTATACTCCTGTCTAGTGGATCCCATAGCTCACTCATGTGCTTTAGCTGATTGTACAGATCCTGCCAGCTCCACGAGGTTAGTACGCCGCGCTTTTCCAGGGTCTCCTCAACTAGCTTCGCGAGGCTGGATAAGTCCCTGATCTCTTCTTCGCCAATAGGCTTTAACTCGACGCTGTAAGTAATTCTCTGCCTACCAACTACTGCCGTTTTGAGAGACGCGTAGATCGCCGTGACTATTTGCTTCTCGGTGTCATCCTTAATCTTCTTGAGCCTGGACACTATAAACTCTAAGTATTCTTCGCCGAACTCCATGCGGAGTAACTCCTTGTTACTGTGCAACTCGCTGACAACTTTATAGAGTCTGAGCAGGCTCTTCAAGTACTCGAGGAGAGATTGAGCCTCAGAGCCTGTAATGCGCTTAAGGTTCTCGGGGTAGAATAGCCCGAGTTCTCTGGGATTTGCCTTGTAGTCTGGTAGCAGGAGCACGATGTTATTCCTAATGAGCACTACGTCTTCGAGTTCACTAGGCGGCTCGGTGAGCCCCAGGTATATGAATAACACGGGGTCTTGAGTTGACGCTAGTACTTCTCTCAACTGGCTCTCAATTTCGCTTACTCTACTTGTGACTATGGGTACTGCTTGCTTGATTCTACGCCCCGGTTTAAATCCAGCTACATTAATGAACCTCTGCTCTAGAGTGAGCAGTGCTACTTCGTCTCCAGTTGAGAGATACCTTTCTCTCAGAAGCTTCTCTATATCCGGTACTAGGGCGTAGAATGGCCTGCCATCCACCTCGGCCAGGTAAGTCGAGGACTCCTTTAACTCGTTGAGGGCGTTTAACACATCTGCGCAGGGTATAGTGCTGAATAATATTGGCTCGTAGAGTATGACCGATAGCTCCCTGACTTCTGGGTATAGCTTAGTCGAGGTCTTCATGCCGCGCCCTGGTATAGTGTACAGCCAAATAGTCTCGGCGAGAGCGCCCATTATAAAGTCCACTACGGCTTGTCTAGGTGCAGACTCAGTAGCCCACACGTAATTCTCAATTTTAGTAGCCCAGGGCTTCACGTCTTGCTCGTATATCCTCTGAAACTCGCTCTGGTACTGAGTTGAAAGACCCCTCAACAGCTCTGTTCTAAACTCCACTCTGTTTAGTGGTATAAGCCACGGCGTAATCAGCGCTACTGGCGAGTCTCTCCCGCGCCTCTGCTTAGACTCATAGATGTGCCTAATGAGCCGCGCTACATAGGCTAGTAGATACCTCGTAGTGCCCAGTCCCGGGATAGTACTAGCGATATTTACCAATACCTCTATAAACGCGGGGTGGAATGGATAGTACTCTAATACGAGCCTAGTGAATCCCGCTACATCGCCGTATTTAGCCTTAATAGACTCAAGTAGAGTAGAGTCTCCGTGGATCTTGCTCTCCACTTCGTATTTGACTAGTCTAGCGTTCTCAGCAACCTCTTTAGAGTAGGCGTTTTCGAAGAGCCTCTTCCTGAACACCTCGATTAGATCTCTCTTCTCCAGCGGAGTAATGTACTCGTGTTCTACTCTAGACAGCATTCCATCTATTTGCTCGACGTACTCGGGTTTCTGTATACCGGGGACTAGCCTGCCCTCTCTATACTCAGCTGGGAGGCTCACTACCAAGACGACGCCGGGAACTGCCCTGACCGCCTCGGCTAGGTTTCTAATGAATGAGATATATGATTTCTCGTAGTCAGTATACGTAGAGCTTATTCTAACAGCTAGCTCCATGTATTCTACTGCTTCATCTAGTAGTATTAGTACGCTTTTGCCGTGCAGAATTCTCACTAAGTCGTCTCTACGTGGCGCGTAGAAGCCCCTGTCACTAGCCTCTAGTTCTCTATATGCGCCGAGTAGGTATGCTAGCAGACCCCACGGAGTGTAGATTTTAACTCCGTCTATCTCTACTGGGTTATCTGGTGATGGAGCGAGTTGCCTGGTATCACCAACTAATGCTACTATCCTTATCACTCCATACTTTTCTCTTAGTAGGCTTAGAGCGTGCCTCGGCGCATATCTAACTCTCTCGTCGTCAATGTATCGCAGTACTTCCTCGACTCCCCCCTCGTTAAAGAGCTTTGCTAAGTGGTAGAGTGTTGCTAGTAGGTGTGATTTACCACCGCCGATGTGGCTTGGAATAATGTAGACTCTGGAGTCTATGGGCTTCGTGGCCCCTCTCTCGTCGACGTATACACTAGTTAACCCAGCTAGCCCCCCGAAGACCTTTACAACGACCTGCTTTATTGCCTCACTGAAGTGTGTCCTCTTCAGGAACTCCCGTGGATCGTAGAGTGGGTTGGGTCTTAGTAACTGTGCACCTGAAGCCTTGTCTCTGAGCTCATTGTAGATGTAGATGTCTGCTAGGTTTAAGGCCTCGACTAGCTCGCCCTCTAATACTTCGGGTCTAGGCCTTAAGACTCTCGTAAATGGCTTAGCGCTTTGCGAAGTCATGGAGACTCACACCCCTCCTACTCCTAGAAGCCTGCGCTCCAAGATACTCTAAGATGCGTGATGCAAGCTCGGCTTCTGAGTCTCCAACTAGAGTGGTCAGGGCTTTAGCTAGCTCAACTGCCTCGGAGACTAGTAGCGGGTTCGCCAAGTACACTCTCTCATAGTACTTCATAAACACCTCTTTAGGCTTCAACGCGTAGAGCATTAAGGCGTGAAGTGCGTGAACAGGGCTCTTGAAGGAGAGCGGGTTCTCAGGGTTAACGCCGTGCATTCTGAGCACTTCGGCTAATTCAGCCTCACTACTACTCTTCGCGGGCTCAATTAGCACATACGTCTTCCTACTAGCTACCTCTGTCTCTTCTTCTCTGCCATAGACTCTCAGTAAGCCCCGCCTCACTAGGTCATTTAGGGCTTTCTCCTTCTCTACTCCAATACCGTAGCTTAGTAGTATCAAGTCGCTACTACTGGCTAGTCTGCGGCCCTCCTCGCCGCGCGGGAATACCTTTTTGACTAGTAGGTAGAGTATTGAGTCGCCATGCGCTAACACCGCGCCAGCTTCTTTAACGTAGGCTCTAGCCAGTATCTCGGAGGCCAGCTTGGCTATCTCCTCGGGGCTCAGCTCTCTACCAGCCCTGACGGCTCTACCCCTCCCCGCTAGTAGGCTCAATACCTTAGCGTAGGCCATGACGTAGACTGATACACCATACAGCTCCGAGACAACTCCCTTACTAGCCCTCGCGAGAGACTCCTCAACACTGCGCAGTGCCTTAGCGGCCTCCTCGACTAGCTCCTCGTACTTGACGGAAACGTCTAGAAATACTAGCTCACTAATCCTCCTCCAGGCAACTACAATACTAGCAGTAATAGCCGCTTTACCCCTTGCAACAACGCTCTCCTCGCTCTCCGTGAGGACGGGGAACGCGGCGACCGGGTACAGCCCTCTACTCAAACCGGCCTCTAATAGCGCAGTCCAAGCCTCTGGCGAGCTCTGAGCGAAGTATGTAACTAGTAGTCCATTCTCGCTGAGCCTACTAACCATAGCTCTAAAACTAGCCTTAAGTAGCTCTCTATAAGCCCTCTCACACTCCTCGTCACTAGAGCCCATCTTAAAGTACTCACACCTACCAGTACTCAATGACACCTCGCGACTAGCAAACCACTCCCACTGAGTAGAAATCTCAACGCCACCCGGGAAGAATACATCCCCGTGGAACCTAGGCTTCAATGAAACCCCATCACTATCGCTTAGAGCCCTCTTCAACCACACATAGTAGAAGTCGCTGAGCTCGGCGTAAGCCACGTCGTCCCTGTAAGGCGGGTCAGTAACAATAAGGTCGAACTTCTCATCTCCAAGCTTACTTAAGGAAGTAGCGTCATCAAGCAAAACCCTAACACGAGTAGAACTACCAGATACAGCGTTAATTAGATATAACAACGCATTGATGATATTTTTAATATTCCTCTTGAATGTACCGGTCA
>Ga0080008_125707_pt1 | contig 13878 bp, 15 predicted proteins | sample ConCONMetagenome_FD_69211 | JGI IMG/M metagenome (GOLD analysis project Ga0080008, IMG submission 69211) | Hot spring microbial streamer communities from Conch Spring, Yellowstone National Park, USA - CON_C (SPADES assembly) (version 2) | ecosystem: Environmental > Aquatic > Thermal springs > Hot...
ACGCCACTTAATTATTTTTTGACTATTAGCGAAAACGCCTATAAATCTCGATGTATGCTAGTTCGTGATGAGTAACGCAGTCTAGGGTCCGATGCCCGCAGTGGCCAGGGCTGACCATAAGTAGCTGAAAGCATAGGCGAGACCCCATACATAACAACCCAAAAGACACGTTACCCTCTGGGCAGTCTGCGGAGTCCACCGGGGTCTTACCGGCGTTGTTTCTCACGTTAGGACCCCGCCGTTCAACAGCCAAGCCGCGGCGCCCCGCAGCCGCGTGGTGAACGTTTTGCCACTTGCGTCTTTCGCGCCGAGATCAGCGCTATGCCTAAGAAGTATTGACGCCGCCACACATCTCCCCGCCATGTTGCATGTGGACTTCTATCATGCCGCCTGGCTACGGCGGCGTAGAGAGGCGTTCATCGGTCGTTATCGCCAGCTTTTGGGCCGGCGCCGTATCTTATGAGCAACTCGGCGAGCTCGGCTCTACCTAACTGCGCAACTATGTGAAGCGGCTTCTTTCCCTCTTGGTCTCTAACATCTGGATCCGCGCCCCTCTTAAGCAGAAGTCCCCACCACCCCCCGCATGCCCTCCCCCACGGCGGAGAGGCTTGCCATAAACGTCGCGCATCCAAGGTCCACGCCGACAGAGAGAAGAATCCTGCAACCAGCCTCAACCACTACGCGAAGCAGCTTTTTGCAACCCCATCCCGCACGTTGACATCTACGTCGCTGGAGACTAGCCTATACAACTCGCCTAGGTCGCAACGCCTCGTTGTCTTAAACGAGTCCACGACGAATAGTTGGACTCCCAAGTAAGAGTTCTGTACGATACATGGAAACCAGTGTTCCAGCCTGTGCTGGGAAAGCGAATCAGGGAAGCTTTTCCCAGTTATCTGGATGACGTTGTAAGAAAGAGTGGCGCCGGGGGTGGGATCTGTCCGGCGGTTCTCCCGCCGTTGAACCCACGCCCCCTTGACGGGGACGGGATCTCCAGTCCTCTATAGTAAACTTTAAGCGGCCTAAAAGTTTAATAATCCGTACTAACTCATACTAACATGGAGGGGGATAAATTAAAGGCGGACGAGTACTACTTTTATAGGCTAACGGACGAGCAACGGGTCGAGGTGGTGAGGTGTCTTGTGGAGAGGCTGGGTTTGTCCGTTTCAGATATCGCAAAAGCGGCTGGCGTGTCGAAGACGGCCGTGTCGAAGTGGGCCAGCGGCCGGGCCGTTCCGCAGGTCGACAAGTTGGCGGCCCTCCATGCCGCCATGCCTGAGACAGTGGCCAGGTGCTTGCCGGAGCCGCCAGTCGGCAGGATAGAGGTGGATAGGTGTCTCTCCTCCTTGACGCAAGCCGTAAGAGATCCGGCCCTCCGGGACTACATCTTGCAACGGCTCGAAGTGCTCTTCCCGGGCCAGATCAAGCGCCAGCTTGCGTACAGCGTAACGCGGGAGGACGTAGAGACCTTCAGGGGCATGCTCCTCTCCGAAGGCGTCGCCAAGGAGACTGCTGATGAGTACCTGCGCTACTTGGCCAAATTCCTCGCGGAGACCGGTTGGGTGATCTCGCCGGATACGATAAGCAAGATATACGCCATCGAGGCGCCCCACGTTAGGCGGAAGACGGCAGTGGCGTTGAAGCGCTTCATCGATACGGTAGTTAAGACCAGAGAGCCGCAACTCGCCAATCTGCTTTATGACACTTTCACCACGCCGAAGGTCAAAGTGAGAAACCACTTCAAAGTGCCGACGATCGAGGAGGTAAGGCGGGTTTGGGAGGAGGCGCACAAGATATCGCCTTGTGCCGCCGCTATATGGGGTATTATGGCGGAAACTGGTGTACGTCTTGATCATCTGCTCAGGGCACGATTAGATGGGCTACAGCTAGATAAAAAACGGCTCCTGTTAGGAGAGATAGAGAGCCCAAAAAGACAGCCGCTAATTTTCCTGACGGAAAACGCGACGAAGTATCTCCGTGAGGTTTATCTATCTTGGCGGGAGAAGTTCTGTCACCAGCTCCGGCTAAACAGCGACAAACTATTTCCATGTCGCGAAGAGACGCTGTACCAATGGCTTAAAGAGGCAAGAGAAAGAGCGGGGCTCGCTTGGCTGGAGCCGAAGTTGCTTAGGAAGTTTGTTGCGCAATATTTGTTAGACGCTGGGGCAGACCTTGCCGACATCGCAGTGCTCCAGGGGAGGGCCCTCCCGTCGAGCCTTGCTATCACTGTGGAGCACTATATAGCAAATTACGAGCGGCGCCTGCGCCAAGTGTTTGATAAATTTGCGCCGAAGATCTTCCCTTAATAAACCCCTTTTAAAGACTGATAATCTTATAGATAGTAAGCACACTAAACACACGCCGCAGGGCCACGCCAACACGTATTTCTTCAACATGTATACTGCCCGCTTCTTGCCCACGCTGTGAATATATGCCTTCTCAGCGTGCGTCTGTAGCGCTGACCGCATGTTGTTACGCGCTCTTCCTTACCTCCAAGGCCGGCTGGGTCTTACAATATTGCATAGTTGACTACGAGTAGCGCTGAAGCAAGTCCTCAGGAGGCGCGCCCCGCAGGATGTACCTGTGAGAGCGGCTAAGAAACCGCTAACGCATTTGCGCGCCCAGTCTCACCTCCACCCGCGCCTTGAGGTACTCCGGATCCTTAGACAAGTACCTTTGCGCCGTCCGGTAGCCAACCCCCACCAGCTGGCACGCCTCCCTCAGCGTGAGGCCCCTCCTCACCAGGTCTATGATGCGCCGCCGCGTGGCCTCCGACCACTTAGGCGGCCTGCCGACGGTTTGCCCTGCGCCTTCAGCCTGGCGAGAGCCTCTCTGGCATGCTCGCGGATAAATTCGCGCTCCATCTCGGCGGCCCACTTATAGACGGCGTATCCCTGATCCTCTACTTGCTTGCCTCCACGCGAGACGCGGACGTCAGCCTTTTTCCGACGTCGTACGGCACGTCCAGCAATCCGCACAACACCGCTACCTGCACTTCGGCTAGGGTCTGGCCGTTGGCAAAAGACCTATCCAGAAGACCTCTGGAGACGTGGACAGAGATGAAAAAGAGGGAGTTTGCGTCTTGTTGTTATTTCGCCACGGTGTACAGCATTATTCTACATTTCCCAACCCTTGCGTACCCCCACGGCGACATGGGTTTCCACTTTATCCCTCTGAGGTCTTCGGCTATTATCATGAAAGTGTAGAGACCAGGTCTGTCCAAATCCACTGACGTATCTATCTTTATGCGCCATCTGCTGTCTTGCGTTTTCTCTACGGTAAACACGCCTGCGGGTTCTTGCGCGTCTTTGCACTTGGCGAAGGGGGTATCCAGCACTTTGCAGAGGTAGAGGCCGCCGACGTTGTAGCTGTGGCGGCTCGCCGGGTTGCTTTCATAACTGACGTAGTAGACGGCGAAGAACTTAGGCTTCATTGCCGGCGCGGCGTAGCCCTCGGCTGTGAACCTCCCGCCTTCGTAGCGGGGCGGGGAGACCCACTCCACCCACTTCGCCACCATATACACCACGTAGTACCTAGCCCTGTATGTGATGTTCCAGAAGTAAGACGTCGCCATAGCTACGTAGTTGTGGCATGGGTCGAGGAGGGAGTCTCTGTGGCCCCACATGGAGAGAGCATCGTCGAACACCAAGCCGTATACGGCGTCGGTATAGTTGACCTTCGCGATTCTGCCGGGAAGTCGGCCGACGCCTATTCCGCGCACCATCATCAAGTTCTCCTCCACCCCGTAGAACCCGCCGTCGAGCCGGGTGTACCAGTAGACCGGGTGCCTCCCCTCTGCGTCGTAGTGGCTGAACAAGTTTGTGCGGGCGAGGTACTCCGCCCTGAACTTGGCTACGCTGAGGTTGATGAGTTGCACAGGCGGGATCCCCTCTTCGCCTCTGATGCGGTTCAAATACTCCACCGCCTGTAGCTTAGAGGCGTCGTTCTCTGTCTCAAATACCGCTTGGGGAAAGAGCAACATAAAAACCTCCGGAATGTAAATCAGCACGAGCAGAAAAACCAGCAGAATCAGAAAACCGACGGCCCCCAAGGTCTCCAGAGTTCTGCGTATAGCTCTTTTCGCCCCCCTCCTGTACGGGTAGCAGACGAGGTAGCCGCCCCGTCTTTCGCACTTAAGCCTACTCACGTTATGGAAGCTTGGTTACGCCGTCTACGTAAATCACGTTAAACGGCGTCGTTGTGCTTAGCTGGCGGTCGACCGCCTCAACCACATTATAGGTATTGATAACGACGTAGAAATTGTAGCCAACATAAGAAGACCTTGATAACGACATGACATTCATCCAGACTTGTTTGATCTTATCAAACATGTCGTAAAAGGTGGCGTTGGGATCTCTGAGGGAGTTGAACCGCACCACGGGCATAATCGAATTTGCGCTGAATGGATCATCCCAACTCGTACCTATGGCGGTGAAGGAGACGTCGAAGCCTGCGTTTTTAAGTAGGGCGGCTAGCGAGAGGGCATAGAGCGTCTGTGTGTCTAACCGCAACTGCTGTTGTGGAGAGAAGGCAGTTGCACGGAGCTGGCGCATAACCGCATCGGCAAGCTGCTGTCGGTTTTCAAGCCAATAGTTGTATATGGCAAAAAGACGGAAGAAATCGCGAGAAGGCGTGCCGCGAGCTCCCACGACGTATGCTTCTCGAGACCTGCTAACATCGTCTACACTAACTACTATCGGGAAGTCGGAGTAGCGCCAGGTCTCGAAGTATCGAGATGTGATTTGAAACTCGACGTCGCGCCCAAGGTCGTTATAGATAACTAATACATACGTCCCACCGCTTGGCGGTGTAAATTTAACGTATCCGCGGCCAGACGCCAGCGGAGTCCCGCCGTACCCCCTGCGCCACGCCTCGTATTGGTTAGGCGTGAAGAAGGCGATGTAAAGAGGTTCAGAGGTCGACACCTCTATGGTTTGGTAACTATACAGAGAAAAGTCAACGTAGCGATAGTAGCCGGAACGTAAGGAACTGTTGTAGGTGTATGTCCGTGTAAATGTCCACACATCGCCGACTTGTGGCGCGTTTAGTGAGATTTTGTTTAGGAGGGCTTTTGCCTGCTGTACCAAGTCATAGCCGGCATACACCTTCTTTCTCAGCTGTTGGTAAGTGGCGTTAAGTTGCGTCAGCTGGTTAATCAGCTGGTTCTTCTGGGTCTCAAGTAGCGCAAGCTGGGATCTTGCTTGGCTTAACTGAGCCTGGGCATCTCTTAGCTGTTTTTGAGTCTGCTCCAGCCGGTTCTGTGCGTCTCGTAGTTGTCTTTGAGTCTCGGCTAACCGAGCTTGAGCATCTCTTAGTTGATTCTGGGTATCTTGTAGCTGTTTCTGGGTGACCTGTAGATGTTTTTGAGTCTCGTCTAACTGTTGCGATGTTTTCTGAAGTAGTGACAAGTTGCCTTGCAGTTGCTGAGTAAGGTAGATCACCTGTCTCGTTAGGAGCTTGTTGTTCTCTTGGGCGTCGAACCACAGCACAGCGAAGACCGCCGCCAGTAGAAGACTCACAACCAGCCCGGCGATCAATCCTGTGTTTGTTTTCATGATTTATTGATAAAATAAGGTTCTTAAATATTGCCGGTTAATTACTAATTAGTGCAACATGGCCTAAGCAGAAAAGCCGCGGTGGTTGCCGCTAGGACGGCAGAACCGGGGTGGGTGTTCTTGAGGGATCCCGCCGCGGCGTCTCGCCGTCAGGTACTGCATATTCGCTGACATATCCTACGTCGTGATGATCCCGGCAAATGCCGCCAGAGAGGCTGAGCCGTGAAGTGTCGAGTCTTGTTCGGCACAAAGGCGCGACGACCTGCCGTAGACACCGACAGACCAAAGGGACGTCTGGGCGCCTTCTTCGAAGGGAAGCACGTCGATGATAATCCTGAGGAGACCGTCGAGCTAGTGGGGCGGCTGGCTCGGCTCCAGCCGTCGGCTTAACAAGCTGTTCGACTACGGGCGGCTAGACGTTGAGATGAGACCCTCAGCTACGCAAATTTCGAGGATTATGTAACGCCACAACCCAGGTTGCTTGAGAGTCATAAGAGATATGGCTTGTGCAAGAAGATCCGCCGACGACCGTCAACACGGCGCAAGTATCTCTAGTCATGCTATGCGAGAATCTATGACCTGAGAAGACATCTATTGCGCCTTGAAGCACTCCTGACCCCCGCGGCGACACGCCGCCAGCCTTATGCCAAAAATAGACTTAATGGCACTAAATTCCTTTCCACCTTTTAGGCATGTTGTGCCGAAAAGGGGCGGTTTCGGCAAGCCACATGCTGTAATACACTGCGCAGTCACGCCCAGCGCTTGACCACGGCAGATCGAAGCTGAAGTCAGACGGCTAAAGAGAAACAATATAAAATAATAGATCCTGTTTTATTCATGGATCGCCGTACAGTCTTACCAATCATCTTGCTCTCCGCCTTTCTCTACGCCGCCAACATCACCGTGTCGCCTGTGTACGACTTTTTCAAGGTGGCTTACAAGTATGCGTCGGGGCCGGGGTTCGCCGTGGCCATCGGCATCGACCACAAGCAGTACAACATAACTCTGTTCACCGAGGAGGGGTACAGACGGTGGATGAACGGCACCCCGGGCGCCGCCGTCTACAACGGCGTCCTGAGGTGGGGCGACGTCTTGATTATCGACGTGCCGCCTGGACGCCACGTCCTGGCCGTCTACCCCATACCTTTGAGCTTCGAAACTCAGACATATATCATGACGCATCGCGAGTGGGCGCCAGTCGGCGTCGTGTCGCTCGGCTGGGTCAAAGCCGAAGCGGTGGCTGGGTACTTCGAAATACATAGACTCAAGGCCAGAGGCGTGGCGCCGAGTGGAAAGAGCGGGGTAAACGGCACCTCGATACAGCTCAACGCCATAGTAGTCCTGGAGCTGGCAGACGGCGGGAAGCAGTACTACTTTGTGCAGAACACCTTGGGGCTTTTAACAGACGAGGGGAAGTACAGCTTCGCGGTAAACATCTACAACTACACGTCTGGGTCTGGGTATCTTTCGCGGGACGCAATAAGGGGGCGCGGCGGCGACTACTGGAGCATCTACGCGCCGTCGTACTACGGGTACAAGACACGTGAGGAGCGGTACCACCTGCCCTTCTCCGGCTTCCTCATCATCAACGTCTCCGCCGTGGAGGGCGTTGCGAAGGTCGGCTTCGGCTATAACGTCGGGGGCGGCGTCGTGTGGTACGACTCCGTCACCATCAAGCCCTACGCCCCCGTCGAGGGGGCCTACATCATGGCTGGGCCCGTAACCACGCCTGCCCCTCGCGCCGCCAACGTCCCCATCATCCCCTTTACCACGCTCGTCGGTCTCATCGCCTCTCTTGAGCTTGTTTTGTGCGGCTACGGCGTGGTGACAGAGCGCCTTGGCACGTCCCGCGTTCTTGTCACGTCCATCGATTCGCGATACGCCGTGCTTGAGGAGGTAGATGTCAGGCTGGCCCTGCTGGTTTGGAACGGCTCTTCGTGGCGGCCAGCGCCTAGGATTTTCAACTTCGGCTTCAACACGGCTGAGATGGTGTCGCTGAATGTGGAGACCCAGCTGGTCAACGGCACTGTGCACATCACAAAAGGCGTGTTCAAACCAATGCTCCTCGCCGAGGAGCCCCCCGAGCCCGACATACCGCCGCCAGGCGCCGCGTTCAAGCCACAAACAGACAGCTGGCTCCTCATAGCCGTAGCCGCGCTTATACTTGTCGCGGCAGGCGGCGTATGGATACGCCGCCGCGCCAGCAGAGCCAGACGAAGAAGCTTCCGCCGCCTATAACAAAGACGCCTCAGCCGACTTGCTCAGCTGGTCTACATACGCCGATAAAGCGGGGCTTAGGGCTGGGGCGTAGAGGAGGGCATCCAGACCCTTACGTATACATAGCCAGCCTCGGCGCCCGGCTCGAAGACGCCCCACTCTCTTAAGAATAGAGTTACGTCCTGGGGGACGTAGAACATGCCGGAGTCGCCGCCAGCTTGCCTGTCCTCCCTCACGTATTTGTAGTAATTCAGCGGCGCGGTTAGCGAGTTGGGGAACTCCACGTAGTAGAGGCCGGACGGCGCGTCCAGCGCCTTCCGCATCACCGCATACGCCTTGCCCTTCGCCACTGCGTAGAGGCTGTACGGCATATACCCCTTGTAAACCAGCTCGGCGGTGGGCAGGCTCAGCCCCTTGATCTTAACAGCGTAGTCATAAAGAGGCCCGCCCCCCCCCCTGCCGGCCAGCTCTGCAAGCGACAGGCCTGCGTCCCGCGGCATGCGCACCTCCGCGTAGCCTCTCCGCGGCTTGGCCGCCACGCCGGCGGCTAGATACACAACGCCGCTTTTATGTCTGAGAAGCAGAACGAGACGCTCGCCCGACGCAGGCTGGACGCCAGCCGCTATCAACAAACTTGCTTGTTTTGAAGACAATGTAAACCTGCAGGTAGACCACAGAGGGCGCATCAATGTGCGGCGGCGGGCACTCCGATGTCTTTGATTTGTACGGCGTAGCCGTATATTGTGGCGCTTTTCTCGACCTTAACGCCCATGTACGTAGCGAGGGAGAGGCCCGCGTCTAGCGGGATGTCCACCTCTACGTAGCGTCCGCGCAGTCTGCGGCGGACTACGCCGGGCACTTGGTACACCGAGCCGTCTTTATGCCGAATCAGTAACACCACATAGGTTCGAGGCTCGAGCAAGCCGCTGGTGTCGATCATAACAACGCACGCCCTCCCCGGCCTCTGTCTCCGCGCCTTTATGTGGATTTTGCAAGGCGTCCAGACCTCCATGTCACTCCTCCTCCAGGGCTTGCTTCACGCGGATGCCGCGGCCGCCGCCCCTCTCCTCCTCCGCCGCCTCTTCTAAGATTTCGCACTGAACGGCACAGCTGTAGATCGTGATTTTGTCGCTTACCTCGGCGGCGTTTATGCCGGCCCACGCGGCGAGCGAAGCGCCGACGAACCAGGGTATGCGGATTTTCACCGTTCCGTCTTTCAGCACCCGCACCACTTCGCCTACAGCAACCACTACGTTGCCGTCTTGCTGTCTGAAGTACAGCGCCACATCCATGTCCTCCTTGAGCTCACCGGTGACGTCGGCCACGGTGACGTACGCCCACTTCGGCTTTTTCCTCTGCGCGGCCAGCTCCACCTTGCACGGGAGCCAGGCTGTTACCTCCATTGAAAAGCGAGCCGCACTTCCTTATAAACCTTTATGTACGTTCGGCGGCCGGGGTGCCGCAGACCTGCCGCCCCCCGCGGAGGAGCAAGACGCGCAGAAGCTGGAAATAAGTCGCCGCATGTCAGCTGACTAAACGCCGAACCGCGGCGTTTGCAGGCTAATCATAAGACTATTTATTTATCTATTAACCAAGCGCCTGCGGGGCCCAGACCCTCATGCGCAGGCGGACTGCATCTGCGTCTGGGTCGTAGACGCCCCAGTTCCTGAGGGTTCTAACCGCGTCAAGGGGTAGCTGGAAGACTCCGGCGTCGCCCCCCGCCCCCCTGTCCTTTCTCTCGTATTTGTAATATTTAAGGGGGATGAGGAGGGAGCCGCTGCCGAGGAGGAGCTCCAAGAGGTAGCGGCCAGCATCTGCGTCCAGCACCTTGTAAATAAATGAACCGCGTAGCACAGCGTAGCCATCATATACAAGCTTAAGGGGCGACAGGGCCGTGTCCCTTACCTGTGCCACATAGCCGTGGAGAACGGCGGTGTCTCCCTCCTTGACGGCCTTCCTGGCCCACGCCGCCAGGGACAGGTCGGCGTCCCAAGGGATCTGAACCTCAACGCGGCTGTGGCCCTCCCCAGCCGCTGACCTCCTTACAAGTCCGCCCACCTGAAACACTGCGCCGTCTCCATTGCGGAGCAACAGGGCCGCACGCGTGCCGGGCTCAAGCGCAGTCCACGCCCGCACCGCCGCAAACGCCCGCCTCCGCCTGTGTGCATGCAACACGACTCGGCAGACGAGCCACTGCTCCATGACGCTAAGCCGCCCCAGCTTTAAAAATCCGCCGCGGGCTTTACAAAAGTCGACAGGCTGCGTCGCATGTTTGTAAAGAGGAGGGGCGCCGAAGAAGCAGAGGCACCCCCGCCCGGGGAAAAGCTTAGGGCCTAGCCGCCTCCGGCTTCACGACGACAAGCCAGTAGCTCAAATCATCAGGCGACGCCGGCACACAGGGTTCGCTCCTGGTGGACTTCCGCCTCAACACGGCGACGAGGAGAATATCGCCGGACTCATACCTGTAGGTCTCTCGGTTTGGCTCCGGCGACAGCTCGTTAAACTCCGTGCGGAGAACCTCCAGCGTCCTCCTGTGCTTAATGTAGTGGATCCAGCCAACAACCCTCGCGCCGACGTCGCGTACATACCTGTCGAGCAGACCCCTCAGCTCGGACAGCGTCTTAGCCGGTATGATCTTCAGCACGTGCGGCCCCGTGGGCGGGAACATCCGCGGCGACAGGGAGTCGACAGCCACGACGCGAACCGCTTCTGCTTCCCTTTTTACCGCCACAGCTTTTTCCATGGCTGGCGCTGACTAGGGGAATAAAAACCTGCCTCCGCGGCATTTGAATTTCCCCGCCTTCGCTTCCGCCGCACCAGATGAGGCGCGGCACCCCTCCAAATACGCCGGAAAAAACGACTGCGAAAAAATTGCTCTTTCAATGAGGAACTGAGCTTAGCTAGTTTTCCCTAAAATTTTGAAAATTTTCTCCGCCTTCATTTCTCCGTCTTGTCGCGGTAGTCTTCGATGGTGATATGCCGCTTCTTCTTGACCACGGCTATCCTCCTGCCCGCCGCTTCCACGACGCCTCTGCCTTTTTCGAGGAAGGCCTTGAGCATTTTGTAGTCGTCGGGGCCGAGGGCCTCAGCTACGGCTTTGGGAATTCCGCATCCCCTCTCCTCTGCCGCGGCGGCGGCCATCGCCAGAAGCGGCCACCGTGCAGGCCAGCTGTATTTCGAGACGGCCTTCGCCACGTAGGTGATAACCTCCGTAAGGGTGCGGCACGGCATGTAGTGCCAACTGCCCAGGTTCCAGATGAAAAAGATCATCTGCACGTACGCATCCTTAGGATTTGGCGAATCTTTGTAGTATTCCCACGCCTTGCGCACTGCGAAATAGACGGCCTTCTTGACTGCGCTCGGCGCCCTGTCTCCGCATCTGCTGAACAGCCTCCGGAGCGGCCTGAAGTCCACCTCGCCGCTGTCCAGCGATTCAACAAACTGCCGGAGGAGCTCGCCACAGCTCATACGCCGCGTTTACACCACCATTACGACGTAGCGCCCGTCTCTAATAAGCGCAACCTTCAGCCCTGGCGCAACTTCTACCACGGCCTCGCCTTGCTCTAGAAAAGACTCTAATTTTGCGTACTCATCGGCGCCTAAGGCTTCAGCTACGGCCTCAGGAAGTTCACAGCCGTTCTCTTCAGCCGCCACAGCCGCCGGCGCGACAAGCGGCCACCTTGAAGGCCATCTGTACCTCGCGGCGGCTTCGGCTGTGTAGGCAATAAGTTCGGAAAGGAAGTGGCACGGCTTGTTGAACCAGTTCACAATATGCCAGACGTAATCCACCGCGTATCCAAAAGCGCGCGCCGGGTCTCTTTCGGCAATTACGGCGCCTCTGTATATAGCCCAGGCCCTAGACATGGCGACCAGCGCCACCTTCTTCGCGAGGGCTTTCAAAGCCTCATCGGCAAAAGCGCCGCACTTGTTGCGCAGTTTGCGAAACGTCTCTTTGTCCACCTCGTTTTTCTCCAGCGCCTCTATGAACCGCCGCAGAAGCTCGCGGCACGTCATGTCGCCACCACTATGGAGATAGAACGCCCATCCCTCACGAAGGCGATTTTCTGACCTGCGACTTCTACAATGCCCTCACCCTGTTCTAAGAAGGCTTCGAGCCGGGCGTATTCATCCGGCCCAAGCGCTTCGGCCGCGGCGTCGGGTAGCTCGCAGTCCGCCGCCTCCTCGATCGCGATGGCTGGCGCGGCGAGAAACGGCCAGCGGGCCGGCCACTGGTACTTCGCCGAGGCCTCCGCCACGTATGTTGCCACTACTGTGGAGGGTTCGCACCCCGTGTTGAAGAGGTTCCATACGCGCCAAACCGCAACCACCGCTTGTCCGTACGCAATTGCGGGGTTCCTCTCCGCAATCACTGCGCCTCTATAGTATGCCCACGCCTCCGACATGGCGAGGCGGATGAGCTTTTCCGCAAGAGCCTTCCCCGCCTCCCGGACGAAGGCGCCGCCGCATTTGTTCATCAATTTATTCAGCAGACCCCAGTCCAGCACGTCGCGTTCCAGCTCCTTTGTGAACCGCTGGAGAAGTTCTTTGCAGGTCATGGCAACAACATGAAAAATTTTTTGCGGGGGTGTGTTTTTTGCGTCACAGGAGGGGGGACACAGGTGGCGATGCGGCGAATGTCACAGCGCTGGGTCGCCCCCCGCTTTACGTTTCTAGACAGCTCGACGCAGATCCCGCTGTGACGCAAACCCAGCCTCGGCGGGGCTACTATATAAACATCCAAGCGTATATAAGTTGTACGTCTAAGCGCGCCGGCGTCACAAGGAGAGTCACAGCGGATTTCCGCCGACTTGAAACTTTGTCCAGGGCGGGCTTTCACCCCCCGCTGTGACGCTTCGGCGCCCTCGGCGTTCAGCTCTCTCGTCGGATTTTCAGCGTGACGCGCAGAGTGACAGCCTCTGTGACACACCCGCTGTGACGCAAAAAACATACTTACCGGAAAATTTTGACAATTTCCAACAAGTCCTCCACCGCTATTTCAACACGCCTCCTTTTGCCGCTCCTCGCCACTCTGACGGCCTCTCTGCCAAGCGCCTCGTTGACCTTCAGCGCGAAGTTCTCAAGGGAAGTCCCTCCTATCTCGTGAACCAACGGAGTGAATAACTTGACGACGCCGCCCTCTACGTCCAGCCTGCCCTCGTAAGGCGCGGCGCCGAATTTAGACAGCGCTACGCTCACCGCGTCGGCGGGGCTGTCCACCCCAGCCCTTTCGTCGGGCGGCGCCTTGAACAACGCTTCGTAGGATTTTTTGACTAGCCAATCTACTACACTCAAGACAGGGTCTGCCCCCTCCCGCTCCTCGACCTCGGCGCCCTCGGGGAATCTTACTAAGTGCTGAGACACGCCGAGCTTCTCGAGGACGCGGCGGAAGAGCTCCCGGGCCGCCTCTACGTAATCTGTTTTAAAAATTAAGTCGGGAAACTCGTTTATCGCAGTCTCTAGGTAGAACCTGCCAAAGACCAAGAGGTCGGCTCGGTGTTCTTCACGCCACCTCAAGAACGCCTCGTGATCCCTCTTGACGTCCGCGACGGTGAATTGGATGACGTGCAACCGGTCGGCTACCCCTGGGTCTTTAACGGTAAGCTGTTGCGTCGTGATTATTATGCCGGCATAGGCGGGGTAGCTCAACATCACGTAGCCGCCAGCCACGGCCGTTTCATATGCCACAAGGCCGTTCACTGCGCGCTTAAACGTGTCGGACGCCGGCTTCGACAGATCAAAGGCAATCGACTCTCCTTCGTCGAACACCTTCGGAACCGTCGTGAACATTAACGCCCTCGCGAAGCGTTGCGGAAACATCAGCGTACCGGCTGGGTGCACGGTCGAGGGGACGTCGGGCCCCGCCTCTCCCTCTTCCGGCAGGCCGTAGATGAAGTGGGTGATGGTATATGCTAACTGGGTCTTCCCAGTCCCCGGCTCGCCCACTAACGCCAGCGCCTTGTTTCTGAGCCCCCGTTGTTTCCTTACGGAGTTGAAAACCTGGAAGAGCCCCACGGCAAAAGCGTCGAGGGCCTTGGGGTCGAAGTAGTAGAACCGCCTCAGTAGCTCCACAAAGGCCTTCGGGTCTCCCTGCGCCTCCAACACGCGCTTA
>Ga0080008_147087_pt1 | contig 13876 bp, 9 predicted proteins | sample ConCONMetagenome_FD_69211 | JGI IMG/M metagenome (GOLD analysis project Ga0080008, IMG submission 69211) | Hot spring microbial streamer communities from Conch Spring, Yellowstone National Park, USA - CON_C (SPADES assembly) (version 2) | ecosystem: Environmental > Aquatic > Thermal springs > Hot...
CAAGTGCTTATGTTTCTGAGCTTTTAAGCTCGGCAAGGTTTAAGGATACAGTAGTCAAGGAGTATCCGCCTGAGGATGTTGAGCTTATGAGCGGGGAGCCAAGGATAGGGGTTTTTGTCTGTCACTGCGGGGTAAACATCGCAGGGGTTGTGGATGTAAAGGCGGTGCGGGATTATGCAAAAACCCTTCCCAATGTGGTTCTTGCTGAAAACATAGTTTATGCCTGTGCTCAGGATGCTCTTGAAAGCATAAAAGAAAAGATAAAGAAGTATCGTTTGAACAGGATTGTTGTTTCTGCCTGCACGCCAAGGACACATGAGCCCCTCTTTCAGGACACGTTGAGAGAGGCAGGGCTTAATCTTGCGCTAATTGAGATGGCAAACATAAGGGACCAGTGTGCTTGGGTCCATCCAGACAATCCTGAGAAGGCAACGGAGAAAGCCAAAGACCTTGTGCGCATGGCTGTTCTTAAGGCAAGAAGACTTAAGCCCCTTGAGCTTCAGAGGGTAAAGGTTACGCCTTCAGCCTTGGTTATTGGAGGCGGTGTAGCAGGTTTAATTTCAGCCCTATCCATTGCTGAGCAGGGCTTTGATGTGCATCTTGTGGAAAAGGAAGATAAGCTTGGGGGGATAGCAAGGAGGCTAAAGAGGACTATCACTGGGGAAGACCCGCAAGCTTTTCTTGAAGAGCTGATTAAAAAGGTTTCGACCCATCCGAAGATAAAGGTTCATCTTTCAACGAAGGTTGACAACATCTCTGGCTACATTGGGAACTATACTACTACCTTAAGGAAGGCTGATTCTTCGGAGATAGTCAATCATGGCGTGATTGTTGTGGCAACGGGTGGGGGAGAGTATAGACCAGAGCATTATCCTTTAAATGGGGAGAATGTCCTCACACAGCTTGAGCTTGAGGAAAGGTTAGGAAGCGGCAATTTAAAGAATATAAAGTCTGTGGTTATGGTGCAGTGTGCTGGGGCAAGGGGGGACGGAGTTGACTACTGCGGGAAGGTTTGCTGTCAGCAGGCTTTAAAGAACGCAATCTGGATCAAGGAGGTCTCACCTGAGACGGATGTCTACATCCTTTATCAAGACATGAGAAGCTATGGCTTCTATGAGAAATACTATCTTCAGGCAAGGAAGCTTGGGGTAAGGTTTATAAGGTATCCTGGGAGCGAAAGACCCAAGGTTAGCGTTGAGAAAGGAAAACCTGTTGTGAGGGTTAAGGATGCATTGCTTTCCGAGGAGCTTGAGCTTAAACCGAGCCTCGTAGTTCTGTCTGTCCCACCTAAGGCAAGCGAGGATAGAACTATAGCTAAGATTCTTAAGCTTCCTACAACGGAATCTGGCTTTTTCCTTGAGGCTCATGTTAAGTTAAAACCTGTTGAGACGGCAACGGATGGTGTGTATTTGGCTGGGCTTGCCCATAGCCCTCAGCCTTTGTCTGAAGTCATTGCCCAGGCAAAAGCAGCATCTGCCAAGGCGTGCATACCCTTGGCTAAAGGGTTTGTCGAGGTCTCACCCATCACCGCTGAGGTTGAAGTTAAAAAGTGCATCGGTTGTGCCATCTGTGCTGAGGTATGCCCGTTCAAAGCCATTGAGATGGTAAAGGAGGACAAAAGAAGGAAGGCTCGGGTCATCAAAGCATCCTGTAAAGGTTGTGGTGTCTGTGCAAGCTACTGTCCAGTTTTTGCTATAGATGTGGGAGGCTTTACTTTTGAGGCCATCCTTGAGCAGCTTCGTGGCTTCAAAGGAGAGGAGAGAGTAGAGGCTGAAGAAAAAATGGTATCTGTTGGGGGTGCATAGCTATGAGTTATGAGCCAAGAGTATTGAGCTTCATGTGTCATTGGTGATGCTACGCCGCAGCTGACGCGGCCGGTGTGGCTCGCCAGAATTATCCACCCTTCCACCGGGTGATAAGGGTTATGTGTAGTGGAAGGGTAGATCCCTTGTTTGTAATTTCGGCCTTTAGGGCAGGGGCAGATGGAGTGATGGTTGGTGGCTGTAAGCTTGGCGAGTGTAAGTATATGGAGGGTAACTTCCTAGCTCTTGTTATGGCTGAGCTTGTGAAGATTCTTCTTACGCTTATTGGGATAGATGTTCGGAGGTTTAAGCTTGAATGGGTGTCTTCTGCTGAGCCAGCAAAGCTTGTTGAGGACCTAAAGGAGTTCTACAAAGAGCTTAAGGCTTTGGGTCCGCTTGGTAGTTCAGAGGTGATAAGCAGAGAGGACCTTGATTTTAGGCTTTATTGCGCTGAAGAAACCTTAAAGAACATGCAGGTTAGGACGGCTTTTGGGAACGTAGCTAAGGAGTTAAAGAAGCTTTCTGATTTTTCAGTTGAGACGATAAACCAAAAGGTTAGCGAAAAGCTTGAGAACTTGGTGAAGAGTAAATTCTATGAGCTTGAGGTCAAGGAGCTTTTAAAGGATGGACCAAAGAGTGTTGATTATTTGGTCGAGAAGACGGGGGCTGAAAGGAGCCTACTTGAAAGCATACTTGCAAAGGTGGTGAAGGCTTAGAAGGGGGAGGGATGGAAATAAGGGAATTTGTTGGAAGCCTAAACGAGGGGTTTGATCGTTGTTTTAGGTGTGGTGCCTGTTCTGGGGTTTGTCCGGTAAAGAAGGTTGAGGTTAAGTTTGACCCAAGGCTTATCGTTCATCTTTTGCTTAACGGTTTTTACGAGAGGGTTTTAACGGAGAGGCTTTGGTCTTGTTCTCAGTGTGGGAGCTGTGTTCCGGTATGCCCGATGGATGTAAAGCCGAGGGATGTGATCTTTGGTTTAAGAAAATACATGCTTGAGCGGGGTCTTATTTCTGAAGAGAGGCTCTTTGAGATAGGCGCCTTTGTCAGGGTCAATCCAGAAAAATGCATCGTTTGCCTAACCTGCGTTAGGGTTTGCCCTTTTTCAGCTCCTGTCATCGCAGACAGAGGATATGCGTTCATACAAATTGATAAATGCAGAGCCTGTGGTATATGTGTTAAGGAATGTCCGGCTCAAGCAATTGAATTAAAAGGTCAAGCAATTGAATTAAGAGAAAAACCCTCTACTGAGCTTGGTCTGACCTAAGAGTAGCATAGCCTTTTAGGGGATGCGCGTAATGGGCGAGGGTATTAAGTTAGCCATTCTTTGTTGTAACTATACCAATTTGGCGGAGCGGGAGGATTTATATGAAGTTCCGGCAAGGTTAAAGATAAAGAGGTTCCCTTGCGGTGGGCATATCGAGATTACAGATATCCTTAGAGCCTTTAGGGAGGGGGCAGAGGGGGTTTGCGTCTGCGCCTGCGAGCAAGGAACCTGTCACAACGGAAAGGGGAACGAGAGGGCCGAGAAGAAGGTGGTTGGAGCAAGGGCTATTCTTCAGGAGATAGGGATATCACCTGAGAGGCTAAACTTTTATTATGTGCCGAGGCTTGATGCCGAGGCTTTTGTGGAAAATGTAAAAGGATTTTTTAGCAAGATTCTAAGGCAAAAAGTAGAGGAGAGAAGGAAATGATCATAGCGGAGAGGAGACCGATTCCTGAGATACTTGAAAACATTGCTCCCTACAGCAGGGTTCTTGTTCTTGGATGTAGGGGATGCGTTGCTGTTTGTTCTGCAGGTGGGGATAGAGAGGTTGCCATATTGGCTGAGGCGATAAGGCTCGCAAGGGAGAGAGAGGGGAAACCTATTGAGGTTATCGAGAGGACTTTTATCAGGCAGTGCGACCCTGAGTATTTAGAGCCGTTGAGGGAGCTTTTACCCCAAGTTGAGGCGGTTGTTAGTCTTGCCTGTGGGGTTGGGGTAAATCTAATTGCTGACCTTTATCCTTCGGCGAGGGTCTATCCGGGGGTTGACACGAGCTTTTACGGGGCAAATGTGGCGCTTGGTGAATGGGTTGAGAAGTGTCGAGGCTGTGGGGATTGCATCATTGATAAGACGGCTGGGCTTTGCCCGATAGCAAGGTGTGCAAAGAACCTTCTTAATGGTCCTTGCGGGGGTTCTCAAGGTGGGAGGTGCGAGGTAAGGAAGGACATGCCCTGTGTATGGCATATGATCATTGAGAGGCTAAAGGAGAGGGGAGAGCTTGATAGGCTCCTTGAGATAACACCACCGAAGGATTGGCGTCCGGCTGGTGGAGATGGGCTTAGGGTAAGGGTAAGACTGGACCTTGCCTGATAAAATTTTAGTAGAGGAGGCGGGCTTTGGAGCCAAAGAGCCATTTGCATAGGGTTTTGAGCTCTGGGCAGTTTGCGGTAACTGCTGAGATTGGACCGCCGAGGAGCGCTGACCCTGAGGTCATTCGGAAAAAGGCAAGGATGCTTAAAGGCTATGTTGATGCGGTAAACATTACCGATTGTCAGACGGCAATTGTAAGGCTTTCAAGCATAGCTTCGGCGGTTTTGGTAATGTCTGAAGGTCTTGAGCCTGTTGTTCAGATGACCTGTAGGGACAGAAACCGAATAGCTATTCAGGCAGACCTACTTGGGGCAAGCGCCCTTGGCATACGTAACCTTCTTTGTTTGACAGGGGACCATCCAAAGTTTGGAAACCACCCTATGGCAAAGCCGGTGTTTGACCTTGATGCTATACAGCTTTTGAAGCTTGTTTCAGAACTTGAGGAAGGAAGGTTTGCAAACGGAGAAGAACTGAAGGGGAAAAAGCCAGTGTTCTTTAGGGGAGCAGCAGAAAATCCTTTTGCTGAGCCTTACGATTTTAGGGCTTATAGGTTGGCCAAAAAGATCAAGGCTGGAGCCCAGTTTATCCAGACGCAGATAATCTACAATGTGGAGCGTTTTCGCAAGTTTATGGAGGAGTGCGAAAGGCTTGGTCTATTGGATAAGGTTTATATTCTTGCAGGGATTACACCGCCAAAGTCGCTTGGGATGGCAAAACACATGAAGCACCATGTCCCAGGGCTTGACGTTCCTGATGAGATAATAAAGAGGCTTGAGTCTGCAAAGGATGTTCGGGAAGAGGGCATAAACATTGCGGTTGAGATTATAGAGAGGGTAAGGGAGATCCCTGGGGTTCGGGGAGTTCATATCATGGCTATCGAGTGGGAAGAGGCGGTGCCGGAGATCGTAAAGCGGGCAGGTCTTTATCCAAGACCAGCCTATGAAGACATTAGCTATCCTTTCGTGGTGGAGAAGGTGGTTGAGAAGGTGGTGGAAAAGGTAGTAGAGAAGCCTGTTGAGGTTGTCGTTGAGAAGGTGGTTGAAAAGCCTGTAGAGGTAATAGTTGAGAAGGTGATAGAGAAGCCTGTTTACATGTCTATCGATGAGGCAATGTCTGAATTGGAAAAAGGTATGGCAAGGGGTGAGATACCTTTTGAGACCTTGGTTGAGATCTTGGCAAGCCTTAAGGCTGGGCTAAAGCAGATAAGGTCCGGCATGGAGTCTTTGGAAGAGACGATGAGACTCCTCGAGGAGGAGTTTATCAAGAAACCTAAGGGACTCCCGAAAACTCTAATAACAAAGAAGGAAGAAATAAAGAAGGAAGAGCCAAAGCCTGCAAAAGTCCCTGAAGAAAAAGTAATAGAAGTTTCCGCACCCACCGTTGAGGTTAAAGAGGAAAAGCTTGAAGAAGAGCCTAAGATTGAGGTAAAACCAGAGGTCCCACCGGAGGTAAAACCGGAAGAAAAGGTTGAAGTAAAGGCTGAAGAAAAACCTGAAGAAAAACCTGAGGTAAAGCCTGAAGTAAAAGTTGAAGAGGAAAAGCCTGTACCTAAGGTTGAGGCTAAAGCAGAGGAAAGAGTTGAGTTAAAGGTTGGTGGTTTTAAGGGGGTTTATCGTCCGATTTCTGAGAGGGCAAAGCTTGTTCCGCCTGATTCTTATCTTGAGAAGGCAACGGGTGAGATAAAGGAGGTTGTGATTGGGAGGAATGGAAAATCCATCAAGGTTGGCGGGGCAAGGGGTCTAAACTTTCACTACTTTGAAGGTGAATTTAAAAATCCGGTGCGGATTGCCTTTGAGATCCTTGATGTAAAGCCAGAGGACTGGCCGGAGAGTTTAGCCAAATACTACAGTGATGTCTGGCATGATCCAGCCCTTTGGGCAAGGAAGTGCGTTGAAGAGTATTCTGCTGAAGCGATCTGTATATACCTTCAGGGAACGGATCCAAACGGTTTGAACTTGCCTGCAAGTCATGCGGTAGAGGTGGTGAAGAAGGTAAAGGAAGCAATTGATGTGCCGTTAATAGTTTGGGGTTCTGGCAATGCGGAGAAGGATGTTGAGGTCCTGCGGGAGGTGGCAGAGGTTGTAGGCGATAGAGGGGCGGTAATTGGTCCGGTTGTTGAAGCGAATTATAGGACGCTTGGGGCAACGGCAATGGGTTATGGGGTTCCTGTTATTGCTTCAACCCCGATAGATGTAAACCTTGCCAAACAGCTTAATATTCTTCTTGAAAACATTGGGGTTAGCCTTGATAAGATCCTTATGGACCCGTCGATCGGTGCCTTGGGATATGGTATTGAGTATACCTATTCGGTGATGGAAAGGATTAGGCTTGCTGCTCTTTTTGGGCAGGATACAAAGCTTGCCTGTCCTTTTATCTGTAACATCGGCAAGGAGGTTTGGAAGACAAAGGAAGCTTCTATGCCAACGGATGAGGTGTTTGGTGAGCAGGAAGAAAGAGGAGTGTTGATGGAGGCTATAACCGGGGTTGCTTTAGCTATTGCTGGGGGGGACCTCTTGATCATGAGGCATCCTCTGGCTGTTAAACTATGCTATACCTTGTTTAACGCTTTGAGCGGAGACTTACAAAGCTCAGCATGACACTAATAGGAGGAAGGGGAATAGAAGATGTCGAAGATAATTGCAACCGCTGCCATAAGAGGTGCCCATAAGATCGTTGAGAGGGCTTTTGAAAAGTATGAAGAGGCGGTAAAAAAGTTTGGGAAGGAGGCGGAGATAGGCTTTCCAAACACCGCTTACTATCTTCCTATAATTTATGCCATACTTGGCTATCCAGTGAAAAGGCTTGGAGATTGTGAAGAAGTGCTTCAGGAGGCAAAGAGGCTTCTTCCTGAAATTCCAAGCGAAAAGACTTGGGTCCCATATCTTGGTCCAGCTCTTGATGCTGGAATGGCAACCTTCTTTGCGGAGGAAATCATCGAGGCTATTCGCTATTTAGAAAATCCAAACTTTTATGTCAAAGGTGAGGAGGTAACCGAGAATAACATTTGGCTTGGTGCGGCAGATGATATCATCTTCCGTAAGAGGGGCGTGGAGTTTGTTGACGGGACAGCTCCTGGCTTTGCTGCTATTCTTGGGGCTCCTCCTGATAAGGAGACAGCGGTTCGCATTGTTCAGGAGCTCTTAGAGAAGAATCTATATGTGTTCATGCATGACCAGACAAACGGCATATACATGCCCTATCTGCTTAAGGAGGCAGGGGTTCAGCTTGGCTGGCCAACAAGGCTTATTCCTTTTGGACCAGACTACACCTCGGTTGTCTTTTCCATTGGGTTTGCCTGCAGGGTTGCCATGTCTTTTGGTGGAATAAAGCCTGGTGATTACTTAGGGAACCTTCTTTACAACAAGGATAGAACCTTTGCCTTTGTTATCACTTTTGGTCCGGTGTCTGATGAGTGGTATGCTAATGGAGCTGGTGCAATAAACTGGGGCTTTCCGGTTATTTCCGACTGGGATATTCCTGAGATCAAACCCTACGGAGTCTGCACTTATGAGCATGTGGTATCAAGGGTTCCTCATGAGGAAATCGTTGATAGGGCCGTTGAGGTTCGCGGTCTAAAGGTTACGACCATTAAGCTTGACATACCAGTTGCTTATGCTCCAGCCTTTGAAGGAGAGAGGGTAAGGAAAGAAGACCTCTATCTTGAGTGTGGCGGTGGAAGGTCTCCTGCGGTAGAGCTTCTCATTTCTGCTCCTCTTGAGGAGGTTGAAGACGGCAAGATTGAAGTTATTGGACCGGAGATAAGCGATGTGGAAAAGCTTGGCATCAAAGGACCGCCTTATGTTCTTCCCTTTGCGGTTGTGGTGAAGGTAGCAGGGGTGAACATGCAACCAGACTTTGAAGGCATTCTTGAGAGGCAGTTTCACCATCTTATAAACTATGCTCAGGGTATCATGCATGTTGGGCAAAGAAACATAATGTGGCTTAGGATCAGTAAACAGGCTGTAGAGAAGGGCTTTCAGTTTAAGCATATCGGGAAGATCCTTTATGCTAAGCTCAGGCAGGAGTACTCAGCCATTGTTGATAAGTGCGAGGTAACTATTTATACGGTTGAGGACAAGGTTAAGGAAGTTATTGAAATGGCAAAGAAGATTTATGCTGAGCGTGACGCAAGGCTTGCTGGATTAACGGATGAATCTGTTGATGTTTTCTACTCCTGCACCCTTTGTCAGAGCTTTGCCCCAAACCATGTTTGCGTGATAACTCCCGAGAGGGTTGGAGCCTGCGGAGCCTACAACTGGCTTGATGGGAAAGCTTGCTACTCTATAAATCCTGCTGGTCCAAATCAGCCAATTCCCAAGGGTGAGCTAATTGACCCGGTCTTAGGGCAATACACTGGAGTAAACGAGTTTGTGAAGCAAGCATCTCGCGGGAAGGTTGAGCGGGTAAGCCTCTACAGCATTTTGACTGACCCGATGACTGTTTGCGGTTGCATGGAATGCATTGCTGCCTTTTTACCCTCTATAAACGGCATCATGATTGTGAATAGAGAGTATCTTGGGATGACCCCGACGGGGATGAAGTTTTCCACCCTTGCGGGTATGGTTGGTGGTGGGCAGGTTACACCGGGCTTTATGGGTGTTTCTAAGCATTACATCACCTCGAAAAAGTTTCTTTCGGCAGAGGGTGGATTGTTAAGGGTGGTATGGATGCCAAAGATGTTAAAAGAGGAGCTAAAGTATAAGCTGATGGAGAGGGCGAAGGAGCTTGGTGTCCCGGACCTAATCGACAAGATTGCCGATGAGACAGTGGCTACAACTGAGGAAGAGGTTGCGGAATACATAAAGAAGGTTGGACATCCTGTGCTCAATTTACCGCCACTTATGTAAGGGTGAGAACTTAAGCTTAGGGGGCGAGGATGGGACTTACGGGAATTCAAATACTGGGGAAGCTACCGAAGAAAAACTGTAAGGAGTGTGGATTTCCTACTTGTATGGCCTTTGCTATGAAGGTTGCTGCTGGGCAAGCTGAGATCACTGCTTGTCCCTATGTTGACCCAAAGGTGGTTGAGGAGATCGCTGAGGCTACAGCTCCACCCATTAGGACGGTAAAGCTCGGGGGTGGGGATGTTATCTATTCCCTTGGTGGAGAGACTGTCCTTTTTAGGCATGAAAGGAGGTTTGAGAACCCTCCTCTTATTGGAACGATAATATCGTCATCCATGAACGGAGATGAAGTTGATAGAAGGATAAACCTTTATAAAAAGCTTAGCTGGGAAAGGGTTGGTATAGTTTTAAGACCGGATGTGGTATATGTAGAGGGGGCAAACGCCCCGCTTGTCAAGCGAATAAGGGAGGAGCTTCCCTGGTGTGCTTTGGTGTTGGCTGGAGATAAACGGAATCTTGAGGAATGTCTAAAGGTCTGCGGTGATTTCAAACCGCTTCTTTATCCGGCAAAGGGGGAGGCTGAGGATTTCTTTGAGTTGGCAAAGGAAAAGAGTGTTCCGCTTGTCATCTCTGGGGATAGCCTCGATGAGGTGGTAAGCCTTTCTCAGAAGGCTTTAGATGCTGGACTAAAAGACCTTGTTCTTGACCCAGGTTCAAAGAGCGTTCGTGAGCTTTTTGAAGACCTAATGATTATTAGGCGGTCAGCTATTAAGACCAAGTTTAAGCCCCTTGGATTTCCTGTTATTACTTTTCCTTATCGGTATACCGATGACTTTATGCTGGAGGTAAGTTTGGCAAGTCTACTTATTCCAAGGTATGCGAGCATTATTATTCTATCACAGCTTTCTGCGGGAGCTGTCTTTAACCTTCTTGTTGAGAGGATGAACATCTACACCGACCCCCAGAAACCTCTTGTTGTGGAAGAGGGTATCTATCCGGTCAACGGACCAAACGAGCTTTCTCCTGTAGTTATTACTTGCAACTTTGCTTTAACCTATTTTTTGGTGAACGGTGAGATAGAGGGGAGTAGGGTTCCGACTTGGCTTTTGATCAAGGATACGGATGGGCTTTCTGTTCTTACCGCTTGGGCAGCTGGTAAGTTTGGAGCAGACACTATCGCTGAGTTTGTGAAAAAATGCGGAATTGCTGAGAAGGTAAAGCATAGAAAGCTTGTGATACCTGGGCTTTTGGCAGGCATTAAAGGCGAGCTTGAGGAAGAGCTTCCTGGCTGGGAGATCATTGTCGGACCGAGGGAGGCAAGCGGGCTACCAGCCTTTTTGAGACAGCTTCAAGAGGAGATAAAAGCTAAGGCAGCTTAAAAGATTTTTGAGGAGGTTTGAAGGATGGGTAAGACTGTGGTTTGCATAGCAGAAAGCATAAACATCATGTCAAAGCGGATTGGTGCGGCAATAAAAGAGAGGAACCCTGAGCCTATTCAGAAGATGGCGAAGGAAGAAACTGAACTTGGGGCAGATTATCTTGATTTGAACATCGGTCCGGCAAAAAAGGACGGACCAGAGCTTGCGAGGTGGATTGTAAAGGTGGTTGAGGAGGTAGTAGACACTCCTATTTCTCTTGATACCACAAACCCGGATGCAATGATCGCTGGGCTTAAGGCTTCAAAGAATCCACAGAAGGCGTTGATGAACTCTATAACCATCCAGCCTGAAAGGTTGGAAAAGCTTGGTCCTTTTGCGGCTGAGGTTGGTTGCGAGGTTGTGGCACTTCTTTGGGGTCCTGATGGTTTGCCGAGGGATGCAAACGAGAGGGCATCCATAGCGGTTGACTTAGTGATGAAGCTAAACGAGTTCGGGATCCCAAACGAGAAGATTTGGATTGACCCTATCATTACCCCTATCACCCTTGGTGCAGAACAGTTAAACGAAGCCTTGATGTTTCTATCTATGCTTCAAGATATAGCTCCTGGAGCAAAAAGCATCGTCGGATTGTCAAACGTCTCAAACGGTGTAGCCACCCATCTTAGACCGTACCTAAACCGGGCACTTCTCATGATGCTTATGAAGTATGATATCTATTCTGCCATCCTTGATGTTTACGATAAGGAGCTTGTGGAGATAGCTAAGGGGCAACATCCTGATTGGGTAGCCTTAGTTCATCGTATCATGGATGGAGATGAGCCTGACCCAAAGAGCCTTTCCCCAAAGGAGCTTGAGATCTATAAAACCGTTCGGGTTTTGATGGGTAAGACTATATTCTCTGAATCCTGGCTGCAGATTTAAAAAAGAAAAAAGTTGGTTTTAGAAGGAGGGCAGAATGGTTAGGTTTTTTGTAAACGAAAGAGAGGTCCTTGCCAACCCTTCAGAGACAATCCTTTCAGCCTGCAGGAGAGCAGGGATTGAGATACCCTCCCTTTGTTATCTTCCGGGGCATCCTTATCCTACGAACCCTTGCGGTCTTTGTGTAGTAGAGGTTGAAGATTTAGGTATTGTTAGAGCATGTGAGACGGAGGCTAAGGAGGGGTTTAAGGTCTACACTGACACCCCAAAGGTAAAGGAGATACGTAAACACATCTTAAGGGGGCTTGTAAGCAACCATTACGGTGATTGCAAGGCACCATGTCATACTCCCTGCCCTGGTGGATTAAACATTCAAGGTTATGTAGGGCTGATCGCTAAGGGAGATTTTAAGGCAGCTCTTGCTCTGATAAAGGAGAAGCTACCTCTTCCAGCAACGGTGGGGAGGGTTTGTCCAAGGTTTTGCGAGCCTGTATGTAGAAGGGCTCTTGTTGACAGCCCTGTAGACATAAACAACCTAAAGAGGTTTGTAGCAGACTATTGCTATGAACACGGTGAGATACCTCCTGAGTTGAAACCACCAAAGGGGAAAAGGGTAGCTATAATTGGGTCAGGGCCAGCGGGTTTAAGCTGTGCCTATTTTTTAAAGCTTGAAGGCTATGATGTTACCATCTTTGACCGGGAAGAAAAACCGGGCGGTATGCTCCGTTATGGCATACCCTTTTTTAAGCTTCCTAAGGAGGTCCTTGATAAAGAGATTGCCAACCTTTTAAATCTTGGTATAGAGTTCCGTGGTGGTCAAGCTTGGGGTAGGGACTTTACCCTGTCAGACCTTTTTGCTCAGGGATTTCAAGCAGTTTTCATAGCCATAGGAGCAAGGAAGGAACGCTTCTATGGATTTCCTGGAGAAGAGCTGTGTGAGAGCGGGTTGAATTTTCTTTTTCGTTTTAACAAAGGGGATGAAGTAGCGAAAGCCTCATTCGAAGGGAAGAGAGTTGCCATCCTAGGCTGTGGCTACACTGCAGTTGAGTTAGCAAGGGTATTGGTTAGGCTTTCAGCTAAGGTTGATGTTTATTATCATCGGGCAAGGACTGAGGCTCCTATACCTCAGCGAGAAATCTCTTACGCCGAAACAGAGGGCGTTCGTTTTGTTTTTGCAACAGCTCCCCTTGAGCTGAGAAAAGGTTTAAATTCTTATGAGCTTAGACTTGCAAGGACGATAAAGACAGAAACGAAAGAGGTGAAGGTCCTTGAGGAGACTGCATTTAGTGAGGCTTATGATTTTGTTTTTAGGGCTTGGGGTGAGGAGCCAGGAGTTGACTTTTTAAACTATGGGGAGCTTGAAGCCAAGCTTGAGGTTAATCCCGATGGAACACTAAAGGTTGACCCATCTACACTTGCAACTTCAGTGCCTGGGGTGTTTGTGGGTGGGGATGTGCTTTCTGGCACAAGAACGGTGATCCAAGCTGTGGCCAGTGGAAGAAGGGCAGCTCAAGCTATTTCTTCTTTTCTTGAGGGCAGACCTAAGGAGCGCTCAATCATCACCGTGAAGTTTGATTTTACCCGCGGAAAAAGGGCTGAGGATATAGACTCTCACTTTCTTGCCCAGTTTACTCCCCAAAATGGAGCCCAGCTAAAAGAGAGACCTCCTGAGGAAAGGGTAAAGGACTTTGACGAATTTCTAATTGGATTGACACCGGAAGAGGCGGTCAAGGAGGCTCAGCGCTGTCTTAGATGCGGTTGCGTTGGTTTGTCAAAATGTGAGCTAAGAAGATACATGATCAAGGAAGATGTCCCAGCTGCAACTTCTCGAAAGAGGATGAAGTATCCTATTATAAGGACACATCCTTTAATCGAAGTTGATTCTAATAAATGCATTGCCTGCGAGCGTTGCGTTCGTATTTGCCCTTATTCAGCCATCTTCCTACGGGTAGTGGATAAAGGTAAACCTACTGAATACATTACTTTTGGGTTTACTGAGGCTTGCGTCAGCTGCGGGATCTGTGTTGATACCTGCCCAACGGGGGCTCTAACTAAGAAAAATCAGCCTGTCCCTTATGAGAGAAGCACAGCCAAGGAGGTTAAGAGCGTCTGCGGCTACTGTGGAGTGGGCTGTAATCTCACCCTAATCGTAAAAAATGGAACAATCCTTGAGGTGAAGGGCAGGGATTTACCACCAAACTACGGGTTTACCTGTGTAAAGGGAAGGTTTGGTTTTGAGTATTATAGGAGTCCTGAAAGGTTGACTAAACCTTTGATCCGAGAGTCTCTTAAGGATGATTTCAAGGAAGTAGATTGGGATACTGCTTTAGAGTTTGTGGCGGAAAATCTTAAGCGTTTGAAAGAGAAGTATGGACCTCAGGCTCTTGGTTTTCTCTGCTCAGCAAGGGTAAGCAACGAAGAGAACTACCTTCTTCAAAAGATGGCCCGAGGTATTTTTAAGACGAACAATGTTGATTGTCCAGCGCGGGTCTGACATGCACCATCGGTCGCAGGTCTTGCGGCCACGGTAGGAACTGGAGCAGCCTGCGTAAACTTCGACGAGATATACAACGCTGAGCT
>Ga0080008_137263_pt1 | contig 13820 bp, 12 predicted proteins | sample ConCONMetagenome_FD_69211 | JGI IMG/M metagenome (GOLD analysis project Ga0080008, IMG submission 69211) | Hot spring microbial streamer communities from Conch Spring, Yellowstone National Park, USA - CON_C (SPADES assembly) (version 2) | ecosystem: Environmental > Aquatic > Thermal springs > Hot...
TCACCGCGACCTTCACCGTGAGGGAGAGGGAGGTGCCCCAAGAGGCGGCTGAGCTCGCCAAGGCCTTTAAGAACCTAGACATAAGGGTACGCGGCTCCGTCTGCAGAGGGGCATGATCACCCTCCGCATAGGTACAAGGAGGGCAACCCTTATGCAGAGGGGCAGACGCATAGCCTCGTTCTCCGCGGAGGGGCTCACATGGTGGCGTGAACTTTTCGGCGACATGACGCAGATAGACGACTCCTTCGCCAACTTGGAGAAGGCAGCAAAGGCCTATCTATTTGCCAAGCTGTACCCCTACGTCCACGAGAAGTACAGACTAGTCAAGACCCTATGCGAAATGGACGACTTCGCCGCCGTATATTGGATGTGGGAAGTGAAGAACAAGGGCCTTAGAGCCATAGTAGCACTAAAAAAGCTCTATCAACTCACCTAAAGTTAGCATAGCGCGAGAGGATTTCGATACGGCCAAGCATCTTTTTGGTGTGGGCCGATTCCGCTGGGGTCTCATCGCGCTTCAGCAGTCGCTTGAAAAAGCCATTTTAGAGCCGTTGCAATAGATGAGTTATTTTTCAGCACAAAATTTTTATTCCACGTAGAAAACCTTATAGCTGTTAACGTGCCTGTGGAGTTTTAGGATAAGTCTACGTGGGTTAGGTATTTCCGGGAGGTGCTAGGCGCCTCCCACTCCGCGTTGGCCGGCTGCCTGAAGGCGAGGCAGGATGTCTTAGGCCGGCTCTCCGGCGATTTGGCGCAAGACCTGAGGGGCGGCGACAGAGACCTCGCCCTCCAGATACTCCTCGGCGGCGTAAGGCAAGAATGCGTAGACAGAGGCGTGATTGAACATAGCTGCTTCTCCGAGGGCTCGGCGGCGGGGTTCTTCAGAGAGAAGCTGGGCTTCGAGGTAAGCCTCGACGCGCTTAACAAGCCGATCAACGCGCTCAAGGTCGGCAAGACGCCGCAAGATCTCGGCAAAATCACGGAGCGGGAGACGGACGTAATGTCGCAAAGTGGATCTCCAATACGGTGTCCAGTAGATTTTCGGCAGACCCGATGCCATGACGTCTACTGTATATAAGTTGGCATAGGCTTATTATGAAGAGCCGCAGTGATACGCAGAAAGTTAAGGCTTAAACGCCGTACCAAAAGGCCGGGGCTAGAGAAGCGGCTATACCCATAACTGGCGCCGAGATCAAGCAGTTTTGAGGCCCGTAGCCTCGGGAAGGCCCAGTAACGAAAGGCGCCGCTAGAAGTGGCAGCTTCAAGAGAGCCAGCCTGCACTCCTCGCTGTTTAAGTCGCCGCACTTTTCGTAGACGGTACGGAAAAGTGGCTAAAGCACTGTGCCCTTATACGCCGTGCGGCCAACGCCGTGCGGGAGCCTGCGTCCTAAGCTATATCCTCCCCGCTATGACCTCCAGCTCCGCGGCAGTGTCTGTGGTTAAAAATTGTTGCTAAATTTCAGACTGGCGGGCGTTATTCCAAATTTCTACGAAGTTATCAGCTAGACGCTTGATTTCGTCAAGATTTGTCTTCAGTTCTATGTTTTCATAGTTCTCCGTTAGCGCTTTCTTGGTTAGATTTGCAGAACCTATAAGAGCAATTGCGTCGTCTACTATGTAGATCTTTGCATGAATATTGGGCATGGTTCTAACTTGGATTCCGCTGGCTGTGAGTAAATGTCGGATGTCCCTAGAGAGCGATTTGCTATCTGTAACCACCATAATGTCTACATTCTTACTTGCTTTCAACTCCGCTAGTCTTTCCGCCGCGTATCTATCAATGACGTAAGTTACAACTTTAATAGACCTAGAAGCTAATCGCAGAAAGTCAAAAAATAATTCTGCTCTCTCATCACTCGGTCTCGAAAGAATTTCATTAAACTTTTTCAAGGACTTCTCAATATCGTCATATAGTTTAGTAAATACATCGTGGAATAAGAACCGTGATGTTGTGATAAGCTGATCAAGGGGCTTGAAACATCCTCTTTCCAATAATACGCAATAACTACAACCATCCATACATACAGGCGTAACAGACAGCAACTCGTGAGCTGTCTCTGGGTCAAGCTTATCTTTAGATATTAAGTCCCAAATCGGAATCCGTAATGTCTGTGCATTTAACGTGATTCCAAAAGTGGTGTATGCGTTACTTATGTACTTCTCCCAAATCTGTTTAACATCTTCCGAAATTACGTTACTATTAACATACGAGTTACCTCTTTGTATAATTTTAGATATCTTATTTTCGCATGTATTATGTATATGTTTAATGTAATCTAATATTTGTTCCATTATTTGCCTTCGACTAAATATATTTTGCAAAGTTTGTCTTTCAAGGAGACCTAGGCCGCCTTCTCCTAATTCGTAAACAAGTACTGTGATGTAATTTTCATCTATTTCATAGTAATAATCGAGAATACGTAAAGGTTCAACCTGAAGTTTACTTGCAATAAAAGATAAAAGCAAATGAGCAAAGACATGAGCAAAAACATTTACAGCGTAGTCAATAAGTTTGTCATCTACATTGCATCCATTGCCATTTAGAATATAGTCTGCGCTCTCTAAGAGTTTTTCATAAATGAACATATCTTTTTTATTAAAGGCGTGATATTTAAGACAAATATAATTGGCTATTTGCTTATAGTTAATAAGAATTTCTTTTATTATTTTCTCTAGCATATTTTTGTTTAACCTCACTGTGAGAGCTTTAGTATTAAACAGACGTAAACCTAGCTTATACCCATTTATTCTAATCTTTAAGCTTGGCTCACGTATAAACTTGTAACTATATTTTTCACGTGGCTGAAAGATCACTTTATCAATACTTAGTAAAACTGATAATATATCTAAGCTTATCGTAACAGCTTCTTGTATTTTAGAGCCGTCTAGGATAAAGAGTTTGAGGATTGGAGTAGACTGAAGAATATGTACATTCTTCTCGGTTTCTAAAACAACATTAAAAATGCGCATGTACGAATCATTAATTTCTTTTAGATAGTTGAACTTATTTGATTGTGAATTGTAACACTTACTTCGACGCGGACAATTATAATTATCACAGATAGGATGCGTTGTCAATGGAAGGAATCCAAGAGAACAGACATAGACAGGTTTATTCGAGTAAGCACATATCGCATTTTCATTTATTTGGAATATTAGAGATTTACGATTCTGACGTTTATTGTACCAGTAATATGATATATCCTTTGAAGTAATAGGTAGAAGCCTTATTTTGTAGGGTACCACGATCTTTGCCTCGGGTAAGTATTCACCTTCAACGTTTCTCCTTTCAGGGATAAAGATGTAATAACGATCATCCCTTTTATACAAAACGAATGGAGCAAGAGAATATAGAAGCTCAACAATTTCAACAGAAAAACCATCGCTTTTATCGTCTCCAAATGTTACTCGTAGATATTTGACAGGTTTATGTTGAATAATATTAAGCGGAAGATTTGATCTGTTTTGAAGAAACTGAATTAAATTATCTTCAGACACATTCCGCATAGTATCCATATAATTTGAAATTACGCAATCAACAAATTTATTAAATGAAGTTTCTAAATCATTATTAATACAAGCATCAAACCAACTATTCTCCTTTGCTAAATCATTTATAAATTCGTCGAGACTCCTTAAAGAATGATAGTCTTGTTTATTCTCAAAATGTTCACGAAAACTTTTGAGAATTTGATGAAGCTTTAAGCAGATTTCATTTAGTTGCCTTCTGACATTATCTCTATAATCGGGCTCTATCATTCTTTCATCACTCATCTTAGATAATTTGCTAAGCATGCTATCAAGCTCTCGTCTAATTTTGTAAACATTATCTTTATATACAAAATATATCATGAGCTGAAATTTATTGCTAAACTGCGACGCAAACGATTGTAATTCTTTTTTTAATTTTTTATAATCTGCATTGCACCGTATATTCGAGTTTGCTATTATTCTTTCTATTATTTCAATTGTGTCATTGTAGCCCTTTCTTTCTTTACCAAATTGTATTAAATCCTTCAGTATCTCTTCTACTTTCCATTCATGTAGTCTACGGTTACTCATATTGTCCAAACCGGATAATGTGTATCTCCTCCATTACGTTTGTAGTCAATGAGTAGTTTGTAAAACTGATATTTTTGTTGTAAATTTCTATTAGTAATATTTACAGGTGGCTTTGGTAGTTTTTTTACATCTAGTAACTTTTCTTGGAGATCCTTATCGTACATGTATGCAGCCGAATGTGGAGATTGCGAAAGTATGATAATTCCAATTACTACTCTGTAACTCTCTGGATTACGGCCTGCCCTACCTAGTCTCTGTATGAAACCCTCACTTTTCATAGGCAATTTATGCTGAATAACAACAGAAACATCAGGTATATCTATACCAAGTTCCAATGTTGATGTTGCTAGAAGCATTTTCGCATTGCCGCTTCTAAATTTATTAAAGATAGAGGTTCGCTGACGACCACTATGCAGAGCATAATGAAAATCCATACTGTCTTTTAATTCTTGCAAATATTGTTTCCAATTTTGTAAACCATCGGGTTTTATGAGATGATCCCACATCGCGTTGCAATCTTCTTTGTACTGTTGGTATTTTGGTAATGTGGTTTTCAACTGATGTACACCCTGTGTTGTGTGGTAAAGGATTATATCACCAGCTTGTTTATATGCGTCAAAGCCGCCATGTTCAAGAATAATCTCCTTTATGAAGTGAAAAAGCCGGGTTATTTCTGCTCTGCTATCTATGAACATCAAGGATTTTTTATTATACCTTACGTCCCACAATAGGGTCACTAATGCCACCATCTGCGCCACGGTTTCTGGAGAAAGTGAAGGCGTAGGTAATAACAATATAGGTATGACTAAGCGATAGGTATCTGTCTTATAACTATCGTAATCGATGTGCAGAATGGCTTTGGAGTCTACACTTGTAAGGTCTTTGGCGAATTCCACAGGTGATGGTATAGTTGCTGAGGACAGTACTATCCGTGGCTCGGTGTTAGAGTTAACAAGGCTTATGTAGTCACGTAAGAGCCTAATAAGGTAAGCTGTATCGCCACCTTCAAAGTTTATATAACTATGTGCTTCATCAAACACAACCAAACTTATATTTTTGAGATAATCCTCTATTTTTACTTTCTTGTGCAATAATCTTGTTAATAGAACAAATCTGTTCGTAATGATAATACTTGGTATATGTTGCAAATAGTCCTTAAAAACATAAAGGAACCTTAGTGAGTGTCCATTTTTGCATTTTATGGTATAATTATCGCCGAGTACTAACTCCGTATTGTGAATAGGACATTTCAGAGATTTCTTCACTACCTCAGCAAGGGGCTTTCCCCTGTCCGCTTTCTGTGGTGCATTTGGGTGGTCACCATCAATAATGAGCAGGGTAGGATCCTTAAATTTATAATTATAATTACTATGTCTTTTTAGTTCATCATGAAGAAAGTGTATATATCTTACTAAGATATTTGCTTGGTCTTCTGCTAGTTGTTTACGTGGATATATGATAAGAGATCTACTGCCAATAAGTGTCTCCGTTAAGGCCATGAACATGAATATCAAAGTCTTGCCACTTCCAGTAGGTGCCTCAATTACGTAAACCCTATATCTGTCGGTACACTTATCGTTTACATATCGTTTAATATATTCTCTTTGGAATTCGCTTAATTTCTCTATGCCACTTCGTTTAAATGCTCTAAGGACTATTTTAGAGGCTTCTATGACGTCTTTTTTCGCACACTCAAGCGTATTTAGCTCACGTACGACATTTTCTATTGGCACAGTATGCTGTAGGAGTGGCACGGCTTTTCCAGGTTTATCGGCACTCGGAAGAACTTGATACTCGACAATCGGCAGATATTCCTGGAATGGCAAGAACTTTAGATTCAGTATTGTCTTGACAAGAAGACCGTGAATGGTATGTCGCTCGCCACAAGTATCTCGGTCTATGAGTTGTTTAATTTCATTTATATACTCAGGAGGGTATCTTTTTAGGGTATTTACAATTGTCTGTTCGTCGAGCTCTCGGCCCTGAAGTATTAGCTTGATATCTTCCCGCACAAGATCCTGATAAGAAGCTATTATGGCATGATTTACATTCACCACAAAACATAGGCTTACTTAATATTTATGTTTTATTCCGAACATGCACAGAATCATTATCGCTATAATCAATTGGGTTGTATGTCTGTGTCGGTATGTAGCAGTGGCTGGCCAGGCGGAGGAAAGCGAGGTGAAGCAGTACCTGGAGAAGATATGGGCAGAAGATATAGGCCACCCCCTATGGGAAGTCCGTACAACGATAGCAATAGGCGAGACCAAGCCAGATAAGTGCAAGATGCCCAGCAGCGGTGGAGGCTGTGGGTTGCGTAGAGAGAGTCTGGGAATTCGGGATACCTCTCGACGTGTCCTGCCACATCAGTTCCCTTAAGCCTCCGGCGCCTCCCTGCTCCGGCTGAGCGGAGAAGCGAGGCGCACCAACATGCGTTCTCTATAAAGCGGCGCGCCGTCGGCTAGGTACTCCACGTAGGCCACGTAGTACCCCCCGCCGGGCTCCGCCCGCCTCACCTGCAGAGACCCCAGCTTAGCCTCCAGCCCCTCCTCCACCAGCTGCCTAGGCTTCCACCTAATCTTCTCCCTCTCCATCATGATGGCCTCGATCTTCTTTTTAAGCGTCTCCAGCCGCCCGCCGGCAGCCGCCTCGTACACCTCCGCCTCTGTGAGAAACGCCGAGGACCCCACCTCAAGAACTCTTCTAAACGTGTCTTCGGCAACTTCATACACCTCAAACTCGCCGTAGCTCTGAGGCGGCAGAGCCCTGAGGGAGATCTCATACAGCTTCTCCAAAAGGGAGAGGTACATGTCAAACTCGTCCCTCTCGGCGGCCGGAGTCTTCAACACTGGAGCTAGCCATATACATAATCTAATAAGTTGTTCCACAGATAGAAGATTGATAAGAAAACCGACGTTGTGACGCTTAACGAAATAGTATCTGAATGTTCAAATTTCTAAACGAAGAAGACCTTATAAACTGTAGACATAGAATAATACAAAAGGGCCTAATATCTTCTGTATAAATACAACACCGTGCAGAGACCTTACGCATACCCTAGTCTCCAGACCTAGTTAATCACGCTAGCCCTTACTCTTCCATCGAGCATCGATTTTCGTGAATGCTAATTTTTAAAATGGATCTTCGTCTTAAAGGATGTGCTATGTAAGTTACTGGGGTGTTAAACATACTTTAGAATTTAGGCATGTTCTCAAAGAATATGTAAAAAACCTCTCGACCATAGTATTAGATCCTTACGGTGGTTCTGGCGGGCTTGCTAAATTAATGTTAAGTTTTGGAAAACGTGTAATATATAATGACCTCAACCCCGTAGCATACCTCATAGCAAGGTACAATATAGCTAAAAATCAAGAAGACTTAGAAGATATGAAAAAATGTCTCATTAAAATCAGAGAATCTATAGACAATGCCCAGGAATTGTTCTATGAATATTGCCATATATGTAATAGGTTTTCCGAGGTAAAGTATAGAGTTTACGAAAACGGCGATGTGAGGGCGTATCTCGAATGCGGCCATATCGTCAAATCAGCTGATGTATCATCCTATAAGCCTCCCTGGGTCAGTATTAGTTTGAGCTATAGTAGTATACGCTTTTTAAAAGCTGCCAGTGGCTTAACACTAGGAGATCTGTTTACACGGCGAAACGCCATGGTAATCGACATGATTCTAAATGTATTAAATAAGTGCCCTATTAGTGCAAAATATATTGTAATCCCAATAATCTATTTATTGAGCAAAATGGCCTTCTTCCCTAAAGGCAAAGAGAATATAAGTAAGTCGTGGAAACCTTCATGGGCTGTTCCAGCCTATTGGATACCTAGGAGATTTATCGAATATAACCCAAGGCTAATTATTGACACAAAAATCCAGAACCTCAGTTTCTGTAAACCAGCAAAACATAAAGTTGGAACCGTTGAAGAAGTCCTAAAAAAGAGGGCGCATATCGTTTTCCTTAATTCCGACGCGGTCAACCTTCCTCTCCCACCACGATCGGTAGATATCGTGACAGATCCGCCTTATCCTACAGATATTCAATATGGAGAGTTATATTTCTTCTTTGCAATTTTGTTAGGATTTAAAAACTATGATCAAGTTTTTCAAAATGAACTAATTGTAAATAAAAATCGAGGTTTTTCGCTTGATGATTATATAAAACGATTAGATAAACATATGTCCAAAATTCATCAAGTAACAAAAAAACATGCTATTTTTATAGTCAAAAATTCGAAAAATATTGATAAAATACTATCAATTATAGAAAAATACTATGACATAAAAGAGCAAAAAGATATTATACTTAGAAAGAAGAGAAGTAGGATAGGAGATCACCGCGACAGCTACAGCTATATAGTCTTATTCGCTAAAAGATAGTGGCATGCGACAGCCCATCTACACAATAGCATATAATTTTCCCTTACCAGCCACGCCTAAACTACAAGTTTTTCGGTACTTTCACAGCGTTGGAAGAGCAGATGTCAAGATATGCCTATATACAGGTGGCAACAGTAGAGATAAGCGAAAAAACCGCAAAATTGAGAAAACTTCTGTACGGCTGGGGCGTTTGTAGCGTTGGCTGGCTTCCTAGAGACTAGTGGGAGTTGTTATACAGACTCTCACAAGACTTGGCGCAGGTGACAGTAAGGGGGAGCCAGCCCTCTAGATTCTCCTCGGCGATTCGAGCTCCAGGCGAAGGCCTTCGTGGTGCGCCACCTGGCGGAGAGGGTTGGCCTTGACTGCGTCGACACCGAAAAGGGAGTGGGCGCCGCCGTGTTCGACTTAGCCGTCACATGCGGCGACCTCCAAGGGCTGGTGGTCGAGATGGAGACTCTCTACGGCACAGGTACAGTGGTTCACAAACCTGTGGAGACTGTGCACAAGCTTGAAGATGCGAAGAGAGCCGGGAAGCGGAAGAGGTGGATCGTGGTGCCCAACCCACATGCGGTCATCTACTTGCCGCTGTTGTTGAGGACCCGGAGAGAGCTGAGGAAACAACACGACGTAGAGTTCTACACTCTCGACGTCACAAGCCGCGGCCTAGTCCGGCTCACCGACGTCGCGTCAATACTTGTGAAGAAATGGAAAGAGACGACAGAAGGCGCCGAAGAGGCTAAGCGACACGCCGCTCTCACAGCAAAAGACTCAGCCACCCACTGACACACAGCCTACATAGACGGCGACAAATACGTATCTAACCTGCCGGTCCCGCCCATTTCCAAAAATGGATATGGGATGGCGCGCGGCAGGTCACGACGCTGGGAAAGGCCTTAAGCGCTCCCAGCCTTGTTCGCATTACGTAGTGGGGTATGTCTCCCATATCCCCACCATCCAGGCAACGTTCCTCTCGGAGCTGGCTTGTGGTCATCTCTCGTGGGCTGAGTCTCAGCAACGGCAACAAATCGCCGACTTCTGGCGACTGACCAACAGTCTTCTACTGACTGGACGTGCCTCTTGTCATACGGATGTTGTGCCGCAGCTAGACGTCCTGTCTGGATACGTACAGATAGAGGGTAATAATGGGCGAGCGGCGTGGATCCTGAGTGGGGTGGCCGATAAGTTCCGCGGCTGGGGGCTGAAGGCTTCTGCAGAGTATGCGGAGAAACTGAGCCGCGGCTTCAATGTCCCCTAGTCTCCAGGGGGACGTTAAGGTAAATTTAAACGAGCTGGGCGCCTTTGCCGAATGTGTCATGTCTGCCGCCGAGGAGTCAAGGGATTCAGTCCTAGCATGGCTTAGGGCCGTCTACGGTGCCGTGGAACCGGCAGAGGTTGGTGTTGCTCTGCCTGGGGTTGGGGATGGGTGGGTTCGCTTCAGCGGGTTTGCAGGCCGTATTGAATGTCCCGGCGGCGTGGTGGAGGGGGTGCCTAAGGTTGGGTGGGATGGGGTTCGCAGGATGTTTGATGACGTCGTTTCCGTCTTTAGAAATCTACCGACGTATTTACGTGCGGGCTCTCACCTGGGGGTTGTGGCGTCCGCCGTGGCGCTTGGGTGGGGGGATACCCTCGCCGTGGAGTATAGCCTTGTTGTACTGGAGTTGACGTGGAGGTTTTTGTCGACGTTTAGGTCTCTCTCGTTGGAGAGGCTCTTGGTGACGGCGGGAGACGTGGTGGGGAGGCCCAACATGGCTGAGACGGCTAAGTTTATGATGAGGGGCGTGCCGATGGGGGTCTTCTCTAGGGTTAGGGTCGTAGAAGATCTCGGAGCTGCCGCTGTGTTTAGAGCTTTAAACGAGGCCGTGAAGAGGGACCTGGAGGCCCTAGTTCAAAAATTCGAAGAGTTTACGGACGTCGAGACGTCCAGTGTCGACGTGTTGACGGAGGAACTCCGTCGTCTTATCTCTGCGCATAGAGAGGTCTTACAGCGACTACCTGAGACTGGCGGCGCGTTGATAACGCGGGAGCTCCTTATGAGGGTTAGGGAGGTCGGCAGGAGCAATCCTGTGATAGCCGCTGGAGTCGACCTGTATATAGCATATCGGGCGCATCGCCACCTCCTGGAAAGGGGCGGGGAGGGCCGTCTCCGCTTCATCTCGACACACAAGCTTTACGAGTTGTGGATTTTAGCTAAGGTGCTACAACGCGTGGGGGCCATACAGCCTGCGGGGCGTCTGAGTTTGAAAGCCGGCGGTAGATTTGTCAATGATGTAGAGGTTGAATACGACGTAAAGTATGACAGCGGGTTGCGGAGCCTGGCCGGCGGCGCGCATATAAGGCCAGATATCGTGGTGAAGCTCCCCGGCGGGAGGACGTTGGTAATCGACGCAAAGTATAAGGAGGAAGTGTCCGAGGAGGATCTCGGCCGGTTGCTCACCTACGCCGTCGAGCTTTCACAGCCAGAACTCTCCGGCGCCATGGCATACCTCGGGGAGAGCAAGACATGGAAATCCCACGGGAGAAGGATAGCGCTATGCAAAGCCGACCCACGGACTGGCCACGTTGATTTCGGCTGTCTCGGTTTGGAGTGACTATGCGTCTCTGCGCTATGTGAAGCTTCACACTCATTGCTTGAATGCTTTTCGTCAACATGATAACGCCTATTAAACGCATCTATATGAATAAGGTATATATAAACTTGTCAAAACATCTTTGGCTTTTATTAAAAAATGATAATAATAATAGAAACGCGGCGTAGTCCATACAGGGCGAAATGACCCTCACAAGAGACGCATAGAGACACCTGCTGGCTTCTCTCGGTTGATGTGAGGCGGAGAGGAGGGCCACGCCAGAGACTCCCCTACGGGGCCGAAATAGGTTTGTGTTCTTACTACGGCATGGCGCGCCGCCCATTACCCGGGGGTCCCCTACGTCGTAGGATGTCACGACTGCTTCACCATCTTCGGCAGGTTCGATGCTGCCATACCGTCACCTGAGGTCTTAGAGCCCGCTGAAGTATATACGGGGGGCGTTGTAGGCGGCGTACGGACCGTAGAGGGGCGGCGCGGCGATTGTTGCAAGGAGCCCAAGCTTATAGGCGATTGTGTTACTGACATGTTGTGGGAAGGCGCGTGGGGCGACCTCGCGGGCTGTGTGGGTAAACCAGTTGAGCTTATGGGGTGCGCTCCAGCTGTGGTGAGGTGTGTACGATTATGTTGCGTCCCCATCTGATAGACGGAGTGGCTGAGGACATCGAAGTTTAATTTGCGGCTGGATGCCGTGTGGAGGCTGGTGTTTGCACACGAGGTTGCCCACTGCCTCGTGGGTGTCTCTCGATGACGCGTAAGACGGCCAGGTCTCGCCTTTTAGCCGCGTCCCAGAGATCCCCCAGTGGTGTATAAGCTCGTTGAGGAAGGCTTGGACACGGCTCTGCAGTACCCCTACTACCGCCGCAGACTTGGAAAGACCGGGCTGGAGACGTCTCTGCAGAGACTGTTTACCTCCCTTCCGCTGGGGCACGCCAGCTAAGATGCCGGTCGCCGAGAGGGGCGAATTCGACATGTACCTCTCCCTCATGGAGAAGCTGTGCGGAATATCCCTCGAGACTCTGCCGCCTCAGAGTTACGGAGAGTTTGGGGCGTATGAAGTTGCTGAAGACCCGTTTAGAAGAGTGTTGTAGGCGGAGAAAAGCGCGGTGGAGCGGTAGTAGTGAACGACGTGGTGCCCCTCCTCGGTATATCTCACTTCATTATCCTCTCCACGTTAGGAGAGCCGCAGAAGGGACACTTCATGATAGTTCAATATCTGAAGCTTATTGACGTTGTTTACAGTTTGGGGGTGCGACAGCTTATTCTTCCTCCCTCTACCCCAGATAATTAACGGGATGGGAAGGAGGTTGCTAGGAAGATATCGAAACGCACCCAGAAGGTCTGGGCGTGCGGATAAAGGGATTGGGGAAGGCGCTTGGTAAACATGCTGACAAGACGGGGAAACTGATAACGCTGAGAAGACGGGCTTATCTCATGAAGCTGAGCAGGGTGTCTCTACGGCTCGATGCTGAAAGTAATTGAGCAACTAGTTGATCGATCTCAGCTAGAATATCCTTGACGGCATTTTCCCTGATGTAGTCCCTCAGCTTGCCCACTTGGTTCGGTGCCAGCGGCCTAACTTGCCCACCGCTACTGAAACCGTATATGTAGTTGTAATAATTATTGACAATATTCCAATAGTCGAGCTCTTTAAGTACCCTACCTAGCTCTCTGCAGACAGCCTCCCTCGCCTCTTTTCCCAACTCACTAAGCCTCTTATGTACTTGATTACTGGGCTCGTACCGAGGTATAGGGAACTCAAGGGGCTTCTTATGAAAATCCCTTGGACCATAGGCGCCCTTAGTCTGCATGGGCTTGACCAACTCGTTAAGGATGCTTGAATTTAATATGGCAGTTAGGTAATGTGCCTCATCCTCATTATTGGTCTGGTACAAATACAGCGTAGTGTGAATGATTATACCATTAACCTTCAACTCGTTATTTCCTACCCTAACCAGATAAGGCTCATCAACTACTACGGTTGCCGCCAAGTTAGTGCCTGACCTCAAGTAAACAACCTTATACTTAAAGTTGGGATCTTGTTTAGTTAATTTATTCTGATAATTCAACCACTCATATACACTTGTGCCCCTTTGACGCTCAGTCCTCACCCTGGCCCACTCTCTTTCAACCTCCTCCAGGTACCTGGCCAGGTAAGCCTTACCCCTCGCCTGGGCCTTAGGCCTCCGGATTATTTCGTAGCCACCGTTACTCCCCATTATCGGCAGTACCGCTAGGTTTGGGTGCAGGTGGCAGAATGGCACAACCTCGGCGCTTGTTAATATGCCGTAGATGAACTCCCTCTCGACAGGCAACGGACCAATGCCAACGCTGACATGACCCCTCTCCTCTACCCTAGCCCTGTTGGTCTCAACGATCACGAAGTCTGGGCTTGAGGCGTCAACAATCCTAACGAACCATAAACCATATGGATATACAGTTGCGCCATTGAAGAAATCGTCGTAGTAATCGCTCCTCCTTGCCTTTAACTTAAACTCGCTATAGTCTAGGAATGTTCTACTACCAACGCTGTTTAGGAACAGCTTCTTCTCCTCAATCTTCAACTGTCTCACCGCTTCGCCTAGCGGCATGACCTTGTGTCTATCTTCGGGTAGTCTACCGCCTATGACCGTAGCCTCAATGGGCCAGCTTGTTGTGCCTCTTTCGGCAATGACGGCTATTGCCGGCACGTAGAATAGTGGTTGAACATTTTCGCAGTCGATTATCTTCCTAAAGGCTATGTGAGCCCCAGTGGCGCCTACCCTGATATTGTGGTGT
>Ga0080008_139018_pt1 | contig 13768 bp, 12 predicted proteins | sample ConCONMetagenome_FD_69211 | JGI IMG/M metagenome (GOLD analysis project Ga0080008, IMG submission 69211) | Hot spring microbial streamer communities from Conch Spring, Yellowstone National Park, USA - CON_C (SPADES assembly) (version 2) | ecosystem: Environmental > Aquatic > Thermal springs > Hot...
GAGCATCCTCCTGAACATCCTCTGCCTACGCTCACTCCACAGCTTCCTATCTACCACACCCAACTAGGGTCCGAGTAGAGTTTCCTAGAGAGGTATTTTTCCTCTCCCTCGGCAAGCCGATTACAGTTGGAGGCGTTATTCCTCAGAGCGTAGAGATGTCGGAAGGGATTTCGGGCAATCTTAGGAAGCTTTTTAAGGTCTAGAGACTCAGTTGGTTTAGGTGCCTAGAGGTGGGGGTGCTAGATAGCATAGTACCGCAAAGCGAGGGGCAGAAGCGCCTAGTGGAATCTCTCAAGAACGAGGCGTACTCGATAGTAGGAATCTTCGGACCCACTGGAAGCGGGAAGTCCCTGTTCTCACTAGCCTACGGTATAGATGCTGTAAGCAACGGTAAGTTCAAGAGGTTTCTAGTAATAAAGCCTGTGGTAGATGTTGTCACCGGTGAGGAACTCACACTAGCTAAGGCAGGGGAGGAGTACCTAAGGCTGGTAAGGGAGTACATAGTCGACGTCATAGGTCCATTCGTAGATCTCCGGAAGATAAACGAGCTGATATCCTCGGAGAAGTTGCTACTAGCTGACGGACACTACCTAAAGGGAAGGACCTTCGATGACACTCTCATATTCGTAGACGACGCCCAGCACGTAAAGCTCGAGACCCTACTCGAGGTAATAGTTAGGCTAGGTAATAGGAGCAGACTAATAATAGCAGCCGACCCAATATTCCAGACCTTTAGAGGGGTCCACCAGGACCACGTAACTACCCTAAGAGAGATACTGCTAAGCGAGACGAACGCGGTAGTCGTAGACCTGGGTGCGGAGGACGTAGTCAGAGCAGGAGCTAAAACGGGTCTAAGGTTCCTTCTGGAGTATATACTGAGAGTTAGAAAGCTGACGGAGTCCGAGACTAAGGCCTACCAGGTCATCAAGATGCACTCACCGGACGCCGACGTTATTACGGTACTCGACGTGGAGGAGGTAGCTAAGAAGTACGGGATCTCCTCGGAGCACGTACCTAAGTATCTAGTTGTAGTGAAAGCAGGTCACCTGGGTAGGCTAGTCGGCAAGGGTGGTGAGAGGATCGAGGCTATAGAGAAGGAGCTCGGAGGAAGGGTGAGGGGTTTAGAGCTGGACCTAGACCTAACCAACTACATCAGGGCGGTACACCCGGTGTCGTGGATATGGAAGAGGGTTAAGGTCGATTTAATGGGTTCGTACCTCGCTATAAGGGTGGAGAGGGAGAACCTAGGACCTCTAATGGGGCAGAAGGGCACCTACATAAGGTTCCTCGACGAGGTTACTAATAAGCTCATGAACTTGGGCGTACGCGTAATACCGATTGTGAGCGAGGAGAGGGAGACTAAGAAGAAGTCCGAGAAGACTTCTCGACGTAAAGATCGAGAACAACCTGGTAGTAGCGGGGACCGACGGACCTGACAACCCTAGATAGGCTAGTCGTACAGGTAGCTCCAAGTTCCTTACACCTCCCAAGGTACTTCTCCTGAGCCCTTTCCAGCGCCTCATACTCTCTCTCAGCAGATATGAAGTCGTAAACGTGAATAAACCCAGAGCTCTTTAGTGCGTAGACCGCGTACTCGAAGTACTCGAAGGCCAGCTCCGGAAGGGGCATCAGTACCCTATCGAATCTCCCCGGGTGTGCCCTAGCAACGTCCTTGGCGTCTCCCAGAACCGGGATAACCACCCCCTCAACCTTATTCAGCTTTACGTTCTCGACCACGAGCTCGTAGGCATGCGGATTTATATCCACGGAGACGACGAGCCGCGGTCTGGAGTGCTTAGCTATTATTATGGAGAATAGACCTGCCCCAGCGAACATGTTGAGTACCTCCTCACCCCCTCTCACACTCCTAGCTACCCTTATGTGCTCGTAGTTTAGGGCTGGGGATATATACACCTTAGCTATGTCCACCTTAAACACGCACCTATGCTCTCTATAAAGAGTCTCCGTTCTCCTCTCCCCAGCTAGGTGTATGTAATCCCTAACCCTATAGGACCCCCTCACCGGGGTTACAGCCAACCACACGGACTTTATGTTCGGGTACCTCCCAATCAACTCGGTAGCTATCTGCCTGAACACCTCCAAGTCTATGTCTACCCCAACGGGCTTCCTGAGTACGGCTATGTCCCCGATAATCTCAACCCTCTTCCACAGCAACCTCGCAACCTCCTCCCCTACCAGGGCCTTCGCGATCTCCCGTAGCAAGCTCTCTCAAAAGTACTTAATAACTCCCTAACTTAAATCTTTATCGAGGTGTAGGTATGCCTAAGCTGAGCTCGGGGTTGATCATAGCTGGAGCCTATGCTGATAAGATTAGGAGGACCGTCTTCGCACAGCTCAGGGACATGATCAAGGAGGGGGCTATTAAGAGTAGCGATATAGCCTACAGCATAGCTCAGCTAAATAAGCTGCTCTACAGCATCCTCGTGGAGAACCTCAAGGTCGAGAAGGGGGATGTAGTAAGAATAATGATAGACTACGAGGTCTCGGAGGGGAAGTTAGAGTGGAAGCTAGACACCCTAAAGATCGAGCTATTCAAGAGAGTTCCCGCTGAGGAGGTGCAGAGGGTTCTGGAATCGGTACTACCTAAGGCTAAGTCCATCATGGAGGGCATAGTTGAGTACGCTGTAGAGAGGCTTGGTGAGACGGAGGACGGGGATGTAGTTCTAGCGATAAAGCTGGGTGATAGGGAGGTAGGTGCCTTGGTAGCTACTCCTATAAATGGGGAGTTTCTATACATAAAGAAGGCTGCTATGATAGCCCCGTCTCCATCCATAGTCGAGAAGCAGAGGATACCACTAGACGGTAAGACCGCTGAGGAGGCCGTGAGGAGTAACATAGCCGTACTAACGACATCGGCGAAGTACGTTACAGATGAGGAAGCTAGGAAGATTTACGAGATAATAAAGAGGAGGGTAATACCCACAGCTACTGTTGAGAGGATTAGGGAGGAGGAAGAATAGTGGAGTAGACCTCCTCCACCTTCTTAATAGCTTTTTTGAAGATTTCGTACCCTACTGTTAGGAGACCCTCCCTATCTAGCACTATATCGTCACCAATGATTACGGTCTCTATACGGAGGTCCCCCTCGGTAATAGCCTTAGCTGCCGAATCTATGGAGTCCGGAGGAGGCCAACCGGGAGGCTCGGATAGGTTAAACACTACGATACTACTCCTCGCGCCCTCCTTAATTAGAGACGACTCTTCGTAGGCTATGAACTCGGAGGTCGTCCTAGTCCCTGCTGTAAGGGCTCCCAGGGGGTCTGCTTTCTTCATCCAGATGAGCTCCTTTAGCACCTCCCTTATGCTATACGAGGCCCTAACTCCAATACCGAGTCCGCAGCCCTCCCGCCAACTACCTAGCATATTGCCGAAGTAGATCGTCTTCAGCTTCGAGGCTGTGCGGGGGTTTAGTAGGACGACATCAACACCACCCGGTGATTCCTCGGTCTCCTTCTCCGGACTGATAACGTAGATAGGTATGCGAAACTCTCTAGCGATGTCTACGTACTTCCCCCTAAGCTCGTCACACACAGCTATAGCGATCTTGACCCCTTCCACCTGCTTCCACCTACTTAGCAGCAACCTAAGCTCCTGAAGCTGATGCTCGTCGTCGAGACCGCAATTAAGAGGGGGCGCGAGAGTAACGTTTATCCCCACATCCCTGGCAGCTCTAGCTACCTCATCTAAGTAGATATCCACTACCAAGGCTTCGGTAACTCCGCTGCTGACCAGCTCTGCTAGGGATAGGGTTGCTACGTAGTACATGTCGCTCCTCTGCATAGACTTGAGTATTTCCTTAACTAGGAACCAGTCTACGAAGTCGACCTTATACCTGAGCGGGTAGAGTGAGAGGACCGTAAAGCCCGACGCGAACCCCTTCAAAAGTAGTCTTCCGCTACCGGATAGTAGGAGCTCCGGGTACTGGTACTCCTCGGGAACCCTCCCAGCTCCAAGGCCTTTTATAACTCCGTTCTCTATGTATATATAGCCCTGCTTTACGAACTCCGCCCTCTCTCCCAGTAGTACTAGTGAGGCCCCCTCTATTAGTATCTTAACCAAGACGGACCCCTGAGCACCTACCTACGCATAGCTGACCTTAAGACGCTGAAAGTTAGGTACTTCCTTCCACTAGATCTCAGTAACTCATCCCACTCGTGGAGTATCCTAACGGCCTCATTAGCTACCTTAATAGCCTCAGTAATACCTGCGTGAGGGTCGAACTCGTTAGTAACCCTGTTCGCTATAACAGCGCAGACCGCCCCCGCTCTAGCTCCGTATATGTTAGCTAGAGTGAATATCGTGGAGGCCTCCATCTCGAAGTTGAGGACGTTCAGCTCCTTAAGCTTCACCTCAATACCTCTCCACCTATCTGGTAGGTACCCCCTAAACCCGGGGCGCCCCTGTCCTACGTAGAAGCTGTCACTGCTTGCAGTTATTCCGACGTGGTACCTAACCCCAAGGACTTCGGCAGCCTCCATTAACGCTAGCAGAACGTCGTAGCTAGCTACAGCCGGGTACTCCGGGTCTACGTAGATCCTACTCACACCATCGAATCGTACCGCAGCTGTGGAGATCACTACATCACCAAGCTTTATGTACTCTTGAAGAGCTCCCGTAGTTCCTACTCTAATGAAGGTATCTGCGCCAACCCTTAGTAGCTCCTCTATAGCGATAGCTGTAGACGGACCCCCTATACCCGTGGAGATGGCAGCTATGTCTACGCCACGGTACTTTCCTACGTAGCATACGTAGCCCCTGTGCTCGGATATCTTCCTACCCTCATCCCAGGAGCTCGCTATAAGGGGCACTCTCCCAGGGTCTCCGGGTAGTAGGACGTATCTGGGCACGTCACCGGGCTTTAGGCGTATGTGGTACTGCAGACCCTCAGCAGTTTCGGGCGTCAAGGCGGACTTAAACGTACCCACCTAACCACCCTACTGGACTACTTAGCTAAGCTATAATCTCCGCTAGGTCCTTTCACCACACGGTGTTGGTGGGCTGCGAGCTGGTAGACGTCCTCAGGAAGTTTTTAGTAGAGGCTCTAAGTAATGCAGAGCTACTAAGGTAGCCCTGGCGTGAGCAAGGCGAGAACGGGAGTCAAGCTTGAAGCAAAGCTATTCGCGAACAGCACCCCAATCGGGGGTCCGCTTAGCCGTTTAGATTAGACGTATGTACTTAGTCTCCCTAACGTACTTAGGCCAGTTACTATCTGAGAGATCTAAGTCGAGGTACGCTGCTGTAGGGTTGAAGTAGGGGGACCCCCTTCTACTGAAGAGTGTGAGGACTCTGTAGCCGTGGTTGAGTTTGTAACCGTAGACACACGGCTCGTGCCCTCTTACAACTAGCTTAACGTTAAGGGTTTTAGTTGCCCACTCCGTAACCGGGCGTCCGAAGAGCATACCAGCTCCCCTAGGGGACGGGCGCCCCTCCTCATTACTCTCTATAGGGTCGTTCCAGAGCACCTCGATGAGGGTCTCCCTAACTACGCGATCCTCAGCACCCAGCAGGTACTCCCTAATGTTCTGGGCCTTGCGGTAACTTGATACCGGGAGACCCCCGTGCACAGCTAAGAACGCGTCCCTTAGGTAGACCGCTATGTGTAGGTACGCGAATACGTCCTCGACGAAGTGTCGGTATATGGTGAGCCCGTCCCTCAGGAGATACCTCGCTACGAGTTCGTCTGGAAAGTCGTGGGGGGACGGTTCGATCACTCTAACCCCCTCGTGGTTACCTAGTAGTAGGAATACCGACTCCGGGTAGTCAACCTTAATCTCCAGGAGGGTGAGGAGCACCTCAAGCTGGTGCTCCCCCCTGTCTATGTAGTCCCCGAGGAAGAGCAGGGTCACCTCCCCCTTTGCTAGCTGTTCCCTAGAGTACCTCCCGAGGATCTCCCTCAAGTCGTTGAGGCTACCGTGTATATCGCCCACAAATACGTACCTCCCGTAGGTTCTGAGGCTAGCTACCTCCCCATACTTCCTCAGAGACTCCCTGAGAACCTCGCTGTAGGTCTCGATAGCTCTGCGGACAGCCTGCACGTTACCGGAAATCTCCTCCGCCTTACCGATATAGCTAACTAGACTCATGCCCCCTCAACCTCCTCATGATTATTTCATTGGTCAACCTAGGATCTGCTCTCCCCCTAGTCTTCCTCATCACCTGACCTACTAGGAAGTTCACCGCCCTGGGATCCCTCTTGGCGTCTTCAACGGCCTTGGGGAACTCCCTGAAGACCTCCTCCACGATCTTCTCGAGGTCCTCGGCAGAGCTCAGGGTAGTCATGCCGCTCTCCACGATCTTCTCAGGGCCGACGTCCTCCACGATTACTCTCCTGACGTACTCTTTGAGGAGCTTTACGCTTATTACTCCCTTCTCCAAGTAGTCAACGATCCCGCACAACCTCTCGGAGCTCAGACGCTTCAGCCCCTCACTTAGGTCCAGGTCTAGTTCGTCAACCCACCTCAAGAACTCGTTAACAAGTATCGACGAAACTACCTTGGGGTTTCCGCAGAGCTTAACGGTACTCTCGAAGTGATCGCAGAGCCTCTTATTGAGTACTAGTACAGACGCCATGTAGCTACCTATTCCGTACTCCTCAGCCAACCTCCTAGCCCTGAGGTCCGGTAGCTCCGGGAGCCCCCTCTTGATAGACTCTATAAGGTCCCGCGGTATAGTGATCGGGGGTAGGTCGGGGTCTGGGAAGTACCTGTAATCGCCTTCAAGCTCCTTAACTCTGGAGGGTACAGTTATACCCCTCTCCTTTATCCAGTGCCTCGTCTCCCTCTCTAGGGTGCCCCCGGACTTCAGTATGTTGAGCTGTCTCGTTATCTCGTAGCCGAGAGCCTTTTCGAGCTCCTTCGGCGAACCGATGTTCTTTATCTCAACCCTAGGGCCTCCCTCAACGGATATATTGGCATCAGCGCGTAGAGCCCCCTCAAGTGAGGTATCGGTTATGTCGAGGTGCTCTAGTATCGAGCCTAGCTTCTCTAGGAATACCCTAGCCTCCCTAGGATTGGAGAAGTCCGGCTCAGTAACTATTTCGAGGAGAGCTATGCCGGCCCTGTTGTAGTCTATTAGTGAGTAGGTACTCCCGAGGGGACTGCCTCCTGGGTATACGATCCTACCAGTATCCTCCTCTACGTTGATCCTCCTAATTCTAATAACCTTGCTGTAGCTACCCATATCTATAGTGACCGAGCCGTCAACAGCCAACGGGATGAGCCCGTACCTATCGTACTGGGAGATCTGGTAGTTCTTAGGTAGGTCCGGGTAGAAGTAGTGCTTTCTAACGAAGACCAGCTTCTCCGAGATCCTGCAGTTAAGTGCTAGTGCTAGTGCTATAGCCTTCTCCAGTGCTACTCGGTTGAGTACGGGTAGGGACCCCGGAAGACCTAGGCACGTTGGGCAGACGTTCGTATTAGGCTTCCTACCCCTGTAATCACTTGAGCAACTACAGAATAGCTTAGTCCTAAGGGAGGTTATCTGCGCGTGGACCTCTAAGCCTATGGCGACCCTAGCGCTCATAGCCTACGATCACCTCCACCATACGCGCTACGTTAATTAGGACCCCCTCGGAGAGTGGAGGCCCGAAGAGCTGTATGCCAACCGGAAGACCTCCCACAAACCCCCCCGGGACGCTTATAGCGGGGAGCCCCGCCAGGTTTACCGGTACCGTGTTTATGTCTAGACTGTAGAGCTTGAGGGGGTCCGTTATCACCTCACCAAGCCTAGGTGGAGGTGTCGGAGCCGTCGGCGATACTGCGAAGTCGAACTCCGAGAACAGCTTCCTGAAACCATCGTAGACAGCCCTCCTAACCTTAGCGGCCTTCAGGTAGTACCCCTCGTAAAGCCCTTCACTAAGGACGTAGGTCCCCAGGATTATCCTGCGCTTGACCTCGTCCCCGAAACCGATCTTCCTAACCTGAGCGTAGGCCTTGGTCCAAAGCAGTCCCTCCGCACTTAGGTGTATCCCGTACCTGAGACCATCGTACCTAGCTAGGTTAGAGCTGGCCTCAGCCATGGCGATTATGTAGTAGGCCGGCAGGGAGTACTCCAGCACCGGTACGCTCCTGAACTCCACTTCGATGCCGTAGCCCTCCAGTTTGTTGATCACGTGCTCCAGAGCCTTAACGACCCCCCTATCAACTCCCTCCCCAACCATCTCCTCTATGACAACAGCACGGTACCTCCTGAGGGGCTCCTCCCTAACGAACTGCGTGTAGTCAGGTACCTCCACCTTAAGGCTCGTGGAGTCCCGGGCGTCGTGACCCGCTATTACGGATAGAACCCTAGCTACGTCATCCACACACCTACCTATAGGGCCTATCTGGTCTAGACTACTCGCGTAAGCTATTAGCCCGTACCTACTCACCAACCCGTATGTGGGTTTAAGCCCTACAGTACCTGTGTAGGCTGCCGGCAACCTTATGGAACCACCGGTATCAGACCCCAGGGCTACGGTAGCCTCGCAGGCGGCCACGGCTGCAGCACTACCTCCGGAAGATCCTCCCGGTACACGCTCCAGGTCCCAGGGGTTCCTGGTCGGGAAGAAGGAGCTGTTCTCCGTGGTGGAACCCATTGCGAACTCGTCCATGTTGGTCTTACCGATGATTATGCCACCAGCCGCCTTGACTCTCTCTACTACAGTTGCATCATACGGAGGTACGTAGTTCTCTAACATTCTAGATCCGCAGGTAGTCCTAATACCCTTGGTACTGATGTTGTCCTTTACAGCTACTAGAGACCCTCCGAGAGGTCCCAAGGTCCCCCTCCTCAGTAGCTCCTCAGCTTCCTTAACCACCTCCTCCATAGGTCTGAGGGTTATGTAAGCCCTAACCACCTCCTCGTGTCTCTCGACGATTCTGTAGACCTCCTCTATGTACCTGAACAGGAAGTCCGGGTCCCCCTCGACTCTAGCTCTGAGGTCCCTAATACTCATGGCAGCCAGATCCGTGCACTGAGGCGCACGCATGGTCTCACAGGGTTCGGGGGGCCTTTAGGTAGCCATCCTCAAGCTCTCTACTGAGGAGCTTATGTCCCTCGGACCCCGTTACACCTCCCTCAACATCCTCTCGAACGTTTCCCTCACCGAGGTAGGTGGTGTAGAGAGGTTCCAGTTCGTCAGGTAGGTTTAGGTCGCGTATCTTATTGAACATCTCAACGATCTTCTCTAAGTCTCTGAGTATACCTTCCAGTTTAGACTCATCGACCTCCACTAAGGCTAGGGTCATCAGCTTCCTCAGCAGGTCTACCTGCCTCAATGTACCCATCCTCTTTAGTAGGTTCCTGCGTGCTATTAAACTTCGTAATTAGGAAGGGCTGTCACACTATTTTCCGGGTTCATCCAAGCATTTGAGACCCTGCTCGAACAGGAGGGACCTCATGGAGATCACCTCCAGGTAGTTCCTGGGTAGGACGGGCCTCCCACCCTCGTAGGGGAAGGCGTACGGCAGTTCGATCTCGACCTCGTAATCCCCCAGCCTAGCTGTAAACCTGAGTCCGAAGCGTATGTCGAGGCTCCCGAGCTCCACACCCTCAGCTACCTTACGTAAAACGTACGCTGCTCCAGCTATAGTTAGCTGGTACCTACCCAGGTTCCTGGATTTAACATTACCGGTTAGCTTTGCCGTGATCTCCTTAAAGGTCCTACCCCTCGGCGGGTGCTCCCCCATTATACCCCCTATAACTACCGCATCGGAGTCGCGGACATCGATCGGTTTAAGCTCCTGAGGTGCCTTAGGGTCGAGGACTAGGGGTCTCAGGATAGCCCCCTCCCTTACAAGTTCCACCACACTCCTCTCCTCAACCCTCGCGCCGAGGCCCTCTAGGAGCTCCCTAGCCCTCCTGGATTTCACGTTAGTGAAGAGGACACCCCCCTCAAAGAGCTCTACTACGTAGCTGTACTCACTGAGTAGCCACGGAGATATACACGGTTCCAGGTGCTCCACTATAACCAGCACTCCGGGTCATCCGTAACTAGCTGCCCGGGATTTTAAGGACCTACGGCTGGGACCCGGCGACCCGGTAGCGTAGAGGTATTCCGAGCCCTACTGCTCCGGTGCGTTAAGACTCCGCTACCTCAGTTAAGCTAGTTTTGGTACAAGTGGGTAGCGCAGGCCGGGCTCCGCGAGACCGGCGCTGGCAGGGGGTTGGGTATAGCTATAACTTCTCGTAGACCTATAGAGACGGGTACGGGTACGAGGATCTTAGCTGCGCTAGCGCTGGTCCTACTGACCCTCAGTTCGCTAGCTAGTGCGGTTAGCGAGGCATTCAGTCTCTGCCAGGCTGTGGGCAATCCAAGCCGCTGTAGGGAGGTGAAGCTGGCAACGGCAGGGGTGATCCCCAACGGGGTTAGAGTGGAGGGCCTACCCCTGAGTCTGTACGTAGCTGTAGCTAGCGGTAGGGGTCTCGTACTCATCCAGGCGGGGCTCTCAGCAGACGAGTACTTCACCCTCTTCACCTCCGCGGCGGTTCTAGTTGCAGCAACGGCTATCGGTGCGGATCCCGATCGCTACAGCTACTACATATACCTGGACCCACCCACAGCTAGGGTTGCCGGCCCCTCCTCAAGTGCTGCTGTAGGACTGGGCGTTGCCCTAGCCGTGCTAAACGCTACCCTACCGGAACCGGTTGCTGTACTAGGTATTCTACTACCCGACGGGGGGTTCGGGTACGTGGGTTACGCGGATGAGAAGGTGAGGTCCCTAGTGGGTAGTGTGGGGCTCATCCTGGTACCACGCTTCCAGAACCTAAGTCGGGAGACCCTGAGGCTCTGCGAGGAGCGGGGGATCCGTGTTGTAGAGGTGGGCGACCTCTACGAGGCTCTTCAATTCCTCGGGGAGTCTAGGGGGGTTAGCGTAGGTGGTGGTAGCTGGGGCCACCTAGGGCAACTCCTCGGGGGCTGGGTCCGGCTGGTTAATGAGAGCCTAGGAAGGTATTTGGGGGACCTCAAGGGTACCTGCAGTAGGGGCTTGGACTACCCCGGGGCGGTGACCCCGGTAGGGTCTAGGTGGGCTTCGGTAATCACGCGCCTACTCACCACGGTCAGGTCCGCCTGGATCTGCGGGCTGGGGGCAGGTGCCATTGGTCTTAGCGATATCGTAGCTGAAGTCCGGGGCAGGATTACCAGGCTCTCCGAGGAGTACCGGGGGTGGTCGAGCTCGCTGCCCGCAACTGCGGAGGTTCTCGTAGTCCTCTCCGAGGTCTACGCGGCCCTAGTAAAGGCCGAGGAGCTGTTCGGTAGGGTTGTTGGAGGTTCGGTGGGTACTGCGGAGGCTTTGGATGACCTCGCACTGAGCTACACCCTAGCTGAGAGCGCCCTGGCCCTGCTCAGGGCTCTAAGGGCTTCCGCAGACCTACTCGACTCCGGGCGTGCTGTGAGTCTGGGTCGGTTACTCCTCCTACACCGGTACGCGACCGCCCTCTACTCACTCCTACGAGACTCCCCCGTAGCGGTGGAGTGGGTGGGGGAGTTCGAGTTCGTTGGTGGCGTGCTAGCTAAGGCTGGGGAGCTCCTAGCCAGAGACCCCGCGGCCGCCCTAGCCCTGTGCGTAACCTCCCTAGTTAAGCTAACGAAGCTCCTCTACCTAGACCAGTACCGGGGCTCCTGGAGGGTTGTCGAAGTCGTGAGGAGTAGGGCTGTCAGACTCCTCAACACCTCCGCAAACCCGCTGCTGGAGCTGTACGTAGGTCTGGGGGACGTCTACGCTACACTACGTGCAGACCCCGAGGGGGTTCTGGAGGCCTACCTGGGGGCCTCCGTGAGGGGGTTCGCCTACGCCACCATACTCGGCAACCCCCCAGAGCCTACCCGCGCGCCCGCTACTCACCTGTGGTACCTCCTCATCGCGCTCCCCCTGATCCTGGGGCCTCCGCTAGCTCTACTTCTTCGAAGAGCTCGAGGATCCTCCGCGCGACGTACCTCACGTAGCTATCTACGGGCACTACCTCCACGCCGCAACCGGGGATCCCGTAGACTACGCACCACCCATCCGGCACCTCCGCTAGTGCCGCCAGTGCCAGCAGGTCCTCCTCCCCCTTAACTAGGACCAGGGCTCCGCGACCCGGAGCAGAGGTCCGCACGGCCTCCCTCAGCCTCTCAACAGCCTCTAGGCATATGTGGGACCGGGGGTTGGTGCACTCGTAGATGTAGCTAAAGCGGTCGCCTACCCAGGGTTGCAGCAGGGTCCTCCTGGTAACGCCGTCGACTACGCAGATAGAGGGTACGAGGCCCAGCTCTACGAAGCTCCGGCATACGTAATCCCCGACAGCCACCACAGCTACGCAGTCCCCGGACAGCTCTGCGGCGGTGGCCGTTACCGAGGACTCCTCACCGCAGATACGCACCCCTAAGAACCCCCTCCCCAGGGAGCTCCTGAGGGCCTCGGGCATCCTAAGGCACCGCAAGCGGACCCCCGCGGAGGTTAGGTACCTACACCCAGTAGTCTACGCGGAGATAACTGACCTCCTCCCCGCCCTAAAGGGCGAGGGCTCCCCTTAGGGGGTTCATCGGTTCCCCGCATCTATTCGGGGCTACATCTGTCATCTGCGGGGCAGTCGGGGTGGTCAGAGATCCCCCCATCTTAGATAGGGCTCTTTTCTCGATGTCTAGAACCGCTACAGTGTCTCTATCAGCTTCGAAGCCGCACCTAGAGCACCTCAATCTTCTATAGCCGTTCTCAGCAAGCTTAGAGCTACACACTGGGCATGTTGATGATGTTCCCCTAGGCTCTACAACTATTATGGGTACCCCGTTCTTCTCGCACTGCCAGTTAATCCAATGCTCCAGCTTCCTATAGCTCAGTATTAGTAGAGAGACTCTGTGTTCCTTTGGAAGCTTCCTAAGGTTCTCCACCAGGTTCGTCAAGTCTTCTCTAGCAAAAGCATATAGATGCTGTTTTGCTAGTGCAACTATTTTATGCGATACCTTCTTAGCCCAATTCTCAACAACGTTCCTAGCCTTTCTGTGGAAGTACCTAATCCTCTCCCTAATGCCCCTCCTCCTAAGCCAGGCACTGTACCTTGGGGAGGAGTACTTCTTCTGAAGCTCCTCGGCTAAACGCTTATAGTGTAGAGCTCTCCCAACAGCTGTCTCAAATCTGTACTCAAAACGTGAGTTACCTATGACAATGTGCTTCTCATTAACGTCAACAGCTAGAACACCTCTAGCAACATACTTAGCAGGCTTGGGTACACGCTTGGATACCCCTAGAATGAACTTGCCATCCTTAAGTAACAGCACTGCATCTCCACTTGGACAACTGTCGTACCTCATGTCCCAGCCTATAATCCTGAGCCTAAAGCCTCCTAAAACCTCAACATAGCCATCCCTGAGCCTGTAGCTGTATCCATTCGTTAGCCAGAGCCTAGGGGTCTTAGCCCTAGGTACCCTACCCCTGTTAGGGTTGCTGAGCCAGGACTTGGCGATCGCTATGGTCTCTATATAACAATCAACGGCAACTTTAGATGGCAAATTACACCTCTCCTTAAGAACGCTGTACAGTAGTTTATGTGCTTTGCCGAGGCTCAGCGCTTTACTCTCTATAACCACCTTAACAGCGTAGTTAAGAGCTTCTCTATACCTCCTCATAAGGTTTATGAGCTCCTGCTCTGAGCCAGGCTCGGGGCTAACCCCCATCCTGATGGTCAGGGTTAGCGAACCCTCATCGCCTGAAGGCATCCCTACTCGACCCTGTACCTAGCTATGCTGACTTTTCTGAAGCAGTTTGGGCATGTAGAATAGTACTGCTTC
>Ga0080008_137228_pt1 | contig 13619 bp, 8 predicted proteins | sample ConCONMetagenome_FD_69211 | JGI IMG/M metagenome (GOLD analysis project Ga0080008, IMG submission 69211) | Hot spring microbial streamer communities from Conch Spring, Yellowstone National Park, USA - CON_C (SPADES assembly) (version 2) | ecosystem: Environmental > Aquatic > Thermal springs > Hot...
AAGGACGACAAGGAGCCCGACATCGGCCAGTGGACGCTTATATACTTCGCCGACGGGGAGGGGCTGACCTTCCCCACGGCCACCCTCCGGCCTGAGACCGCCCCCGGCGTCACCAACCTGTGGATTAACCCAGACGCCGATTACGTAGTTGCTGAGCTCAACGGGAGGAGGGTGGTGGTGAGCAGAGACGCGGCGTTTCGCCTATCTTTCCAAGGCGAGGTGAAGGTGCTGAGGGAGGCCAGGGGCCGGGAGTTCGTGGGCAGGTGGGTCCAGAACCCAGTGACCGGCGAGTGGGTCGAGATATACGAAGCCCGCTTCGTAGACCCCAAGGTGGGGACCGGCGTCGTGATGTCCGTCCCCGCCCACGCGCCTTACGACTACGCGGCGCTTAGAGACATGGGCTTGGAGCGGCTGATCCCGTTGATAATAGTGGAGGGATACGGCGAGTACCCTGCCAAGGAGGTGGTGGAGAGGATGGGCGTCAAGAGCCAGACCGACCCCGCCCTCGAGGAGGCCACCAAGGAGGTTTACTCCGCCGAGTACGCCCGCGGCGTGATGCGGGAGGACGTGGCGGAGAGGGTGGGCCAGCACCTTCCAGAGCCCGCCAAGTCGATGCTACGCGCCGTCTTCCGGATGTTCTTCGCCGGGAGGCCCGTCAAGGAGGCCCGGGACTTCATAGCGAGATGGCTCGTGGAGTCGGGTCTGGGGGGCGTTATGTACGACGTAATGAACAAGCCGGTGTACTGCCGCTGCGGCACTGAGATCGTGGTGAAGGTGCTGGAGGATCAGTGGTTCATAAACTACGGCGACCCCCGGTGGAAGGAGGCGGCCCGCAGGCTGATAGAGGAGATGTCCATGGTGCCGAGCGACGCCAAGGCGCATTTCCTGGCCACGGTGGATTGGCTCGACAAGAGGGCCTGCGCCAGGACCAGGGGGCTGGGCACCCCGCTTCCCTGGAGCCAGGGCTGGGTCGTAGAGAGCCTGAGCGACTCCACCATCTACATGGCCTTCTACGCGGTGATAAAGAAGATCAGGCAGTTCAGCATCAAGCCGGAGCAGCTGACCGAGGAGTTCTGGGACTACGTCTTCCTGGGGCAGGGCTCCCCCGAGGAGGCGGCGAGGAGGACCGGCGTGCCGCCGGAGGTCCTCAGGGCCGTCAGGGAGGAGTTCGACTACTGGTACCCCCTCGACTCTAGGAACTCCGGCAAAGACCTAATACCGAACCACCTCACCTTCTTCATATTTAACCACGTGGCCATATTCCCCAGGGAGAAGTGGCCGAGGCAGATCGTGGCCAACGGCTGGGTGCTGAGGGAGGGCGAGAAGATGAGTAAGTCCAAGCGGAACGTCCTCCCGCTGGACAGGGCCGTGGAGATGTACGGCCCGGACCCGCTCAGGGCAACCCTCGCCATCGCCGCCGAGGTGGAGCAGGACCTGGACTTCAGAGACGCCGAGGCGCGCCGCAACGCCCAACAGCTCATGGCCATATACACCCTCGTCCAGAGGATCGCGCAGACGGCGGAGGACCGCGCCCCCAGCTGGCTCGATCTGTGGCTGGCGTCTGAAGTGGCGCAGATCCTGGAGAGGGCTAAGGAGGCATATCAAAGGGTTAGGGTGAGGCAGGCCGCCGTGGATGTCCTGTACAACGCCAAGTCCGCCTTCGACCAGTACCTCTCCATGGTGGAGAGGCCGTCTAAGCTCGCGGTCGAGGCCGCCAAGGCGTGGGTCATCGCCATGGAGCCCATCGCGCCGCACCTCGCCGAGGAGCTCTGGGCTGTGCTGGGCGGCGGGGGCTTCGCCGCTTCGGCCCCCTGGCCCTCGCTTAAGGCAGACCCCGCGGCCCTCCTGGCGAAGAGATACGTGGACATGTTGATAGAAGACGTGAAGAAGATACCTGCCTTCGGCCCCGGGACGAGGAAGGTGGCGGTCTACGTGAACCGGCGCTTCGAGTGGGCTAAGGCCGCGCTTAGCGGCGATGTACGCGCCGCGGTACAAGCCGGGGCGCCGCCGCAAGCCGCCAAGCGCCTCGTGGACCTCCTCAAGTCCCTGGGGGAGGAGGTCAGGTCGCTGGTGGCGTCTGTGGAGAAGTTCGACGAGCTGGAGGCGCTTACGTCCTACAAGCCCTACTTGGAGAAGACGCTCGGCGCCTCCGTAGAGCTGTACGACGCTGAGGACGCCTCAGCCCCCGACCTGGGCGGCAAGAAGAAGGCGGCGCTCCCCCTGAAGCCGGGGATATACCTCTCCTCCTAGCCGGCCTGCGTCAAGTGCGGCAACACCTCCCTCCTGAATTCGTGGAAGAGCTCGTTGAGGACCTCCTCGTAGCTCGCCTTCCCCACCTCTATGGCGTCCATGTGTTGTTCGATGAGGCGCGTCCGCTCCTCGGAGACCAACTCGCCGAAGTTGCTCTCAAGGAATCGGTACACCTCGATGCCGCGTTTAGTGGGCACCATCAGCTTGTTGCGCCCAGCCACGTAGACGTAGTACCGCTTCGCCAAGACCTGGAGGATCCTGGCGTAGGTGCTCGGCCTGCCGATGCCCCTCTGCCGCATCAAGGCGAGGACGTCGGCCTGCGACAGTATCCTCCTGATCACGCGGTACCGCCTCACCACCACGTCAAGGGTGCCGGTGGGTAGCTCAGGCTCCACGGGGACGAGCTGATAAAGCACCTGGAACCCCTGGCGCTTCACGTTGACCGTCCTCTCAAGCTGGAGGACGTGTCCGTCTATCTCCACGGCGTATCTCGCCACCTCCACAACGCTGGGCTCCATCTGGCTCGCCATGAACCGCCTAAAGATGAGGTCGTAGAGCTGGTAGTGGCTCCGCGTAGGCCGTATGGCAAGTTGCAACACGCCCGCGTTCACCAAGCCCCTCAGCTCCTCCACGTCGATAGGCCTCGTGGGCCTAATGGCCTCATGCGCCCCCTCAGCCGCCTCGCCCCAGGCCCTAGGCCTAAACGCCTCCTCGCCGAACCTCTTGGCGACGTACTCCCTGGCGATGGCTATGCCTGCGGCGGACACCCGCGTGCTGTCAGTGCGGTGGTACGTTATCAACCCGCTTTCGAAAAGATCCTGCGCAAGCCTCATGGCGGAATCCGCAGAGAGGCCCAGCTTATTCACCGCGTCTCTCAGCAACTCGTCCGTGGTGTAGGGCGGAGGCGGGTTCACAGACCTCTCCACCCTCTCAAGCAGCTTTACGGCCACCCTCTTCTTCTTACGCAGAACCTGCAACACCTCCCCCGGCACCTGAAGCCTCAGATCCAAGTCGTCCAGCTGGAGGTCCACGTTGTACACCCTGTTTCTGAGAGACTCCTCGTAGGTCTTCACCACCCACCCCAACACCGGGGTCTGGACCCTCCCCGCCGAGAGGTTGGGGTTCTGGTACCTACTCTGCAGGATCTTGCTGAGGCCGAAGCCCAGCCACCTGTCCTCCACCCTCCTCACGATCTGGCCCATAACCAGCGAGTAGTTCACCGCCCTCGGGCTGGCTAAGGCGTTTAGGATGGCCCTCCTCGTCACCTCGTGGAACTCCACCCTCCTGATGTCGGAGACATAGGGCCGGAGGCCGAGGTAGAGGTCGAAGGCAATCTTCTCCCCCTCCGAGTCGGGGTCCGTGCCTATGAGAACGGAGTCTACCTCCACGGCGATGTTCCTAATCGCGGCGAGGACATCCAGCGGCTTGCAGTCGGGAGGCACGTCGGCGTCGTCCACATACACGCCGCCGCGGCACCTCCAGATCTTGTTGTAGACCGGCACGAAGCCGCCCTCCTTCACAAGCACCGCGTACTCCCCCCCGTCGTACCCGTCGTGTTTGAAGCCGCCGAACCAGCGCGCCACCACCTCCCTCTGCCCCGCGTCCACCCTCTGGAGGGAGGTGGGCAACTCGTATATGTGGCCAAGGGAGGCGGTGACCATCAACACGGCGTCGCCGGTGGACACCTCGTATATCGGCACCCCATCTGTAATTATGAGGCTGGGCCTCCCGAAGAAGTTGGCTATGGTACGCGCCTTAGTCGGCGACTCCACCACCATGAGAACAGTGCGCAACAGCTCGACGCCCCTCGCCGCCGGCGTCAGCCTGCCCTCCACTATATCCCTAATAACCTTCCTATCTCTATCCACCTCCGCCAGCACCGCGCCGAGATCCACCTCGTTTATGTGCCTAAACTCAGCCTCGTCAAACCTAAGCTTCAGCTCCCTCTGCAGGGCGTAGAAAACCTTCCTGTCATCCACCACCACCACGCTGAGGCCCTTGGACAAGCCGCCGGCATATAGGCGGGACGTCCTCCCGCTCCCCTGTATGTAGGTGGTCACGTCCGGCACAAGGACGTACAGCTCGCCATCTATGTAGGCCAACTTGACCTCCGTGGCGGACTCAACAGCCCTCTTCACCTCCTCCAGTTGCAGAAGCCCACCCACAAACTCCACAGCAGACCTCACCACCTCCACCGCGTGTCTGTCGAAGCTGGACAGCTCCGCCCCCTCCATGGACTTCTCAAGAGCCGCCTGGACGCTGAGGGCGTAGGGCGCGAGGCGCTTCAGCTGTCCAATAAGCCTATCCGCCTTATACCGCAGGTCGCTCGCCAGGACGGATCGGACGTTGTAGAGGAAGGTGAGGTAAGCCGGTATGGAGAACTCCTCAATCCTAACCCTAAACCGGAACTTAGGCACCCCCACAAACACCACGTACCTAATCACATGCGGCAGATCTATCCCCCTCACAAGCGCCGACCTCGCCGAGGCGAGCCCCACCAACACCGCCACCTCCCCCCTCTCAAAGGCCTCAAGCACCCCCCTCCGCGGCCGGAAGAAATGCTCCACCGCCAGGCCCGCCTCCTTCGCCCTCTCCACGATAGACGCGCCGAGGCCCCTATCCTGCACATACACGATCCCCCCGGGGCCAAGCCTTCTGAGGAGCTCCACCACCTGCGCCGCCACGTCTTGCGAAGCCTCAACGTAGAGATCCACCACGTTGCGCAGCCCCTCCGCCCTCCCCCCAACATCGAAGCCCAAGATCTCCCTAAAGAGGAGCAGACGCGTGGTCCTCCTCGCCTTGGCCAAGGCGCCCGAGGCCACAAACACCCCCAGCCTAAGCCCCCGCACCGCCCCCTGAAGCCTAGACCTGAGAGAGGAGACCTCCTGCGAAAGCCGCTCAACCTCCTTCAAATCCCCCGCCACCTCCGCCTTCCTCAACTGCCTCGCCAGATTTATCACCTCAAGCGCCATCCCCAACACCTCCTCAGAAACCCCCATAAGCCTCAAGATCCTCTCTATGTTCTTGCTGGTAGCCCTCAACATGCTGTCCACGTCGTCAGCAGCCACGAAGTCGAACCTGTACCTGCTCAACAACCCGAAGTACTTAGGCAGGAAGGCCGACGTCACGATCAACACGTCGAAATCCCCCCTCTCCACAGCCTCCAGCACCCCCCTCCTCTCCCCCTCCCCCAGCAGGGAGTGGTAAGCCAGCGCCCTCAGCGACACCCCCGCCCTCTCCGCGTAAGCCACAAGCCTCCCGTGGGCCTGATGCGCAAGCGCGGAAGTGGGGAATATCAGCAGAACCCTCCCACCCCACCGGGCAAAATGCAGCGCCGACACCAACACGAAGGTAGTCTTCCCCGACCCGGTAGGCGCCACAACAGCAAAGCTCTTCCCCCTCACAAGACGCCTCGCCCACAGCCTCTGCGCCCCCCACATCTCGTACCCAACCACCCCCCTAAAGAAGGCAGAAAACTCCTCATACGCCCTAAGGTACTCCCCAACCCACGCCAAACCCCTCAACGCCCTCCTCCGCCTCAACGCCTCCACCACCTCAGCCACAGACCTCGCCCTGCCCACCCTAGGCAGACACTCCCGACAGGGGAGCCCAGCCGCCAGGCGATCCGACGTGATAGGCCCCCCGCAGTTGGGGCAACTATGGAGATACACCACCAGAGGCAACTCCACGCCACGCGGAGACACAGCCAATAAAAAGGTTTACTTTTCAGCGGACACGCCGCGGTGATACAAGAAAAATAGCCCAAGGCCGAGGCGGCAGACAAGTCTATATAGCTGTGCCCCGCGACGCAGATGGAGAAAATAGCGGAATGGGTAGACGCCTTCAACGAAATCGCCCGACGAACATGTTGCCGACGTACCGGTACGCAACCGGCTCGTAGACGCCTTCAACAAAATCGCCCGCAACGAAAACAACTTCCACAGCTTCTACATCTACAAAACCGGCGAGGACATCCAGGCAACCATCACCCTCGAGGAGGTCGCCCCGGCAAATCAGTGCAGAGGAGGCTCCTACGCCGCCGCCACAGTCGCCATGCAAGGAGGCAAGGCGACGCTGGAAATGACAACAGGCACATACAAGAAGTGCCCCACAGCCACGGGCTACACCGCCGACTACACAAAGACAGCCGCCGAAAGACTCGACCTAGGCGACGACCCCGAACTCCTCAACTACGTAAAATCCATAAAAAACGAAGGCGACTTCATCGCCCTTCTGGAGGCGGTGATCCAAGCCGCCGCTAGCCAATAAACACCTTTTTAAAAACCTCCACAAACTTGTTATACGCCTCGTCGCCGTAAAGCACGACGAGGATCCTCCTCACGCTCCTCAGCCGCGGCGCCAAGTCCCTAAAAACCGCCGCCATCTCAAAAGCCACCGCGTCAAACGGACACCCAAACACCCCCGTGCTAATCGCCGGAAACGCAACAGAGGAGAGCCCCAGCTCCTCCGCCTTAAGAAGCGCGTTCCTCACAGCCTCCCCCACCTTCTCCACCGGCTCCACCCCACACCGCGGCCCCACCGCGTGGATCACATACCTCGCCCTAAGCCGCCCCGCCGAAGTCACCGCCACACCCCCCACAGGCACAGGCCCAAACCTCCGCACCCACTCCCTACTCTCCTCCTGAATCACCCAACCCCCCTTCTTCACAATAGCCCCAGCCACCCCACCCCCGTGCTCAAGATACGAATTGGCGGCGTTAACTACGGCATCAGCCTCCACCTCCGTGATATCCCCCTTAAGAAGCACAACAGAAACCTCCCCCACCCGAAACTCCATACCAACACCACAACCCACACTTATAAACATACCCCACCCACGAACCAGCCACCCCCACGACGCCGCCCCCGCCCTACCCGGCACTAACAAGCCGCCACCCCCAACCAACCCCACGCCCAGCCCCACGCAGACACAGAGAACGCATCATCACGACGCCAAAGAGAACCACTATAGACTATATAAACTACGGCGTTTTTAAAACGTCGTGCAACATGCGCTTTACGTTTGTTAAAGCTTTCTGCTGTTTCGGCGGGTTAAGTATGTAAAGCGGAGATCCAATTTATAAAACGTCGTGCAACTTCTCGGCAGACACTGACGCCGAGGAGAAAAAACACGCCGATACACACACCTCCACACCCGGCGCATCAACACAAAAAAACAAAACCAAAATGACCACAGTCAACAAGCCCCCGTAAGAAACCCACACACGCCGACACAAAAACTTAAAAACCCACAAAAACCAAACACCAGAACCCCCAGCATCTCAAATAGAGAATTGAAAGCGTGTAATGGTAGCTGTTGACCACAGAAGAAAGAAGGGGCTGGGCATTTCAAATAGAGAATTGAAAGTTGCGTTTGGATCTGCGCCGTGGTTGAGCAAGATCTTCGCCGGCATCTCAAATAGAGAATTGAAAGCCTAAGCGTATTGTTAGCCATGACGCCTCTTCTATACATTGAGCATCTCAAATAGAGAATTGAAAGCTGTTCTTTACGCTGTTCCAGAGAAGGGTGCCGATTAGATACCGCATCTCAAATAGAGAATTGAAAGGGCTATCTTCAGGGCATGCTTAATCCTGTCCTCGGGGGTTTGGCGCATCTCAAATAGAGAATTGAAAGACCTTGACCCTGGCAACCCCTCCGAAAACAGGCATATGTTCTGCATCTCAAATAGAGAATTGAAAGATGGTGTATATGTAGTAGTAGTCAGTTGCTGACTTAGTCGCATCTCAAATAGAGAATTGAAAGGTAATTAGCGTGTTGCCCTCGCCGGCCACCACAAGCCAGAAGCATCTCAAATAGAGAATTGAAAGGTTTATTTGTTGGAGGCACGAGATGCGGTGCTCCCAGGCGGATGCATCTCAAATAGAGAATTGAAAGCGTCTGAGGCGGCGGCGCTTAGGGAAAAGCTCTACGCCTTAGGCATCTCAAATAGAGAATTGAAAGCCTTCGCCAACGTTGCTGTTGTCGATACGACAGACAGGTTCAGCATCTCAAATAGAGAATTGAAAGTGAACAAAAACGTGTCGCCTATGCCTGAAAGGGGTAAGTGGTGCATCTCAAATAGAGAATTGAAAGGTTATTTGCTCCATATCAATGCTGAAAAAGAAACATATTTAAATGCATCTCAAATAGAGAATTGAAAGAGAATCTCCGGCTCAGCCACGACCTCTATCTGGCGGCCATCCGCATCTCAAATAGAGAATTGAAAGCGCCGTAGTGCTGTGCGCCGCCGCGGCCAGGAGGCTAGCTGCATCTCAAATAGAGAATTGAAAGTATACCCAACCGCGGGCTCTAGGGCCCACTGCGCCATGGTTAGGCATCTCAAATAGAGAATTGAAAGGTGGTAAAAATTGACTTATTGGGGAACTGGGAAGCTGTGTTAGGCATCTCAAATAGAGAATTGAAAGGACACAGTATTCGCACCACTTTCCCTTTTCAGGCATAGGCGGCGCATCTCAAATAGAGAATTGAAAGGTATAACCTTAACGACGTATTCCGGCAGATGCACCTCAGCCTTAGCATCTCAAATAGAGAATTGAAAGCACCGCCCTCATCGGGCTCGGGCGGGTCATCGGAAATACGGGGCATCTCAAATAGAGAATTGAAAGCTAGTTGCAGATTGACGACTCTTCTCATTGTGTCGAGGTCTGCATCTCAAATAGAGAATTGAAAGAATATGCAACTGTGTTGCCTATGCGCCACTGCTTTACCACCGCATCTCAAATAGAGAATTGAAAGCCACAACGGCCTTAGGCATGTGAAGCGATATCACGACCTGGTCGGGCATCTCAAATAGAGAATTGAAAGGGCATTAAGCGGATTCAGCGCAGGGCAAGCGTACGGCCAAGCATCTCAAATAGAGAATTGAAAGACTTGGGGTCTCCGCGAACCAGCATGACGAGGGTGGCTATGGGCATCTCAAATAGAGAATTGAAAGTGAAGTGGTCGCTCGGCGTCCAAACCGCGTTGAAGCCAAACGCATCTCAAATAGAGAATTGAAAGTTGGCGCAACTCCCGCGACTCCCGTCTCGCTTTCCGCAACGGTGCGCATCTCAAATAGAGAATTGAAAGCTCAGCAACGTCTCTGTAGGCGACTGTGGCAAGCTCAAACGCCGCATCTCAAATAGAGAATTGAAAGCGAAATACGCCCACGGCGACGGCGTCCGGGACGGCGTATACGGCATCTCAAATAGAGAATTGAAAGATTTTTTCCGCTCTATTTGATAGGGCGAAAAATTTAAATATGCATCTCAAATAGAGAATTGAAAGTACATTGAAATTCGTATATCTCAGCCATCTCCTCGACAGGCGTCTCAAATAGAGAATTGAAAGCCGTATATGTGGAGACCGACGGCGACGTGGCCGTCAGCGCATCTCAAATAGAGAATTGAAAGTATATGCGTCCTCCTCAGACGTCAGACCCTCGGCAACGTATTGGCATCTCAAATAGAGAATTGAAAGGCCAAGTCCTGGTTGCTGGTGGTAGATGCCGCCTTCTGCGAGCATCTCAAATAGAGAATTGAAAGTAAACGCTGGCGTCACCGCTGCGGGGGGCCTCGGCGCCCTCCAAGCATCTCAAATAGAGAATTGAAAGATGGCGTATGGCTTGCTTCCGGCGGCGGCGGCGCCGCCGACGGTGCATCTCAAATAGAGAATTGAAAGTACAGCGAGCTGTGCATGGTGACCGTCGTGCCGAGGGACTGCGGCATCTCAAATAGAGAATTGAAAGTGTGTAGACGAGCGTGTGTGGCGTGCCGAGGAAAACCGCATCCGCATCTCAAATAGAGAATTGAAAGTTTTTTCGAGGGCCGGGAGTATGATGAACTAGGCAACATGGGCTAGCATCTCAAATAGAGAATTGAAAGCTCAAATATCTCCGGCCACAGGCATAGGTGCTTGATTTGGTTGCATCTCAAATAGAGAATTGAAAGCAAAAACCTAAGGCCTGGGAACTCCGGAGGCCCCGTTTACTTAGCATCTCAAATAGAGAATTGAAAGTCTCCGCGGCCTCCCGGTCGGCCGTGATGTCTAGGACCCCCTTGCATCTCAAATAGAGAATTGAAAGAGCAGACCTAGTAGCGGCTTGTGTTACGCTCCTCGCGGCGGCGCATCTCAAATAAAGAATTGAAAGAAAGTCACGGCGGATGAGACTCACATCACCGCCGGCACGCAGGCATCTCAAATAGAGAATTGAAAGTTTACAAATTTTGAGTCCCGCCGGACACGGCCCTCCGTGCTGGGCATCTCAAATAGAGAATTGAAAGTCCTTAGGGAGGGCGACGTGTATTGGTGGCTGGGGCGCCTGCATCTCAAATAGAGAATTGAAAGGGCCCCTAGCAATTGCAACCAAGACCCGATTTGTATACCTGCATCTCAAATAGAGAATTGAAAGTATTCCTACTTGGCGTTGGGCCACAGTAGGGGCCTTGTCAGCCCGCATCTCAAATAGAGAATTGAAAGAACCAAGCGGTGCTGAGACACTTGGAATACGACAGCCCCCTGCATCTCAAATAGAGAATTGAAAGACGCTTAAGCTGGCAGGAGCCGCCCGCGGCATCGTGCTGGGGCATCTCAAATAGAGAATTGAAAGCGACTCCTCTAGCTCCGGGCGTTCCAGCACCGTCTCCAGCAGCATCTCAAATAGAGAATTGAAAGGAAAGCCTACCTCCGCGCCGCGAAAAGCTACTTGCGGAAAAAGGCATCTCAAATAGAGAATTGAAAGCTTCGACTGTACCGAAGTCAACCCCGCCGCCTACACCGCCTAATACACGCATCTCAAATAGAGAATTGAAAGAACAGCAGGCACGACCTCAACAGTCGGCACCAACTTGGGCGGCATCTCAAATAGAGAATTGAAAGGCCACTCTAGGCGCTGCTGATCTGATGCCCGCGCCTATTCTGCATCTCAAATAGAGAATTGAAAGACGACTTCTTGGAATTCGCAAATTCGATGATCAGCCGCGGCGCATCTCAAATAGAGAATTGAAAGCTTCTTCTTTCTCTTCTTTTTTCCATATCTTCAGTTGACCTAGCATCTCAAATAGAGAATTGAAAGGATATAGATGCCGCCGTCTATCTGTATGAGTACTACAACTTTTGCATCTCAAATAGAGAATTGAAAGAGCTGAGCCGCAGTTCTTCGGCTTCGGCAGGTGGTTCGCATCTGCATCTCAAATAGAGAATTGAAAGCTTAATACCTCTTTCACCACAACCTCCTCAGGCGGCTTTATCTCGGCATCTCAAATAGAGAATTGAAAGTAGGAACTTGGGAATCAGCTCTTCTAGCTTTCTCATGGAGTGCATCTCAAATAGAGAATTGAAAGGTATGTTTGACGCAGAGCGCCTTGAGGTATGTAAACCGCTTTATGCATCTCAAATGGAGAATTGAAAGTCGACCTCAGTCTCGTAACCTCCTCAAGCGTCCGCTCAAGAACATCGCATCTCAAATAGAGAATTGAAAGCTTCCTTATCAACGTCGGCGCCGTGGTGTTCGGCGGGATTTGCATCTCAAATAGAGAATTGAAAGACGTCTCTGCGCCACACCCTCCTCACGCGTGACGTCACGGGCATCTCAAATAGAGAATTGAAAGCTACCACGCCCACAGAATACGTAGGTGGTATAGAGAGGCCGGCATCTCAAATAGAGAATTGAAAGCGCCCTTTTGCGTCAACCTGTAGCCTCGCCGCGGCATCACCTGCATCTCAAATAGAGAATTGAAAGTTGGCTCTGTCATTTTCTCCAACTCGGGGCCATAGAAGGCTTGGAATTCAGCATCTCAAATAGAGAATTGAAAGATGGCTAACATCTACCAGGGGCCTCGGTCTTGTTATGCGAAGCATCTCAAATAGAGAATTGAAAGTCTCTGGATCTGTGCGCGTTGTCGTGACATGTCGTAGCCATGGCATCTCAAATAGAGAATTGAAAGCTGGTGCCGCATGACATACGCAGGACACACGCCTACTGGTTGGTGCGCATCTCAAATAGAGAATTGAAAGCTACCTGCCTCCCGTCCGGCAGTTTGGCTGTTACTTTGACGCATCTCAAATAGAGAATTGAAAGGGTGTTGATGGCGGTTGTGGAAAGCCAGGTCTTGTTGCCGTGTGCATCTCAAATAGAGAATTGAAAGTTAATGTCCGCCCCTTAAAGGGCTCTAAGTCGGCGAGATACGCATCTCAAATAGAGAATTGAAAGTAACTATGCATGTTGTGCATGCATATTACGTCGCCTATAGGCATCTCAAATATAGAATTGAAAGCAATAAACATGTTGCCGACACGCTTGTATCCGACTGGTTTGGCATCTCAAATAGAGAATTGAAAGCCAGTTCATCTGCGATAATCTTTGCATACCTCTCCGCCGTCTCGCATCTCAAATAGAGAATTGAAAGCTATACATACAGCATTCAGCTCTCTCGGAAGGCCCTGGTTGGTGCATCTCAAATAGAGAATTGAAAGCACATTAACGAGGGGGCTTTTTTCCAGTTCAATTTTTCAATGCATCTCAAATAGAGAATTGAAAGGGGATCCCACCAGCCGGGTGTGCCGGCTTCGTATTTGATGCCGCATCTCAAAAAGAGAATTGAAAGCTTAAATTCACAGGCGGTGGGGGCGGCGGCGTGCCGAAGACGTGCATCTCAAATAGAGAATTGAAAGCGGCGATGGCGGCAAGCTCGTCGCAACGCGTAGTAACAGAGCGCATCTCAAATAGAGAATTGAAAGGCTGAAAACGGCAGATATGTCGCCGTATGGCTACATCAAGGCATCTCAAATAGAGAATTGAAAGGACGCGGCGGTGCCCCACGGCCAGTTCACCGTCGCCGCCTCAGGCATCACAAATAGAGAATTGAAAGCCGTAGTTCCAGCTGACTGGGAGACGTCGGAGACGTTATTCACGCATCTCAAATAGAGAATTGAAAGGCATATCTACGTTTGACGCGCAGCTCTTCCAGGGCTTGATGTACCCGCATCTCAAATAGAGAATTGAAAGGGGAGGAATGGGAAAACATCAGAAAGGCGCTGGACGCCGGTGCATCTCAAATAGAGAATTGAAACGCGACTTACAGCGTCTGCCGACGGCATGGTGTCGGTACACGGGGGGCCAGTAGAGCCGCGTGGTGGATGGCCCTCGGCCTACGTCCCGCCGGATCGGCCGCAGGCGGCGCGTCTGTGGTAGCCGGCCAGCACGTCGGCTAGCTGGATCCCGGGGACCTTGTGGGATGGCCTAGATATGGTGCGTGGGAAGGCGCGCGGGTTGACCAGCCCGTCGTCTACCACGTAGAGGTGGGCCCTGAGTCTCCTCATGAGGAACCAGAGGGCCTCGGCCAGGCTCGCCTGTCCGCGGTAGTGCAGA
>Ga0080008_137213_pt1 | contig 13559 bp, 11 predicted proteins | sample ConCONMetagenome_FD_69211 | JGI IMG/M metagenome (GOLD analysis project Ga0080008, IMG submission 69211) | Hot spring microbial streamer communities from Conch Spring, Yellowstone National Park, USA - CON_C (SPADES assembly) (version 2) | ecosystem: Environmental > Aquatic > Thermal springs > Hot...
AGGGCGAGCTCGGCGCCCAGGCGGGAGGTGGATATTGCAAACAGCAACACCGCCAGTATGCCGATGACCTTTATCACGTTGCCTACGGCGTACGCCCTCTCCTTCACCCTATCTCTTAGGTAGATAGTAATCGCGTTTCCCACTATGTTTATGGCGACAGCCCCGGCGACCACTATAATCAGGGACTTCACCAGGTTGAGTTGCTCCGCGTCTAGGGCTATCCCAAAAAGAGGCAGAAACAGCTTAGTGAAGTAGTACAGAGTGACGGAAATTATGACAATAAGTACAAGCTTGGATAGAGTTACCGCTATCAGCCGCCTCTTCATTTGACTCTCCTCTCTAGGAACTTGTCTATGACTGGGGGCGGCGTCTTTTCGGTCACGTGTCTAAGCAACGTGGCGGCGTTGACCGCATCTCTTACGTCCAGCAACTCCACCGGCGAGTGGGCGTATCTTGTCGGTATGGAGATGGCCACGGCCGGCACCCCCTCTCTCCTGAAGGCTATGGCCATGGCGTCTGTGGTGCCGCCGTATAGAACCTCAAGCTGATAGGGAATGCCGAACTCTCTTGCGATGTCTACGATGTGGTCTCTGAGGGCTGGGTGTGCGATGAAGAGGTCGCCGCGCCCCCCGTCGAGCACCTTTATGGCCACCCCCCTCCCCACCTTCGTAACGTGTTGTCTCTCCTCCACGCCCGGGATGTCTGCGGCTATTGTGGTGTCCAACGCCACGGCGTAGTGCGGATTAATTCTCTCCGCCGCTATCTGAGCACCTCGTAGGCCCACCTCCTCCTGCACGGTGGCCACGGCGTAGAGAGTCACAGGCACCTCCTTCGGTTGCCTAAGGGCGTACAGCGTGACAGCCACGCCAACTCTGTTGTCAAAGGCCTTGCCTGTGACGACGCACCAGTTAAGCACTGCAAACTCCCTATCCAGCACCGCCACGGAGCCCACGGCGATGCCCATCCTCTCCACCTCCTACCTGCTCCTAGCCCCGACGTCGACATACATGTCCTTAATCTCAGGCGCCTCCCTCTCCTTGCCCGACGGCGTGACGTGCGGCGGCGTGACCCCACGACGCCCCTCACCCACCTCCCATCGGCGGCCCGCACCCACACCCGTTGCCCCGCGAGAATCACCTCGCTCCACCCCCCGATAGGTCTGATCCGGAGGAACCCATCCTTGTCTATATAGTCGACCACGAGCCCTATTATGCGCCGCCACCATGGCCTTGTAGCTTGAGCTCCCCCTCTTGACGCCGACGACGTTGCCCCACCTGTCCACCACCACCTCGTCCACGTACGGCCCCATCTCCTTGATCATCACCTCCCTCACCTCATCCTCGAAGCCAGAGGGGCCGCGCGCCTCCGACAGCGTCTTGAGAAGCCTTATGAAATCCTCCATAGCCCCCCAGTTGGTAGAAATTTAAATCAGTAGCCCCGCTCGTCTACGTGACGTTGACCTACGCCCCTCCCTGGCGAGTGGACGTACCTCGTCGGCATCTCCAGCAGACTCATCGTCTCGTCTCCTCGAGCCACTTCTCTATGGCGTCTGCGAGTTCGGCGTAGTGCATGAAGCCGTCTAGATGCTACCTGCCGCATATGATATCAATCCGGCCGTCGCTCCTCTCAATTACCCTCGGCTCCTTGCCTGTCAAGGCCTTAATCAGTGCCGAGTACCTCTCGGCGTCGGCCTCCCTGCCCCCCGGCGCGTCGGCCTTAGCGTAAGCGCGTCCCACGGCCGCGTTGTTTCTGCCGCGCCTGCCGTAGGTAATCGTGTACTCGCTCCCTACGCGGCCTACCTCCGCCGTTATCTTAATCCTTAACAACTTTCTGCCGTCTCTGTCCTCCTCAACGGCTTCTCCGTCTATGACCTTCACCTTGTGTTTTTCGCCGTTCACCTCGACCTCTTTCTCAAAGCCCTTCAGCGTTAGGGAGCCCCTCGACATGCCCTCGTCTACGATCTTTGTGGCCTTTTCGTAAACCTCTTTGCCAGCCTCCTCCGCCCTCTGGAGTATGTAGTTCACGAACTCCGCCGCCAGCTCCCGTTGCCTCTCAGAGCCGTGTACTTTAAGCCAGGCGGCGTGCGCCAAGCCCTCCCTACGGATATACACATAGCCGTAGCTGTCTCCCTCCGGCATCTTCACCGTGAAGTGTCTGCCCTCCTCAAGGCCCATGTCACTAAACCGCTGTGCCTCCTGCTCTATGCTGTTGCGGTCGGTGGAGCTGAATCTAACAACCAGCGCGCCGCTACGCGCAAGCCCCACGTAGCACTCGGGCCAGCCTTCCTTCAGCTGAGAGACAAGAGAGACGAATGCGTTGGAGGAGCCGGAGGTGTCACGAGGTCGGAGGGCTGTCTTGTAAGCCGCGAAGTGGATTTCCAAGACAGCGTTCAACAGATTTTCGGCAGACCCGACTCCAAGCCACCTGCAGTGTACAGCATAAAAGTTGGCAGAGACCTTGACGTGAATAGCCGCAGTGATACGCAAGCCGAAACGCCGCGCCGGGGCTAGAGAAGTGGCTATACCCATGGTGCCGAGATCAAGCATTTTTGAGACATAGCCTCAGGGAGGGCCTAGCCGCATGAGGCGCCGCTAATAGTGGAGGTAGTAGAGCTTCAACAGATCCATCTTGCACCCCTCGCTGTTTAAGTTGTCGCAGTTCTCGTAGACGGCGCGGAAAAGCCGCCGAGCTAGGGGCCTCTTAGACCTCGCAGAGCCCCACAAGCCGTGTAGCCTAACCGCGTCGACCCTCCCCTCCACAGCTGCCAGCAACGTGAAGGCAAGCTGTGCCGCAGGTAATATGGGGGTCAGGACTTCCACAAGCGTTTTGCCGTCCGCAACCTCTAACAGGGGATGCGCCTCCGGCACCTCCCTCTCTATTTCCAACTTCAATCTCTCTACGGCTTTTTGATCGCCTGCGGCGACCGCCACGGAGTCGACACACTCTTTTCTAACTTTCGATGAGACTTTAACGCCTTCGTCTTCACGTAATTTGGCGCATTTTTCAAGAGCTTCGTCTCTCTGCAAGCGGCCGGTCAGCATCAACAAAGCCGGTCGACGCTTCCGTGAAAGCCGCGGCTTAAACACGTCAACAACTTCTTCCAGTTTCGCCCCCTCCCCTACGCCGAGGAGCTTAAGCATAAGCCGAGTGACCACAGAGACCTCCCGGTCGTAGGCCAGCAACCATTGCCACTTTTTCAGAAACTCCTCTGCCGTCTCCTTGTTGCCAGAGGCCGCCAAATAGACTAGATATTCGCCAAGTGGGAGGGCCGCTGCCGCTAGATATCTGGCGGTTGGTTTAAGGTGTTTTTTCGCCTCCTCCCACAGCTCCCGGAAGCTTCCAGCTCTTTCGAGAAGCTCTTTCCAGCTTCTTGCGGCGAGGACACAGGCCCTAAGAGCAAGACTGCGGGCGATAAGGCAGTCGCCCCAATGCTTCAGTCTTTTGCGCATCTTAGCCACCTTTTCGAACTCTTCTGTGACCTCTTCCAGCTTCTTCTCGTCTAGTGCATGATTCAGCTTGTAGCGAGCCAACACATACGTGAACCAAGCTCTCAAATCTTCGATAGCTCTACCGACGTCGCTTGTGTGGCTACGGGTTCTTACCCATTCGGCGAAGTCTTCGTTTTTCATAATTTCTCTCAATTTCTCTGGATCGGCCGTTGCCGCAACCTCGTCCAACATTCTTTTCACAGCCTTGGTCTCTTCTTCGAGGTCGTCTAAGCCGCAGAGGTTCTGCACATGTTGCGCCAAGTTGCCGCCAGGTAGCGCCGCGGCCAGCACATACGCCTTGGCTATGGTATTGAGCAAGCATTGTGCCGAGAGACCGCCTTCCGGTGCTGTTGCGGCGTCACGCTCTTTAATTTTGTCATACAGACTGCACATATTCGCCGCGGCCCTCCAGCCACTCTTAATGTGCTCTGGATGTCTTCTCGTCAGGTTTGAGTAGGCGCGGATAGTCTCCACCAGAGGCCAGAGGCGCTCCGCCTCAAGGCGGTCTTTGAGTTGTTGCAAGGCGTCGTAGATGTACTGCACGGTCTTTTGACCCAGCGTCCTCAGCTCTGAGGCGGCGGCCAGCAAAGAGACGTATATATGCGGCGCCTTCTCGCCGAGCGGCCGCAACGCCGCCAAGATGGGCAACACGGCCGCTGGGTGGGCCGCCTCTTGCACCGCGAAAGACGCCGCGTACAGCAACAACTTGGCCGTCTCTCCATTCACCTTAGCCTCTGCGGTCAACGCCGCCAGACCCAAGGCATAAAAGACCTCAGGTAGCGTGAAGCCCCTCCTTCTCCAGCTATCTACCAGCGCCTTTGAGGTCTCGCTACCGATGATGCTGGCAGCGGAGGCAAGCGGCGAGAATATGCTGGCCGCTTCTTGTAACTTCTTCGCCGCCACCGCCGGTGCTCCCTCCAAATAGAGAAGTCCGGCGGCTCCGTACATAAACACCACGAGCTGTATAGTGAGGGGCGGGACCATGTCGCCTGCCGTCATGTAATCATCCACTACGCAGGTGTCAAGTGCATCGCCTAACACAGCCTCTGCCTCCTCAGGGAGATCCCCCCGCCTAGGTAACCGCGGATACGCAACCAAGGCGTGGCCGAGGACGAAAGCCGCCCTTTTCGCACACCTACGTTTCTCCTCCTCGCTAAGTTGCGACATATCACCAGCGAGGCCGCTCCGCATCAAATCAATAATTCTGCCCCAGTCTATTGCCATCTTTTCAACTTTCATTATTAAACCGCTCTTCATCAATTCGTTAAAGCCGTCTAGTAGCGCTTGGTAAAGCTCCTCAGGCTTTATCTTCTTCCTCTCTAGGGCCGAACGTGCCGCCTTTTTTATCCCCTCCTCCAGAGTGCTGTGGTGCCGCCCCGCAAACCACCTCACCACCTCGCTACCTCTGACTTCGTCACTGCTCTTTCCAAGATCTATCAAAATCCTCTCGGCGAGTTTTACAGGTATAGGCCCCACCAGCCCTCTGAGCACGATCAGCGGGGCGTAGGCGTTAGCCTTTTTCCTATCGCCTCCCAGCACCGCGTACCAGATGTAGTCTAGGGCGAAGTCCACAGCCCTGCCCTGTGCCCTCCTCAACGCCTCAGCCACAGCCTCCCGCCTGCAACCCTCCCTCTTCAGCCAGTCTCCCGCCAACGCCGCCGCCAAAGCTCTGTGGTCGCCGCATTTCCCGACTTCTTTAGCCACCTCAGCCGCCACCTCGGCCGGGCAGCCGCTGTAACTCTCCACCAGTCTCTGCAGAAAGATGATATCGTCACTGCGCACCTCCACAGCCACATGCGCCCCCAGCCTATCTCTCACTAGCGCATACAAGTCGTCGCTTAACACAACCACCCCGGCTACCTCCTTATTAGACACAACAGACTCCAAGAGCATGAGCTCCTCTACACCTATACGCGGCCTATGCCGAGCTCCCTCCCAAGGCCTCTGCGGGTAGTGCCCCGGCTGGGAGGGGTCGAAGTAGAGGATGGGCTCCCTCCCCGCCCCCCTAATCTCATCTATTACCTGCTTCAACTTGGCCTCATCCGCCCCTTTCGTCACCTCCACCGCCACGGCGCGGTCGCCTACGATCTTCTTCGCCAGGGCCACTTTCGTGAGTACCGACTTCCCCTCTCCCTTGGGGCCGCGCACCACCACCAGCTGACGCAGGCTTAGCTTTTCTGCCAGCGTCTCCTCGGCGGGGTGCTCCACGTAGACTGCGCGGTCTCTCGACAAGACGTTCCCCACATATATCTCGCCGTCGCTGAAATACACGCCCAGCTGCTCCGGCACGTGATACACGCCGGCAACAACCCCCAGAGGCGCCATCCTCCCCTCAAGCTCTCTGTAGACCTCCTTAAGCCTTTCCGCGAGCTCCTTCTTGAGCCTCTCCAAGTCGTCTTCGGTGGCTATGCGTCTTCTTTTGAGGAGGGCCAGGTTCTCCACGAAGGCGGTGAAGGATTCGTCGTCCATCCCCCACTCCAGTGCCAGCTGGTCGACAAAAGCCTCGAGGACGTCGGCCACCTCGTCGTCTTTCAGAACCTCAGCCGCCTTCTCCGCCCTCCTCAGCAACTCGGCGATGCCCGCCGCCACCTTATCCTTAACCTCGTCCCGCCCCCAGCCCTCCAGCACCGAGTCGGCCAGCTTCTCTATGAACTCCAGGCCGGTTTTCTCCGCCAGCCTCTCAACCAGCCTCCTCAGCCCTTCGGCGGCAAAGCCGCCGAACGCGTAGCCCAGGATGTCGCCTAGGGCGAGAACCACGGCGGCCCCCGGCGCCGCCTTGAGGGCCTTTCCGAAGGTCTCTGCAAGCACGTCCTTAAGCCCCAGCTTGCCTGGGCTCAGCTCCTCCAGCGTCTTTCTAGCCTCCAGAAGTTTTTTCAGCTTTGTCTCGTCCGAGATCTGCAGAGGTTTGGGCGAGATGCCGCGGTACTCGCCTCTTGCCGTGGTCTTCAGCCTGTAGTGTTCCACCTCGGCGAGGGCCCGTAGCTCCTCCTCCAGCTCCTCCGCCGCCTCGGCGTAGTACTTGGGCAGGTAGAGAATCTTCACCTGTAGATCCTCCCTCTCCGCCTTCTTAAGCCTCTCTGCCAGCAGGTAGGCCTCTTGGGTGCTTCGGGGCACCACAGCCACGCGGTAGACCGGCCTATCCACATCACCCCTAAACTCCTCAGCCACAGCCTCCGCGAGCTGTTCAACATCTCGGTAGATGGAGACGTCGACCTCCCTCCTGTAGGCATAGACCGCGTCTACGAGCTTCGCTTCCTTCAGGCGTTTCACCACCTCGAAACGGGAGGAGCCCGGCGGCACGAAGACAACCACGCCGCGGCGCAAGCTCCCCACCTCATCTCCCACCCTCAGGGAGACGGCGCTGACAAGCCCCTTCATATCCACACTCCCCATTTTAAGATACAATATAAATTTTATTTTTACAGATCTTGACCAACTTTTAGCCTAAATCGGCATATAAAGACGGCCACTTGTCGAAGTATGTCTCTGTAATATGATTTTACCCAACTGACATTTCCCGGAATTATGCCGTGGTGGTGTCAGCACCCCCATTATGCAGATTGCCGGGGCCGAGACAAAAGGAGTTGTATGAACCCATCAGTTATCTCCTTATCGGGGGGCCGCTTGAGAATTTTCTTCACAGCTTGGGTGATTTCGTGGGGAGGCGTTCTAAGTTGATTAGGCAATTCCCCGCGGGTGTCTTCCTGTGGGGGGCCGGCCGAGTGGACGGCCGCGTTAAGGCGGGAGTCGGCGTGTTTCTCTACGTGACAAAGAACCAGTATAACGAGGGCGGGCTCGTCCTCTACGGCCGTCTCCTCGACGTGAGGGAGTTCTCGGGGAGGTACTGGCCCTCCGGCGAGTGGCGCCACCTCCTCCCCATAAAGACAGAGAAAGCGGCAGAGGGAGTAATGGAGAGCCCCAACGACCCAACCAAATGGCGCCTGCCAGACAAGCGGCGGCTGGAGGAACCCGCCAGGGCCAACTACACCAGGACCGTCCTTGCCGCTATGGCTGAGGCTAACGCCACCATAACCCGCGCCAAGGCCCAAGCCGCCCAGATAATGCTCGTGGCCAACGCCACGCGGACGGCGATAGAAATGCTCATCAAAGCCGCTGGCGCCAACGCCACGGAGGCCGCCAGACTCGCCGAGCTCTACATCTACTTAAGCGGCCTTAGAGAGGTGGCCCAGACAGGCAACGTCCAGATACTCGCAATCTCCGGAGGCGCGGGCCAAGTGGTCCCCGTCATACCCATCACTCGATGAACAAACACCTCGCCGCGGTGTTGGTAACCGTCTGTCTGTGGGGTATGGCGTAGGAGCCAGCTATCTACATTTAAGTCTTTCAACAAGCATCTGAATTCTTTTTTCTACCTCATCTACTCCTTTTTTGTGTACCTCTTCTCCAATACTTGCAAGGCGTTTATGTGCGTCGCAAGTGGGCCGATATTTCGGTATATTGAAATAAGTTATGAAGCTTGGCTCGACGTGCCCCACCCAAGGCGATATTTCCCTAACAACGGCGTTGATTTGAGGCGCGAGGAGCACAGCAAGTAGGTAGTAGGCTTCCTCCAACGTATCCACCACAACGTAATGAGCTGAATGCTCAGCTACGGCGCCGGCGGCTTCTACAGCCGGTATAAATCTATCTGCAACATCCCTCCACACCACCTTAAAACGTTTGACGGCCTCTGGTCTCATTCTTTCTATGTGCCACCACTCTTTCTTTCCATGTGTACTGGAACTCCGCAAAACCTGCCGCACAGACTCGTTGCTGAGATAATTTTTCCAGAGCCATGTTTTTTTCAACTCTGATAAAGTCAAGGGAGTTCCGTCTTTCTTATATGGAGCCAGGAAATAACGATATCTGACAACACGTCCAATCTCTATATCTTTGCCAAGAAATCCTTTAAACACAAAGTCTCTTTCGACTACAAATGGACCAATACCATTTTCTTTACCCCACTTGGTTTCAATCGATACATACTCGCGGTCGTGTGGAGCTCCGACAGGCGGCTCTACTGGTGATGGCTCGCCTTCCACGAGCCATACGCCTTTTGCAACGCCAAAACTTGCGCCCTCATATCCTCTGTATGCAGAGACCCCCAGAAGATCTCTCGCCACGTCGTAGGTATTTTTTGAAAGCCAATACACACGATCTCCCAAACAGGTAGCAACCGCATCATTGTGCCTAAGCTCGACGCATGTTACCACATGACTTAGATTTACTTCCTCTTGGCTGGATGATAATCTGCAACCACGTCTTCTTAGGATTTCGACGTATACAAAGCTTGACATATTATCCTTCTCCTAGCTTTATAAAGGCTATCCCAGGCTGATTCTGTGCACCTTCAAACGGTTTTACGTCTTCCAAGTCCCAGATTTCCACAAGCCTATACTTAGGCCCAGTGAGAAGTTCTCTCCATTTAGTGCCGTGGACGCCTCTAAATATGCTGGTGGGCACCATCAACGCCACCACGCCGCGGTTATTTGCTAGATGCTTTAAAGCTATTGCAAATAACGGAATAGATATATCCATCTTTTTTGCCGCTGGGCCGGGCGGCCATACCTCCAGTGACTGTGCAACATACTTAACCAATTCACGGTAATCACTAGGATATTTCGAAATGTTGACCCACGGCAAGTTACCTAATACAAGGTCGAACTTTTTGTGCACCACATAAAGAGCGAGGAGGTAATTTATTACCATACTATACCAAATACCGTTAAGACCCCTCTCTTCTAAAGCTTTAATAGAACTTCTTACTGTCTCCAAAACCTTTCTGAGGTCCTCTGCGAGGTGGCCGCCTATTTCGTTTTCAAATCCCTCCACTCCTTCTGCAAACAGCGCCACCAAAGCCCTAGCAAACCGCGCCGCATCTTTAGCTATTTCCAAGATTTTGTTGGGTATCTTAAATTCTATACACTCCAAAACTTCGTTATCTCCGCCAGCTGAGTACTGCGTGACTGGGATCTCTTTGGGCAACTCACCCCTACTAATGCCCAATAGTGATAATGGAATGAAAATCCTTAACATCATTCCGGTCTTTTTCGCAAAGAAGGCCTCCAGCGTCAACTCCCTCCGAGCGGGCAATGCGCCCAGATGAAGCAGAAGTAGGTCGAGCCTTAGGATAGGCAAAATCGGTTGATAAGATAGATACATTCCGCTAATAGCTAAAAGTCTATATATCTGTAGTAAGTAGTTAACTTTTGCCGTTGTGACCGCAACTGGGTTAACATCTATGCCAACCACGTCACTTAAAATTTTTTCAGCAAACTTTACCGGATGTAGAAACTCCACCTGGTGTTTTTCCTGTAGTTTTTTCGGTATTCTTTCTTCGTACCATTTAAGTAGCGCATTTATGTATTGTACACCAAATGTAAAACTACCACAAGTGGGATCAATGAACCTTGGAATAGTTTTGTATCTTTCATAATACTCATCCAACAAATCTACAATCTCTTTATCTATTATTGTTTCTACATCACAACCTTTTTCGCTACAGGCCGGCAGTATTTTATCGGGCATTTTTCCATGCACTAGCAAATGAAGCGCCCGCCAAAGTATCAGCCGGGCGATCCAGTCCGGCGTGTAGTATTCACCAAGTTGTCTACGTAGCTCTCTTGACACTACGTGTTGATAAAGACGCTTAAGCAAATCAGTTCCGGGAGCCCTTGCCCAGTCATAACGGCTGAGTCTTTCCCCTAGATCTTTAAAAAATGCGTTAAGCGTCGGGGCGATCTCTGGGCTGAATACCCAATCATATTCATCTCTATCAAAAAGATACGAGATATTAAACCGCTGAAGGGCGCCTCTTTCCCAGAAAAGCCGTACGGCGGCATCTCCCCCGTATATATAAAGTTCTATGGGTATGTTGGCCTTCCCCCGGCCAAGTGTTGCCTCTAAAAGCGTAGCGCCAAGAGCCTTTATCCAAGTCATATATATTGAAAGTTCTATAAAGAGTTCGCGCTTGGCCTCGTTTGGATTATTTCCTAACTTTTCCAACGTCTCTTTGCCGTAGATTAGATACATGGTTTTCTCCCAGATGCCGTAGTAAAAAGAGACCTTACCCTTTCCTACTAGCTCCATAAATTTCTCTTTATGCTTTTCAACGAGTTCACGCGCATCGGAGATCACTAAGCTAGCCGTTGGAACCTGGCTCCCAACGCTAAACCTTTTCAATAAATTAAATATATTTTTTAATTCATAAGATGCACGAGATATTTCTTCTTTACTGTACTCATTTTTATATATAAGTTCTATTTTATCATTGATTTTTCTGTAAATCTCAAAACCCACCCTCTTCAGACAGGGGTTTGGATACTCGCGGTAATACCTCTCGACAGGAATATCAATAAGAATTCCGAAGTTACGTTTATACTCTTTGAGATAACTGAATAGTTGCTCTCTTCCTCTATCTCTCCCGCAAGGAGGCTCAGTCTCTACAACTACGTTTTCAGTGGCGTAATCTGCCACGAGCCTTAAATACGGCATCCGAGCTTCTTTATATATATATGCATCTCCAAAAACTTGTTCTACGAACTGATTCACATATATCTCCGGATTTTGGTACACAGACACGTTAATGGTCTTTTAGGCATTAAATATGCAGCATTGGTAATTAACGTCTTATATCAATTATATCAATGGAGAGCCCAGGGCTCCAGAGTGTGTGGTCCGACAATATAAGCTGATGCCAACGCTCCACGCTCTGACGCCCAAGCCACCAGAGGGCCAAGGAGCTCAATGTTGCCTAAGACAGGAGATGAACCACATCTTTTGAAAACAGATTTGGGCATTGATAAACTATCGCACACCTCTTGGCCCCAGCTGGAGCCGATGCCTACAGGCGTGGTTGATCTACATCAAGTCTCGGCTAACTCTTTGCAAGTGCAGGTTTACAAGTGTTGACTTACAGGTCTAATTAGACCTGTAAACAAGTATAAGGAAGATCCTGCGGTTACAGCGAATTGCGGCGTTTCAGTTCAACAAGCACCACGGCGTTTACCACGTCATGGATAGAAACATAGACAAGATAAAAGAACGTCTAGAGCTCGCGCTCAAGCCCGCCGAGCCGCCGACGCTGGAGGAGGTACTTGAACAAGTTTCTAGACACGGCGTCTTGCTGGAGCCGGCGGACTGGGTGTTCCCGGGCTGGACGCTGTATATCGAATACACAACGCAGAAGATAGCTGAGACATTTCCGTCATCTGAGGAGAAGGGGCGGCTTTTCCACTTCCGATACACGTTGAAACAGCTTCTTCTGGGGACGCAGAGATAGGCAAGGGAGAAATTAACAATGCTGTACAAGGCCGTCGCCGAGGGCACATACGGGGTGGAGGGGGAGAGACTGTATGCGCCAGACGGGACGTGGATGTATGTAGAGATCCGCACGCCACGTGGTGAAGGTAATAGGCGGCGGGGCCGGGCTTGATGTGGGCAGAGGTGGCAAAAAGTTGTTGAGGATTAAAATAACAGCGGAAATAGACGGCGTAAAGAGCGACTACACAATCACCTACGGCAGGTATGGAACTAACGCGGCCTTGGGCTTCGCCGTGGCTAGGGCCGACGCCCCCGGCGGCAGGAAGACGGACGCGGAGAAGTTCGCCGCTGTGCGAGGAGCCGAGGATACGCCGGAAGAGCGAGGGCGCTATAGAGCTCGTATGCGGCAGGGGGCATCTAGACGGCTTCAAACGCTTCACCGAACTCGCAGACGCCGTCGCGAGGCGGCTGGAGGAGACAAGCCGACGAGCCCGGGCTTGAGCAATTCGGCGCACTGAAGCACCGTCGGGCTGTCAACACGTCGGGCCTGTCCAGCTGACCACCTCCGCCTCCCACACGTATTGAACCAGCCCTCTCTCGCGGAGCGTATATACCGCCTCTCTGACGGCGGCGACTGCGCGCCACCACGTTTCTGTGCTGGGCGTGGGTGGAGCCACGGCGCCTTTGTCCACCTCCGCGGCACCTATCTCGGCGAATATGTCCAGCCTACGCCGCGTAAGGTCGAGCGTGAGGCGTAAAAGCCCCACGCTCCTATGTCTGCACGGATACGCGGCTACCGCCTCTACAAGCCTGTCCATAAAGAGGAGGGGTGAGGAGCTGTGCGGGCCGGGTGGAGGTACAGTTCGGGTGAAGGCGTTGGGTGTCCGGCCCGTGGGGGTCTGTGTGGGAGCTGGTGCTGGTTTATATTTCTAACGCTTAAGACGGCGGCGTCCCATTGGAGATGCGCATGCGGCCGACATACACATGTCAATTATACTCCTGATTCTACTTTCAATACTCCATTGGAGATGCCACCATTGCGAGAGAGATAGTGCATTAGTGCTACCACCACTCATTTCAATACTCCATTGGAGATGCTTGCTTGGCGCCTTGGCTCTAGTGTTGCTTGTGCTTCTCTTTCAATACTCCATTGGAGATGCCTTTAAGGGAGGCCGACCCCAAGGGTTTCGAGGACACATTCTTTCAATACTCCATTGGAGATGCGGAGTGGGAGTGGTATGACGTAGAGATTGTCGACGACCGCGGCAGATACGCCTTTCAATACTCCATTGGAGATGCCCGACTTGGTGCGAAGCTGGTTGGCAAAAAGAAGACTGACAACTTTCAATACTCCATTGGAGATGCGGTCAACCGGCACACCGGCGAGGTGATTCGACCTCTCGTCGACTTTCAATACTCCATTGGAGATGCCTCCGGAGAAAAGTTTAAATATTGCTTTTTCTTTTCTCTTACATCTTTCAATACTCCATTGGAGATGCTGTGGGTTGTTGTGTTTGGTTTTTGTGGGTTTTTAAGTTTTTGTGTCGGTGTGTGTGTGGGTTTCTTGTGGGGGCTTGTTGATTATGGTTGTTTTGGTTTGGTTTTTGTGTTGGCGCGCCGAGAAGTGAGGTGTGTATCTGCGTTGCCTCTTTAAGTAGCGCCTTGGCTGTAGACGTCGAGCGGTCAGCAGGGTGGGCCTGTCCAGCTGGCCACCTCCGCCTCCCTTACGTACTGGACCAGCCCCCTTTCGCGCAGGGCATATACCGCCTCTCTGACGGCGGCTACGGCCCGCCACCACGCGTCTGCGCC
>Ga0080008_143159_pt1 | contig 13556 bp, 16 predicted proteins | sample ConCONMetagenome_FD_69211 | JGI IMG/M metagenome (GOLD analysis project Ga0080008, IMG submission 69211) | Hot spring microbial streamer communities from Conch Spring, Yellowstone National Park, USA - CON_C (SPADES assembly) (version 2) | ecosystem: Environmental > Aquatic > Thermal springs > Hot...
CGGGGGCCTGCCCCTACACCTCTGAACCCTCATGGCCCTGGTCGGGGTTACTATGATGTCTACCGGTACATCGTATGGATCCTGGGGTATCCTCCCCTCAACCACCTGGATCTCGTGAACAGTAGTAGCTATGGCCACGTTGGGGTCTATGAGGTTTAACTCTAGTAGTATAGCGTACTCTAGCTCACCGTAACCCTCCCCCTTACCAAGCCTCTCCCCGCACGTGTTGACTACTACGCTACCCTCCACTATGAAGTCAACCCTCCTGATAGCGCTCACGAGATCCTCTATACTCCTAAGCTTAACCCCTAGCTCGAAGGCCCCTCTTATCGTTGAAGCTCTACCGTATAGGCTTCTCGGTATCCTCCTTGGGTCTAGGAGTAGGAAGCCCTCTCTAAGCCTTGGAGTTGGCATTAGTAGGAGTTTACCCTCGTTAAGAGCTCTAAGCCTAACCCACCTCTGGGGGCTATCAGGGTTAACCTTAACAACCCTAGCCTCCCTCCACTCCCTCACCCCAGCTAGGATCCCCGCTGCTACGTCAGCTCCCTTGAAGTTAGGGATTCTACCATGTGGTGGCGGTGGTAGGGCGAGGTTTAGCTCTACCAGCTTATCCCAAATGAGTCTTCTCAGCCTAGCCTTCTCCTCCTTAACGCTACCTCCTCCTAAGCTTCCTAGCAAACTCTAAGCCCCCCTTGAAGTCCATGGGGGATGATACTAGGATGCCATCGGCAATATCATTACTAGCTTCCACCAGCTCCAGAGCCTCGCCTACCTCGTGGAGCTTCCACCTCTCCATGACCCCAAGTATCCTATCCCTGTTAGCATCCGTTAGGAGCACCACGTAGGGGTATAGTTTCACGTTAAGCCTCCTAGCAACCTCACTGACAGCCTCCATCTTTCCGAGGCTACCTTTATTAAGGTTGAGTATGAGGTAGAAGCCTGCTCCCACCCTAAGCCTCTCCTCGATCTCCTCTAGGCTCTTCCTCAAACTCAACGTTAACCCCGGCTCCACCTTGACCATAGACCTAGCTATTCTTACAGCCTCCTCCGGCTCTACATCCCTAACAACGGTAGACCCTTTCACTATGTCGCCTCTAACGAAGGCCACCCTCTCCACGCCACAGAACTCTAAACCCCTAAGGGTGGCCTCCATGGCGAGACGGCTAACATCTATGACTCTAAGGTGTGCTATAACCCTAGAGCTCTCGAACAAGCTCTTAGCAATACAGCTCACAATAGGGGATGGGAATCTCGACGTGCCCATTGGAGAGTCGGGTACATCGATCCAGTCCACTAGCTCTACGACTGCCCTAAGCCTGTCCACTAGCTTAGCCCTACTACTAACAGGCTCTAGCTCGAATAGAACCTCCATGCCGACCCTCTAATGCTAAGCTCCAGCGGAGCCGATATATAAGCCTATCATGGCTACCAGCATTAGCAGTAGCACCCTCCTCTTGTGAACAATAGCTCTCTCCCTTGTAGGGTTGGAGGCTAAGCTTAAACCCTCTAGTAACGCTAGCAGGTCTACGGGTACTATCACAACCAGGTATGGTACGGTGTTAACAACGCCTAACGCCACCGGGGTGATGCTTAGGAGTACTGCTAGGGTGTAGAGCGTTAAGGCTACGAGCGCCGCAACCCGAGCTCCATAAGTGTTAGCTATGGTCTTAACACCTACAACCCTATCACCTTCAATATCGACTATGCCCTTGGAAACCTCACGTCCTAAAACTGAGAGGAAGACCATGGACCAGAATATGGCAGACCTGACATAATCCCCCCAATCCCAGGATCCACTCATGTAGTAGCTCGCCAGTATAATGCCGTAGAGTAGTGGGAAGGCTGTTAGAAAGGCTACAATAAGGTTGCCCAGGAGGATCACCCTCTTACCCCCCAGGTTGTAGAGGTGGGCTAGGCCTAGGAACCATACTGCAACCATGGAGGTTAACGGTGAGGGGTTTATGTGGAGGGTTAAACCCAAACCTAGTAGTATCGCTACTATGGAAACCCTCCAAGCTAAACCTACCGGTACGAGCCCTGAAGCTATAGGCCTCCAGGGAGCGTTAACCCTATCAGCCTCAACATCAGCAATATCATTAACAACCATAACGGAGTACGCTAGGAGAGCTCCGGCCAGAATGATAGCTATGGCTTGATCCAAGGGTATGAAGAGTGGGGGCTCGCCTGAAACAACCGAGGCGCCCAGGAATAAGGCTAAAACCCCCATAAACAGGTTTAAAGGCCTCCCCAGCCTAATGAGGCCCACCACCTTAGATAAGTCCAAGGTCAAGCCCTCTAGGACGAGTTCTCCAACTAGGCTTTAAATGGGAAACCGTATCTAGGGGGAAGCTCACGATCTAGCATTGTTATTTAAACTCTCTCGCTGTAAGACTATAAAGTAGGGGTAGTTGTAGCTTATAAGGTGTTAGGGGGGTTGGTGAAACAGCTAGCTAGCTATGAGGATGTAGCACTTAGGCTGATAAGGGAGAGCGGGGGTCAGATGTTACAGAAGGATTTGTGGAAGAAGCTTAAGCTGGACAGTAGAGAGGGTTCAAGGCTTGTTGCTAGGTTGGTGAAGAAGGGGCTGGTTAAGAGGGAGGAGGTTGTAGTAGATGGGCGTAAGACGTTTAGATTGATACTTGCTAAGACCAACTCAAGCGGGTTACTTGTAAGAGTTAGCCTTGGGGAGGTCCTAGGCATACCTTGTACCACATGCCCTGTCATAGACCAGTGCGGTATAGGTAACTTCTACGAGCCTAGCACATGTTCTCTCATGGACTCGTGGGTGAGTAAGCTCGTTAGTAACGGTAACAGTCGATCTCCGGGTTAACGTAAGCTCCCTTATAGCACCTCGATTGCATCGTGTATGCTAGCATTAGTCCTTATAGCTACTGGGTAGTAGTGTGTTATCGTTGCTTTAAACCCCCTTGCTTTAAGCCCTTCAACCACCCTGTGTTTGGGTGGTGTCTGCCTTCTAAGGGCTGAGGCTATCGAATCCAGCCTCTGGCACAGCTCCTCCTGTACTAGAGCTTCACCTCTAAGGATTTCCAGGAGTTTCTCAAGCCTATGCTTCGTCCTCAAGTAGTTGAATCTACCCCTAAGCTCCTCCAAGCACCACTCTATAAACCCTCCGTCCAGGGTTTCACCGGTCCACAGGGGCCCTACCCTCACTACCTCCAAATCCCGCGGGGAGCCCTCCGTGGCACCCGGCCTGATCGTCGTATAACCTAGCTTAGGGTAGTAGTGTGCATAGCCGATCTTCTCAGAGAGCATCCTCTCAGCCCCCTTAGCTCCCCTACGTACCTGGAGTATGATCCTCACATAGTAGTCTACGTAGATCGAGATAAGGGGTTTAATCCACCTATCGTGGGCTGTTGCAACCCTGGCAATGTAGCCTAGGAGTGTTCTAACAGCAACCTCCCTTGAACAAGGGGTCTTGGTGAGGTGCGCCTCATACCTCCTAAGAGCCTTAGCCCTCTTGGAGCCTTCGAGTACAGCTGTATCCGTAGCCGTGACCATGAGGAGCCCCCCGTCTCCTATGACGTTTAAGGCGGCTTCCATGAATGGTGCTGGGGACCCGTAGGGGTCTATGTCTACGACTAGGACTGGAACCCCTAGGGTTTTAAGGTTGTACATTAGCATATTAGCGTCCACTCTGGAGAAGCTAACCTTATCCCAGACGTTGTTGAGAGCAACATTGAGTCCTAGGAGCTCGTAGGCATCCCTACTTATATCGGAGGCGTAGACCCTTAAAACGCCTTCAACCTCCACAGCATACCTGATAGCTCTAACCCCTGTGGCTGCTAGTGGTTCTACTACGAACACAGGCCTGCGGGGTGATAGCTTGTCTATGTAGACTTGAAGTGCTAGTACAGCGAGATCCCTGTTGAACTCCATCCTAGGGTTGTAGAATACGGGTAGCCATGCTGGTTCGAGACCGTGTGGTGCTATGGCGGTAGATGGGTCCGGGATGTATACTAGAACTCTACCCTCGTCCACCACAGCCAGCCTCATGGGAGATCCTCCTAGCAACATCGACAGCTGATGCCAGCAACCTACCTCTATTCTCTACTGTAACCTCAACTATGGAACCTCTACTCGATAGAAGCCTGTAGACCTCCGGATCCCTATCCCTCAACCCCCTATGGACTACAGCTAGGTAAAGCTTACCAGACTCGATACACTTGATGATAGAGCTCCTAAGCATGGGGACAGCTAGCTCCATAGGCCCTATCTCATCCACAGCTATGACATCCATGCCTGCTAAGGCTCTCTCAAGAGCTGGGACTCCCACATTTAGGACATCATCTACTATAACAACATACTTACCCACCCTGGGCCCTTTGAAATCTCCAACCCTAGCAAGCCACCCCCTGGCGCCTGTGTGTAGATCTACTATCATGAAGCCAACCCTGACACCACCCACCCTAACCTCGGGGGCATGTATACCACCAACACTACAACCGTTCTTCCTCAACTCCTCCGCAATCCTCATGAACACGGTACTCTTACCAACACCAGGTGCCCCCGTTAGATAGAAACCCCCACCACTAGAAGACAACCTACCCCCTTCCTACCCCAGAATGCTACGAGGGTTTAAAGGTCTTAACCTCAGGTAACCCTAGGCTAGCTGTTAAGGAGCTCTATGACCTCGCCTTGTGTGTAAACCTCTATACCCCTCCCCTCTAAGTCCTCCTTAACCCTCCTATCATCAACTACCACGTAGTGTTTCGTACCCGATACCCTAGCTAGCCTCATCGAGTTTATGGATTTAAGTTCTAGGCTTTCAAGACTCTCCTTCCCATGCCTAATGACTAGGAGTACCCTCTCGTCAGCTCTAGAGCCCACTATGTCTACTGTCGTCCTCCTAGCATGGACTATACTGTAGTTCCTCTCCATAAGCTTTCTAGCTAGCTCCTCCTCCTCCTTCGAGTCGAATGGTGTGGATTCTAAACCACGCCTACCGGCTTTCGGGCTATCGAATATGTCTACAGGCTCTAGTATGTCCTCTCCCAGAATCTCAACCAGCTTCTCGGCCTTACCTATAGTCGGCTCTATGTATCCCCTCTCGTACTCGTATACAGTCCTCCTAGTAACCCTCAGCCTATATGCTAGCTCGCCTAAGCTTAACCCCTTCTCAATCCTCCTCCTCTTCATAGCCTCCCTATTAATCTTAACCTTGAACATATCACCACACTGGTATATGTAGACGTTAGCTTTACCCGATAAGACCTTCTCCAACGTATTAACGTTAACAACTCTAATGTTGTGAGCCTCGTATGCAACCTCATCCAGGAGCTCCACACCACCCATAGAGCTGGCTATAGCTAGAGCTCCGGAGCCTAGAGCGGAGGCTATCTCCCTAAGCTCCTGCACATCCTGCTTAGATAAACCCTCCACATCGTCCATAACCTTGAGTAGAACCAGCCTACCGTCTCTAAGCTTAGCAACAACATCTATGCTACGTCTATGAGGCCTCCTAGGGTACTCTAGAACAGCTAGGTCTTCTACATGCTTGTAGATAGATCCGACAACTCTGTACAGCGTGTCAGATAAACTCTCAAATCTCAATCCCCGCTCCCACCCCACACGGGAGGTCTTAGACCTTCTAACCGTAGACCTCTCATGGTAAGGTAACCTTGGTAAGCCCCCGGCCGTTATAGTATATTTATGCTAGGGTATAAAAGGCTTATGCCCTACTATGGTAGTGGTGTAACACCCCAGGGTGTATAGCTTGTCCGCTCCTAGAGCTTGGGAGTTTGAAGAGCTTCTCGAGGATATGATTAAGATAATGTACTTGGAGGAGAATAGCGATTCGTACCATAACGGTTTCAGGAGGGGTGGCGTCATAGCCCTAAAGGGTTTTAAAGGCCCCATAGCCGTTGTTGGTGACATCCACGGTGATTTCAACACCTTCATGAGGATCGTGGGGGAGCTTGATAGAGAAGGGTTCTTGGATAGCGGGCTCCTAGTACTCCTCGGTGATTACATTGACAGGGGGCCCCCGGAGGGTCAGGTTCTAACACTATCCAAGGTGGTGGAGCTCAAGAAGGCTATGGGTTGGAGGCTTGTTGCTCTAAGGGGTAACCACGAGCCACCAAGGGATTTAAAGCCGTATCCCCACGATTACCCCTATGCTTTGAGGGAGCTTTATGGAGCAAGCTCACGTAACCTCTATGAGCTTTCACTAAACCTCTTCAACATACTACCGCATGCCCTGGTGGTAGAGGGGGTGGCTTTAATGCTACACGGAGGCCCCCCAACCACTCTGAAGAACCAGCTACTAGAGTACCTTAGCTGGAATAGGCATAGGAGTGTAATAGAGGAGATCCTGTGGAACGACCCCTCGGAGTATGTTGAGTATAGAGCCCCAAGCCCCCGGGGAGCTGGATTCCTGTGGGGCCCTAGGGTTACAGAGCACGCGTTAAAGGTGACTAGAACGGAGCTCATAATAAGAGGGCACGAGGCTGTACACGAAGGCTACAAATTAAACCATGGAGGAAGGGTGGTAACGTTATTCAGCAGGCTTGGGCCACCGTACTACAACATAATGGCATCATACGTAGCATGCACCTCTGAGGAGCTAGTATCAGATGCATCGAAATGCGTTAAGAGACTAACGGGGCATGAAGCCGAGCGGTTGTAAGGTTATGGGGGTACAGTGGGGTCAGGCGATTGCATGGATACCCTCTAGCATTGATATTAAGCCTTTTAAATCTCCTCTGTAAAGTATTCCATCTTGGAAGCCGGGTCGTCTAGCGGCCCAGGATGCGGGGCTTTGGCCCCCGTGACCGGGGTTCGAATCCCCGCCCGGCTACCAGCATTGTATCTAAAGGTTTCCTCTTCCAAACTACCACCCTAGGGGTGTAGCTATGGTTAACTATGTTTTCAAGGTTGTTAGTATCTACGAGGCGTGGGCTAACGGTAGGGATCTTACTAGTGATGAGATCTACGAGGCTAGTAGCCTCCTTGGATCTCCTACGCGTAAGCTTGAGGTTTTCCTATCCAGGTTTAGGGATGTCTTCGGTCAGGTTGTTGAGGAGAGGTGTTGTGATGTTGGTGGTGGTAGGGTTTGCATATACTCTTGGAGTAGGAGGGCTTTTAAGAGGTATTTCCCTGTTGCTCTTGATGCTGGTGGTACTGTGGTATACTATGAGGGTGGTGTTGCTAAACTCGTATCCTACCCGCTCCACAGGGCATTTGATCTAGGTGTTAGGGGTGTTGAGCTCCCAAGCGAGAGCCCTAGCATTACAACACCTAGGGTTGACGGGTGGCAGGTTAACCTATACTGGGATCCGGTGCTCAACAAGTGGGTGTTCTCGACACGCTACGTACTCCACAACATGGTCTTTGTTAGAGGTGAGCTTAAGGTTGAAGAGTACGGTTTAACGATTAACCCTATAGTGTCTGTTGCAGAGGCCCTAGCGTCTAAGATAGGGCTCTACAGTAGGCTTGACGACTTCAAGGGGTGGACTTTCACGTTTATGATAGAGGGGAGCGAGCCTGCAACATGGGTTAAAGGGCCTCCTGAAGTTAGCAGGGTTGACGAGTACAAGTTCATCCTGGTAGCTGCTAGGAAGCCTAGTGGGGAGCTCCTAAACCCCATTGACTCGTTGAAGGTAGCGGAGGTGCTGGGTGTTGAGGGTATAGCTATGAGAGCTCTAGAGCTCAAGGCTTTAGAGGAGGTCAGGGAGTCTGTAGACCATCCATCGATATTCCTCTGGCACCTGTCGAGAGGTGATCCAGAGCACCCCGAGGTATACGAGGTTAGATCCGAGGTCTACGAGGACTACGTAAACGCTGTAAGAGGCTCGAACGCTAAATCCTACATGCTACTACTAACCTCGGGATCCAGTAGGGTTGTTGAAAGGCTAAGGGGGGCTATAGGTGATAACATTGTACTCGAGACCTTGCAGAAGCTAGGAGAGCTAGGGGAGGTTCTCGAAGAAGCATCAAGATCCAACCCCGATGATCTGAGGAGGTTACTTAGAGCAAAGGGGCTTAAACAGGACGCTATATCCACGGCCATGAAGGCTCTAGAGGAGGGGAAGCCCATGAGAGTCATTAGGATACTACTGTCAAGCCTACTGGAAGGCTGGAGTATCGAGGATACACCCCTGATTATAGCTAACCTAGTGGAGGATGTTAGAGCGGTAGCTAGAGGCTTATAGGGGGCTAGGGTGTGGTGGTATGGTAGCGGAGGGAGGCTACCCTTTCGACGAGTCTAGAGCTCTAGCAGTAGCTGAGGTTATGAGATTAGCCTACATGAGGGGGCTGGTTCAGGTTAAGGGTGGTAATGTAAGTTTCATAGACAGGCTTAGGGGGCTCGTGTACATAACCCCAACGGGTGCCCCCAAGCACTCACTAAAACCAAGCGATATAGCGGTTGTAACAGTGGATGGCGAGAGGATCAAAGGTCTACCGAGCATAGAGTACCTAATGCACCTACACATATACAAGGCGGTAGAGGAGGCTAACGCGATAGTACACGTACACCCACCATACACCCTGGCAGCGGTGGAGGCCGGCTTAAAACTAGACCTAGAGGTTCTAACAGAAGCATCACTCAAAATCAAATGCTACGCTATAGTGCCAAAACTAAAACCAGGATCAGAAGAGCTAGCCATAACGGTAGCTAGAACACTCAAAGAAACAGGATGCAACACAGCAATACTAAGAGGACACGGGGTCGTAGCATACAGCAATCAGGACCCCTACGACGCACTAGACACAGTGGAAGCCCTAGAAGACCTAGCAAAAATCCACCTACTAAAACGACCAAACCCAGCATAGCACAACCCCCCTCCACTATAGATAGCAGCTCTACACCTCTCAACCAGGATGGAGTTTTAAAAAGCTAAGATCGGAGCCCGAGTATACCCTCCTCTCCAATCCTCCTAAGCTTTGGGTATATAAATACCACCTCAACCAACGTGGCGTACACCTTAAGCTTCATACCATACTCCCTTAGATCCATCCTATCAAACTCGTAACCTTCCAGCCATATAAGATCACCGATCCTCTCCAGCTCTCTTATATCGGAGAGGGTTAGCTCTTCAGGGTCCTTAGCTAGGAGTTCATCAAGCCTCCTAGCAACCTCCTCGATATAGTACTTTGATGTAGGGTGGGGTCTTAGAGGGATTAGAATGCCTTTAAGGGCTAAAACCTCACCCTTAGATAGAACACCCCCAACCTCAAGAAGGGATAAAAGAGTCTCGTTATACTGGGTGAGAACATCCCTAAAGCTGGAAAACCCTCTCTCAAGCTTCTCAATACTCTCTTCTACCCTCTCGAACCTCTCATCTATCTTTCCGAATCTTTCTTCTATTTTCTCGAATCTTTCTTCTATCTTTTCGAACCTCTCTTCGATTAAAGCGAACTTCCTATAAAGTCAGTATGCTAGTGTAGCTATGCCTGTTATCACTGGGATTAGTATCGATAGTATTGTTACGACGTCAACCAAGCCAGCTCCCATGTATCATGTATTGTGGGGGCTAATATACCTAGCGTTTTCCCCTCCCACGTTTAAGGGGTTACCGTATTGCTGTAGCCATTCGGCTTTTCCACATCTATTCTAGGTTTGCCTTTATAACTCTTAGGGCGTTCTCGTAGGCTATTCTCTCCACATCTCTATCTCCTAGTCCTCTCTCCTTCAGCTTAGCTAGTAGGTTTACCACCTTATCTATGGACTCGAAGCCTTTCGGTGCTGGTAGGCCTAGGAGTCCTAGGAAGTCTGTCCCTATGGCCGCTATGTGCGACCCATAGGTTTGATGTAGGTGGAGGTATTGCTCTACTAGGTCTTCCAGGGTAGCCTGCCTCCCCCTAGCTATCAGTGGTCCTATGCACGAAAGCCCTATGACCCCTCCGTTCTTGTTGAGAGCTTCTAGTACCTCGTCGTCAACATTCCTAGGTGTATCAACAAACCTCCTTAGGTTCGCGTGGCTTATCAAAACAGGTTTCCTGGATACAGCTAGCACGTCTAAGGCCGTCCTCTTACTAGCATGCGCTATGTCGACTATGACCCCCAGCTTGTTAGCCGTTCTAACAAGCTCTTCACCCTCATCTGTTAAACCGTAATCCCTCCTAGCTGACGCGCCACAACCATACATATTACAGTGATTCCATGTGATCCCGAGGCTCCTAACACCTAGCATGTAGGCTATCCTCAAGTCGTAGGGGTCTGCTAGAGGCTCAGCACCTTCAATGTGCAGTAGCAAGCCGACCCTAGAAGAATCCCCTAAAACCTTTTCCACATCAGCGTAACCCGTCACAATACGGAGCTCCCCGTGGTGCTCCACAAGCCTATAGTATATCCTAAGCTGCTCTAATAGAATGGACTCGGAGCCCCTAAACGCTATACCCGGAACCCACACGTTGTAAAGCTCATAGTAGGTCTTTGAAATACTGGGATCAAATGTCTCAAGGCCTGTGAATATCGATGCGAAGACAAGCCTAACACCACCCCTAAGATACTTGGGTATATCAGCATCCCTACCGTCAACATCCAGCGAGAAATCAGCGAGCCTATAACCACCACCGTGGAGCATGAAATACGTAGATATATCCTCATGGAGATCCACAACCGGGATCAAGCTCAGAGCACCTCTAAAAGAGGATAAGAGAAGGCAACCTTAAAACATTCCCTCATTAAAACCAACTAAGGCTCATGGGAGCTTAGAAGATGGAGTTGAAAGTAGCTACGCAGACATCCACCTTTAACTCCTATAAGCTAATAGCAAGCCCGCCCTAGAGGGGATGATGAGGTATTTAAACTCTCTCCTAGCTATCTCAAAGAACTCATCAGGCGGTTTAGGCGCTATAGCGTTATGGAAAACAGCTAAACCACCTCCCCTCAACTTCCTCCTAGACATTCTTAAAACCTCCGGGTACAGATTCTTCTCTACATCCACAAATAAGAGATCCAAGCTTTCATCCTCCAGATTGCTAAGATACTCTAAACCCTCCATACGTGTAGCGGCAACCCTAACCGTGGAGCCCGCGATCTCCGACAGTATGGTGGTATTAGCTCTAAGCTCCTCAAACCTATGATCCTTATACTCAACAGCCACCAGCTCCCCTCGGCACCCGGGGCTCATGCCATAAGCTAGGAATAGTGTTGAGAAACCTATACCAGCGCCCAGATCAACAACTCTAACATAGCCTCTTTGGGCGCAGAGGAGAAAGGTAAGGGATGCTAGTATAAGACCGTCTTCGAAACCTATAGGTGGGATCCCGTGATCTAGGGATCTCCTATACAGTTTCTCCATGATATCAGAGAGGGCGTGCAACCCACCTAGCATAGTAAACACCGGGGATCATGTCTTGGCTAGGGGTTTAATACCTGTTATGGATCCTAGCTTAACACCTTCAGACATAATGTTAAATAGGTTCCCTAAACATCATATCCTGTGGGTGTAAGAGGTTTGGTTGTTGTTAGGGTTTCCAGAGTTGATGTGGATGAGGCGGGTCTGTACAGGGCCGGTCTTGAGGTTAGCTATTCTGGGAGGGTTTACGAGTTTAAGGTTGAGAGGTTGCTGAGGAGGCCTGTAAGGGCTAAGGCTAGGGTTGAGGGTGAAATTCTAGTTATAAACCTAGAGGATGGCGAGGGTAAACCGCTCTCAACATGCTGTATACACGTAGGCCATCTTGAGAGAGGGTGTGTTGACTGTAGAAGCCTCCTCACACCCCCTTCTTGCTCTTAGCCTTACCTTTAAACCTCCTGAGAACCTCCTCGTCGGGCTCGACCTTAGGCCTCCTAGCTTGTGTTATGTAGCTTGAGAGAGCCAGGGAGCAGTAGGGGCATAGGTTTAAGGTAACCCCGCCTGTGGTGTATGGTGTTACACTAACCCTCCTATGGCACACATCACACTTAACCCACGCAACTATCATCCACTAAACCAACCCCTAATCGTTTTACGTAAAACAAGGTTATTTAAATCTAACATCCAAGCTATCGGGGAACGCTGAAGGGGGTAAGGTTTTTAAGCCTATAGTACGATGGTATAGTAGGTGGCGGATGAAGAAGCTTGCCCCCACTGGATTGGTGACAGGATTACCGCGTTCTGACGCTCTAGGAGGCCATTTTGGGTGTCATGCTTTGTTGATGGACGTTTAAGCCGGGTAAGCTATATTCCTGTTAGCTCTCCATGGGATCTATGTCTATCTATGTCTCCTCCCTCTCCCTAGCTTGCCTTCCGCTGCCTCCTTTACATACACTATGAAGTCTTCTTCGTACGGTACCCCTACGAATACTAGGGTCCCGTTTATCGCTATTGCTGGCACCGTCATGACCCCGTATTTGTCGGCTATATCCGGGTTCTCGTAGGCCTCCACGGCTTCCGATAGTACTACTGGGTTTCCTTGCTTGTATGCCTCGAAGGCCAGCATGTGTGCTAGGAGCACCGCGTACGGGCAGTAAGGGCATGATGGTGTTACTATGGTCTCTATGTGGACTTTACCTCTTAGAGTTGATAGGATCCTCTTAGTCTCCTCCTCAAGCCCGCTCTCATCCTCACTAATCCTCATGATCGTCTCCACGAGAGCTCTAACCTCCTCCCCTGCTGGTATACCAGTCCACCTGATAAGCCCGCCTAGCAGGCTTACAGTTGGAACCCTTGAGACACCCTGCTTTCTAAACTCCTCCCTATGATCCCTGTTATCGTAGTCTAGGATCCTAAGCTCTAGAAGCCTACGACCATCCCTAACAGGGCTTGCATTCCTAAAGAACCTCAAGAGGGCTAGGGTATCACTACAGGTTTCACACATGCTACTAACGAAGACGTAAACCTCAACAGGCTTAACCATAGTAGCTAGGGTCTCCTCCAAATCCCTCCTAAACTCCTCAGATAGATCAAGCTCGTAAAACCGAACCACAACCTACACCTTAGGTAGAGTAGGGTTTCAAAGTAACCCTAATAACCTTTTACTAATACTGTAACGTAGAACCCCTATCTTTCTGCGAAGTTCTAGAGCTATGAGTGTGTTTGCGAGTAGTACTTTACATAAACCCTCTTTAACTCCTCTAGCTTCTCCAAAGTGCTCCTGGTATTCTCGATGAGATCCGTGTATAGTGGTTTTGCTAGCGGGTAGAGTTTAAGGAGCTCCTCCACCATCCACTCCCTGGTATCCCTGATGACTACCGGTATGCCTACACTCCTAGCTACAGCTACCAGGTCTGGTATTGATATGTAGACTCCCGTCTTATACGGTGTTGACAGGTGTCTTGAGATGCTCTTTATGAGTAGTGTCAGTGAAGGAGCCTCCTCCCCCAATTCAACCACCTGGTTTTAGGCTAATGCACCCCTCCTCCACTATAGCAACCTCTAAGCCCAGTTTTGCAACTGCTAGCATCCATAGCTTCAAGGGCTCCTGTAACAGAGGATTACATAGAGAAGATTGTGGGTAGAGGCCCCCCGGCAACACTAGTAAAGATCCTCCATGCGACTGTGAGAGGTGAAATGGATAGGGTGGTTAGCATGTTAGGGGAGATCCCAGGGTTAGAGGACCCCTCAAACCCCCTATCATTGATAGCTGATATAATGGTTAACGTTAGCTCT
>Ga0080008_139785_pt1 | contig 13467 bp, 16 predicted proteins | sample ConCONMetagenome_FD_69211 | JGI IMG/M metagenome (GOLD analysis project Ga0080008, IMG submission 69211) | Hot spring microbial streamer communities from Conch Spring, Yellowstone National Park, USA - CON_C (SPADES assembly) (version 2) | ecosystem: Environmental > Aquatic > Thermal springs > Hot...
TTTTCTAGTCTCATGTCTAAAACCCTTCTTGCTAGAGAGACCGTTAAACTTATTAAAAACGGCATGGTGGTGGGTCTCGGCTCCGGCTCCACAGCCAGAGAGTTCATAAGGGCACTTGCCGAGGTCGGCCCCCGCGACGTGGTCCTCGTCGCAACCTCCGCCGACAGCGAGTTCCTCGCCGCAGAGCTGGGGCTGGGCCGCCTCCTCATGCCCATGTGGGCAGTGGACAGGATCGACCTGGCGGTCGACGGGGCGGGAGCGGTTTGTGGTGTGTCAGCTGGGTGCCACTCAATGTGATTTAAGACGTCGTCTTTCTACGCGGTTTAAGACGGCATCTTTTTGTGTGGTTTAAGACGCCGTCATTCAAACATGGTTTAAGACGTCGTCTTTTGACGCGGTTTAAGACGTTGTAATTTTATACAGTTTAAGACGGCGATTTTCAAAGCGGTTTAAGACAGGGCTCTTCAATGTAGTTTAAGACGTCGTCCTTTGAACATGGTTTAAGATGCCGCGTTTTTACGCGGTTTAAGACGCCGCCCTTTGAAATAGACGCGGTTTAAGACGGCGGGGGGTCTGCGGTATAATTTTTGTCATACACCTGTCTGTGGTGTTTGTCTGTAGAGGTGATATAACGGTGCCTGTCTTGTTCTGCGTGGGCGACTTGTGCACTGTGACGTGGCTGGGGGGTGAGGTATCATGTGGAGTGCACGCCCTCCTACCTGCTCGCCTTAGCTGTGGCGCTGGCGTCTGCCGAGGGCACCTCCCACATCGACATATACAGGCAACTAGTTAGGCAGGTTGCGGAAACGAGGTATCGCGAAACGGCGGGCCGCGTGGCCGAATTGCTAAAGGAGAAATAAAATAGAGGAAAAAAGGGGGTTTTAGAGGATTCTAATGTACTCCTTAGCCGCCGCGGAGAAGGCTAGGAGGCCCTTGGGGCGGTACACCCCTCTAATCTTGTCTTCGTATACCTCGTACCTCTTAAACTCCAGCTCCAGCTTGACCTCCTTCACGGCGCCGTTCCGCGCACAGAACGTCCTCAGCTGGTTCAACATGAGGCACGCCTCCGACTCGTCTCTCGCCACGTAGACCTCCACTAGGTAGGGGTGGGGGTTAGACACCGGCTTCTTCCTCACCACCTCCACCATCCACGGAAACCTACGCATAACCTTTGCGATTTCCACCAGCTCCTCCTTGGCGTGGGGGGCCCACTTCCTAACCCACTCCGCGCCGAAGGCCCCCAGCTCCGGCCACTCCCTAAGGAGCTCCTCCACGGGGTCGATTTTGATAACTAAAGCCGGCTGAGGCGGCTCCTTCATCTTTTCCACCTCCCTCTTGTAGTCCTCAAGAATCTGCCTGGCGCAATCCTCTGCCGTGCGGCAGTGGGGCTGATACAGCTTCACCCCATTTACGACAACGCCACAGAAGACGTCGTATTGATTAACCCCCGCACCCACCTTTACGTACTCATACCACACCCCGACGTCGTACTGTCCGCTCAGCTCCCACAGAGCATCCGCCACCTGTTGCCTAAGGCACCCACCCACATCCTCATCCCTACGCCTCCTCCACCTCTCCTTAGCCTCCCACTTCCTCCTGTCTTTTGAGTGAACCCACACCCTATACCGCACGCACACCCCTCTGCGACAGCCTTCAGCCGTCAACACACCCTCGTAGAGGCATCCGTTGACGCACCACTCCCTCGGAGGCGGTTCATACTCCACATACTGAAGGACACCCAGCTTCTGCGGCAGTTCAAAAACAGAGGCCGTGGCTTTGATCCTTTTGGCCGCCGTCGTCATATCCACTCCTTCAAAGCCGTCAACACCTCCTCCACCGCCCTCCTCTCGATTAGGTAGGTGCCCTTCTTGTGTCTCTTTGCGAACCCCTTCTCCACAAGGCTCATCATGAGGCTGTGCACAGCCCTACCACACCGCCTATCCACGCCGCATACGTCCCGCGTCCTCACCGCCACTAGAAAGCCCCTCTCACCCTCCAGCCGCCTCTGTATGTGTAAAAGCAGGTCGGGGAGGTACTGCCTTATCTTCCAAACCTTCATACCTTCAACCTATTGGCGGCGTTCCTCACGCTTGTGGGAGTCGTGCCCGCCGCCTCCGCCAACGCCTTCAAAAGCCCCAGCTTCTTCAACGAAGCCAGCCATAAGGCGGCGGCCGCAGAAACCCATGGGTTTTTGCCAAACAGAAGCCTCCTATTCCGCTCCAAAATCTCCACTGCCGATTTGACTACAGGCGCCGGTAGATTAACCCTAGCCGCCAGCGTCTTCACGTAATCCTCTATGGAGGGCCTTCTGCTTTGTCTCACCGCCTCCTTCAACCTCCACGCCACCCTCCTAACCCTCCGCTTCTCAGCCCTGCTACACCTCAAGAAGTCCTCCAGCGGCCTAGGCACCCCAGCCGCCTTAGCCGCAGTCCACAGGACAGCCACCGCCACAACCTCCGGCGGAAAGCCCCCCACTACGTCAAAATACCTCTTCACTAGCGCCTCAGTCTCCTCCACCGCGCGTTGAGGCAGGCCGACGCACTCCCTAATACGCTTCAGCTCCGCCCCGATTGCAGACAGCCTCCTCTCGTAGCCGTGTAGGGTGTCTCTGTGGAATTTCGCCAGCCTACGCCACCTCGCCCCGTGCTCCGGCTTTACGGCCATGTCCGTCTTCACAACCAGCTTAAGCGGGACCGTCCTAACCCGCCTCTTCTCCCTCTCGTCAAAGACACGCCACTCCGGCCCCGTGTCTACTGCTGATTCAACCACCACCAAGCCGCATTGAGCACACACCACCTCTCCCCTCTGCAGGTCGGTTACTAGGGGACCCCCACAAACCGGACACCCAGCCATGACCTGGAGAAAAACACGACTTTAAAAAGTTTTCGCAAAACCGATATAATAATAAAGGAGAAAAGCGACTAAATAGTTAAGCCGTCTAAAATGTGTGCAGTTTAAGACGCCGACACTCAAATTCAACAAAAAATGTAAAGCCTGAAAGAAAGAACAGTTTAAGACGGCGGGGGAAGGTGGATTGACAAAAAAGGTTGGTTTTAGAGGTTTTGGCAGTGCTTTACGCGCCTAGCCTTCTCCACCGCCTTCTTCTTCACAGCCTCGTCGTGAAGCGCACGAGCCCAGCCCCTCAGCCACTGCACTGCCTCGTCGTGTAGCCTAAAGCCGACTACTGGCTCCGTGTTCAGCAGGAGGTGCACCTCCTCCACATCGGCCAGCCTCTCGCCGTAGTGGGGACAGGCCACGGCGGTGAACCTGTCGCCCTCAAACACGACCTCTACGCCGAAGAGGCCGCTTCCAAAAATCCACGGCACAGCCACCCAAGCCTTCTCCACCCACCGCTCACCCGGCTCCGCTTTACGCGGGAATTTGACCACGGCGTAAACCACGTCGCCCGTCTTAACCCACGCCGTCGGCACGGCGGCTTTAAGCGCCCTCTCAGCCTCCCAAACCTGCTTGTAGAACTGCCAAAGCTCCATATCAACAGCTCAAGGAGACATCCTCCACACCCACGTTAAGCAACTTCGCTAATAAGCGCTTCACCGCATGCGCCGGCACCGCAAACCAGTCATCAAGCACCGTACCCACTACATACACATCGCCGACCTTCACCACCAACACCTCTTCCTCATAATCCTCCGCGCCGCCTATGTAAACCCAGCAACGCTTCGCGAACCGCACCTCCGGCATTCTCAACACCTCCACCCGAACCATAACCCCAGAAAACCACACCTTTAAAAACATTTCGCAAAACCGCTAATATAATAAGGGAAAAAGCGATAAATTAGTAAACACACGCAAAAACACGCAGTTTAAAACGCTGTCTTCTTCAACTAACATATTTTGTAAAGACTGTGTAGAAAACGCAGTTTAAGACACCGAATTTTCAAATTGACAAATTAGTTTACAACGCCGAAATTCGGCCTCTGGTAGTTGCGGCTGTTGCTACAGCTCAACCTAGACGAAAGGCGCCGCACAGCTACACGCCGCCGTCTTAATCGTTAGAAATATAAACCCGCAACAACTCACATACGGATCCCCACAGGCCAGACACCCGGCGCCTCCACCCGAACCACACCTCCACCCGGCCCGCACAGCTCCTCCCCTCCTCTTTATGGACAGGTTAATAGACGCAGTAGCCGCGTATTTGTGCCGGCACAGAAGCGTGGGGCTTCTCCGCCTCACGCTCGACCTAACACGGCGCAGGCCGGAACTATTCGCCGAGATAGGCGCATTAGAGGTTGTGAGAGGAGCTGTGTCCCCACCCACGCCAGGCACAGACGCCTGGTGGCGGGCCGTAGCCGCCGTCAGAGAGGCGGTATATGCCCTGCGCGAAAGGGGGCTGGTCCAATACGTGCGAGAGGCGGAGGTGGTCAGCTGGACTGGCTCAACCTGTTGACAAACCCGATGCCAAGCCGCCTACGCCCTCCTAAAACTCCTACAAAACCGCCGAAGCCAGCTACGAGGAATGGCGTACTTTTTCCGCCTTTTCTCCCTCTCTTGTTTCTTCGGGGCGCCGAAGAATGGCGCCTCGACTTCACCCAATTCCGGGTGAAATGAATGTAAAGCGAAGCTTCAAACCGACCGCCGAACCTACAAAAAACCGAAGAAAAACTTAAAAACCCACAAGAACCGAACACACGAGCCCCCAGAATCTCAAGAAGGGTTGAAACGCTTTATGTATGTGGCTAGCAACTCGGCATTTAGGTCAAGTAACCCCAGAATCTCAAGAAGGGTTGAAACACATTTGCGGAGCCGGGCCCCAGCACCCGCTCCAAGGCCTCTCTGCCCAGAATCTCAAGAAGGGTTGAAACCCCCAACCTGTCGGTGCGATCAGAGCGACATTATTCCCTTTCTTACCCAGAATCTCAAGAAGGGTTGAAACAGACAGTTCATCCCGTACATCGCAAAACCGCCCATTGATGCGGCCCAGAATCTCAAGAAGGGTTGAAACATGTATGGTACCCATGTCGATGTTAGGGCTTCGTAGAGACTGTCGGTAGAATCTCAAGAAGGGTTGAAACCGCATCTTCTTGGCATGCGCTAGCACGGCGTCCAGGAGGTCGCTCCTCCAGAATCTCAAGAAGGGTTGAAGCGGCTTTGCGGGCACGCCTGGCTCGAAATCACCCCTTAGAATCTTAGTATCCGCCGTCGATCAGCTGACGGTCGTAGAGTGGCAAAGGATAACGCCGTAAGCGGCGTTGGCGGAGTCTCGTAGGCGCGGCTTCTGTCGTCTGCGGCTTCGCATGCGCCGTTACACGTTTTTATGTTTGTAAACGGGGTATTTGACATGTTCATATGCGTCTGCCGGCGAGGCGCCGCGTCTCTCCGCCGTCTGGCCTCCGCTTTTTTCGCTGGTTTCACAACAGCTCTTTACATTCATCTATACGCAATTTTTTATTTTTGCGCAATTCGGCGGTTATGTTTAGGGAGTTGAAGTTCGTCCGGGAGATGCGGGCGGGAGAAGCCGCCTTGGGCGGATGTTTTGTTCCACAAGACGGCCGCTTGGAGAAACCGCCGGCGTAGGCCATGTACCTCTACGTGGGGAAGGTGCGGGTCGGTCCGCTTTCAGGATACCTCTGGCTTCTTGGTAACAGGCTCTACCTTAAGCTTGGTTGGCGCCCAAGCGACACGTACTTCCTGGGCAACCTCACGGACCCCCTCACCCTAGCCGCCAGGCTTAGGCGGCTGATGCCGCGTCCAGTGGACGTGAGGAGGGCGGCTTTTGCGTTGGCCAAAGCGCTGGCGGTTGCGTTGTATGTGGCTAGGCATTGTAGAGACAGCCCCAGGTGGAAAATCCGCACGTGGGAGGCCGAAATAATGATACTAGACGCCGCCTCTGCACTGGCGTGGACATGGCCCACGGCCCATAAAGCGCTTAGGAGAGAACTCAAGAAGCTGGGAGAAGAGGCGCCGGTGTAGCGCCGCAACTCAACGGCGTCCGAGAGGTCCTCACCACGGAGCCGGTGGTCTGTCTCTGCGCGGCTTTAAGACGGCCGCTAAGCCGAGCGCCTCCAGGCGAGGACCACAGGATCGCCCCTCTCCACCAGAGCCGGCGAGGCGGCCCACGCCGTCTTCGCCCCGCCGTATTCAACGCCGTTGACGGTTCCAATTGAGATGCCACCCTCAGGTGGGCCGGCGTGGATTCGGGCCCGCCGGGACGTGGTTTCAACCTTTCTTGAGATTCTAGACAGGGCAACCGCCGGGACCGCGGTACTAAAAGAAGAGTTTCAACCCTTCTTGAGATTCTAGCAGAGTTGCGCTCTCCGTCTTGGCATGGGCGGCGCTAAAGGTCGGTTTCAACTCTTCTTGAGATTCAACATCTATGGGTCAGCGAGGGGGCCACCACCCGTCACAAGTCCCCGTTTCAACCCTTCTTGAGATTCTACCTGAATTCATCATATGCGTGTTGATGAGGAACTGTTAAGTTTTAACCCTTCCTGAGAGTCTACAGTTTTGACACCGCCTCGTATAGACGTGCCGTCGACAAGGAGACTGTTTCAACTCTTCTTGAGACTCTACGCCTCGCCTTCACTGCCGCCAGGCCGATGCACGCTCTATATAGAGACGGTTGGAGGTCAGTTCCAACCCTTCTTGAGATTCTACACGCCCCCTCCTTCCTCGCTTCTGTGCCCAGTCATGTTTAGCACGTTTCAACCCTTCTTGAGATCCTACCCGACGCTAAGGACCCTAGACAAACAAACATAGACAAACAACGTTTCAACCCTTCTTGCGATTCTACGTGAACAGCGCTAGGCACGGCTTGGTGAGCACTCCTCAGACAGTTTCAACCCTTCTTGAGATTCTGGCTTGCTGTGAAGAATAAGCAGATCCGGATTGAGAATCTTTACGTTTCAACCCTTCCCTGAGATTCTGGCTTCTTCATCGACTACGCCGGCGTCAGAATACCGGCTCCAATCGACGTTTCAACCCTTCTTGAGATTCTGGCCTCTTCCTCGACGAGCGGACAGGCGTCACATACAGAGTTGTGCTGTTTCAACCCTTCTTGAGATTCTGGGTCAGATCTCACCGACGAAGAGAGGAAGGCGTTACTAAGGTTTTAGTTTCAACCCTTCTTGAGATTCTGGAGCGTTTATGTCTATCAACCTGGCGACATAATCATCATGGTGGTTCTGTTTCAACCCTTCTTGAGATTCTGGCGCATGCTTGAGAGGTTGGTTCTTGTGGGTTTTTAAGTTTTTCTTTGGTTTTTTGTCTTCTCGGCGGTCGGCTTGAAACCACGCTTTACATTCATTTCACTCGGCGTTGGGTAAAATCGAAGCGCCATTCTTCGGCGCTCCGCGAAAAGAAAAACGAGAAAAAAGCGGGAAAGTGTGCCATTCTTCGCCGTTGGCAGTTTGGCGTCGGGTTTGTCAATTGGGCAAACTCGGCTTACCGACTCCGCCTCGCCTGGGCCAGCCCCTCTCGCGTAGCGTATACCGCCTCTCCGCCGCCGCGCCTCTTACGACCTCCACTGTGCCTACCTCGGCGAAGAGGTCAAGCTTGTGCCGTGTGCGGCTCGGGATTAGACGTCTCGGAGACGTGGAGGACGTTACGCGGCGTCCGCCACAAGCTAGGCGCGGCCGCCTCCAAGGCCTCTTCGCCATCTGCTCCAATTACGCCGCCCCTGGAGCTCTATCAGCACCTCAACTCGATTTTTCCCTCCTCCACGCCTAGCAACGCCGCCAGAAGGCGCCTTACAGCATCCTTATCCACGATGAACCAGTCGTCAAGCACAGTCCCCACTGCGTAGAACTCACCAGCATCCACCACAATGACTTCGTCCTCCCACGCCCCGCCCACGAGCAAGAAACAACGCCTTGCCGCCCTCACCCCCGGAATCCCCAACGCCTCCACCCGACCCATGCACTTAGGAAAATCCGACTTTAAAAGTTTTTCTCAAAACCACTATATTATAAGTAATAATGTATTAAGATAAAGATTCCAATGCTACGGAGTTTAAGATGGCGTATTTCCCTACCAAAAAATGTTAGTCTCAAAAACGCGGTTTAAGTTGGCGTAGATCTTGTGTTGCATTTATATAGTTAATTTACCCTCTACGGACCTCGGCTCGTGATGCGTATGTATCTTTTGCTCAACACTACGACTGTTGGACATGCCCTTATATATTCGGGATATGTTGGAGGTCAGGTAGGGCCGGCCGCGGGATTCGGGCTATCAGCAAAAGGCGGGTTTGGATCTGACCCGGGGTGAGGTGCCGTAGCGTTTGAACAGCCTCTGTCAACCCCGGCCGGTCTAAACGCCTACAGGAGAGCATTTCTCGTACCCAGCCAAGGCCTCCTCTAGAGTTGCGTTGCGGCATATGTACTTCCTCCCCTTCGCCACCACAGTCACCACGGGCACCACCACATCTTCCACATCCTCCCGCTTCGCGGGCGTCCAGAACCTCCCGTTGAAGATAAACGCGATGTTGGGATCGTCCACGTAGACCCGGGCCTCCACCACTGGACCAGCCTCCCGACGGGTCTTCATAGGCCTAGCACGGCTCGGCCCCGCCGTTTCTCACCAGGTAGCACCTCCCTCCGCCGAGCAGGTCGGCGCGGTGTATCTCCACCAACGCGGGGATCTCCAGCTTGGCCAACGCGGCGAACAGCCGTCTGGCGTATTCCCCCTGCAGTAGGTCTACCCCGTCTATGAACAGAAGCGCGCCTATGCGCTTGGCGGCTGCCGCGGCGGCTGCGGCTTGCGCCAGCTTGAGCACGGCCTCCGACACGGCATCCTCCTCGTACTCCTCGCCGTCCTCCCCGCGGAAGACTGCGGCGGTTTGTTGCGTGTAGGAGTCGCCCCAGAGCTCCAGCTGGAAGCCCGCCGGCCCTAGAACGTCGTTCACAAAGTCTAAGGCCTCTTCCAACGCGCCGTAGGCCGGCAGAACCTCCTCCACAAAGCGGGAGAAGTTGTAGACGCCGTCTGTCTCAGTGCCGAAGAGCCTCACGCCGTCTTTCACCCATATCAGCGGGATGTCGGCGACGCCGACGCCGGCGTAGGTATCGCCCTCCAGCCTCCACTCGTGCCGCTCCGTCTTCACAGTTACGTGCCCCCACGCCAGCTCCACGGCGTGTCCCCCCAGCTCAACTACGGCTTTCTCGGCGCCGCGGTTTATAAGCGAGACCGCTTCTCTCGCCTCCACAGAGCCCCTCCCCAAAACCCTAGAAGCCACAGAGAGCGCCCTAGCCACAGCGGTCTTCCCAACGCCGTGTGGACCATACAGAAGCACAACGCCAGAAAGATTAAACTCAGCCTCCCTAATCGGCCCGACGTTGCTCATAACGAGACGCATATCCACGTTAAAATAGATAATTAAAAACTACTGGCGGCTGTCAGCTCGGCGACCAGCCGCAGTTCTAAGCCGACGACAGCCACAGACCGGCCTCATCGCAGTCTGTGTAGGCGGTGCAGACCATGGGGAGCTGCGAGGCGAAGTCTATCTAGTCTGCCATGAGCGACGTATTAGCCTCCTCGGCGCCTTCTGTCGTCTCTTTCCATTTCTTCACCAGCATCGTCGCGACGTCGGTGAGCCGGACGAGACCGCGGCTTGTGACGTCAAGCGTGTAGAACTCTACGTCGTGTTCTTTCCTCAGCTCTCTCCGGGTCTTCAGCAACAGCGGCAGGTAGATGACCGCCTGTGGGTTGGGCACCACGATCCACATCTTCCGCTTCCCGGCCCTCTCCACGGTCTCTCCACCGGCTCTCTTTACGGTCTCTATAAGCTTGTGAACCACCGTGCCTGTGCCGTAGAGAGTCTCCACCTCGACCACAAGCCCCTGGAGGCCGCCGCATGTGACGACTACGTCAAACACGGCGGCGTCTTTTCCCTCTTCGGTCTTGACGCAGTGGAGGCCAACTCTCTCGGCCAGGTGGCGCACCACGAAGGCCTTCGCCAGGTAGTGGAGTTCGGATTCCCGCTCGCCGGCGCTTGGCTTCGTCTTGTAGAGCACCTCGAAGTCCACCTCCCTCAGCCTACGCCAGTACTCGTCTTCCAGCCAAACCACAAACTCGTCGAAGTAGCGGAACCCGAGGCGTTTATAGTCGAGGACGGGGTCGGAGACCCGCCCCCACATGGCGTTTGCCAACAAGACGTAAAACGGGAGGCGCCCCGGCCTTATGGACACCTCCACGGGGCTCGGGACGACGGAGGCGTAGCCGTGCTCAGCCTCGGTCAGCGCCAGCTCCCAAATGCTCAACTTCTTCACATCGCCGTAGATCACGAAAAAGCCGAACTCCTGCGAGAAGAGCTCCCTAAGCCTATCCCTAAGCCTATCCTTGTCCCGATCCTTCACCCCCGAACGGTGCTCCGCTTTCGGCTCCTGGGCGCGGCTCCGGCTGAGGTCTAAAACAAACAGCCGCTTCCCGGCGCCGACGTCTACGGGTAGCAGGAGGCGGAGGTCTTCGGGCGTTGAGACGTGCTTGGGTTCGGGGAGGCCCCCAGACCTAACTCTGTAGATCTCCCTCAATACGCGCTTCAAGAACTCGACGTAGCCGAAGCCTGCAGGCCTCGCCACGATCACGACGGGTCTCTCGGAGATTACAACGCCTAGTCTAAGCAGAGGCTCGGAGTAGACCTCCTCAAGCTCCTCCAGAGGAGCCTCAGACGCATCCGGCGGGCCGGGCTGAGGCAAGGCGACGACAGCCGCGGGGGAGGGGACGGAGAAGTCGACGGAGACGGAGACCTCCCTCGGTCTCTCGAAAGACGGGCTTATCTCCGCCAACTTGAGCCGAAGCGGGGCTATGCGAGGCGGCTCAAAGGAAAGGCCTAGCGGGATCTGGGGAGCCTCTTGGAAAGAGACTGTTATGGGCTTGAGGGATGCTGTGAGGGGCTTCGCCGGGGGGACTCCGTATTCGAGCTGGAGGGAGATCTGCCTAGGCTCTTCGAACGAGGGGGAGATCTGTTGAGGCCTCATGTCGACTTCGGCGATGTGCGGCAGGGAGAAGTCCAGTCTCAAAAGGCGCTGAGCCGCGGCTTCAAACACAGGAGTTAAAACCCGCAACGTAACCTCAACTTTCTGCTCAGCCGCATCTATACGCGCAGAATGAGCCGTCTCTACCACCGCCGCCTCCCTACGCCTCAGCACCCTAATGACATACAGGAACTCCTCAGGTGATGTTCCCTGTTGAAGTTCAACTACAGCCATATAGTCACTTTGTCAATACCAGGCTTGGCCAAGCCGAGAAATAAAATTTGCGAGAACTTCTCTACAAAATCGAGATATGAAACAGAGACAGTTTGTTGATAGGAATACCTGCGCCCTTCTGAGACCCCAGACGAGTAGTAACGAGTCTCCCAATAAGTTATCTGCACTACTCCATTTCCAATTTTTACCTCTATCCTTGGCTCATACAACTCCCTGGCTGGTATGCCCGCAACCTCTAATATATCGTAAACCTGATATTTATTTAGATAGGCTTTGTATTCGTCATCTCCGTAGATTCTGTAGAGCTTGTCTATGACGTGGGTCACTAAGTCGCCTACTGTGTCTTTCTCGTGGCCGTAGAGCCCCAGTTCTTCGTCTAGCTCCTTGCCTAGGCCGGGCGCGATTCTTAGGCCTATCTTCACGCCGTATTTCTCCATAAGCGCCGCGACGGCGCCGTCGAAAAGCCTCTCGCCGTACATCAACTTGAGGTAAGGCTTCGGCGTAAGTCTAAGCGAGTTTAAGAAGAAGGTGAAGGGGTTGTATAGGGGGAGGAGCCTAAGACCCGCGTTTAGAACCTCCTCATACGCAACCACGAGATCTCTAGCGTCCCTCACCTCGTACCTCTTTGGCGCCGCCTCCATGGACACGCGCCTATACACCTCGTCGAGAAGTCTCTTGACCTCCTTGAGGTTGTTAATTACGTACGTCTCCCGCTCCGTGATTCTGCCGAGTTCTTGCGGCGTCTTGCCGGCCTTAAGTGCGTTGATCAGTTTATTAAGCGCGTCGAGGCTCACCTCAAAGCCCAGCTTCTCTCTGAAGAACCCCGCCGCCAAGCCCTCGGAGAAGCAGCCCTGTTCAATCACTCCCCTGTCTACGCATTCCTGCTTCACGCCGCCGAGGAGTATCTGGAGGGCTAGCTCCCAGTCGCCGCCCCTCAGGACTTGCGCCAAGTCGCCGGAGAGCCGGCCTAAGACCTCCAGCCTCGCCTCCAGGAAGCCAGCCAACGCGACGTAGAAGGCGCCTAGCTCCTCCCGGAAATACCTAGCCCACATAGACTCATCCCAAAACTCCACAGGCACGTTAACAGCCATAAAGGTCTCTACGTAGAATAAAAAATTTGTCGATGCTGAATAATTCATCTATTGCAACGACCCTAAAATGGCTTTTTCAAGCGACTGCTGAAGCGTGATAAGACCCCAGCGGAACCGGCCCATACAATATGGCAACCTAGCCGTCTCAAAAATCCTCTAGCGCGACATTAATTAATTCTTTTGCAAATAATACACCTTTATCAGTTAAAATTTTCGTCATAAGTATTGGTGAATCTTCCTTAAAATTTTAGGTCAGTTGATAGAGTTTTTTTAGTGCGGCTATGGCCCTAAGGCCCTTGTTCTTCACTTCCCACATCCAATATACGGCGGCGAAGTCGTCCATTTCGCGCAGGGTCTTGACTAGCCTATACTTCTCGTGGACGTAGGGGTACATCTTGGCAAATAGATAGGCCTTGGCCGCCTTCTCCAGGTTGGCGAAGGAGTCGTCTATTTGCGTCACGTCGCCGAAGAGTTCACGCCACCAAGTGAGCCCCTCCGCGGAGAACGAGGCTATGCGTCTGCCCCTCTGCTTAAGGGTTGCCCTCCTTGTACCTATGCAGAGCGTGATCATGCCCCTCGGCAGACGGAGCCGCGTACCCTTATGTCTAGGTTCTTAAAGGCCTTGGCGAGCTCAGCCGCCTCTTGGGACACCTCCCCCTCCCTCACGGTGAGGGTCGCGGTGATCGACGCCTCGCCGCCTTCCGCAGTTAACGTATTTAGGTACTTCACAAGCTTATCCACCTCGCCGACGCCTCTGGCGATCCAATTCGACTCCACACCCCCGTCTTTAAACACGGCCTCGGCCTTTGCGTCAACCAGCTGGAAGTATTTAAGATGTCCCAACTGTTGCAGAAAACGCAAAACCGCCGTCGCGTCGCTGCCGACGACCACGAGACTTCTGGCCTGTACACCCACGCCCTCAGCCAACGGCTTCTCCACGTCTTCACACTTAACAGCCGCAGGCGTCGCCTCCGCCGCAACGGTGGGCTTGGCCCTCCTCCTTGCCTCCTCTAGGAGCGACTTCACCTCTCCCGGGACCTCCTTCACCACGCTTATCGCCCTCTCGGGGTCACAGTTTAGAAGTTCTCTAAGCCTGGCTGTCTCCTCGCCCTCCGGCAGGCTCTTAACCTCTCTAAGCCCCTGCGGCCAGTACCACGAATTTCCGCAGGAGAGCACTATCTCCCCATTCTCTGCCAGCTTCGCCAAAGCCTCTT
>Ga0080008_131972_pt1 | contig 13460 bp, 15 predicted proteins | sample ConCONMetagenome_FD_69211 | JGI IMG/M metagenome (GOLD analysis project Ga0080008, IMG submission 69211) | Hot spring microbial streamer communities from Conch Spring, Yellowstone National Park, USA - CON_C (SPADES assembly) (version 2) | ecosystem: Environmental > Aquatic > Thermal springs > Hot...
CTTCAGGGATCTCTTCAGCCCTGAGTTCTTTGCTATTTTGAATCACCGTCTGCAAACTTTCAGGGAGCTTTTTCAAAATATCGGTCATAATCCTACCCTTGTGGGCATCCTTTCTTACCCTTCCCTTTGCCTCTTCCAAAAGGAGGTCTATGTAATTTAAAGCTTGGGCTTGCTCAATGTGTGCCCTGTACCTGCCAAAGATTTCACCCATGAGCACTTCGTAGGCATCCTTGCTTTTGCTCTGCAAATACTGCTGAAAACTCCTGTAAAGTTCCCTTGAAAGTCCCGAAGAACCAAGCCAAGCTCTCACGAACTCCACCGCAAAACCCTGATGTGGATACAGATCCTTTAGGTTTTTTAGGATCTCCTCCCACCTTTGCTTTAGTGCTCCCTCCGAAGAAGGATGGCTCTTTAAAATTTCCTCATCCACCCTCAAAGACTCCAAAAGGGAATATAGCACCAAAAAGACAGTGGGCGGGTAGCCAAACTTGAAGACTTCCCTTTGTCCCAGTCTCCACAAAAAGAGGTCCGTGTGTAAAAGATAGTATATTTCGTGCCTTACTGAGTTTATGGCATAGTCTTCACTCTTCTTTGAAAGCTCCAACACATTAAAGACTACACCCTTTGGCACCTTTGCAATGGGAGGGATCTCTTCAAGCTCTCCCCTTGCCCACATCTCCAAGAGTGGAACATAAACAGGGTCATATCCAGCCCCCCAGCCCTCATAAGAGGGTTCCACCATTACGCCTGTTTCCTTCTCCAAAAGGTTGGCGATAGCTTTCCACTTGTCCTTCATCCAACTCCTAAAAATATAAGCAAACACCAAACTGGGAGAAGTTCTTCTTTCTTTTCGTGTCTAACATAAACTTAAAGAGTCTTGATTCGGAGCCTTTATACAGTTCAAAGGTTTTCAAAGGTGTACAGCGGTCAAAAGAACCAAGCTCAAAGACCACTATTGAACCCTTCTCGGGCGCCTGATCCCTTATGATCTTCCTCTTTGCATAAAAAGGTAGATTATGGTTAAAGTGTCCCAACTGATAGGTTTTTAGCTCGCCCTTTGGGTCCAACTCCCTTATGAAACTTCCCAGTTCTCTGTAGTGCCTGTGCCCTTCTAAGTAAGGAAGGACAGCCCCCAAAAGGAAAAGGTAAAAGACTGTTGCACCAAACAGAGGTGCGAGCTTTCTTTCAAAAAGCAGTATCAAAGGAGGCACCAAAGAGAGTAAAGCCCAACCCTTGGCAAGGTCAAAGTAAAATACACCCAAAAGGATCACCAACGAAAAGAGAAAGCACACAAAAACCGCCCAAAACCTTTTTAACCTTTCCCAGGGACCTTCCATCAAAAAGTGGGCGGTAATTACTGCCATGGCAGGATAGGCAGGCATCACGTAAACGGGAATTTTTTGCTTTATCAGACTAAAGACCAGAAAAAAAGAGAGGCTCCAAACAACCACAAATTTCAATTCCCTTCTTGAAAAAGCCCAAAGTAAGGCAGGGAAGAACAGAACAGAGTAGGGCAAAAAGCTAACCAGTGTATCCAAAAGATAAAAATATATAGGCTCCTCTCCTATATAAATTCTTTTAAAGTTTTCCGAAAAAAAGACGTTCAAAAAGTAGCTTCCATTAACCAAAGTTTGGTATATGTGCCACCAAAGACCCAAAAGTAGGGCAAAGGGTGTTAAGAGATAATACTTTTTGTTTAGAATTTCCTTCCGATCCTCCAAAAGAAGGAAAATAAAAATAATCAACGCTGGCATCACAAAGGCTACTGGACCCTTTACCAACATGCCGAGGGAAGAAGAAAGAAAAGCAAAGACCAAAAGGGCTGTGTTTTTTGTTATGTAATAGCTATACCAAAGGGTCAGAGTGAGGGCAATGAAAAAGGCTAAAGGCACCTCCGGAGATGCATAATGGGCGTTGGCAAAAAATTGCAAAGAGAGAACCACAACGAGAAAGGAAAGCAGGGTGGTTTTATGGTTTTTTGTCAAAAGCCACGCCAAAATTCCAGACAAAAGCCCAGTGCCAAGCCCTAAAAGGGCATGGAAGAACCTTAGGACAAACTCATTAACACCAAAGATATAAAAGCCCAAGCTAACCAACCAATAGGTCAAAGGAGGCTTTTGTAGCCTCAAGTCGCCGTTGTATATGGGCGTTATAAAGTCCTTTGTTTCTAACATACGCCTGCTTGCGTCTGCATAAAAGGCTTCGTTGGGCTGCCAAACCTGAAAGGCACCAAGGTTGAAAAAGTAAACCAAAATAGAGAGAATGATCAAAAGGTAAACAGCCATCTTATATATCATAAACCTAAACTTCCCTTAAAATACGTCGGGTGAGAAATTACCCCCATATTTGAGACTTCCTGAAAAAGCCACGAGCCTACAGCGTAGCCATAAAGGTAGGCAAGTAAAGTGATAGCTGGCATCATGAAACCATAGGAGAATAGGGACTTTAAGACCATTTGGTATAAACTATAGAGGTGATTTTTCATGTTAGCACCTCCTTGGTGGAGTTTGGGGGTATTTTAAGCCCTCTCCCTGCCAAGCCCTTTTTCCTAATAGATTTCCAGATTCTCTGAATTTTTCACCCGACGTATCTTATATATCATAAACCTAAACTTCCCTTAAAATTTACTCTTGCAGATGGGCCTTTTAGATAGGTTTAAGAAAAAGGAGCAAGAGAAAGAGACACTATGGACCAAATGTCCCTCTTGCAAGTCCATACTCTATGTGCCAGAGCTAAAGGAGAACCTAAATGTTTGTCCTAAGTGCAACTATCACTTTCCCATGGGCTCAATGGAGAGGGTAAAGTCCCTACTTTCCGACTATTCCGTGCTCTTTGAAAACATTCTTCCCACGGACCCTTTGAACTTTAAAGACAGCAAACCGTACAAAGAAAGGCTTAGCCAAGCCCAAAAGGAAACAAACCTTACAGAGGCTATTGTGATCGCCCGCGGAAAGCTAAAGGATATAGAGATAATCCTCTGTGCGATGGATTTTAACTTTATAGGTGGCAGTATGGGCTCGGTGGTGGGCGAAAGGTTTTACAGGGCATGTATGCTAAGCGCAGAGCAAAAGATTCCTCTTTTTGCCGTTATAACCTCCGGCGGTGCAAGGATGCAGGAAGGCATACTTTCCCTTATGCAGATGGCAAAGACCTCCATCGGAGTGGGCTTTTTGAAGGAGAGGAGAGTACCCTACATAACCCTGCTAACAAATCCCACCATGGGTGGAGTATCTGCCAGCTTTGCCTTCCTTGGAGATATTATCATGGCAGAGCCGGGTGCTTTAATAGGCTTTGCGGGACCTCGGGTAATAGAGCAGACCATAAAACAACAGCTTCCAGAGGGTTTTCAGACCGCAGAGTTTTTGCTTGAAAAGGGTATGATAGACATGATCGTGCATAGAAAGGATATAAAAGATACAGTCTATAAACTCCTTAAGATAGCCACCTACAGGAAAAGATGCCATGCTGTATGAAGAAGAGCACCCCTTTGCCATAGCTTACCGGTTGGTGGAGGAAGGGAAGTTGGACCCTTGGAACGTGGATATAGCACAGCTTGCAAACCTATATATCCAAGAAATAAGAAAAATGGAACTTCTTGATCTAAGGGTTCCCGCAAGGGCACTCTCTGCGGCGGTCTTTCTGCTAAAAAAACAGGTGGAAGTTCTCTTTCCAGAACCCAAAAAGATGAGGGAGAGAAAATACACCCTGAAAGAAATCGTCCAAATGTTTGAAGAGGAATCTGGAGAGTCAGCACAGCAGGAAAATCAAACTCACACCAATGGAATTGTGGAGGAACATATAAAAACCATAAAAAGAAAGCTACAGGCTTACAAGAGGGAAGTAAAGAAAAAAGGGAAAAAAATACCCATACATGTATCAAAGTTTGAAGACGCCCTGAGGGAGATTGAAGAACTAACAATGAAAGGTATCAGGAGATTTTCCTTTTTGGACTTCGTGGCAAACAGAAATCCGGTTCCCTATCTTATGGGTCTGATGGCCCTGTACCAAGAGGGCAGAGTGAGTGCCTACCAAAGAGAACCGTACTCAGACATTGAGGTGGAGGTGTTATGAAGCATAAGAAAATTACTGCCGACATTTTTTCTTCTGTCAGCAAGCATTACGACGCCTTTTTGAACCTTATAACCTTTAGAAGGATCAAAGATTGGCAGAGGACCATGTTGAAAGAAGTTGAAGGAGCAAAGACCCTTTTGGATGTGGGCACGGGAACAGGAGAGGTGCTTTTGCAAGCAGACCCTCAGGTCCTGAGGGTGGGTATTGACCTTTCCTTAGGTATGTTAAAGGTTGCACGCAAAAAGTGTCCCAATTGCGGTTTTATTCTCGCAGATGCGGAAAACATGCCCTTTAAAACCTCATCCTTTGACGCTATTACCCTATCTTTGGTATACAGACATCTCTATAACAGGGATCAGTTTTTGAAGGAAGCCCGAAGGGTTCTAAAGCCCGAGGGAAGATTGGCAACTCTTGACATAAACAAATTTTGGCTCACTCCTCTCTTGGTCTTTTTCATGAAGTTTCCCATAAAACCTTTGGGTCTTATACTCTTCGGCAGGGATAAGTGGGAATTTTTTATACACTCATTGGAAAATAGCTTGAGTGAGGAAGAGCTAAAAAGGGAGCTTGAATCCCACGGGTTTAAAGTGATAAAAACACAAAAAAGGCTATTCGGTATAGTCTATATCGTCTCCGCCCAAAGGATTTAGGTTATTGGAATAACGCTAACGAACTTTTTGTTCCTTCTTGTTTCAAACTTTACCACACCGTCCACCAAAGCAAACAGGGTAAAGTCAGAACCCATACCCACATTCTTGCCTGGATAGATTTTAGTACCCCTTTGCCTTACCAGTATGTTTCCTGCGCGAACTATCTGCCCATCAAACCTCTTTACACCTAACCTTTTCGAATGACTATCTCTACCGTTTTTCGTTGAACCACCACTTGCCTTGGACGCCATCTTTCACACCTCCTGTATTTCTTTTATTATAATCTCCGTGTAGGGCTGCCTGTGCCCTCTCCACCTCTTGTAATTTTTCTTAGCCCTAAATTTAAAGACGATAACCTTCTTTTGCTTTCCGTGACGTAAAACCTCCGCTATAACCTTTCCTTTTTGAAGGACAACTTCGCCGTTTTCCTTTCTTACTAAAACAGGCTTAAACTCCACAAGCTCTCCTTCATTTAAATTCAACTTTTCAACCTTTAACTTATCACCAGGGCTTACCATATACTGCTTTCCGCCCGTTTCTATGATGGCATACATGTACATTCCTCCAATTTAAAAAGGGGGCTTGGCCCCCTGAAGTGTTAATGCTTACTTCTTTTCGCCAGCAGGTTATTGTTGCTGTTCACCAGCGGGTTGTTGCTCTTGTTGTTCGCCAGTAGGTTGTTGTTCATCGGCAGGTTGCTGCTGTTGTTCGCCAGCAGGTTGTTGTTGTTCAGCGGGCTGTTGCTCTCCTGCAGGCTGTTCTGCAGGCTTTCGCTGGCAAGATTCAGCAAACAGAGCTATGCTTGCCAATCCAAGTAGCAGTAACTTTCTCATTTCATCTACCTCCTAATGAGTTTTGTTTTTAATTATATAGTAATATTCAAAGGGCTGTCAAGTTTTTTATAAACTACATCGTACATGATACAATACTTATAACAAAAGCAGGGGGGTGAAAACGTGCTAGTTTATGTTTTTGAAACCAAGGAGTGGGAAAGAAGGTATATTACAGAAGTAGTAAAGGACGTTGAACTGAAATTTTCGGAAGATAGGCTTAACAAGGATACAGCGCATAAATATAAGGATGCGGAAGTGGTGATCGTGTTTGTGGATTCACGAGTGGACAGGGAGGTTATAGACCAACTTCCAAAGCTCAGGCTTATTATTACAAGGAGCACGGGCTATGACCACATAGATGTAAAGCATGCAATGGAGAAGGGCATTGTAGTTTGCAATGTACCTGATTATGCATCTATCACGGTGGCAGAGTACACAATAACCCTTATGCTTGCCCTCTCAAGAAGGATGAAAGAGATGGTGCAGAGAACGTCAAGGGGGATTTTTTCTCGGGAGGGATTATCTGGCTTTGACCTTTCTGGTAAAACCTTAGGAGTTATTGGGACCGGTAAGATAGGGAAGTATGTTATAAAGCTCGCCCATGCCTTTGATATGAGAATTCTTGCTTACGACCTTGTAGAGGATAAAAGCTTGGTAAAAAACTATCATGTGGAGTATGTGGAGCTTGAAAAGCTTTTGAAGGAGTCAGACATTATAACCATCCATGTGCCATATACTCCTCAAACCCATCACCTTATAAATGTGGGTAATATAAACCTTCTTAAACCCACCGCTATGCTGATAAACACCGCCAGGGGTCCTGTGGTGGAAACAAAGGCTCTGGTGAAGGCTCTGAAGGAGGGGAAACTACTTGGGGGCGCTGCCTTGGATGTTTTTGAAGGGGAAGAAGCCCTCATAGAGGATGCTTATCTGGATAGAAGTTTTTCTTCAGACATGTTGCAAAATTCTCTCTTGGTTTCCTATCTTGCCAAGCAAGAAAGGGTCATAATCACACCGCATAACGCATACAACACCAGGGATGCCCTCTTTAGAATGCTCAGCACTGTGGTAGAAAACCTAAAGGCTTTTTTGGAAGGGAAGCCCAAGAATGTGGTTTATAGTCATTGAAAGATTTTACCTATTCTGAGCACTCAAGTTTTTTAGGACTATAATATATTACACAATGCCCGTAAAAATTCGCTACGAGGATAGAAACCCTGAGCCTCTGCTAGCACCCGAGGAGAGGGTAAAGACCTTCAGGGAATACGCCCTTGGGTATTCGGTCTCCCTTGCTTTAGATGAGGCGAACAGATGTCTGCTATGCAAAGATGCGGACCAAAGGTGCATAAAGGCTTGTCCCGCTGGTATTGATATACCGGGATTTATAAAAAAGCTCTCGGAAGGGGACCTCTTTGGTGCCTACAAGGTTATCGTGCAGTCTAATCCCTTTCCCTCTGTGTGTGGTAGGGTGTGTCCCCAAGAGAGGCAGTGTGAGGGCTCTTGCATACTGCACTACGACACGGTAAGAAACAGAAAAAACAAAGGCTTGCCTGTCAACATAGGAGCTCTGGAGAAGTTTGTGGGAGACTTTGTGCGTATATCTGGCGTTCAGCTGGAACAAAGGGCAGAGCTCACTGGAAAGCGGGTTGCAGTGGTAGGTGCTGGTCCCAGTGGTTTGGCCTGTGCATACGAACTTTCTATGCTTGGACACAACGTGGATGTTTATGAAGCCCTTCCAAAGGCTGGTGGAGTTATGACTTATGGCATACCTACTGCAAGGCTGGACAGGAGTATACTAGATTGGGAAGTGGAAAGACTCAAAAGACTTGGAGTACGTTTCTTTTTTGGATGGGTTGTGGGAAGGACTGTTAAGTTGGAGGAGCTTTTGGAAAAATACGATGCGGTGTTTTTGGGAGTTGGTGCGGGAAGGGGAAGCCTTGGTATAAAGGGGGACCACCTAAAGGGCGTCTATTCTGCCATTGAGGTCCTAACTCGGGTGGGTCTGCTAAAAGCAAACGAGTTTCCTCACTCTGCCACGCCGGTAAAACTTGGTAAGCGCACTGCCATAATAGGTGGAGGCTTTACTGCGGTAGATTGTGCCATAACCGCCCTAAGGCTTGGGGTAGAGACTCACGTGCTATACAGAAGGACACGGGAGACATCCTCCGCAAGGGATGAAGAGTGGGACCATATAGCCCAAGAAGGTGCCATTTTACATTGGCTTACACAACCGGTGGAAATTTTAGGCGATGAAGAAGGAAAGGTAGTGGGTGTTAAGTGTATAAAGATGCGGCTTGGAGAACCAGACGAGAGCGGAAGACCAAAACCAGAACCCATTCCGGGCTCCGAACATATAATAGAATGCGATTCTGTGATCTTTGCCATAGGACAAAAGGCGAACCCAGTAGCCTACGGAGAGTTTAAGGGCTTGGAGCTAACCCCTTGGGGCACCGTCAAGGTGGATGAAGAGTTTAGAACCAGCATAGAAGGTCTTTTTGCAGGCGGGGATGTGGTTAATGGGGGAGATACAGTGGTAAGGGCAATAGCCCATGGCAAAAAAGCTGCAAAATCTATACACAAATACCTTATGGAGGTGAAGAGATGAAAAAGGTAGCCATAATTCTTGCAGTGGTTTTGGCAGGCTTTTTTGTGTTCAGGGCTTGCGGGACAAGCCCAGAGGAAGCCTCGGAAGGCACAGTAAAGGAGTTCATCTCTGCAATAAAGGACGGTGATGGCAAAGAAGCGGTAAAGCTCCTCTATCCACCCTTCAGGGATGCCCTCGTGCAGGATGTAAAACTGCCCCTGCAACTTACAGAAATGAAACCCTCTGAGATGCTTGCCTGTGTTTTGGGTTCCATGGGAGAAAACATTAAAAAGGTTAAAGTCTTGGATGTCAAAGCCATAGACGATAAGCATGTAGAGGTCATAGTCAAGGTAATAGACAAAAACGGAACGGAAAAGATACTGTCTTTTATCACCATAAAGGACGAGAAAAGGTGGAAGATCGCCAGCATATCCAATGCTAAATGAAAGTTCTCCTGTGGCAAACTGCCTACTTGGGGGATGTGGTCCTTGCCACATCCCTTCTCAGAATTCTAACAAAAAGGTTTCAAAAGGTCGGCTTTGTAGGCAGACCCTTCATAAAGGAGCTGTTAAAGGGATACGATGTGGAGCTTATTCCATTCAACAAGGGATTTTTAGAGTCCTTCAGGATAATAAAAACTATAAGATCATACGATGCGGTCCTTTCTGCCCACAGGTCTATGCGAACAGCCCTCATTCTTTACTTCTCTGGCATACCCTTAAGGGTGGGTTTTGACAAATCTGAGCTCGCCTTTTTGTACACCCACACAGTTCACCACATGTGGGGCATGCATGAGGTAGAAAGAAACACACAGCTTTTGAAACCTTTGGGTATTGTCCCAGAACCGGAAGAACTCTATCCAAAGCTCTTTGTAGAAGAGGAAGAGATCAAGAATGTGATGGAAAAATTCCAACTTCCTGAGGAGTATGTGGTGTTATCGCCCTTTTCTAATTTTCCACTAAAGGAGTGGCATATAGACAATTGGTTAGAATTGGCTAAGGCTATAGGAAAAAAGGTAGTAGTGGTAGGCACGGAAAAAGATATGGAAAGGGCAAGGGTTTTTGATGCGTATGCCATAAACTTGGTGGGCAAAACCTCTTTGAGGGAGCTTATGGCGGTTATTTCAAGGGCAAAGCTTGTGATCTCCTGCGATTCCTCTCCTATGCATATAGCCAATGCTTTGGATGTGCCAGCTATAACCATCTATACCTCCACTTCCCCCATCTACGGCTTTTATCCCCTAAAGGGTGCATACCTTACTCCAGAGCTTGCCTGTTCTCCTTGTTCGCCCAATCCAAAAAGGTGCAAGACAGGAACCTACGATTGCGCAAGGGCAGTAAGCGTGGAGAAGGTCCTTTCCCTCTGCCAAACCCTTATCACAGACTGAGCTAAGCCTATCATGATCAAAGACGCAGAAAGGTTTGAAGTTCCGTAGCTAACAAAGGGCAGGGCTATACCCTTGGGTGGCAAAAGGTTGGATGCCATGGCCAAATTCCACAGAAAGGCAAGGGAAAAGTTCATGGCTACACCAAAGAGCAGGAGCTTTCCAAAGGGTTCATCCACCTTAACGGAATAGTAAAACAGCCTGCCCACCAGCAGGGCATAGAGCAAAACCACTGTCATCACACCCAAAAAGCCCATCTCCTCTCCGATGATAGAAATAACATAGTCTGTGTCTGCCTCGGGCAGTGCACCCATTTTTTGAATACCTTTACCTATGCCCACCCCAAAGGGACCACCCTTAGCGAGGGCATAGAGGGACTGTATGATTTGATAGCCAGTATCCTCCGCGTCCGCAAAAGGGTCAATCCACGCAGATAACCTTTCGGATACATAACCCTCTCTTAGTAGAAAGAGGCTAAAAAATCCCACAAGGGCAACGGCAGGAATATAAAGCTTGTAGGGAATTCCACCCACATACATAAGGCTAAAGGAAAGAAGGAGTATAAACAGGGCACCACCTTTGTCCGGCTGTAAAACTAAAAGAATGGCATGCAAAAGGACTATAAAAAAAGCCCAGGAAAAGGTCTTTATGCTTCTCAAAGAGCCCTTGCTAACTATGTAGTAGGACAGAAAAATAATTATTGCTATCTTTGCAAACTCTAAAGGTTGCACACTGCCACCAAAAAGCCACCGTTCTACTGCCTTGCCGGAGATCAGTTTTTTTACAAGAACAATGAATAGGGAGACTAAAGAAACTCCCACCAAAAGATATACCCATCTTCCTTTAAACAACCTTTTGTAATGAATTTTAGCAATGTAAAAGGAAAGCAAAAGTCCTGCAAAAAAGGCCACAAGCTGTAAGATCGGTCTTTTCAGTGTTTGAACGTCAAACTCCAAAGTAGACAGCACGTTGGCGCTTATTATGGCGGTCTCCCCCATCAAAAAAAGCAAAACAACCGAGTAAAAGATCCATCTATCGGGCATCGCTTAGTATTTTATATAGGTTTGAAAGGTAGCATTCCTTAACCTGCTTTGCAAAATCTTGCAGGTTAAAGTCCGGATAAGCAAGCCTTCCCTCTAAAATCTTCCTTGCTATCACCACTGCTTCCTGAGGACTTGCCACATTAAAACCTAAATTCTTTGAAAGGATAAACTCCTCCAAATCCTTTACCTTGTGGGTGTAGGGACCAAACAGGACAAACTTTCTGTAATAGGCAGGTTCCAAGAGGTTGTGCCCTCCCACACCCTCCGCAAAGGTGCCACCCACCAAGGCCAAGTCTCCAAGGGCATAAACATAAAAAAGCTCACCCAAGCTATCCACCACAATAACCCGACAGTCTTCTCTGTTTTCACTCTTTAAACAGGGTTTGAACTCCTTAAGCCCTTTCATAAACACATCCACCTTTGATACATGCCTTGGCACCACCACCAGATTGACTTGACCTATCTCCTCTAAAAGCCTCCTGTAAAATTCCTTCAAAAAGGGAACTTCTTGCGGATGGAAGCTACCCGCCACTATGGTCTTTCCCTCCCGTAGTGTTAGGGAGAGCCTTTTCTCTTCCCTTTCTAAGACCACCTTTAGATTACCGCAAGCTATTGCATTAACACCATAGCCCTCAAAGATTTCTCTGTCTTTTTCCGTCCTGCATAGGATCAGGTCAAACTGCCTTGCAAGTGCCCTTTCCCAAAAGCTACCCTTCGCGTAGGCGTTGAGCAAAACCTTCTTTGCCTTTACTCCTTTCAGCAAGAAATACCAAAGCTCCCTTTCCATGATCAAAAGGGCATGTGGCTTTGCCTGCCTTTCAAAGAGTTTCACAGAAAGGGGATTGTCCAAAGGTAGGGGATGCAGGGTGTCGTAAAAGCTTTCTTGAGTTTTCAGAAATTCCCTTGCCCTGGGAGAAAAGTAGGTGAGCAGTATAAAAAAGTCCTTTCTTAACGGTTTCAAGATAGGTTTGGCGGTGTTGAATTCGCCCACGCTGGCACAGTGAAACCAAAGGACGGGTTTTGTGGTGTTGAACTTTAGCCTTGGAAATATTCTTTCAAACATCGGGGCGAGGGAGGCTGTTCCAAAAATCCCTTATTGGGACGTCCCCCCAGCCTCTAAAGGGACTAACCTACTCCTCACCCTATCCCACACCTCTTCCACCAACATTGGCTTCAGAGGAGAAAGGTCCCTTGGCAAAACCTTTCCAAGGATAGGGAAGAGGAGGGCTACCCTCAGAACTTGCCAAGTGAGATTCCTTCCATAGGCTCCCTCACAGGAACTTGACTCGCTCTGAAGGCTTTGTATGAGATTAGTTAATAGCTCCTTTGCATTCTCTACACTCTTTAGTTCGCTTTTTAGTGCGTTTCTCTTGTATTCATTGCTTTCCATCTCTATAAGTTCTCTAAGTTCCTTTTCTCTCTCTTCATACCTTTTCAGTGCAAACTCCGGATATGCTTTGTCTTTCAAAAGTTTCTCGTAGTTCTCAGTCATGTCTTCCTTAAATCCCAATACCCTTCTTCCTATAACATAAGCACCCGCTATGTCTTTATCTATGTTTAACTGTGGTGCATACTTTAGCATGCCTATGATTGATGTGTAGGCAGGGTTTACCTCTACTATTTCCACTCCCCTTAACATTGCCACCCTCTTTAGCTTTTGCAAAAACTTTTTGGCGTTCCAGTTGTGAAGTATTTTTCTTAGTGTAGCTTTCCCATCTCCACGCATTCCTTTTTTGAGTTTCTTTAGGTTTTCTATGGCTATGGCTTTACCTTTCTGAATGGCTAAATCCACTATCTGATGGGCTAATATCCACTCCTGATGGTCTTTGCTGTTTTGAGAAAGTCCTATAAGGTGGTGTAGGTTGATGGTTTGATAGCTTAGTAGTTCTCCAGTCTTTGAAACTTCCGCTATAGCTTGGCGGATGGGTGATGCGTTAGTGTCTATGGCTATTAATCCGTTTTCTTTAGTGTATTTCACTTTAGGCGTTGGAAGTTCAAAGGATACACTTCCATAAGCTTCTCCATCTCTTAGCTTTAACTCCACTGTGTAGGCAAAGTAGTTTTTCGTTTGCCAGCTTTCTAAAAGCATAGCCATAAAGGTGAGCCATTTGTCTTTACCATTGCTGGGTTCTCTTAAAACTTTGGCGTAGATAAACTCTCTATTTCCTGTGGAAATTCTAAGATGCAGTTTTCCATCCAGTTCCATAAACCTGAGTAGTAGATTACCCTTTGCTGCTTCATGTCTTGAACCTATGCTGATCAGTGTTCCTTGTCTTAATTCTCTCCATTGTTTTTTAAGTTCTTCCCTTGTTTTCCCTGTAAGGTGGTTTTTGCAGAGTTTTTCAAAAAGTCTTTTACTTCCAAACACCACCGGTTTATCTGTGGGATATTGCTCAGCTTTGTATATTGCTGAATCAATGTATTTTGTTGGCAACTCAGGAAACAGTTGTCTCAGTCTTTGGTATATTTGGGCATGGGGATTTTTTGTTTTCTCTTTTTCTAACTCTTTTAGCATATTGTATGCCACTCTGATAGCAGAGGATTGCTTACGCATTAGCTTTATGAGTTTTTCTTTGTCTTCCTTTTTCAGCTCAAGCTTGAACTGTAGGCTAACAAACATCAGAGTTAGATTTTAGAGGAAAAAACCTTGCGTGTCAATGGGCTTGTATTATCAAACCTCTTGCAGCGAGGCGCGCAGTCTCTCCTCTATTTCGTGCTCCTCTAAGGCGGAGATGATCTCGTCAAGCTTTCCTTCCAATATGTCCTGAAGGCGATGGGAGGTGTAGTTGATGCGATGGTCTGTGACCCTGTTTTGTGGGAAGTTGTAGGTTCTGATCTTTTCGCTCCTTTCTCCAGTTCCCACCTGCTCCCTCCTCTCCTGTGCGATCTTTTCCT
>Ga0080008_189966_pt1 | contig 13418 bp, 13 predicted proteins | sample ConCONMetagenome_FD_69211 | JGI IMG/M metagenome (GOLD analysis project Ga0080008, IMG submission 69211) | Hot spring microbial streamer communities from Conch Spring, Yellowstone National Park, USA - CON_C (SPADES assembly) (version 2) | ecosystem: Environmental > Aquatic > Thermal springs > Hot...
GCTGGAGGCGTTCAGCCTAAGCTTGACGAAGACAGACGTGCTTAAGTGGTTCACGTCGACGTTCCAAGCCACGATGCAACGGTACTGGGTATACATCCTGCTCATAGTGATCATAGCGATCCTCGGCATGGCCATAGTAGGCGCAGTGGGATGACGGAGATCGCCAGGTTCCTGGCATATTTCTTACTGCCGAAGGACAGCTACTGCCTCCTCGGCTTCTGCCTGCGCCGCGACAGCGACAGCCACAGGACGTATGCAAGGGGCGGCCTGTATGCGGCATTTGACGTGCTGACGCCCTACATGCCGCAGATCACCGTCCCAGTCGAGATCTTCGAACCCGCCGACATGGCCGCGCCTTGCGGCAGAGACGAGCCGTGCAGATCCAGCAGGTGGCAGTACGCAAACCTAGCCGCCCTTGTGAAGAGCGTATACGGCAGATCCGGCGTATTTGCCGCGGCTTACACAGCCGACGGCGGGGTTCCCAAGGTGTCTACGCGGCAACTCAGCATAAAACCGCCTGCCCAGCCAGACGCCAGGTCGCTCAGAACTATCATGTCTGCCAGGATATCGGCGGTGCGTGCACACATGCAGGGGAAGTGTACGCCCAGCCACTGCCCAAGACACATCTTCATCGTCAACGGCGATGAGGAGTACGAAAGACCCGAGGACGTAGCGATGCAGATCATGAGGAGCCCTACATCGGTTTCCGAGGTGCTGTACATAGACAGCAGAATCGCTGTCTACGCCGCATCTGCATCATATCTCCACAGCCTCGCCTTGACGGCGGAAGAAGAATGAAGGTGCGGGTCACGTACAGGTCGAAGGGGTGGGGGTGGGTGAAGCCGGTCTTCCACGCACGGCTGGAAGGCGACTACGTGGTAGTTGTTGGCGGTGTGCGCTTCAGATGCACGCTTAGGAGGTATGTATTTACGTCGTCGTGGCGCGGCAGGAAGTATACATACTACAGATCCACAGTGGACTGCCGCAGTTGCAGACTGCTGTGCGAAGTGCTGAAGAGGTACAGGCCAGCCGAGGTGGAGGTGGTTAAGCCGCTTCAGCTGAGACTGGGGCACCTCTGAAGAAGCTGTATATATTTGGCGGAGAACTACATATTTACGGCACAGATTAAGGCGAGAAATATATATTGCCGCTGTTTAACTTTTATCCGCCTTCAGATCTGCGCTGAGGACATGCGCGGCAAGTTCTCCGTTTGTTTATACAGAACAGACTTTGCATTTCCAGACTATCCAGCGGTGCTGTGGAGATCCGCCGTTTAGGGCCCTAAAATCCAGTGACAAGTGCTGTTGTTTTAATATTCTATTTATTCATATAATTGAGCTGTAACATGTCCCCAGCAGTTGAGGACGGCGTGTTTCTGACTACAGCAGTCTACACCGACAAGAAGGTCTGCATAAGGATCCCCGCCCCGCCGCCGTCTGACATAGTTGAGGTAGAGGTAGACGGAAGGCGCTTCCGCGCCAGGTACAGGAAAATACGCGTAAGGAGCGGCGGCAGGGAGTACATCTACCACTACCTATCCCTAGGGTCGAAAGTTGAGCTATTCGACCTATTGGGGAGGAGGTTGGAGGTGCGGCTGTTGACGCCCGCGGCGCCAGCCGCCCCCTCCAGAGCCGTCGCTATCACTGCAGAACTGCCAGCCCTCCCGCGGCAGTACCTCACGCTTCCCTGCGCGGAGAAGATAGCGAAGCTTCTAGAGCTGGCTGGCGGGTGTGTAGACATGAGGACGTCGGACATAGGGCTTGCCGTTATGTGCGCCGCGAGCACTATCAAGGCGGCTATCAAGAAGCTCAAAGAGGAAGGCAAAATAGTAGAAGAAGACTGGAGAATATGCGTTTCCCGCTAGCGGCGTCACCAGCGTTGTCTGCACCGCATGGACCCCCGTCGGGGCCAATGCCACAAAGCCCCCATCTGGAGATGTTTAGTTTACGGCACCCCTCGCCGCGGTGCGAATCACAAGGGGTGCCGCCGCATCTAGAAGCGTCTAGAGGTATTAAAAGCTATGTGAAGAATTAGCGATGCCTGCGCTGACGGTCAAAAAGGCTAGGGAGCTGGCGTTGAAGGCGCTGTGCAGGAAGCTGAGGAGCGGCATGGGAGACGTGGTCACTCTGTCGACTAAAGACTTCTGCAGAGATGTGAACCCCAAGCCCTGCGGTGAGGCGCTGAAGGCGCTGTGCATCGAGCTTGGTTGCGTAAAGGTGTCGAAGAAACGGTACTTGTTCCGACGCGCCGACATTAGCTTAAATATCTGCCGTCAAGAGACGACACATGTATAGAACAACGCCAATACCGATAACATTGCCGATACAAATGGCCGACTTAGAGAGACTTCCGAGAAAGCTGATGGCGGGCGTTATAACTGTAGTGATGGGTTTGGTGGTCATAGTGATCGGCGTGGTGATATTTGGGTCTACGACGGGGATTGCGGCCTATATCGACAAAATATTCGGCGATCTAGGCGTTAAGGCGAACATCACGCAGACAGTCAATGCACTCAACATATCTACCGTCTTCACGGTTATAGGCATAGTTGTCGTCGTGGTCGGATTCGCGTTAATACTGATGGCGCTGATAGAGATGGGCAAAGGCGCGCAGGGTCTCTGGAAAGAGTAAAACACCCCCTTTTTTCCATGTGTCTCCTTTCCGTCGTTTTTCTTTCCGCCTTCATGGCCGGCATCTTAGTAGGCGGGGCCGTCGTCCTGCCTGTTGTTATGTTTATGCTGTACCCGCAGGCCGCCCCCTTTGCCGTGATATGGGGCGGCGGGGTGGTCGGCTCACTTGCCGTTATTGCGACGTTCTTGGCTTGGCGTCTTACCTCCACCTTGTGTAGATCAGCAGTACGACAAAGGTGAGGACTGCTACCACGGCCAGCGGTGCCATCGGCGCTATTGTGTCTGTGAAGTCGCGGCGGAGCGGCGGGTACCTCACTATGGAGATGGAGTAGTGGCCGGATGCGATCGGTACCACAGCTGGCCCGCATCCGTGCCACTGCCACGTGGCGTTTGCGACAACTACGCACGTGGAGTCTGTGATGTTGAGCGCCGTCGACGTCCTCGCCGTGCCGTAGATCGAAAAGGCGCCGCCGGACACCCTCAAGTTGTGTCCACTGGGCACAGAGACGTTAGCGCCGTAGCCAAGCACGGCGGCTATGTTGTTCATACCGCCGGTCATCTTGACTTGGACGTAGTCCATCAGCGAGTAGAAGAAGTATGCGGCTAGGAGCATGACGGCGAAGAGGGCGAGGACTGCCGCAAGCCTTATCATATCCGCTCCCTAATGGACATCGCTATGTGGAAGACGGCGATTAAGATGATGCCAAGTGCAATGATCTGTATTGTGGTGCGGAAGTAGGGGTACAGCATGTCGAGATATGTGAAGACTTCTATGTGGACTCCCAGTGCGGAGAACGCCGCATCTAGGTAGGCCGCCAGCCACGTAACTACGTAGATGACGGCGTCTGCGGCGTAGAGCATCAATATGGCGACTAAGATGGTGAGGATCCACCCGATCATGTATGCGTTCGCGTGAAAACTTATAAGTCTATGCGCAACTACATGCATGATCCCGATCTTGGACAGAATCGGAAGGGCCGCCTTCATGTTTTACATGTTCTTCGTAGTGGTTTCCTTCATCGTCGCGGCGGCGTATCAGGTCGCTGGCGCGGAGCCGCCAGACATCGCCAAGCAACACGGCAAGCTCCCCGAGGTCAAGCCGTCAGCCACGCTGGGCGACCAGAACTACGACGCCGTAGTGCAGTACATCCAGACTACGCAGACCGTCACCTTCCTCTCGCTCCAAGCCGTAGTGCAGGCGCTGAGCTACATCCTAAACGCCGTTGTGAACATGGGCGGCTTCTTCGCCTCACTTGCACATGCCCTCTTCAGCGGCACGCCGCTCCACGGCCCCGCAGTCGCCTTGGCGGCTACGCTTGGCTACACCATACAAGCTCTGGCATGGATGTGGATCATCTCGTCGGTGGCCTCCCTCCTCAGAGGAGGATGAGGTTCTCGCCCGTCTCCATAATTCTTTTAGTCATTGTTTTTGCAGTAATTGCACTGCCGCTCCTCTCAGCATTTTTCACCAACGTCGGCAACGTCCTCGCCGCCATACCCATCCCCCAGGCGAAGACCGAAGCCGACTTGGGAAAAGGCGCACTTAAGGCCATATCCGACTGGATATTCATACTGCTGACCAACCCCCTCGCCCTCACCATCCTCGTGGCGATTTCGCTGGTGCTGTACGCCGCCGAACAAGCCGTCAGAAGGAACTAGTAGCCCATCCCAGCAGTCTCTATTAGCTTAAATATGGAGGCGCAGAGACACACAATGCCGACGGTGTATAGGATGGTAATAAAGCCTACACGTAGCGAAACGCGCGGCAGGTTCAGAGTAACGCTGTTTGCCAAAGAGGGCACATATGCACTCTCGGTGCCGCAGATGTCGTTCAGCAAATTGATATACCGAATAGTCAAGCAAAGACCACTTACGATAAACTTCGGCCGCACGACTGCAATGTCATTAAACCTCAACATCAAGGGCATAAAACCACTAGGCAAAACGGCACGCAAAGAGATAACCTACACACCGCTTAGGTTGAACAAGAAAAAGAAGAAAACCACAAAAACAAAAAACACCACCGAGACTCAAACAACCGAGACTCAAACAAAGACTCAGCCGCCCAAGATCCCAGAGGTCACACCTGTGTTCGACAAGGAGTTAGATGCAGATACCACTGCCACGTCAACAGATAGGAACAAGGGGAAGGGTGGAAAGACAAAGACGGGCAAGAACAGAAAGGCTATCACCGCCTAAACTTTTAAACCTGCGTCCCTTTTTTTTCCCATGCGGATACTCCTCTTGGTATCAACTCTGGTTCTCCTTGCTACAGCACAGTGGGCCTTAGACCCCTCCGCGACTGGGTACAGAGGGTGGGCCCTCAGCGTAACTCCCACGACCCCCGTCTCGCTTTCGGCGACTGTCCAAGTGTTGCCGACGCCGTTTTGGCAGGAGTGGATAGTCGGCAACTGGACGGTGGGCTTCGTCGTAGGGCGCGGCTGTTTAATTCAGGCGGGCCCCCTGCGGTACGGCATCTACGTAGGCGGCGGGGGCGCACACATCGAGACCCCTGCCGTGATGCTGGGGCAGAACTTCACCGTGGTGACCGTTGTCAGGCCGAGGTATCTGTCAGCCGACTACGGCTACACCTGGCTCTGGCGCAAGGACGGGCAACGTTGGTTTGGCGAAATAGGCGCAACGTATGAGGGCAGTAGCGCAGTTCCGTTCGCCACAGTCTTCCGCGTGGCCGACGCATCTGGCACCGAAAGGTCTGTCGCCTTCGGCGGCAGGCGTGGCTTCGTTACGCTTGCATTTGTCGGGGAGTACCGCCAGCGGGCGAACACCTACCACATGTACATCTACGCAGACGGCGTCCTCGTTGCGCAGACGTCGTTTACGGGACAGAGGGGCGGCGTCCAGAACTCTGCCTTCAGGCTGGGCTCCGCTGGCGGCGGCGTCGAGCAACAACTGTGGTACATGGCGTTTGCGGTGTACAGCCGCGCCCTGTCCGCCAGCGAGATAGCGGCGTGGAGGCCTGAGGCCCCTGTCGGCGGCTCGCTGGTGATGTACTACTACGCGCATCCCCAGTTCGTCCGCGACGTCGATAATGACGGCGTTTTGGAGTGGCTCGACTTGTCGGGAAACAACAGACACGCCAAGTTGAGGGGCGGCGCGGCGCCGCAGTGGCTCGTGGAGCCCGTCGCGCTCCAGACACAGCAGTGCGGAGGGGCGGCGCTAACAGCGCAGTGGGACGGCTTCACCGCGACGTATGCCATAAACGGCACCCAGAGAAGCGTCTTCGAGCCAGGCAGGGTCTACTTCGACGGTCAGTCGTCCTACGCCGTCATAAGTGGAAGCACTGGATTCACTGTATATGGTTGGGCTGGCGTTACCGTCGAGCAGTATATATACATACCTTCAGCACAGAAGTCAGCCGCGTATAACAAATTCACATGTTACGGATTCTGGTGGACAGGCCCGAGCATGTGCGGTAGCACCTATCCACATCTTGTTTCTACGCATGCGTCTTACTATTTCAGCACAGTTGCTGGAAGCACGCATAGGAGATACGAGGTCGTCTTTCAAACCGACAGGTGGCAACATGTCGTGATGACGTACAACCGCACTACGCGGATGTTGAGCTTCTACATCAACGGAACGCTTGCGGCTGAATACGCAGTTCCCAGCGGTGAAACCACCGTCCTCGAAGCCCCTAATACGCATGCCTATATGACACAGCTTGTCTTAGGGGCAAACACAGGCGGTGGCGAGAGGATGCAGATGGCCTACAGCTACGTGCGGATCTACAGCCGCGCCCTGTCTCATGCTGAGGTTTGGAGCAACTACCGCAACCCTAACAGCCCCGCCACAAGCGGGTTGGAGGTCTGGCTTCACTGGGACTTCTTCTACGGTAACCAATGGCTGGACAAGTCTGGCAGGAGAAGACACGCATCAGTGTACGGCACCTTCTTCGTATATCCCCACTGGCGGTGGACGGTTGGCGTCTTCCTCCAGCACGGCTACCCAGCCGCGTCTCCTCTTGTGGTTGCTGACTTTAAGGTTAACAACACCCAGTGGACTTCTGGCTCCTCCAGGGGCGGGGCGGTTCAGCTTGTGCACGTCAGCGGCGCTTATGTAGATGCCGCGGCGTACTCCGACTCGGGCTGGACTGTTGCCAGGTACGTTGCGCCGAATGCGGCGTTTGGCTTCGACGCTGTGTGGACGCAGAGCGTCCACCACAGGGGCTGGATCACCCTGTGGCGCGTCGGTGCAAACACGCTCAACATCACGCAGGTAGGAGGCCACGGCGTCTCGCTAAACTCTGCATCTGTGGTCAGCAGTGCGGGTACGGCTGTAGCTGTGTTGGGGGGTGGTCTCTACGTCAACGGGACTAGGCGCGCCCCGGCGGCGCTAGGCGCTAACACCACGTCTTTCTCCCTCCTGCCGTCGGCGCTGGGCGGGCTGAGGGCCCTCGTCAGATACGCCTGGCTAGATGCCGGGGTGAGTTACGAGACGAACAGCTCCTCAACATACGGCGGGGTTTTCGGCACATCTTACACACCAACCGCATCTCCGTCGCCTTGGGCCTACTTCGTCGACTTCAGATGGTGGCCACCCGTAGCGACGTGGGGCATCCTACAGGATCCGCCTATTACTGCCGCGGTGCAACGCAGACCCAACCAGCTTCTAACTCCTGCAGTTGTGTCCGAAATGCCGTGGGTAACCGTATCGCTGTGGGGGCCCTTCGGCGAGATCTGCCTTGCACGACACGAGCGGTTGAATAACATCCGGGTGGTTTTCGGGGTGAGAAACGTCTGGATGGGTACCACTGCTCCGACATGTGTTCTCCCAGTAAGACTTGAATCCAGCGGCTCCGTACAGACCAATTTGTTTAATGCCACTATGCCTATCTGGCTGAACTTCACCGAACCGCCCATCCAGCATCCTCGCGTAGCGAATTCAGTCCCAGGTGCCAGGTTCTGCTCAGCAAATGCGACCGACTTCTACACGCTATATCTGCCAGTAAGGGTGCCAAGCTCTACGATAGTAACGGATCGGTGGGCGTGTGCACCGTCTGACTACGCACCGCCTGGAGACCACCTGGTGTTGGTCTTGGTGCAGGCGCGACGCGGCTGGGCGCTCATCGCACCTGTCATGAGGGCGTTTAGGATCAACACCACTTCCGTCGTTTATGCCGGCTCCGGCACGGCTGTGCTGGCGCGCGGCGGCACAGTCCCTGCCATGTCGGCCAGGGCGACTGACGGCAGGACGTGGCACATCTACACGTCTGGCGGCGCCGCAGTTGCAACTGCATCGCTTCACACGCCGCCGAACGTGCCCAGCGCCGGCGGCGCCGTCTCCGGCATATTCGGCGTGCCGCGGTCGCTGTCGACTCTCCTCAGCGTGTGGTGGGCAGACGGCACTAGGTACTACGTAACTGCGGCCGGGCTCGCAAGCGATCCAGTAGTCTACATAGTTCCGTTTACGGGCTCGCCTGTTGCGGTATACGCCGAGCTCAACGCCCCGCTGGGCTACAGCTACCACCTCGCGGTGCTCGACAACGGTACATACGTGTGGGGCGTCGCGGTCTCCGGCTCTTCGTTTACGGTATACATCCCGACGCCTGGCTACTACACAGTAAGGCTGTACCGCGACGGCGTCAAGGTCTGGGAGAAGACGGCATATCTGTCCCCCGATGCGAGGCTGACTGTGGGGCCCATAGAGATGGTCGTCTTCAACCCGGTCGCCCCCGTCTCCCTCGTGACGCCGGCGGCGCCTAAGCCTCCGGTGTTTGTGCCGGCCATGACCATGGAGGTGCCGCCGCACGCCGTCGGCATCCTCCTCCTCGGCGTGTTCGCCGCGGCTTACGTCTCGACGCGCGAGGTGTCGCTGGCGTCGCTCATCACAGGCGCCGTGGTTATCGTGCTCGGCGTGCTGATGGGTGCGCCTATTTACGGCATCGCAGGCGTGTTCTTTTTGGCGTTCGGTCTGTGGAACAAGTCAAGGAGACAGGGCTCGATATGACAACCGCCGTCGTCCTCCTGCTACTCGCCGCGGCCGCCGTGCTGGGACAGGTGTCGGTGATGCAGGTACAGGTCGGCACCGAGACCTACATCGCCGTCAGGATAAACGCCACTCAGCAGTACGGCGCCAACTTCACCGCGCTTGCCTACGCCAACGCGTCCGGCGTCTACGTCGCGGCGAACCCCCCGACGCAGAGGATCGCCTGCTACTGGAGTGATCAGTGGCACAACGGAACCGGCGTGGTGAGGATACCTGACCCGTCTGCGAGACCGGTCTGCTGGTTCGCGGGCTTCCCGTACCCAGTCGCCGTGGTGCCGATGAGGGAGGAGATCCCGCCGTTCCCCCTCGGCCAGTACCTGTGGCTCGTCGGGATTGTGCCGATAGTCAGCGCAGTCATGTGGAGGAGGATCGAGGTGGCTGGCATCGTCGCCATAGCCACTGCCATAATCAACGCCTGGGCCTACCCCATGTTCGGCTACAGCCAGAACCAAGCCGTCGCCGTTTCCATGGTACTGCTGGCAATAGGCGGGCTCCTCATACTGGCGTCACGCGCCGGAGAATAGCTTAAATACCGCCGTACAGGGTTTTACGTGGCGCCGAGAACCCGTGCCGCCGAGCATGCTTCCAAGCTCGACCCCACCGCACTTGAGCAGTCCGGCCTAGACCCACAACAGGTTCGGAAGGAGATAGAAGCCGCCGTTAGGCAGGCCACGGCCCAAACACAGAACACCTCCTCGTCTCCGCCGAGCGCGTCTGCAACCAGCAGTCCCAGATCGCCCGAGCCGTCTACCACCTCTGCCGACGGCTCCTCTACGAGGAGGCCAGGGCCGTGGAATCTGGATACCACGTACTTGGAGCAGACCGGCTTGGATCCGGAGCAAGTGAGGAGGGAGATAGAAGCCGCCGTTAGGCAGACGCGGAGCTCCAGCTCCGCGCCGAGTCAAGCTGGCAATGCGCAACCGTCTGGAGACTCAAAGCGCAAGCCGTCGGTGGTGGACGCCGTCAGAAGTCTCGACCCGGCTGTAGCCGACCCGTCCGCTGTGGAGAACTACTACAAAACCTTGGAGAACATACAGCTGAGCGAATGGAAGTCCGGCGGGCCGCCGAGACAAGACGCCCCACAGCCGCACATCCCAGCTGACTACTTGTTGCGCGACCCGCCAGATTTCTCTAAGTCGCTCGACACGTCTGCACTCGTCCGCGCCTTGAGGAAGCTGTCTGACGAGCCGCCGCCTACGCCGCATATTCCAATCGACTACCTGCTGGATCAGAAGATGCTGAATCAGAGAATGTCGCCTCCTTCCACTACGTCTGCGCCGCATATTCCAATTGACTACTTGCTGGATCAGAGGAATCTTGTGAACGTGGTGAACCGGCTGTCTGTGGCGTTCGACACCTTAAAGAATCAGCTGGAGAGCGTCATCTCCCAGTACAGCGATGTCTTGTCCTACGACCCGAATACGGGCAGGATAGACGCAAATCCGCGGTTGCAGGGACTGGTGGATGAGTACAGACGGGCGCTGGACGAATTGAGGAGAGAGATGCCGAGCATAGAGGGCATGCTGATGACTGGGCTCGGCGGCAACGTGTTTGTGTGGGACGCCGACGCAGGTTCACCAGATTTGGTGCTTCCGCCTGATCAGCTGAAGCAGGTCGTGGAGCAGATGAGGAACGCCAAGATATTTGTGACAAGGCAGGACGGGGGGGTCAACATCGAGCTGGCGCCGGACTTCGAGGCGACGGTGCAAGACGTCAACAAGCTGTTTGACGAGCTTAACAACGCCAATGAGGATTACCATAAATCGGTGCAGAACGTAATTGACGAGTTCAACGAGTCCAGCGGCGGCAGGTTCAAGTTAAAGATTAATGACGACGGCGAAGTCGTCATAGATGAGACGATACATAAGCAGGGCTTCGAGAAGGTTGATGAGCTGAACAGGGAATACGATGCCAAGTTGCAGGAGCTGATTCAGAAGTACGGCGCCGTGGTTGCGGAAGACGGCAGAATACTCATGGATCCATCTAAGCTGAACGCGTTTAGGGCTGACCTCAGCGCTTTGCATGCTTGGTACGTCAGCGAGCTCGATAAAATACTCGAGGAGCACGGCCTGAAGATCGAAGGCGACAAGATAGTCGTCGACGTTTCCATCTACAGCGATGCCTTCAGCAAGCTCAACGAAATAGGCCAGAGACACAACAAGAGACTCCAGGACATATATTCGAGTTTTGGCCACCTGCTGGTTGCTACGACCGACGAGCAGGGCAGAACTGTCTACACGCTGAAACCCGACGCGGTAAGCGACGTAGCTCTCTACAACATTTTTGCAAACACTGTCAATGCATACGGCGCGGCGGTACAGCAGACGATTCAGAACATTGTGAACAAATACGGCGGCGTCTTGACTTACGACCAGAATACCGGCCAAATACGGCCGTCTAAGGAGCTGGAGGATATGCTGAGCCGCTACACCCAGGCGACGCAGGAGGTGAACAGGCTTACCGGCTTCATGTCGGCAGTCGCGGGCATGTTCCAAACCACCGCCCAGCAACTGCCGGCGCTCAACATCGAGTTTATGACGTACGACGCAGACAAGAAGTCGTTTGTCCTCGGTAGCAAGACGCCTATCTACATCGAAGACCCTGAAAAGAGGAGAGAGCTTCTGGACTGGCTGAAGAGACAGGGAGTTGATAAGCAGGGCAAGCCCAACGTAGGCGTTGCGGCATTTGTAGACCCTAGGTACAACCTGCCTGTTGCATACATTTACAACAAGGAAACTGGCGAAGGCTACTTTATCAACTACACAGTTGGCCAAGTCCAGTACATGCCAGATGCGAAACAGTATGCCGAGAGCCACATGCAGAGCATCTGGTTCAGCTCGCTCTCGCCGAAAGAGCTGGAGCAGTACATACAGTCGCAACAGTTGGAGCACTTCAAGCAGACGTCTAAGAGGGAGTTTGAAAAGCTTCCGCCCGTCATCAGAGAAATTGTTGGCACGCTCGTCACTGCGGGCAAGTATGTGTTCGTTCCAGACGTACTGACTCTGAAAGGCGCGCTGGTTGGCGACAAAGATCCGCTGTTTAAGGCCAAGAAGTTCCACGCCATGGTGGAGGGGATAGGCGAGGTCTCGCCAATTACATCTCACGCGGGCACGGCCCTCGGAATCGGCACGATAGTGGGCGGAGCCGCCGCAAGCATACTCGCCAGAGGCGCGGCGAAGCTGGCGGTGCAAGGCGCCAAAGCCGCCGCTGACGACGTAGCAAAGTTCGCCACGGTGAAAAAGCCGGAGCTCACTGCGGCAAGCACGGCCCGGCCACTCCAGCAAGTTGTCAAGCAACCGACGCTTCTGCAGACCGCCGTTGTTGGGCTCAAGGATGCCGCCGTGCCGATGACAATAAGCGGAGCGGTTTTCGGCGGCCTAGAGGGGGCTAAGTCGTATATCGAGACGGGCAAGATCGACGCATCCAGAGTCCTTGAGGGCGCCGCCTTCGGCTCGCTGATGGGGGCCTTTCCGATCACCAAGAAGCAAGCCCTTGCCGCTTTGGGCATCGGCGCCGGGGCGACAGCTGGTGCTGGTCTCGTCCGCGGCTACGACCTTGCCACCTCCCTCGCCGTGGGCGAGGCCGCAGGCTTGACAGCAGTAGTTGGAGGCGGGGTGAAGGGTCTCTCAGAAGCTGGTGTGAAGGCTGACGCGAAGATCCCCGCTGGTGTGAAGGCTGGCACGAAGACCCCCGGTGTCAGGGCTCCTGAGGTGAAGATTACCGACTTCGCAATCGTGGTTGAACCTAGGGAGAAGAGGTTGCGTACTGTCAGCGCTGAGTATCTTGCAGAGGTTGCCCGCGCCAGGCCGCTGAGCAACTTGATAGATGGAATTGTTAAGGACGTAATTACTGGTAAGCTGTCTGTGGGGGATGCGAATTTGCAACTAGGCATCATCAGAGACACGATATGGGATAAGAAACTGGTCGACGAGCTACTGCAGAGCTCCATTAAGAAGTTGGTAAAGTTTCCTAAGACACAGACGATGGATTTTGCCACGGCGGCGAATAAGGCGGCTGAGGTGATATACGCGGCAGACTCGGGAAAGTTGTCTAAGCACAAGGCATTCATCGAGCTGGCAGACCTCCGTATCTCTGTTGTAGACAAGGCAGGATTCGACAAATTGTTTAATAAGAAGCTGAAGGAGTACGGGGAGCACTACATACAGTGGCTTCTGAACAGTGGGCGGGATAAGTCATTGACTGCGCTGGATCTGCACAGGTATGAAAATGTGCTGGGCAGACAGCTCATCAAGAAATATATGCCGGAGTATGAGGGGGTGCTGGCCGAAGTTAAGAATAAGCTGTCCCATCTACGGCCAGTGAACCCAAGAGATGTGCCGTTGCTTAAGCTAACGCCTGAAAAGCTCTCTGACATGGTTGAGACGACGTTTAGAGACGTCCTCGATGGAAAGAAGGACTTCTTTAAGGCGTCTGAGGAGCTGTACTGGCTGTGGAACAGGCTGTCGCCTGACATGCGGCCCAAGTTTGAGACAATTCTGAACGACCTGAACGCCTACTACGGCAAAAAGTACGGCATAACGCTTGAGCCTTGGAGGCCATCTCTCCTCGAATCCATACTGCGCAGAGCCGAGCTGTCCGCCGCAGACGTCGGGTCTGTGCTTGCAAACGCATCGAAGGCAACCGCCGAGCTGATAAGAAGCAAAATTAAGGCGGCTGAAGAGTTACTGAGTCCGGGGCATCTTGCGAACCGGTGGAAGGGGTGGCGTATCATGGCGCTGGATGACAAGCTTCGCGGCATAGCTGAGTCGTTCAAGAGCGGAA
>Ga0080008_141401_pt1 | contig 13375 bp, 9 predicted proteins | sample ConCONMetagenome_FD_69211 | JGI IMG/M metagenome (GOLD analysis project Ga0080008, IMG submission 69211) | Hot spring microbial streamer communities from Conch Spring, Yellowstone National Park, USA - CON_C (SPADES assembly) (version 2) | ecosystem: Environmental > Aquatic > Thermal springs > Hot...
GAGGAGGGAAAGGTAGAAGGCCTGGTTGCAGAGGTAGCTCCCGGCGGAGAGGCTTTGGCTGGCGGGAATGCCCGCCTCCCGCCAGCGCTTTAAGACCGCCTTGACGGGGAAGCGGGCCGGGAGGGCTAAAGGGGCGTTGGGGACGATGGGGACGTCTTCCACGACGTTTCCGGCGTTGTCCGGGCGCTCAAAGTCCAGGAGGTTCACCGCGAGCCTTTCCAGGGAGAGGAGGGGCCGCCCTTCCGCCAGGCCCAGGTGTAGGACGGCCTCCGGGCCCTCCTCCAGGAGGGCCTCGAGGGCCTCCTTTACCCTGGCGGTGTCCACGGGGAGAAGGGCCTTCCGGAGGCGCTTGCCGCCGATGGCCTCCGGTAGCAGGCCCAGGAGGGCCTCCGAGGGGTTGTGGGGTAGGCCCCCGAAGGGTTCAAAGCCGGTGACCAGGACCATGCCCAGCCATTATAAAGGCCACTCCTTTGACCTGGTATAAGATGGGGGGCGTGGACCTGGGTCTTGTCACCGACTCGGGAGGCGGCCTTGAAGGTGGCCCCCACCCGCATCCGGGTGGTGGACTCGGGGATGGTCTCCGCCGGGCTTGGGGCCATGGTCCTAAGGGCGGCGGAGATGCTTAAGGGGGGCGCGGAGGAGGAAGAGGTGGTGCGGGAGATGGAGAGGCTCAAGCGCTCCAGCCTCTACTTCAGCGTGGCCGACCTTTCCCACCTGGCCCGAAACGGCCGCCTTCCCCGCTTCGGCGAGGTGGTGGGGAACCTCCTGGGCTTGAGGCCCATCCTGCGCATAGAGAAGGGGCACATCCGCTTCCTCAAGGTGGCCCGGGAGAGCGCCGTCCCCGAGGCGCTCGCCCGGCTGGTCCTGGAGGAGTTCAGGGGCCGCGCCGCCCGCATCTCTATCACCCATACCGATGCCAAGGCCGAGTGGATTGAGGGCCTGAAGCGCGCTCTAGAGGGGGCGTTACGCCTGGAGCGGGGCCGCATCGCCCGCTCGGGGGCCACCATCGCCGCCAACGTGGGCCTCGGGGCTTTGGCCGTGCACGCCTACGCGTTAGAATAGCTTCTGGCCCCCTTGGGGCTTTGCATGGAGATCGCTCAGGAGAAGCTTTACGGCCACCGGGTGGCCCTGCCCCAGGTGGCCTCGGCCCTGCTTTTCGCCCGGGAGAGACCCCCTGCCCTCCTTCTGGCCCCGGAAGAACGCCTAAAGCGCTACCGGGATCTCGCCGCCTTCGGCGCGCCCGTCTACGTGAACCCGGGCCTCGAGGCCCTGGAGGAGCGGGCCCTCTTCGTCATGAGCTACGAGGAGGCCCTAAGCCCCTTCCCCGAGGACCCCGAGGCCTGGCGCCTGGTCCTCGAGGTGGGGCGGGCCTATTCCCGGGAAGGCCTTCTGGAGCGGCTTTGGAAGATGGGCTACGCCCGGGACGAGGAGGTGCGGGTCCTGGGAGAGGTCCTGGAGGTGGGGGAGGTGAGGCTGGAGTTCTTTGGGGAGGAGCTGGAGCGCCTTCTGGTTTCGGGCGAGGAGAGGAGGCGCCACGTCCTCCTGCCCAAGCCGGGAAAGGCCGAGGGCTTCACCTCCAAAAAGGTCCTCCACTTCCCCGGGCCCCTTTACCTGGACACCCCGGCCCTGGCCCCCAAGGAGCTCTGGCCTCTCCTTGCGGGGAGGCCTTTGGTGGCCCTGGGGGGCGGGGTGGAGCTTCCCCCTTTGGAGCTTGGGGCGAGGCCCCTTCCCCCTTACCGGGGAAGCCTCAAGGCCCTGGAAAAGGACCTGGCCCGCTGGCTCAAGGAGGGCAAAAGGGTCCACCTCTTCGCCGGCCACGCCCGCACCCTGGAGTACCTGAAAAGGCGCCTCGCGCCCTTCTCCCCCCTGGTCCTGGAGCGCTACCCCGGGCCCAAGGGGCGGCTTTCCCTCCTCCCCGGGGCCTTTGAGGGCGGGGTGGAGTGGGGGGAGGAGGTCCTCCTCACCGAGGCCCTGGTCTTCGCCACGGGGGCGGTGCGGGCCAGGGTGCGCCTGGGGGAAGGGCTTTCCGACCCCGGCGCCTTAAGCCCCGGGGACTTCCTCATCCACCCCGAGCACGGCATCGGCCAGTACCTGGGCCTGGAAACCCGGGAGGTCTTGGGGGTCAGGCGGGACTACCTGGTCCTCCGCTACCGGGGGGAGGGGCGGCTCTACCTGCCCGTGGAGGGGCTACCCCTCCTCAAGCGCCACCCCGGCACCACCGACGACCCCCCGGAGCTCTCCTCCCTGGGCAAGGGGGAGTGGCAGAGGGCCAAGGAGAAGGCCAGGAAGGACGTGGAGGAGCTGGCCGCCAGGCTTCTCGTCCTCCACGCCAAGAGGAAGGCCACCCCGGGCCGGGCCTTCCCCGCCCTGCCCGAGTGGGACCCCTTGGTGGAGGCGGGCTTTCCCCACGAGCTCACCCCCGACCAGAAGCAGGCCCTCGAGGAGGTCCTCCGCGACCTGGAAAGCCCCCACCCCATGGACCGCCTGGTCTCCGGGGACGTGGGCTTCGGCAAGACCGAGGTGGCCCTGAGGGCCGCCCACCGGGTGGTGGGCCACGGGGCCCAGGTGGCCTTTCTGGTGCCCACCACCCTGCTGGCCGAACAGCACGGCAGGACCTTCCGGGAGCGCTTCCGCGGCCTCCCTGTCCGGGTGGAGGTCCTCTCCCGCTTCACCCCGCCCAAGGAGGAGGAGGCCATCCTGAAGGACCTGAAGGAGGGCCGGGTGGACATCGTCATCGGCACCCACCGCCTCCTCCAGCCCGACGTGGCCTTCAAGGACCTGGGCCTCCTCATCGTGGACGAGGAGCACCGCTTCGGCGTGGCCCAGAAGGAAAGGATCCGGGAGCTCAAGGAGAACGTGGACACCCTCTACCTCTCGGCCACGCCCATCCCCCGGACCCTCTACTCGGCCCTGGTGGGCCTCAAGGACCTCTCCAGCATCAAGACCCCGCCCCCGGGGAGGAAGCCCATCCGGACCTTCCTCGCCCCCTTTGACCCCCTCCTGGTGCGGGAGGCCATCCTAGGGGAGCTGGAGCGGGGCGGCAAGGCCTTTTACGTCCACCACCGGGTGGCCTCCATTGAGGCCAGGCGGCGCTACCTGGAGGACCTGGTGCCCGAGGCCCGGATCGGCGTGGTCCACGGCCAGATGCCCGAGGGCCTTATTGAGGAGACCATGATGCTCTTCGCCGAGGGGGCCTACGATGTCCTTCTGGCCACCACCATCATTGAGGCGGGCCTGGACGTCCCCGAGGCGGGCACCATCCTCATTGAGCGGGCGGACCTCCTGGGCCTCGCCACCCTCTACCAGCTCCGGGGCCGGGTGGGGCGGCGGGACCAGGAGGCCTACGCCTACCTCTTTCACCCGCCCCGCCTCACCGAGGCGGCGGAGAAGCGCCTCCACGCCATCGCCGACCTCTCGGACCTGGGAAGCGGCCACCTCCTGGCGGAGAAGGACATGGAGATCAGGGGCGTGGGGAACCTTCTGGGTCCCGAGCAGCACGGCCACATCCGGGCCCTCTCCCTGGAGGTCTACACGGAGCTTCTTGAGGAGGCCTTAAGGAAGCTCAAGGGGGAGAGGGTGGAGGAGAGGCCCCACGTGACCCTAGACCTCGCCCTCTCCGCCCGCCTTCCCGCCGAGTACGTGGGGAGCCTCGAGGCCAGGAGCCGCTACTACAGCCGCTTCGCCGAGGCCAAGACCCTGGCGGAGGTCTCCCGCCTGGTGCGGGAGCTCAAGGAGCGGTACGGCCCCCTCCCCGAGGAGGCGGAGAACTTCGTCAACCTCACCCGGCTCCGCCTGGTGGCCGAGAGGAAGGGGGCGCTTTCCATCACCGAGGACCTCACCCACCTGGTGGTGGTCTTCCCCCGCTACCCCCTGGACTACGATGCCCGGGCCCTCAAGGCCCTGCCCCACCGCGTGGAGATCACCCAGTACCCCCCGGGCTTCCGCCTTCCCAAAAAGGGCCTGAGGCCCCGGGACTACCCCGAGGCCCTCATGGAGGTCCTCTACCTCTTCGCCGACCGCTAGGGGATCAGGTTGAAGAGCTTGAGGCGCAGGACCACCTCGGCCTGGGTGAGCTTGTAGCTCACCTTTTCCCCGGAGAGGCTGAGCCTGGCCCCGATGCGGAAGCTTCCGGCCTTCACCAGGTCGTAGGCGGGGTTCCCTTCCTTCAAGAGCAGCTCCAGGGAAAGGAGGCCCTTTTGCCCGGGGTCCAAGCGGATTTCCTTGGTTCCCGCCTGGACATCCCCGTTCCCGTCGTAAAGGTCCGTGTCGTCCTTAGGACCAAGGCGCACCTCCAGGCGGAGGGTGGCCGGGATCGCCCCCGTGTTCTCCAGCTCGGCCTGGGCCTTGACGCTACCGTCCACCAAGGCCTCTGCGCCAGGGAGATCCACCCGCTGGCCGGCGGGGTCCCCGGGGACTTGGATTTCGGTCTGGGTTAGGTCCAGGGTACCTTGGCGGCTATCCTGGGGAAGGAAGCTCAAAAGGTCCACCTCGAGGCGGTGCACCGTGTGCCCGCTGCAGGCGGCCAGGAGGAGCGGACCGGTCAAAAGTAGGGCGCGCTTCATCCCACACCTCCTAAGCGCCCGCACTCTGGTTTCGCAACAGGGGGTGCTCAAGCCAGGGCTAAAGGCTTTTCTGGGGCCCCCACGGCAGCGAAAGCCGCGGTGGGGTACTTAAGGCCTACCTCCCGGAGGTGTCAAGCCCCTTTGACAGGAGAGGGGGCGTGGGCGTAAACTTTGACTCAGTATAAGGAGGTGTCCATGATCAAGAAGGTAGGCGTGGTGGGCGCGGGGACCATGGGAAGCGGGATCGCCGCCCTCTTGGCCAGCGCCGGGGTCCCGGTGGTCCTTTTGGACATCCCCGGAAAGGAAGACCGGAACGAGTGGGCCAAGAAGGGGCTGGAGCGGGCCCTGAAGGCCAAGCCGGCGGCCTTCATGGACGCCGACCTCGCCCGGTACGTGGAGATCGGCAACACCGAAGACCACCTGGAGAAGCTCAAGGACTGCGACTGGGTGGTGGAGGCCATCATAGAGAAGCCGGAGCCCAAACAGGCCCTTTACGCCCGCCTCGAGGGCCTCCTCAAGCCCACGGCCATCGTCAGCTCCAACACCAGCGGCATCCCCATGAAGATCCTCCTGGAAGGCCGCTCCGAGGCCTTCCGCAAGCGCTTCCTGGGGACCCACTTCTTCAACCCGCCCCGCTACCTCCACCTCCTGGAGCTCATCCCCACCCCCGAGACCGACCCCAGGGTGTTGGCGGAGATCCGCCGCTTCGGCGAGCGCATCCTGGGCAAGGGGACCGTTCTCGCCAAGGACTCCCCCGGCTTCATCGCCAATCGGCTTGGGGTCTACGGCATGGTGCAGGCGGTCCGCCTCATGGAGAAGCACGGCCTCACCCTTGACGAGGTGGACGCCCTCACCGGGCCCCTCCTGGGCCGCCCCAACTCGGCCACCTTCCGCACCGCCGACCTCACGGGCCTGGACGTGCTGAAGCTGGTGACCGAGGAACTGGCCCAGGCCACCGGGGAGGACTTCGCCCTTCCCGCCTGGGTCCTCCGCCTGGTGGAGGAGGGGCGCCTGGGGGAGAAGACGGGCGCCGGCTTTTACAAGCGGGTGAACGGGGAGATCCTGGTCCTGGACCCCAGGACCCTGGACTACGTTCCCAGGGCCAAGCTGGACCTCCCCGAGCTCGGGGCCATCCGGGACCTTCCCCTTTCCGAGCGCCTCCCCAAGGCCCTGGGGCTTCCCGGCAAGTACGGGGCCTTCCTCCAGGAGCTTTTCGCCAGGACCGCCCACTACACCCTGGAGAAGGCTCCGGAGATCGCCTACGACCTGGTCTCCGTGGACCAGGCCCTGGAGTGGGGCTTCGGCTGGGAGGCGGGGCCCTTCAAGAACATGGACGCCGTGGGCCTAGCCCGGGTGAGGGATCTCCTTGGGGCCCATGGGCTTTCCGTCCCCGAGCTTCTGGAGAAGGCGGACGGGGCCTTCTACAAGAACGGCGCCTTCCTGGGGTTTGACGGGGCCTACCACCCCCTGCCCAAGCGGGAAGGGGTCATCTCCTTAAAGGCCCTGAAGTCCGAGGGGAAGACCCTCCTGGAGGGCAAGGAGGCGGCGCTTCTGGACCTGGGGGATGGGGTGGCCCTTCTGGAGTTCCGCACCAAGATGAACGCCATCGGGGAGGGGGTGATCCGCATGCTCCAGAAGGGCCTGGAGTACGTGGAGGAGAAGGGCTATTTGGGGCTCGTCATCGGCAACGAGGACCCCAGGGCCTTCTCCGCCGGGGCCAACCTGGCCCTCATCCTTTCCCTGGCCCAGGAGGGGGACTGGGACGGGCTCTCCCTGGCGGTGCGGCAGTTCCAGAAGGCCTCCATGTCCCTGCGCTACAGCCCCTTCCCCGTGGTGGTGGCCCCCTTCGGCCTCACCCTGGGGGGCGGGGCCGAGTTCACCCTGCACGCCGATAGGGTCCAGGCCCACGCCGAGCTCTACATGGGCCTGGTGGAGGCCGGGGTGGGCCTCCTGCCCGCCGGGGGCGGCACCAAGGAGATGCTCCTCCGCTTCACCAAGGAGCTCGCCCCCTACGAGGAGGCGGACCCCTTTGAGGCGGTCAAGCGGGCCTTCAACCTGATCGCCATGGCCAGGACCTCCACGAGCGCCCTCGAGGCCAGGAAGATGGGCTTCCTCAGGGACCGGGACGGCATCTCCATGAACCGGGACTTCCTGATCGCCGACGCCAAAAGGCGGGTCCTGGAGCTGGCCCCCGACTACCGTCCGCCCCTGCCGCCCACCATCCGCGTCCTGGGGAGCGAGGCGCTTGGCAACCTGCGCTACGCCGTCTGGGCCTTCCGCGAGGCGGGGGAGATCACGGACCACGACATGAAGATCGGCCTGGAGATCGCCTACGTGCTCTCCGGCGGGGAAGGGCCGGCCCGGGAGGTCTCGGAGTGGGACCTCCTGGACCTGGAGCGCGAGGCCTTCTTGAAGCTCCTCGGCACCCGGAAGACCCAGGAGCGCATCGCCCACACCCTGAAGACGGGGAAGCCTCTTAGGAACTAAAGGGGGAGAAGATGCGGGAAGCGGTCATCGTGAGCGCGGTTCGGAGCCCCGTGGCCCGGGGCAAGAAGGACGGGGCCTTGGCCACCCTCCACCCGGTGGACCTCTCGGCCCAGGTGATGCGGGGGGCGCTGGAGCGGGTGGGCCTGGACCCCAGGGAGCTGGAGGACGTCCTCTGGGGCTGCGCCATGCCCGAGGCGGCCCAGGGGCTCAACATCGCCCGCCTGGCCCTCCTCCGGGCGGGCTTTCCCGTGGAGGTGGCGGGGGCCACGGTCAACCGCTTCTGCTCCTCGGGCCTCCAGACCATCGCCATGGCGGCCCAGGCGGTGATGACGGGGATGGCGGACGCGGTGTTGGCGGGCGGGGTGGAGATGATGAGCCAGGTGCCCATGTCGGGCTTCCACACCCGGCTCCACCCCGACCTCACCCCCACCGAGTGGAGCCCGGAGGCCTATTCCGCTTACATCGGCATGGGCTACACCGCCGAGCGGGTGGCGGAGCGGTTTGGCATCAGCCGGGAGGACCAGGACCGCTGGGCCCTTAGGAGCCACCAGAGGGCGGCCCAGGCCTGGGCCGAGGGGCGCTTTGGCGAGGTGGTGCCCATCCGGGTGCCTAAGGTCACCTACCAGGGCACCAAGAAGCGGGTGGAGGAGGTCCTCTTTGAGCGGGACGAGACCGTGCGGCCCGAGACCAGCCTCGAGGCCCTCTCCAAGCTCCGCCCCGCCTTCAAGAAGGGGGGCACGGTGACGGCGGGGAACGCCAGCCCCTACTCCGACGGGGCGGCGGCCGCGGTGGTCATGAGCCGGGAGAAGGCCGAGGCTTTGGGCCTTAAGCCCCTCGCCCGCTTGGTGAGCTTCGCCGTGGCCGGTGTGGAGCCGGACGTGATGGGCATCGGCCCGGTGAAGGCCGTGCCCAAGGCCTTGGAGCGGGCCGGGCTTAGGCTAGACCAGATTGACCTCATCGAGTTCAACGAGGCCTTCGCCGCCCAGGTCCTGGCGGTGATGCGGGCTTTGGGGATGCCCGAGGAGAAGACCAACGTCAACGGCGGGGCCATCGCCCTGGGCCACCCCCTGGGGGCCACCGGGGCCAAGCTCACCGCCCAGCTCATCGGCGAGCTTTCCCGGCGGGGCGGGGGGTACGGCCTGGTCACCATGTGCATCGGCGGCGGCATGGGGGCCGCCGGGGTCTTTGAGGTGTATCCGGCGTAAGGAGGCGACCATGACCGAGGAGAAGAAGCTTTGGAAAAAGGGCGGCGGCTGGCTTCTGGAGAGCCCGGAAGGGATTTACACCCCGGAGGACCTTGACGAGAGCGTCAAGGAGATCGCCCGCACCACCCGCACCTTCGTGGAGCGGGAGGGGCTTCCCCTTCTGGACCGCATGGAGCACGGGGAGCTGGAGCTCAACGTGCCCCTGATGAAGAAGGCAGGGGAGCTCGGGCTTCTGGCCATTGAGGTCCCCGAGGCCTACGGGGGCCTGGATCTGCCCAAGGTGATCTCCACCGTGGTGGCGGAGGAGCTTTCGGGAAGCGGCGGCTTTTCCGTCACCTACGGGGCCCACACCTCCATCGGCACCCTGCCCCTCGTCTACTTCGGCACCGAGGAGCAGAAGCGCAAGTACCTGCCGAGGCTCGCCAGCGGGGAGTGGATCGCCGCCTACTGCCTCACCGAGCCCGGCTCGGGCTCGGACGCCCTGGCCGCCAAGACCCGGGCCACCCTCTCGGAAGACGGGAGGTACTACATCCTGAACGGCGTCAAGCAGTGGATCTCCAACGCGGGCTTCGCCCAGCTCTTCACCGTCTTCGCCAAGGTGGACGGGGAGCGCTTCACCGCCTTTTTGGTGGAGCGGGACACCCCGGGCCTCTCCTTCGGCCCCGAGGAGAAGAAGATGGGCATCAAGGCCTCCAGCACCCGCCAGGTGATCCTGGAGGACGTCAAGGTGCCGGTGGAGAACGTCCTGGGGGAGATCGGCAAGGGGCACAAGATCGCCTTCAACGTCCTCAACGTGGGCCGCTACAAGCTGGGGGCGGGGGCCGTGGGCGGGTCCAAGCGGGCCCTGGAGCTTTCCGCCCGGTACGCGGCCCAGCGGGTCCAGTTCGGCCGCCCCATCGGCCGCTTCGGCCTCATCCAGGAGAAGCTGGGGGAGATGGCGAGCCGCATCTACGCCGCCGAGAGCGCCGTCTACCGCACCGTGGGCCTCATTGACGAGGCCCTTTTGGGCAAGGAGGGCGCCGAGGCGGTGATGGCGGGCGTTGAGGAGTACGCCGTGGAGGCCAGCATCATCAAGGTGCTGGGCTCGGAGGTCCTGGACTACGTGGTGGACGAGGGGGTGCAGATCCACGGCGGCTACGGCTACTCCCAGGAGTACCCCATTGAAAGGGCCTACCGGGATGCCCGCATCAACCGCATCTTTGAGGGCACCAACGAGATCAACCGCCTCCTCATCCCCGGCATGCTCCTCCGCCGGGCCCTGAAGGGGCAACTTCCCCTCTTCCAGGCGGCCATGAAGCTCCAGAAGGAGCTCCTGGAGCCCAGCTTTGAGGAGCCCGAGGACCTGGAGCTCCACCAGATCGCCGGCCTCAAGAAGCTCTTCCTGATGGTGGCCGGCCTGGCGGCCCAGAGGTACGGCCAGGGGGTGGAGGAGGAGCAGGAGGTCCTGGCGGCCGCCGCCGACATCCTCATTGACGCCTACGCCGCCGAGAGCGCCGTCCTCCGGGCCAGGCGGCTTGGGGACCTGGCCCAGGCCATGGCCCGGGTCTACCTGGTGCAGGCCCTGGACCGAGCCCAGATGAGGGCCCTTGGCGTTCTGCCGCGGCTCGTGGAGGGGGACGAGGCCCGGGTGGTCTACTCGGCCGCCCGCAGGCTCACCAAGCGCGAGCCCGTGGACCTGGTGGCCCTGAGGCGGAAGGTGGCCGAGGCGGTCCTCGAGGCCCAGGGCTACCCCATCCCGCGCTAGGGGCTTTTGTGAAGACCCCGCCGCCAAGGGCGGCGGGGCCATTTCACAGCGCCTCCATGCGCCACCTGGGGCCTTCCTTGGTATCTTCCACGATGACCCCCAGGGCCTTGAGCCGGTCCCGGATTAGGTCGCTTTTGGCGTAGTCCTTGGCCCGCCGGGCCTCTTCCCTCAGCTCTAGGAGGAGGCCGATGAGGCCCTCGAGGAGAGGCCCCGAGAGCTTCTCCTCCAGGACCCTTTCCGGGAAGAGGCCCAGGATCCCTTCCCCCAGGGTGTGGAAGGCCTCTTCCGCCCGCCTTAGGCTCTCCGCTCTGGCCTCGGGGAGGAGGCGGTGGAGTTCGGGGAGGAAGGCGAAGAACTGGGCCAAAGCCTCAGGGGTGGAGAGGTCGTCCTCTATGGCCGCCATGAAGCCCTTCTCCAGGGCCTCCAAAGCCCTCTCCAGCTCGGGGGTGGTGCCCTTGGGGGCGGTCTTCTTGCGGGCGCGCACCTCCCGGTAGGCGTTCAGGAGGCGGGCATAGCCCTTCTTGGCGGCCTCGAGGCCCTGAAAGGTGAAGTCCATGGGGCTCCGGTAGTGGGTCTGCAGGAGGTAAAAGCGCACGGCCATGGGCCCGTGGGCGCGGAGGAGGTCGTGGAGGAGGACCAGGTTCCCCGTGCTCTTGGCCATCTTCTCCCCCTCCAGGAGGACGTGGTTGTGGTGCATCCAGTGCCGGGCGAAGCGGTACCCCGCCGCCTCCGCCTGGGCGATCTCGCACTCGTGGTGGGGGAACTGGAGGTCAATCCCCCCGGCGTGCAGGTCAAACCCCTCCCCCAGGTACTTGAGGCTCATGGCGGTGCACTCAATGTGCCAGCCGGGGTAGCCCTCCCCCCAGGGGCTCTTCCAGCGCATGAGGTGGCCGGGCTCGGCCCGCTTCCACAGGGCGAAGTCCAGGGGGTCCTCCTTCTCCTCCCGGACCTCCACCCTGGCCCCGGCCCTGAGCTCCTCGGGCCTCTTGCCGGAGAGCTTGCCGTATTCCGGGAAGGCCCTTACCCGGAAGTAGACGCTCCCCTCCCGCACGTAGGCCACACCCCGCTCCAGGAGCTTTTGCGTGAGCTCCCACATCTCGGGGATGTGGCCCGAGGCCCTGGGGGCGATGGAGGGCCTCAGGACGTTCAGGGCCGCCATGGCGTCAAAGTGGCTCCAGGTGTACTTCTCCGCCACCTCCATGGGCTCCAGCTTTTCCAGCTTGGCCCGTTTGGCCACCTTGTCCTCGTCGTCCTCGGTCAGGTGGCCCACGTCGGTGATGTTGGAGACGAAGCGGACCTTGTAGCCCTTGTGGAGGAAGTAGCGCCGCAAGACGTCGTAGACGATGGGGCCCCGGGCGTGGCCCAGGTGGGGGTCGGCGTAGACGGTGGGGCCGCAGACGTAGATGCCCACGTGCCCCGGGGTGGCGGGGTGGAAGGGCACCTTCTTCCTCTCCATGGTGTCGTAGATGACGAGGCCCATAGGGCGATTATAGGGGTTATGGCAAAATGGCGGGGTATGGGGCGGATTCTGAGGGGACTTGCCGGGGACGGGAACCTGAGGGTGGTGGCGGCGGACACGACGGACGTGGTGGAGGAGGCCAGGCTTCGGCACGGCCTTTCCCCCACGGCCACCGCCGCCTTGGGCCGGGCCATGACCGGGGCCCTCCTCCTGGCCCAGCTCCTCCTCAAGACCCCCAAGGAGCGCCTCACCCTGCGCATAGAGGGCGCGGGGCCCCTGGGGGGCCTGGTGGCGGAGGCCGACGCCTTCGGCCACGTGAGGGGCTACGCCAAAAACCCGAAGGCGGAGGCGCCCTTGCGGGAAGACGGCAAGCTCAACGTGGGGGAGCTTGTGGGGCCCGGGGTCCTGCGGGTGGACCGGAGCCTCCCCAACGGGGAGATCTACACCGGCACGGTGCCCCTGGTCTCCGGCGAGATCGCCGAGGACCTGGCCCACTACCTCTGGCAGTCCGAGCAGATCCCCTCCGCCGTCCTCCTGGGGGTGCGGGTCCACGGGGAAGGCGAGGTGGAGGTGGCGGGGGGCGTGGCCGTCCAGGTCATGCCCGGGGCCCCCGAGGAGGTGGTGGCCCGCCTCGAGGCCAACCTGGCGGGGGTTCAGGGCCTCACGCCCCTCCTCAGGGAGAAGGGCCTGGAGGGGACTTTGGAGGCCATCTTCCAGGGCCTCGGCTACACGCCCACGGACCTCCGGGCCCTGGGCTACGCCCAAAACGAGATCCCGGTCCGCTTCCAGTGCCGCTGTAGCCGGGAAAAGGCCCTGGAGGCCCTGGTCTTCTTCACCCCCGAGGAGCGGGAGGACATGATCGTCAAGGACGGGGGGGCGGAGGTGGTCTGCCACTGGTGCGGGGAGGTCTACCGCTTTAGCCCGGAAGAGATCCGCTCCCTGGTGGCCGAGGTCCGCTGCCCGGACTGCGGGGCCCTTTGGCTCTACCCCCGGGCGGACGGGAGCGTTTTCCGCATAGAGGGGGAGACCTGCCGTTGCGGGCGGAAGGTGGAGATCCCCTCGGAGAGGCGGGCCGAAGCCTAAGGCTTGTGGGGTACAATGCGCCCATGTTCAAGACCATCCTTCTGGCCTACGACGGCTCGGACCACGCCAAGCGGGCGGAGAGGGTTCTGGCCGAGGCCATGGCCCTGACCGGGGTTCCCCGGGAGGACGCCCTCCTTTTGCAGGGGCGGCCGGCGGAGGCCATCCTCCAGGCGGCCATCGGGGAGAAGGCGGACCTGATCGCCATGGGCACCCGGGGCCTGGGGGCGGTGGGGAGCCTCTTTCTGGGAAGCCAGAGCCAGAAGGTGGTGGCCGAGGCCCCCTGTCCCGTGCCCCTGGTGCGCTAGGGGGGCGGGATGGAGTACGAGACCCTGGCGGTGCACGCCGGCCTCCCCGAGGACCCCCATGGGGCCTTGGGGCTTCCCATCTACGCCGTGGCCGCCTACGGCTTCAAGACCCTGGAGGAGGGGGCGGAGCGCTTCGCCACCGGGGAAGGCTACGTCTACGCCAGGCAGAAGGACCCCACCACCAGGGCCCTGGAGGAAAGGCTCAAGGCCCTCGAGGGCGCGGACCACGCCGTGGCCTTGGCCAGGCGGCCACCTTCGCCGCCCTTTTGGCCCTCCTGCGCCAGGGGGACGAGGTGGTGGCGGCGAGGGGGCTTTTCGGCCAGACCACCGGGCTTTTCGGCTAGGTCCTGGGCCCCATGGGGGTGCGGGTTCGGTACGTGGACCCCGAGGCCGACCGGGTGCGGGAGGCCCTTAGCCCCAGCACCCGGGCCATCTTCGTGGGGACCCTGGCCAACCCCGTACATCCCGGACCTCGAGGGCCTGGCCTCCTTGGCCGAGGAGAAGGGGGTCGCCCTCATCGCGGAGAACAC
>Ga0080008_142005_pt1 | contig 13353 bp, 14 predicted proteins | sample ConCONMetagenome_FD_69211 | JGI IMG/M metagenome (GOLD analysis project Ga0080008, IMG submission 69211) | Hot spring microbial streamer communities from Conch Spring, Yellowstone National Park, USA - CON_C (SPADES assembly) (version 2) | ecosystem: Environmental > Aquatic > Thermal springs > Hot...
AGGCCCTCAACACCCTCTACGACAGCCTCCCTCGTTGAGAATGCGAACTTGTAGCCTAGGAACTCCACCACACCCTCACAGCCTGAGAGAGCTGATATCGAGAAGGGGTTCCTAGAGTACAGTGCAACACGACCCTCAAGAACCTCACCACCATGAACGCGGAGAGGCTCCTCCGAGCCGAGGGTAGAGTAGAGCCTCCTAGAACCCCTCCTAAGAGCGAATAACGTAACAGGCTTAATGGAAGCATGTGACCTAACAAAACCATGGATATCACCTAGACAATCAGAGCCCAAAACAATATGCTTGAGAAGCTTAGAGGTCATAGGGGGCAGGATGACATCAGATAGAGGTGCGATGGAGAACCTAATGGTCACAATGTAGCCCGAAGCACCCTCAAGAACACTCTCGAAGATCTGTTTAATGGGCACCATCCCACCCATACATCTAACCGTTAGAGCGGGTGCTAAGAGTCAGCTTCGAGCCTCCAACCTCCTCCTGAACCAGCCTAAGCCTCTCGATTAGCTGTGAATCCGCTGTGTAAACTTTAACATGAGATCCGCTAAGGAGCTTCCCTAAAGTTAGAAGTACGACGTGGATATCGTTCTCAACCTCTACCCTTAAGCGGCCGGGCTCCTCACCCTTACGCAGTTCCTCCCCCGCTACTCGTAGTAGAACGCTATTCAAGCCTCTACTCCTGATGTTATCCAGCGTCTTATCCCTATAGTTTTCATACCACATCCGTTTTAGCACTCTTCTAACACCCAGTAGCCTGCCGAGATCATTGAGGCAACCTTCAGCAAGCTTATCCTCCCTCTTATACCTACTACTAGGCACTTCTACCTCCTTTATCGAGTAGTCCTTTTTCGAAGCGTTCATAACTATCTGCTTAACCTTCTCACAACAGTGGGTTAGAGCGCTTATGTCAGCTACTACCTCAACGCTACCCCTCATACCAGGTGAGAACCTCCGGTAACCGTGTTAATATGAATCTCCCCGCCTCCCTACTCCACTCCGCCTTCCTAACCTTCACGTCTAGGTTTCTGTCGAAGAGGAGCTCGTAGAGCCTTAACCTTTTAGGTTCTAGTGATCTCTCAATAAAGCCTATGACGTCCTCCCTATGGGTTGATACTATAGTGGAGCCCTCCAGCTTCGATAGATGTTTAGCTAGCTCTGCAACACCCCTTATACCTATGCTGTCAACAGAAGCTTCAGGCTCATCTAGGTAGACTAGGGGTTTCAACCCCAGGTATGATATGAGTGCCACTGGTATCGCTAGGTTTGCTAGGGTTAGTAGGGATTTAAGCCCCTTGCCTAGGATCTCCACCCTCCTCTTCACACCATGTAGCTCTAAGATTACATTGTCTAATTGCATAGATGCTCCAACCTCCACCCTCTCAACCCCCTCTAGAGCCCTCACAGATGCTTCAACCGACCTCGCAATACACTGGGATACGCTCCTCCTAACCTCGTTCACTACACTTGCTATCCGGTGATCGCTATAGACCTCAGCTAGTAGCCACGCCTTCTCCAGCATACTGCTAATAGGGGTGTAGAGTGGGGATCTGAACCCCCTCATCTCACCTCTAACGATACGAGCTATGTTTTCGCCGAAAGCATAGGGGTCTATCACACTTAGACCGATCACATCCAGGTCCCCCTCGACAAACCCCTTAATATCGAGTAGCGTCTTCCTCGCTCTCTCGGCATCCTCAAGTGGTAGGGGTATCTTGGCTTTGGCAAGCTGCAGTTTAAACTTATCATACGATAGTTCAAGCTCTTCAACGTCTATGAGTGGACTTGTAACCCCATAGGCCTCCCTTAGGGTTGACGAGAGGAAGGATATTATGGTGTAGAGTCTAAGAGCTGTAGGGGCATCGCTCGTCCACCCTCTAAGCTCCTCGGTTGCCCTATTCAAGCCCTCAGATCTCTCCTCGAAACCCTCCACGACCCCCCATAGTTTTAGGAAGTCAGCGTTAACATCGCTGAGAACCTTAAGGCCTAGAGCTAGAGGATGCTCCTCTCCTAGCACCTCAGGTAACGCCCTATTCGAGGTAATTGTGGATATTGTGAGTGTAGACGCTACAAGGATGCCGATCAACGTTTTACCGGCTACATTGCTACCATAGAGTACAGTGGCTCCAGGTATTGAGATCTCCATCTCCACATCCTTGATCCACCCAATCCTCCCAGCCTTCAGGATCAAGCTCAACTAAGTGCACCCGGGTACAGAGTAAAGGTCGTAGAATCTTTTAACAGAATCGTAGTACTCATCACCTTCAACCCTTCCCCCACACCGCTGGGATCTCCTCGACTCTACCGAGACCTTCTTATCACAGGCCATTAGCAGGCCAGCGTACACCCTAGACTTAGCTATAACCTCCCTGTAGTCATCCCCAAGCTTATTGGCATAGTTTCTTAGTAGGTCGCGGACGTACACTCCAGCATCCTCTATGCTAACACTCTTAAGCATATCCTCTAAGTCACGGGGGATTGTGATGTTGAGTTGTTTCAACTCACGCTCCACTACATCCAATCCCGCTAGTACACTGTTGAGGAATAACACCATACACTTTAACCCCTCATAATCCACCTTATACTCAGCCCTCCTACCTATCGATTCCAAGAGAGACCTGTGAGCTTGGTGGTGTGAGGCTATCGCGTAGACTACCATGAAGATCCTACCACCATCCACTTGATCTTTGAGAAGTAGCTCTGAGAGTATTGCCGATAGGAGCTCGTGATCCCTAAAACCCCTCATGACATTCTGTTGATACCTGCAAAAGGCCTTACCGATATCGTGGAGAAGCCCTGCCACGAAAGCCACCCCTTCATCCAGCTCCCGCCTCCCAAGCCTTGTATTCAAGCCGCACGCCACACTCTTGGTGCAGAGTGCGACGTTGACAAGATGGTCCTTCAAGGGCTCCTCCAACTGCCCCCCATCACACTCATCCTTGTAGGCCAGGAACTTCCATGGGTCAAACGATACCGTACTCCCTATCATAGCCCTTCACCACCTTGAAGCCTAGGAAGATCGCGTTAACCCTCTCAACAACCCTTTCCCCAACCTTTCGACTAATCTCTCTCCTCACATTGCCCTCGAGATTCTTAATGAAACTGTAGAAGTCGACACCAGACTCATCCCTTAGTACCTTGTAGAAGTAGCTGGGCCTAACATCTCTTACTACCACCCAGCACCCCCTCTCATTGCTACAAACCCTAGTTACGGCCTGCACCTTACAGTCTCCGTCGAGGCAGAGGAGCTCCTTAAACCTGCTCCTTAGGAATGATATTGATACGTCAGCTACATCGTGTTCCTTGCAATCTTCGCTCTCGCAGACAAGTAAAGGTATTAGCTTGAATGGTCTTAAAGCCTTCGTGAAACCATGCGAACTTATAACCTCCAGCCATTCACCTAAGCTCTCTCTTAAGATAGGCAGTTTTCTCAGTAACCCCTCAAGGTTATTGAAATACGTTTCTGGGTACCTATAATCCACGTGAACTCTATAACTTGTGAGTATGGAGTAAGCTGTAGGTGCTTCCCCATACCTCCAATCTACTCTATAGACGTTGATCCCGTTGCCTCCAACCCTCTCCCATTTAAGCCCTTTAACTAAATCCTCAATACCCATCATCGCGTGGCCGATCTGATCGTCTTCGTAAACCTGCTTTGCTGCCTTGATGGAATCCTCTGAAAACAATACCACTAACATGGGGTTTATGTCGCGGCGTACGACATCCTCTACATCCTCAACACGCCTGAGTATTCTTCCAAAACGCTGGATTAAGGACTCTATTGGCGCAATGTCGCTTATCACGGCATCAAACGACTTGTCGAGACCAGCTTCGACGACCTGGGTTGAGATCAGGATTAACGGTCTCCTAGCATTGTACAAGTTTAGGAAGTCCTCGAACCTCTCCTCTCTAGTCCTGTTACCAAGCCTCCCATGTACTAATACCATCTTGTAACCGTCAGCTACACCCCTATCCCTTAAGTTCTTGTATATGTCGACGGCCCTCCTGACAGTGTTAGCTACGATCAGGATCCTCTCGTACCCCTCATGGATCAAGCTAGCTACTATGTCCTCCACTTTTCTATCGGTGATAGCTGTTAGAACTCTGGACCTGTAGGCATCCCTTATCCCCCTAACATCCTCATCCTCTACCTGATCTATGGGTATCCTGACTAGCTTGCAGTTCAGCTCAGCCAGCTTATCATAATAGTCTAGGATTACGCTACCCCCTACAACGATGACCCTACACTGTACGTTAGCGAAGTCCATCGAAACCTTCAGTAACAGGCTCACATACTCAATGGGTATCGAGGCTGTAGCGTAGATAACCTTCGACCCATAGTATTTGACCATGAAGGGTGCGAATGCCGAGATTAGGTAGAGGAGCCCTCTAGAGGATTCATCTACACCCTTCTCACCCTCATCAGCTTTAGCTAGGAGGTGTACTTCATCCATTAGGAGTGTCCTACCGTATAAAGCTAGCGATGCTATATCCCAATGTGATCTATGCTTACCGATATCAGCTACGGGCGCTACCAACGCTTCCAGCAACGTGCTATCATAGGTTGCGACCATGTGGTGGCATAGCATGTAGGGGTCTTTCACAACATTCTTGATTCCAACCCCGGCTTGGTAGCAGGCCTTATCGCGGAGTTTGCTCATCACATCGCTTACCAGCGCTCTCAACGGGAGTAGGTGTAAGCTTCTCACCCCGTACTCTACCATCAACGTGGTTAGACTTGTCTTCCCGAAACCTGTGGGCGCTATTAGTACTGTAACGGGGTATGACGGGAGCTCCTCGATTACCCCCCTTAGGATATGCTCCCTCCTAACTCCCACTCTCTCACCCTCGCTTAGCTAGCTGGTGTAATAGCCTTAGAGTCCTCTGAGCCTCGCTCTTCAACAGCGCTTTCCTCCTATCCCTCTCACCCTTATAATCATCCTCTATGTAGCTCTCAACATGCTCCTCGTCGATGAGCTCGCTGGACTCCTGTGCAACACGCCATAGCACATCCTCCTCCCTCAGGCAACGTGATAGCCTGTACAACGCGTCAAGGTATGGTCTCCTCACCCCCGTTGCTATCGAGTAGGCAAACATCTTAGCATCGCTAGCCAACCTCTTATAGAGGCCTTGCTCGCTTGCAATCTTAGAGAGGTATAATGTTGAGATGATTAGCCTAGCAACCGTAGAGGCAACCTTATACTTATCCCGTCCGGTGAAACCTACAGCTTCCATAGCGAAACCTAGGTTCGCCACCTCACCTAACGATATTGTAAAGCCCTCCCGCCTATAGAATCTTAAGCCTGTCGATGAGAACGTTGATAGATTCAATCTAATGCTTTCAAGCACCCTCCTACTCCCTATAAGCTTCTCGGCTCTCTCCCCAACCCTACTGTAGATCTCGAAGAGGGCTGCAAGCCTCATACCATCTACGTCCTCAACAGGCATCCAGTACTGACTTTTACTCCTTATTATGAGGTTGAACTGGCTAAACACGTTGGTCAAGAACTCTGCATCAAACCTCTCTACCTTTACACCAACGATATTCATTGTGGGTATTACATAGACGTCTGTTTCGCCAACAGACCCGCTCCCAGCCGTTAATGCTAATAGTGATGCTGTTAGGAGAGCCACAACTCCACCGTTAGCCCTAATCTCAACGATGCCAAGTGAGGGTCTCCCCGTTGACTTCACATCCTTTAAACCACCGAATTTACCTAGCTCGTAGAATCCCTCGCTTACCAGTAGTCTCGGTAGCCTTAGATCCCCGCCAAAACTCAATTTAAGGTTACCCCTCTCAACCCCCAGGGTTACACCGTCAGGTGAGATCCCGGCTTTCACCTCGTCTAGATGTTCTCTCACGTGACTTAACAGTGATGTGTAAAACTCGCCCCACTTTTCCCGCCTACCTGGTAGTTTTACGCTAAGACCTTCCTCGAATATATCGTAATCGCTACCCGTCATACGCTGCCTCAGGATGGGCACATCACCTAACTCATCAACGTGCTTCCTATAACTTTCAAGTGTGCTCAGCATGTCGTGTAGGATGATGTCGAGTGAATCTCCCCGTGGTATCTCCACCTCGATTACCTCAAGTCCACGGGTGGTATCTAACCTGAATCTCAGCTCCTCGCAGTTAACACAGGAGGCTGTAACCACGGTTTTCATTATCTCGGAGGCTAACTTTAACGGTGGTAGTACAATCTTAGCCTCTGCCATGCACTGCCACCGTAACCTTAGGGACTACGTAGTAATCTCCTCTCGAGTCCTTAAGGACGGCGGCCTTGTCCGGGTCTACCCTGACCTTAACGCTTGTTGTTGGTACAATAAACCTTTTAAGGAGCTTCAATGGGTCTTTGACGCCTAGCAGATACCACTCTTTTGAGGGCTCTGGGAGGTTCTCCTCAATGTAGTCCCCCTCCACCACCTCCTTTACGAGATACTCTGGTAGCATGAAGCTGGTGGTTACTACATCCAACGGTGCTAGTTCTAGGGGGTAAGTGTTAACCTCCACCACTGAGACCGGGCACTCTCTGGAACCTAGCCTCCAAATCCCCGTAGCCCATTTCTCAACGTTCTCGGGATCCCGTGTTAGGTACACGACTTCGAAGGTAGCACCCGGTAGGTAGACCTTACCTCTACCCTGTACAGCCCAGATGTAGGGTGAGCCTGGGTATAGGTTGCCCGTTCTCACCCCAAGTGTTGTTATGTACCTGGTTAAGTCTATAACCTCGATCGCGGCCTTCGAGTTGAAATCCTGGAACCTCCCCGTGACCCAGCTGATAACGTTGAGGAGCTCCACCGTAGAGCTTAGTAGTGTGCCCTCCTCAACGATAACCTCGGGTCTCGATGTTCTAAGCGCTTGGTATGCTAGTGCTCCTAGGAGCGTTGTTGGTGGTGGTATCTTGAACGTCGGCTGGGTTGCAGTGTAGAGTGGTAGTGCTACAGTGAAACCCCAATGGACTTGGATTATTGCGGAGACAGCGTAGAGGTTTAAAGTCCTAGCCATGATAATGCTTCCTCTTTAACCCTCGCTACGGCATCAGCTATGGTGTCCGCCATCTCAACGCCTAGATTGCTCATCTCGCTTTTCACGCTATCGAAGCCAGCGTACCCTACAAGCTTGAACTTATAACCGTATTTCTCGCTCATCTTGTTAGCTCTCTTAACGGTCTCCTCTATGTAGCTCGACCTCGTGGGGCTACTCACCATGAACGGTGTATCCTTGCCTAATGTTAAGAGTACCGACTCATAGCTTATGACCGGGTTGAACCTCGACTGTTTAGCTCCAAACATGTTGGACTCAAGCATGTGCGCTAGTGCATCCAATGCGAGCTCAACCCTAGCCCTCCTCGCTTTATCATCTACCACCGGTTTGTTGGTGTAAGTGCTTACACCTACACTGCTAAGATCTATGCCGAAACTCCAGGAGTAAACGGCCGAGCCAACCTCGACATAGTATATCATCTGACCTCTAGCCTCTTCACCCTCAACTGTAACCCTCATAGCTGTAGGAGCATGCCTAACATGAAGCTGGGGTTCGACAACTGCAGCTTCTAGAGCATCAACAGCTGGTACCATGTAGCCGCATACGAACCTCGATGTCCGCTTAACCGGGATCCTGGCTGTGACAAGGAAGCCGCCTATGTCCTCCACTACACAGTTAGCCACTATAGATGATTCGACATCCCCAGGCTCATATCTTCTACCCTTCTCGCGCTCACCTTTCGTTATCATGTCCGCGAGCTGTACCTCCCAAGCCTTACCTCCGAATAACTGCGGCTGAGCATGCTTAACGAACTCCTCCCTCTCACAGTACCCGCACAGAGGTAGGTTCCTCTTGGATGCCAGCCTAGCTATCCAGCTCTGGTAGGCATGACCCATAGACTCGCCACTAACCACAGGGACGTACCTCACAATATACCTTGAATCACTTCTAACCACCATCGCCGCCTTCCTATGCCTAACGAAGTTACCCACAGACTCCGCCATGTTTAAAGCCTCTACGTTAACCAAAGCCCTAAGACCGAGCGAAAGCCATACCACCCCCGGCTCACCCCCACGAGTCTAAGCTGAGGCTTCAACAACCTTCACCGGGAAGGTGAGAGCCCTTGAAGCTATCTCCTTGCAGACTTCGAGACCTCTAATCACATCTTGTCTGAGGAGCTCCTGTAACCACCTTATACTCTCCTCCCTTGCTACATAAGCTTTAACAGCTTTTCCACCCTCAAGCTCGCATAGGCTACCATCGAAGCTCTCATAAGCAGCCCTGGATATCCTCAAGGCCTCATAGAGAGCTTGCTCGACTACAACTTTACTAGTTGCATTGGCGAGTTTATCAACTATGGAGAACATACGACAACGTATGAAGACATGCAACATCCTAACAATGTCGTCCTTATACTCGTCCTCCTTACTCGTATAGGTAACCATCATACCACCCCCTAGCGGGCCGGGAGAGTATGGTAGGTAGAAGGGGTATTTAAATATTAGGTTATGATGGAGGGTTATGTAAGGCATTATGTCATACCCTATAACATCACTGCCCACTTGGGGGAATATGGTGGAGTTTAACATTTAAATATTGTGACCCCACATATCCAACTTGGAGGTATGTTGTCATGCCTTGTTTGTTGGTTTTCTCTTTTGGCTGGAGTGAGGTATTCGTCTCCAGGGCTATTGTTGGTCGTGGTGGTGTATCCAGCGATGACCTCCTAGTGCTTGTTGCCCCTGCTGGTGGTGTTGGTTTTGAGGAGGAGAGGTATAGGGTTGCTGTTGATGGTGTTAGGAGGTTCCTTGCCAACCTTGGTGGTAGGGATCTCGTTGAGGTTAGGGTTGATGTTGGTGTTGACTTCGAGGATCTAGTCTTCAACATATCCCGTGAGCTCTCAAGGCTCCTCCCGGGTTTCACCCGTGTAGAGTTCTACCTTACCGGTGGTATGAGGCTTATAGTCCTAGCCCTACTCTTCATCGCTGATATCCTCTCAAGCTTAGGTATACCAGTTAAGGTTTACAGTGGCCCTGAGGACTCGCCTAGGATTGTTAAAATCCCCCTAGGGGCCCTTGGGGCCGTATCGAGGTTGACTAACAGGCAGGTTGATTTGCTGAGGGAGCTGGTGGGCCGTGGTGAGGTGAGACCTGGTGATGAGGGTTTCGGTGGGGGTGTTGATGCTAGTACTGTTAGGAGGATCCTCGATAAGCTGGCCGCTAGAGGGCTTGTAGTCAAGTCTAGGAGGGGGCCTAGGGTCGTCTACAAGGCTACCGGGCTTACCAGGGCTGTGGTGAGCCTCCACGATGCTATGAGGGGTGGGTGACGGGGCAGACACGTCTATACCAGCAGTAGTAGCACTTCTGCCTAGGCTGTGATACCTCTGGTGGCCTCTCACCCTCGATGACAGCCCTTAGCTTAGCAAGCTTCCTCTCAACACCCAACAGCATCTCACCTGTAACCCTGAACCTCATAACATCACCACCATTGTATAGGATAGCCTCCCTAACAACACCGAGGGACTCTGTTACCAGTAGCGCGTAGGCTACAAGCTGTGTTTTGAAGTGCCTCAGCCTATCACGCCTCCTCCTGAAAGCTTTAACCTCAACTACGACGAGCTTACCATCGCCCGCCACCAGGTCCACTACACCCTCAACCCTAAGCCTATAGCTCCTCACTGGAACCTCAACCCTATACGGTTTAGGTAGGCCTAGCTCGCTTGCAACCTTAACCTTGAAGTTAGCGTCAACCCTAGACCTACCAACATCCATGCTATCCGTTGGATCAGTCACATAGCCTATGTTATGGTGTATCCACGGTATTACAGGGCAGTACTCAAACTCCTTTAGATCAACCACGTTAACCCAATCATCGTAGTATGTGTACAGCATCGATCACACCCCTAGCCCAGAGGGGTTTACCTATAACGATTGTCTTAGGCCAATCCTGTGGTTGGACGAAGACCATGTGGACAACATCTGTCTCATGGTCTATGATGGTTTCAAGCCTCCTAGCTAGGTCTAAAGCCCTAGCCCTCATCATATCACCTACGAAAGCACTCCTTTGAATCCTCGACAGCCCATAGGCTTCAAGCAGCTTTGAAACCCTAAGCCTTACATCGTCATCGCTTATATCGTAGATGACAACGACCTTCAAGCAGCTTCACCCTCATAGCACTGGTATGGAGCCCCCCTCCTCAAGCTCTCAGCAAGCCTTAGAGCGTAACCTCTGAGAGCCTCATCGAAGGTCATATGCCTGTAGGCTCCAGGGCATACCTGTTTAAGCCTCTCTCTCACAAACCCCGCTATCTCAGCTCTAGAGTTGTAAGAGAGTCTACTCGACTCAATCTTAGGCCTCCACCCCCTCCTGAAGGCTCTAACGAGAACCTCGTCGACTAGCGGGGCTCTCCACATCTCAACGTAGTCGAATGCTAGTACAGGCTTCCCACTCCTATCCGTATGTAGGAAGCCAGCGTAGGGGTCTAAGCCTGCTAACACCAGAGATCTCCAAGCTAGGCCGTAGAGTATCCCGTAGGCGTAGTTAAGCGATAGGTTGAAGGGGTCAATGGAATCTCTATCTCTACAGTTGAACCCAATATCTGCTGGGAGGATTAACGCTATGGAGCCCCAGTAGATTCTCGCAGCTTCAGCCTCTAACCCCATTATAGCACTCCTAGCCTGATCGAGTGTCCTAGGTAGCATGCTTAAATCGATATTCGAGGCTTTAGCTTTAACCCTCCTAGCCTCCTCAGCGAGCTCCTTTACACCTAGGTCTACTGAGAGCCTGCGAAGCGTGCTAGCCTGCGTGAGTATCTTACATCTGGCTATGGACGAGGCTATTGAAACTGCAAGCTCCCCGCCGTAGGCTTGATACTGTGCTCTCCTAGTGGTAGTGGTCCTAGTGTAATGGCTGGCGTAGAGTATCCCTACAGGTAACCCCCTATCATCGATTACCACGAGCTCTATACCTGTTGCAACAAGCTTCCTCAAAGTCCTACTCGATATAGTGATACCGCTTGAGGCTAGTACGACCACGTCGATCTCAGATAATGGTATCTTCTTGGAGCCATCCCTAGCCTTTATGTTCAACGCTGTCCCTGTTACACCGATTTTAACACCATAGCCTGTCACATGTAGTATCCTCATACCACCTCATCCTCAACACATGTTGACTGTGGTGGTTCTACTGGTGAGAGTAGCACGTCTATCGCCTCATCCCTAGCCTCTAGGAAGCTCCTCCTAAGATCTGGTGAGATGTAGATTGGTTCTATCCAGAGTGTTGGAGAACCCTCAGTTACATTATTAACATGTACTAGGATCCCGTAGTCCACGGGGGCCTCCATGTACGATTCCATTGCTAGAGCGTAGCCTGCAAGCGCCACCCTATGCCATCTCATCGACCTACCGTACTTTATCTCAATAACTAGCCCCATCTCGCTTAAACCATCGACCCTAAGGTGTCTCGATAACCCGATAGCACTACCATCAACCCTGTACTCTGACAGCCATGGGATCCACCCTAGGCCCTCACCTCCATTCAACAACTCCGATGCCGTGGATTCGCCAAACCACACTGATATTAGCTTCCTGTAGAGCTCCACAGCCCACCTATCACTCGTTAGATCTCTAACCCTCAGCCAAGCTCTATCATAAAGCCTTCTAACCATAGCCCACCTATCGTTACTAAACACCATGAATCTCAGATCCCTGGCAGCCCTATGGAAGATCTCGTGGACTATGTAGCCTACCCTCATGTGCTCGTTAACCTCAGCTTTCACACCCTTCCTCCTCCTAAGCCATAGGTCTCTGAACCCACACTGGCTGGAGTATGCTATCTCGCTAACACCAAGGCCGAGGTAGGCTCTAGGCTTGACAGGAGGTTTATCCCAATTCCAACCCCTAAGCTCCCCGGGCACGGGGTCCAGCTCTCTAACCTCATGTAGCCTCCTAAGCTGCCTACGGATAAGCCAGCTAATCATAGCCCTACACCAGGTAGTAGGTGTTACCGTTGAAAGTTCAAGTCTACAACCTACAAGGTCTACCCTCTAGTCCCTAGCGGGATCGGGATTCGATGTTAGGAGGGGGCTCAGGGCATGACCTACGCTTAGCTAGCATCCCTAGCTATCTGGGGATCTCTCAGGCCTCCACCAGGCCCTCCTCTAATTCAGCTTCTGCAACCTCTACACCAGTAACCCTCTCAGCCATAGCACTAGCTATGAATGCCACGAGGTTACCCCACTGTGTTAGGTACACCCCACCACCCCTCCCCCTCCTAGCTATGAGATCTTCTCTTGAAAGCTCAGCAAGCTTATTCTTAACAGTCTTCTCGTGCAACCTGAGCTTAGCGGCGATCTCCTCAGCTGTTAAACCCTGGTTTTCACGTAACACCCTTAGCATCTCGAGCTTCTGCTGGCTTACGTTCAACGTGAGTAGCTTTAGGAAGCTAGATGGAATCCTAGCTTCCCAGACGTCGCCACCATCACTTGAAACATAGATGTCGACATTGTAGCCCAAGCTAGGTAGGAGGAGTGCTGCGAGGACAGCAGGGGTAGTAACACCCCTAGAACCACCGCTAACATCGAATATAACGTTCTTCACACCACCAACATTCAAAACCTCAGACATTATCGACGCTACTGCCGAGGCGGGATCACCAGGGTCAACGTCGAGAAGCCTAAGAACCCTAACCCCGCTAACTGAGGCGAAAGAAACAAGGTTATTGTAAGCCCTAAAAGTAGCACTAGCAACAGGCCTAATAGTAGCACAGAGGACAGCATCACTACGACCAGCAGCAGAAGAAGTAAGACGCCTAATAGCGAAATCCTCGTGGAAACCAAGAGTAAACACGAAAAGCCTCTCAAACACCACAACAACACCAAACACAAGTTATAGCTAAGGAAAACCTTTAAATCTTAAACCCACAGGTAGCACGTAATAAAACTAATCCCTAGCAGACCAGGGATCCTTATATACTTTTCTGTTGATGTAGCGAAGATCAAAGCTCAACTATTGCTAGGTGTTCCAACAGGACACCAAGTCGAAATCCCGGCCTAGCTAGGGATGATGTAGAGTAAAGCTTAAATACCCGCACAGTCAACTAAGACCATGGGGGCCTCAGAGCGGAGAAAACAAATGTGCAGTAATAGAAAACATAGTAGAAACCAACGATTACAAAGCAATGCACCAGAACAAGAGCCCCCATGGCGCAGAATCCATTACATGGAGTTGAAAGCTTTTTAATTCACCTTAATACACCGTAAGCCTTAGCTAGGTTGGTCGTTGCGCCTTTAGATTGTTGTGCGTTTATAAGGTTGCCTTGTTTTCCGTTCTTCTGGTGTTGTGTTTTGTGGAGGA
>Ga0080008_137990_pt1 | contig 13333 bp, 15 predicted proteins | sample ConCONMetagenome_FD_69211 | JGI IMG/M metagenome (GOLD analysis project Ga0080008, IMG submission 69211) | Hot spring microbial streamer communities from Conch Spring, Yellowstone National Park, USA - CON_C (SPADES assembly) (version 2) | ecosystem: Environmental > Aquatic > Thermal springs > Hot...
GTAGTGTTGTGATAGCGTAACAGGAGAGTGCTAGTTCGCTCAATGTCGTCTCTAAAACTTGATACTTTCCAGCTAGCTTGTAAAATCCACTAGTCACATATATGTTAACAAGTTCCTCCGCGACTACAGCTAGAATACTGTAGTGTTGTGATAGCGTAACAGGAGAGTGTATGTAGATGAGACTTAGAGAGTCCGCTTCGACATCTAAGACGTCTAGTGACGCTGACTCGCTTGTCTCGTTTAATACATACCAAATAGACGTCGAGGCGTACGTCTCTTCGCCTAGCGATATTAACGAAGTCCCTATAAACAGCTCGTAATTAGTGTGGCTAATAGAGTACGTGAAAACGTGGTACTCGTAGTGCTCAGGTATCCCCTCATCTACTCCGTCCAGAATACTCGTATAAATATATGCTCCAGTTTTTTCTACTCCATTTTGTACCTCTGTGTAACTCCACAGTGTGGCGTGTTCTATAAGGGCTGTGCGTGTAACTCCGTTTCTAGTGTACTCTACTTGTAAATGTATGTGTGTTTCGTTCTCATAGAGGACTCTTATGTCTAGTACTGTGAACTCGCCTTCACTATTACACTCTTGAGTAGTGTACTCACATGTCGGGCATCCCGAAGCGTCTTCATTGTCAGTGGTTGAGAGACTATATACTCGACTTCTTAAATTGAATAAATCGTAGAGTGCTGATAGCGAGAGTGGATCTATTTTAATCACGTACTTATCTCCGTGAACACTAACTGTTACATTGTGGAGAGTTGTTCCATACGCTGAGGGGTTTACAGTGACTTGTTTTATTAGTGTGGGTGTTCTAGGGGATTCTCGTGTGAGAAATCTGAGAAACTCTAGCCGGACGACTACGTCTAGAGGTATTAGCCCAAACACCGTTAGAACTAACATTACTGCGGCTACTATCACAGAAATAACATACTTAGACTTAGACACGAGCCCCCCTGTATTACCTCTGTCGGCGTTTCTAATATTTTCTTTTTGATATAAATAAGTAAAGAATAATATTCCCGCTCTTATATTGCGTAATTTATATTTTATATTTGGCATTTTAAACTTAGAATGGTCTAAATCTATGTAGGTTTACTTTACAGTCACGCTCTGTGTATGCGTGGATCTCGGCTTACTTTTCCGCGCGAGGTGTTAGACAGAAATAGTTTTTCTGCCAAACACTTTGCATCGAGTTTGAGCTATAAGTACTGGATGTAGTGTTCGAAGACGCTGGGAAATTATTCATACTCGTAGTTTACAACATAGCTAAAAAGTATCGAGTTTTAGAGACGACATTGTTATCAGGCTGGCAGGTGTCTTGGGTTGTGGAGGTGAACTGTAAGTTAGTTACTTTTTTAAGGAGGCGTTTCCCCTTTAACTACACTGTGGGGGACTGGGGCTGTCTATGTCAACTCGGCTTCTGTTTAGAGTTCCTCGTTGGCCTCGTTGGTATGTTATCTCCGAGTTCTGTTTCGCATATACGCTTATGATTTTGAATTATATTTATGCTTATTTTTCTGGTGAAATTGAAATGGGATTTTTAATTTTCAGCATCATGTTTTTTTTGGGGGGATGTGGCTTTCTACTTGATGTTCGTATTGTTGAGCCTAGATTGTCGAGGCGCGCGTCTATTGCTCTGGTAACTATAGGTTTGTGTCTGTATGCTCCACTGCCATTCCTCGTGCTACAAGGGTATCTTCGGCCTATCCACCAGTACTCAATAGTAGATCCAGTCATAGATCTAGCCTTCGTGGTAATCCTGGCGCTAGCACTTATTTTCCTCTCAATTATCCGCCTCATTCTCTATTATAAAAAGATTCCAGTAACAGAAACCTAAAGAACTTAGTGAAGTACAACTTAAACTAGCAGTTTGTGATTGCTACTTCGGCGCTGTGACATCTCTACGCTTGACGTCGAGGTGACTAGTGATCAGAGTGGGGGCTAGTGAGGACAGTAATACTGTAAAAGACCGCGGAGATATTGTTCTCTAGCAGGCTAAAACTTACATTTATAACCCTGTATACTAAATCCGAGAGAGTGTAGTGTTTAGTATTTACTTACCGAGTAAGGATGAAGGTGCATGGTTACTAAACTTAAGTTTCTAATTGTGGGTGGTGGGGACACCGCTGAGGCTCTGCTCTCTGACCCGACATTTAGGGAGATTGCCGAGGAGGTCGTTCTAGTCGAGAAAGACTCGAATAAACGTAGTGTTTTCGAAAAGCTAGGTGATGTATTCTTTATTGAGGGGGATATTGTAAATCTACCCATACACGAGTATGTTAATTTGAAAGAGGTAAACGCCGTGCTCGCGCTGACCGGTAGAGATGAAGTGAATTTTCTAGTTCTAGCCCTAGCGCACTCGTATGGAGTGCCAATTAGAATAGGCGTTTTTAGAAGTGCACACATAGCAAATATGGCTAAAAAGCTACAACTAGGAATACCCATTGTTAAGCCGTCATTTCTGGGGAAACTACTAAAGCAGGTGACGATGTCTATAGTGTCAATAAGGGAGCTGTGCACTACTCCCGCCGGAAAAGTCTTCATGGTCTCTATAAGCGAGACCGACATGGCCGCCTATAGTAGGCTTGGTGATCTAAAACTCGAAGAGGACGGCGCACACGTACTAGCAGTTATAAGCGAACACGATATTTTACCGCCAAGAGAAGATATAGTACTCGAACCTGGTAATATCCTCATGGTATTAGCACCCAATACCAATTTTATCAAGAAAATCAGGGGTTGAGCCCTGAAATGAGTAGTAATAATGGTGTAGACTCCTACCCGATGATACATAATTTACTCGTAGCTATAGTTACAATACTAGTAGTAGTTTTATTTAGGATTATAACTAGGAGAGTCGTGGGGACTCTAGTAGAGAAGGGTTTCTTATCACTACGCGGATTTGAAACTATTACAAGAATTATCGATATTACGTCATTTACGGTCGCCGTACTCATAATTATTCTCCTATTCTCACCTCAGTTCTGGATAGTACTAGTTCTACTTGGAGTTCTGGCTCTCACACTGTACGTTGTATTATTTGACGTTATAAAACCATATGTAGCCGGGTTAGCTATACAGTTAAGCCCTATATTCAGATCCAAGTCACTCGACATAATTTTGCCAGAGTACAATAGTGCAATAACCGGTAAACTAGCCAGAGTAGATGCCCAGTATCTCGTAATACAAGATGTATTTGGCAATGAGTACTACATTCGCAACGACACAGTACTAGATTCTATTATTAGAATTACACCAGTGTATGTGCGCTTAGTAGTGGAAATTGTTTACAAGTGCTTCGCTCAAAACCTAGCTGAAAAAATAAGTGAGCTCATAGAAGCACTTGAGAAAACTGGAATAATGCCCTTATTTAAAGACGAGGTTAAAGTCAACTTACTCGAAGTATCCAGTAGAAAAGTCGTATTAGAGCTTAAATTGTACCCTACACGTCTACCAGTTAGACAGGCAGAGCTCTTTAAAGCAATTAACGCTATTATTGAGGCTGTAAAGGCATGCTCTAGTGAGGACTGTTCAATAGAGGACGTCACAGTTAAAATTCCAGCAGGTACTTAATTACTGAACATACCCTCTAATATCGAAAAATGTTATTTCATCAATATACACGTTTAACCACATACCATAATTAACAGAGGTGTCGCTAGGTCCTTTAATGACTACTGGTATATAGTTAACTAGTCTTCCAATCCAAGTCTTACTCCTCTCTGTTACAATACACGAAACTCTTGTATTTAGATATTTTTGCCTAACCTTTAATCCAGTCTCCATAATTACTTTTAGCGCTAATTCGAGTCTGCGCTTCTTCACAGCTGTGTCCACTTGGCGCATAGAAGCGGCTAGTGTCAATGGCCTGATACTATATCCAGCTAAGTGTACTCTCTCAAATTCTAATTCTCTAATAACCTTCAAGGTCTCTTCGAAGTCTTCTTCACTCTCACCAGGAAACCCCACAATAATATCCGTTGCGATACTCACATCGGGAATCTTGTCTTTAATCTCCTTGATCATAGATCTGTACTCGTCAACTGTGTAGTTTCTATTCATGAGCCTCAGCACTTTGTCGCTACCTGATTGAAGGGGTATGTGGAGGAACTTGTAAACTTTCTCACTATCCCTAACAGCGTCTATGAGGTCGTCAAGTAAATAGCGTAAATGCTCCGGATTAACCATGCCTATTCTAATCATGTAGTTTCCCGGCACTTTCGCCACTATTTCTCTAATGAGGTCTGGGAGAGCTCTCCTTCTATAGAGGTCTAAGCCGTACACGCCTAGATCCATGCCTGTCAGTTCTATTTCTACTGCGCCTGACTCTACAGCCTCCTGTACAGCCTTTACAATGGCCTCTATGCTGTGACTTACTAGTTGCCTTCGAGCGTGTTTAGCTATGCAGAAAGAGCAGTTACTTAAACAACCCTCCTCTATGGGTATAGGGACGACGCTAGTGCCTCTACAAATTCCAATAATATCTCTACTTCTAGCTCCACTGAGCAGTACTACCCGCTCCCCCCGCTCAACTGCTATGTAAATCTTATCTGCGTTTTGAGGAGAGACTAGACTAGCCTTGGGCGCTATTAAATTAACAGTGTAGGGCTGAGTTTTAGCCATACACCCTGCAACTATGAGTTTTTTACCCGACTTCACACAGTACTCGTACAGTGCTTTAATTCTACTAATCATGTGGTACTCTGTCTCTAATCTCACAGTACACGTATTAATTACAATGACATCTGCTTCTTCAATAGTATTAGCTACAGAGTGACCTCTACTAACCAGAGTTGACTTCATTAGAGCCTCGTCACTCTTATTGAGAGCACAGCCGTAAGTTTCAATATACACTCTCAACAATAAGCCCCCGGGAATCTATGTAATCACCTGAGGCTGATAGTTTCCGTAGCAACTATTATATAATGCGTATTAGGGTACTAATACTACAGTATCTGAGTGGTGTAGGCATTTGAGTAGTGGTCTAGAGTATCGGTACGAAGAGCTATTAGATCGCGCCTTCACAAAACTAGCTGGGAGAAGAGGGTCGGAAGAAGTATTTGAAATGCCTCGCGCCTCCGTACTAATTATTGGAGGTAAAACTATTATTCAGAACTTTAAAGACATAGCACACGCACTAGGACGCGACGAAGAGCTTTTGAGGAGGTACTTCGCGAAGGAGCTCAACACTCCGAGTTATATTAATGAAGCCGGGCAGTTAGAGCTAAAAGGGAAATTCGGCTCTGCCGCGATAAGTCAGTTACTAGAGAGGTTTGTCCAGAAATACGTTAAATGCTCTACTTGCGGGTCCATACACACAAAGCTCATTAAAAAGGGCAAAGTGTTTATTTTGAAGTGCGAAGCGTGTGGCGCCGAAACCTCGTTCCAGGCGTTTTAGCGCAGTGGAGAGCTCACTATGAGTCTTAAAGAAGAGTCCCAGCAGAGGGTGTACGTTAAAATTCACAGAATTAACAGTGAAGTAATAGCTGCAGCCTGTGATGAAAATCTACTTGGAGCCACAATATTAAACCCCGAGACTAAGGCTCGCATATATATTGACCCGGTATTCTATAGGGGAGAGCTGTTAAGTGTAAGAGACGCTATTGAAATTCTCAAGACGTCTACGCAAGCGAATCTAGTGGGCAAAAATATTGTAGACGCCGCTGTAAAAGCCGGATTGATCGACCCGGCGGCTGTTCTAGTCGTAAATGACGTGAAAATAGCAATTTATGTGAGGTATTAAGTAGTGCGTTTTTGTGTGCGCTGTGGACGCGAACTGCCGCCAGATCAGCTGATACGAGGTTACTGTATAGAGTGCTTCAAGGAGTATATAGGAGTGTTCAAGCAACCTCCAGAGCTAAGCGTTGTAATGTGCCCCAAGTGCCTCTCATGGCTATTTAAGGGCGAGTGGCTCACACCAGCAGACTTGAAAGACATTATAAAAACCATAAGTGCTAGTGAGCTGAACAAGTACATAAGAGACGAGCTTGCACTAGTAGACCTTGAAGTAATTAGTATTAAAGAGGAGTTGAGTGTATTAAGAGCTAGTTTAAACCTGTACTTAAAATCTGACACAGCCACCTTTACCACTACACACGAAGTCCCCGTAAGTATAAAGTACAGAACTTGCCCGCGGTGTATATCAAAAACTGCTGGTAAGTATACTCACTTAATTCAAGTGAGATTTACTAGAAAAAACCCGCCCGAGTACGTTCTCAAGGACGTGCAGAGCTTACTGCAGAAAATAACACCTGAAGCAAGCGTAGTGGGAATAGAGTATAGTAAAGGTGGCATTGACCTTGAATTAGACGACGCCGCTATAGCTAAGAGAATTGTCCAGGCTATTACACGAGAGTACGCGGCTAAGTTAACTACGACGTTTAAGGCGACCAGATTTGATCACAGGAAAGGCGCTTGGATAGGAATAGTAACGTATTCTCTCAGAATACCCGTATTTGAGCGGGGAGATATAGTGATCTACAAGAACACTATTCGCCTAGTTGAAGATGTGAGAAAAAGTAGGGTTGTTCTTTCTGACCCGAGCACGGGTACTCTCGAAGAGATCTCTCTGTCTCTCTACTGGACAGGAGACTTAAAATACCCAAGTAGAATTGAAATAGAGCGCTATTACGTTAAGAGCGTTGAAGGAGACAGAATTATCGCTGTAAACAGGGATACTGGAAGTGAAATAACTATTAAGAGGAAGCGTGAGACTCCGCAGCTAAAAGTTAACGATGTAATCTACTTAATAAAGGCTGACAACGTAGAGACTATCGTGGTGGGAGAAATAAGCACGCAGAGGTGGTTTATTGGGTAAAAAGACTAAAGAACCAGAAGAAGTAAAAACAGATATACCTCTACCCAGCCCGGCTGAAGGGACAACTATTTGTGGAGTTGTAAGACACTTGGGAGGAGACTACGTACTAGTTAAATGTATTGATGGTTATGAGAGAAAAGCGAGAATACCAGGTAAACTCAAGAAGAAAGTGTGGATTATTGAGGGGGATATAGTCCTAGTGGGGCTGTGGAGCGCTAGTTCAGACAAGTGTGACATTATACACAGGTACAGTAAGAGCGAAGTAAACACACTAGTAGAGCGGAAGATCGTTCCTAAAGAATTTGTCGATGCCATAAGCGGATTAGTATGAAAAGAGACGAGCTTGACCGGCTACTGAGAGAGAAGTTAAGAAAGTGGGAGAGAAGAGAAAAAGACGAGGATCAGTTTAAAGTAGTCGAGGAAGTTTTTGATTCTGCAACTATAAGAACCGTGCTCGAGTTAACTAGAAGAGGCGTGTTAAAAAAGATTAATGGAGTTGTAAGTGCCGGTAAAGAGTCGCGTGTGTACCTCGCATATGGGCCTTCTGGCGAGCTCTTAGCTGTGAAAATATACCTGACGTCAAGCGCCGAGTTTAAGAAAGGTATTTACAAGTACATTATCGGCGATCCTCGCTTTGAAGGCGTCAAAATAAAAGACACGAGATCCCTTATGATTGCGTGGGCGCATAAAGAATTCAGAAACCTAAAGAGAATGTGGGAAGCTGGTGTAAAAGTTCCAAAGCCGATAGCCTGTTTAAACAACGTCTTAGTAATGGAATTTCTCGGAGAGCAGAATTTTAGATATCCTCTCCTAGTAGAAGTATATGAAGAGCTCACTAGAGAGGAACTAGAACACGTATTTAAACTCGTCTGCGAAGAACTAGAGAAAATAGTTTGCAAAGCCGAATTAGTACATGGTGACTACTCAGAGTATAATATTGTAGTTAAACCTGATCTAGATATTGCCGTAATAGATGTGAGTCAGGCTGTTGAGCTCTCTCATCCAAATGCACTCGAGTTTCTCAATAGAGATATTGAGAACATATATAGGTTTTTTACTAAAGAGGCTGGATTAGACGTAGACGAAGATTATATTCGAGGTGGGGCAGAGTCTTGTCTCAAAGAGAAGGGCATTTTATATTAGGAGTTACTAGAGTATACGAGAAAGTCCCGTTAGAGAGAATAGGTGTTCTGATTGGTGAGAATGGGAGAGTTAAAAGAGAAATTGAAGAGAAGACTAAAACTAAGTTGACAATAGATACTTCAAGTGGAAGCGTCATTATAGAGCCTGCTTTTCAGAATACTACAGCACTAGACTTGTTAAAGGCGCAGAACATTGTGAGGGCTATTGCTCACGGTTTTAGTCCTGAGAGGGCATTTAGACTTCTAGAGGACGATCAGGTGCTCGAAGTTATTGACGTTAAGCAGTACATTGGTGATAAGCCAAATCACATTAAGAGAGTCCTCGGCAGAATTATTGGAGAGAATGGCAAAACGAGGAGGATACTCGAAGAAATGACAGGTGCGTACATCTCTGTTTACGAGACTTACGTAGCAATAATAGCCAGCTACGAGGTTAGTAGTGTAGTTAAAAGGGCTATAGAAATGCTCATTGAAGGTAGAGCTCACTCGACAGTCTATAAGTATGTTGATAGAGAGATGTTCTCGCTTAAGAGAAGAGGCATGACAGAGTTGTGGCGAAAACAGCCTTTCTGAGGGCTTTCAAGTAGGAGAGTATTTTAAGTCTTAGAGTTTAATCAAAGGTTGTAGCCACTAGTTAGCAATGTGGTGGTTATAGTTGAGTAGTGTAGCAAGGGAGAAAATCGAGATAGAAGAGCCCGCCTCCCCACCGGTATGTGCTAGTTGTAAAAGGCCATTTGTTCCAGGAGAGTACGGTGTGGAATTTCCGTGTCCTAATTGCGGCAAAATAATTATTCGTAGGTGTAAGAAGTGCAGGAAACTAGGAGTTAAATACGAGTGCCCCGCCTGCGGATTTATAGGTCCCTAGGTGGTGTTGTTGGCGCGAATAGCAGTTGTATTAAGAGTCTACCCAGAGGACATCACAGTAGATCTAGGTAGTTTAGTTGAGCAAATACAAAAAATCCTGCCTGCTGACTTTAAACTCGAAATCTGGGAATTAGAGCCTGTGGCTTTTGGCATTAAAGTGTTAAGGGTACTAATAACTATGCCCGAGAATGTTGAGGGGGGCACAGAGCCTCTCGAGCAACTCGTAAGTAGTATACCAGGTGTAAGTCAAGTAGAAGTTGAATACGTAACGAGAGTCCCAGATTAGAGAAATTCGAGTTCCCTCCGTTAACGGAACCTCTTGATGCGGGCCTTTTCAGCACCTGTTACGTCTATGTCCATATAACCCGGGTTCTCTCTTCATCGGTTCCTATGAGTGTTAATAGCGCAACCCGGAATTTTATAGTTAAAGACTGCTCTTCCACGTCTACGAGCAGTTCACTCTTTTATGGTGAGATTTGTGAAGCAGGTTATTGTGGTTAGAACAGATCTCGGAATGAGTAGGGGGAAGCTGGCTGTGCAAGTGGCTCACGCATCTTTAATTGCTGCTTTTGAAGCCTATAGTAGTTATTACGAGTGGTTTAGAGAGTGGTGGAATACCGGCCAGAAGAAAGCAGTCTTAAAAGTTCACAGCGAGAAGGAGCTTTTAGAGCTCTATGAGAAAGCTAAACAGAGCAATTTACCTACAAGTCTCGTGGTAGACGCTGGTCTCACAGAGCTACCTCCAGGCACTATTACCGCTATTGCTATCGGTCCCGCCCCCGACGAGAAAATAGACAAGATCACGGGTCACTTAAAGACTCTCTAGGAGCTGAGGGGTTAAATCTGCTAGTATATCCTCACCCCCTTGATTACGTAGCTGGTATAAAGTACACGCTCACAGACTATAAAGTCGAAAAGCCGTTTACTCCCACTCCGGAGAACTTCTATGTCGAAGAAATAGTAGACTTAGAGAGTATGGGTTTTGGTGCTGAGAAGGGGGAATACGTTGTTATTAAACTTGAGAAGAGAGGTTTAGAGACACTGAGAGCTGTAAGTCTCCTCGCGAGGACATTAGATATCCCGGCAGAAAACCTCTATATATTCGGCTTGAAGGACAAAGAGGCAAGCACTATTTCCTACGTCTTTGCTAGGAGAGCGCTTATCGACAGTTCAAGACTTCCAGTAGAGATGAAGAACTTGAAAGCTGAGATTATCGGCTATACTCGCATTAAGCCGACACCTAGATACCACGTGGGAAACAAGTTCACTATTGTAGTAGAGAGCGTAGACGAGAGTGATATAGAGACGTTTAAGAGTATAGTAAGGCGGATAGAGGATTTCGGCTTGCCCTCCTACTATGGGTATCAGAGATTTGGTTATCACAGAAGCAACTCACATATACTTGGAAAATACTTGCTACTTCTAAGAGAAGACCTATTCGCGGACGAGTTACTGAGAAGACTTTACCCACACGAGGACAGTCGAGTTTACTTAAAGAGAATTCTCAGAGATTACCGCGACTTGCACTACGAAGAGCTCTACATTAAGATAGACAAGGGGGACACGAGCTACACTCCTCTTCGCAAGTATCTTAGTATTTTACGAGACGCGTATTCTAGTTATCTCTTTAATTTACTACTTAATAATGTTATTGAGAAACTAGGATGGGATCAATTAAACCGGGACTATCCACTGCCGGGTTGCGTAGAGCATGCTGAGAGTCTATATAGTGATCTATTTAAATTCGAGGTTTTAGAAACTTCTGTTCTAAAGCACCTGCTATGCTACTATAGGCGTGGTCTATTTAAGCCTTTACAAAGTGTTATTAGAGTTTCTGCTAGCACTATACGCTACGAGTTCTTACTAAGTCGGGGCATGTACGCAACTATAGTTCTGAGAGAGGTATTTAAAGATAACCTCTCACTATATTAGCTATTATATTAGCTACACTAGCCGTAGTGGTCAAAGGTAATTCTGGTTTTAATACCAATTATTTTCTCAATTAAGCGCTCGTATTGATCTTTATTTGGCTCGATCCACTTTCTATCTCTGCGGGAAATCCTGATGTTTAGTATCTCCGACCCGTCCGGTAGCCAGACTCTGTTAATACCCGCAATCTGTGCTGGGTAAAAGATCTGCTCGATGAGTCTTCTCGAATCGGGTGCATATTCAACTACTCTTACTCTCTTACCCAGCTCTCTAGATAATTCGTGTTCTAGTGTACTCAACTCAGCTGGCTCGAAACCGTCTTTTACGAATACATAGATATCATTGCTTAATTGTACAGACCTCACGTACTCTCCCTTCTTCAGGAACTTCAACTTGTCTTCTAGTATTACTAGCGTCCTTAAAACATCAAGTTCACTTCTATCTACAACACCACCTTCAATTTTCTGCTGGCAGTGAGGACAGTAGACACCGCTCTTAATACATATTCTGTCTAGTGGGTATTTCAATATAATTGCACCAACGCCGCTGTTCAATTTAAGCCTAGCACGTAAATGCAAATAAAGCTTTTAATACTTTATTCTACATAGCTATAGGTAGGCTATAGGGAGAACCTGTGCCCTGTAGTGGGCCCGTAGCTCAGCCAGGCAGAGCGGCGGGCTCCAGACTCGACTACGGGTCACTTGACCGATAGGGATGAAAGGAGTCTGGAGAGGGGTGACCCGTAGGTCGGGGGTTCAAATCCCCCCGGGCCCACTACAACGTGTTGATGAAACAAACTTGTTAAGCTTTAAAACCCTAAATAAAACACCACAGGAGTGGGAGGTATTTGAGGGCCCGTCGTCTAGCCTGGTAGGACGCCGCCCTGACGAGGCGGAGGTCCGGGGTTCAAATCCCCGCGGGCCCACTTTTACTAATATTACGCCACTAGTACCCATGGTGAAGAGTTCGTGGAGAAGCGTATTAGACTAGCTCTAAGAGCTGAAACAGTCGGCTCTACTATACTGTGGTCTGGCGAGGCTGTATTAGATCCTGAAGTTATGAGTAAGTTCAATATTAGAAACGGCGACTTGCTCGTAGTTGAAGGCAGTGGAGTCGTGGCCGCACTTGCTAGAGAAGGAGATGACATTGATAGGGGTAGGGGCTTAATAAGGCTAGATGAGCTCTCATTTAGAAATCTGAGAGTTAATGTAGGCGACATCGTCTACGTTGAGAGAGCTGAGCGTAGATATGCGGAAACGGTGAGACTCGCACCCACTAACTACTACGCTCCAATAGACGCTAGTATCGTTAACAAGATCAAACAGGACTTAATTTCCTACCCGCTCTGCGAGGGCATGGAGATAAGAATACTACTAGAAGGTGTAAGCCTCCCGTTTAAAGTCGTAACTATAAAGCCACACGGCGCGGCAATAGTCTCGGAGAGAACGGAAATAGAGGTCTTCGATGAGCCTTTAGGCGAAATACCGCGAGTTACTTTTGACGATGTAGGGGGACTAGGACCCGTTATTGAGAAAATAAGAGAGGTAATTGAAATACCGTACAAGTATCGGCAAGTCTTCTCTAGACTGGGAATAGACCCTCCTAAAGGAATACTACTCTATGGTCCGCCTGGTTGCGGTAAAACGCTCATTGCGAAAGCCTTAGCTAACGAGCTAAACGCCTACTTCCTAGTCATTAACGGCCCGGAAATCATGAGTAAATTTTACGGTGAATCTGAGCAGAGGCTTAGAGAGATCTTTAAGCTCGCAAGGAAGAAGGCTAAGAAGCACCCAGCAATAGTATTCATAGACGAGATAGATGCAATAGCACCTAAACGCGATGAAGTTACGGGAGATGTAGAGAAGCGAGTAGTTGCACAGCTACTCGCCCTAATGGACGGCCTTGAGAGTAGAGAAGGCGTAATTGTAATAGCTGCCACTAATAGACCTAATGCCCTAGACCCCGCACTTCGCAGGCCCGGTAGATTCGACTACGAAATTGAAATACCGATGCCTGATAAGAGGGGCCGGTATGAAATCTTACTAATACACACAAGAAGACTACGTGAACTAGGGCTCCTCGCACCCGACGTGGACCTCGAGAAATTGGCCGAAATGACGCACGGCTTCACGGGTGCTGATCTAGCTGCGCTAGTAAAAGAAGCTGTAATGAGAAGTGTAAAGAGAGCTATTGAGAAGGCGGGGAGTGACAAAGAAAGAGTCCTCTCGAGTATAGAGGTCACATTTGAAGATTTCTTAGTAGCATTTAGGAGTATTATACCCAGCGGGCTTAGAGAAGTCTATATCGAGGTACCCGAAGTTGTATTTAGTGATGTCGGAGGGCTTGAAGATGCGAAGAAAACACTCCGTGAAAACGTAGAATACCCATTGAAGTACCCAGAGCTCTACGAGAGATTTGGCATAAAACCACCTAGAGGCGTATTATTATACGGTCCACCAGGCTGCGGCAAGACTCTCCTAGCTAAAGCCGTAGCTACTGAGAGTGGCGCTAACTTCATAGCTATAAGGGGGCCAGAAATACTCAGCAAGTGGGTAGGAGAGTCCGAGAAGGCTA